>Ga0210015_1000269_pt1 | contig 55302 bp, 52 predicted proteins | sample CryGeymeta201522_FD_185471 | JGI IMG/M metagenome (GOLD analysis project Ga0210015, IMG submission 185471) | Groundwater microbial communities from Crystal Geyser aquifers in Utah, USA - Crystal Geyser metaG 2015-22 (SPAdes) (version 2) | ecosystem: Environmental > Aquatic > Deep subsurface >...
TCCTGGGAGTACCAGCTTTAGTTAGAGAATTAAGTACCTAATAAGGGGATAATACCCCCTTATTTCAAGTAAAATAGGATAATATGAGTAAAAATTAGAGTAAATATATCTTTTATTTTTATATTAATCTTAAAAATCTTATTTTTTTTTAATTTACAAAAAATTATTGTTAAATATAATTATTTATGACACAGTCTGAATAACGGGTCGGATAAATCCGACCCCTACATTACCATTCCCCGATCAGGTCGAGGACAGGTTTGTTTACTTTTTGGGGGACAACCATATGGTAAATTAATATTTTAAATTTTAAAAATCTATTTTATAAGGAGGAAAATAAGATGTGGATTATTATTGGAGGAATAGTTGCCATAATTTTAGGAGTATGGGGATTAATTGAATGGTGGTTATTGTTCTTAAAGGCTTTAGCAGCTTTAATACCCTTTATCTTAGTAGTTGGTGGTGTATTAGCAGTGATAGTAGGGATAACTTCTAGGAGGGATAAAATTGAAGAGGAGAAAGAAGAGGTTATTGAGCAATCCTCAGAAAGCGATAAATCCTAATTTTCAGATTTTAGAGAAATATAAAAAGTTGACAAAAATACTCATATATATTATAATTTTTCGTGTTATTAATTTATTAAATGTAATGATCATTTATTAAAAGGAGGAATATATTTTTATGAAAAGGATTTATATGGATCATGCCGCAACTACATCTACAGATGTGGAAGTAGTTGAAGCAATGAAGCCTTATTTTACTCAAAAATATGGTAATCCTAATAGTATTCATTCATTTGGACAAGAGGCTAGAGAGGCAGTAGAAGAAGCCAGGGAGAAGATAGCTCGATTAATTGGAGCGAATCCTTCGGAAATTGTTTTTACTGCCGGAGGGACAGAGGCAGATAATTATGCTATAAAAGGAATTGCTTGGGCGAATCAAAAAAAAGGAAATCATATTATCACTTCCCAGATCGAACACCATGCTGTCTTGCATTCCTGCCAATTTTTAGAGAAACACGGATTTAAAGTAACCTATTTAAAAGTAGATAAATATGGTCTGATAGACCCTGAAGATGTGAAAAAAGCAATTACCGGCCAGACTATATTAGTAACTATTATGCATGCTAATAATGAGATTGGCACTATTGAACCGATTAAAGAGATAGGAAAAATAGTTAAAGAAGCGGGTATATATTTTCACACTGATTCAGTACAGACTACCGGGCATATTCCCATAGAAGTTAATGATTTAGGAGTAGATATGTTATCCATCTCTGGTCATAAATTATATGGACCTAAAGGAGTAGGAGCGCTGTACTTAAGAAAGGGAACTAAGATAGTAAATTTAATAGACGGTGGTGCTCAGGAAAAAAATAGGAGAGCCGGTACAGAAAATGTGACTGGAATGGTAGGATTGGGCAAAGCTGTGGAGTTGGCAGAGAAGAGATTAGCTGGAGGAGAGGTGGATAAAGTGGTAAAATTAAGAGATAAATTGATTACCGGAATTATGGACCAAATAGAAAATGTTCGTTTAAATGGACACTCCACCAGGAGACTTCCTGGAAATGCTAATATCTGTTTTGAATTTATCGAAGGAGAATCGATGTTGCTCAACTTGGATATGAAAGGAGTGGCAGCCTCCAGTGGTTCAGCTTGTACCTCTGGTTCATTAGAGCCCTCTCATGTCCTATTAGCTATAGGACTACCTCCAGAGATAGCCCATGGCTCTTTAAGATTGACTTTGGGAAAAGATAATACCGAAGAAGATATAGATTATGTTCTAGATATTTTGCCTAAAATTATAGAAAAATTACGAGCTCTTTCTCCCTTTACAGGTAGTTGGGATGGGCTGAAGAAAAATAGTGTAGAGGAAAAGTAATAAGTAATATGTAATGTGCATTGAGTGGAATACAGGGATAAGTGATATGTAATTAGTAATGAGTTAATAGTGTATAGTTTCAAGTTTAAAAGAACAAGTTACTTATCACTTGTTACATATTACACAACTTACTAAGGGACTGAAAGATTGGTAGCCAAGAATATAATTGGATCGAATTGAAGTTTTCCGGATAGAGATAAAATTAAGAAGGAGAATTATGTATGAGTATATATAGTGAAAAAGTGATGGAACATTTTCAGAATCCCCGGAATGTCGGAGAAATTAAAGATGCTGATGGAATAGGAGAAGTTGGTAATCCTATTTGTGGGGATATAATGAAAATTTATATAAAAGTAAAAGATGATAAGATAGTCGATTGCAAATTTAAAACTTTTGGCTGTGGTGCTGCCATTGCTACCAGCAGTATGGTTACTGAAATGGTTAAGGGTAAAAACATTGATGAAGCTTTAAAAATTTCCAATAAAGCTGTAGCTGAAGCCTTAGGAGGGCTTCCCGCAATTAAAATGCATTGCTCAAATTTAGCTGCTGATGGATTATCTAAAGCTATTGAAGATTATAAACAAAAGATTAAAATTAAAAAATAATAACTATAAACTAATTTAATTGTATATAAAAACAGTATCGAGTATATAGTATTAAGTATCGAGTGAAAAAGAAGAAAGAAGGCAGAATAAATACTAACGACTAATTAGCGTTTTGTATTTTTCTTACACTTATTACCTGCACCTATACGCTAAATGCTATACGCTCCACGCTAGGTTTATTTACCAGCGACTAATTTAATAAGAGGTTATTTTATGATGACAATATTAAATTTAAGTGAAGTTTCTTTGCTGGCTGCTTTTGTAGCTGGTTTTATCTCTTTTATTTCTCCCTGCGTTTTACCTCTGGTGCCAGGTTATATCTCTTTCATATCTGGAATGTCTTTAGATGATTTAGAGAAGGGGAGATTTCGAAATAAAAATACTATAATTATCAGTTCCTTATTTTTTATATTCGGATTTTCTTTAATATTTATTCTTTTAGGAGCTACTGCAACCTTCTTTGGCCGTTTTTTACTAGAGAAAGCGGTAATTCTGAGGAAAGTAGCGGGCTTAATAATTATAATTTTTGGAATACATATGTCAGGTTTATATAGAATAAAATTTTTAGAATATGAAAAAAAGATTTATGCCAATACTAAACCAGTCAATATTATAATTGGTCCATTTTTAATAGGTTTAGCCTTTGCCTTTGGATGGACCCCCTGTATCGGTCCTGTTCTGGCTACTATTTTAATCTATGCAGGTACTCAAGAAACTGTTTATAAGGGAATTTTACTGCTTACCCTTTATTCAGCTGGTTTAGGAATTCCTTTTTTATTAACTGCTATCGCCATTAATAAATTTTATTTATTTTCCAATAAGATTAAAAAGCATTTTAAAACTGTAGAGCTGGTAGGAGGAGTATTGCTTATCCTGATTGGTGGGTTAATCCTTACCGATAATTTACAGATAGTAGTAAATTATTTCATTAAGTAGTAAAATATGACCGTTTTTTAAAAATTAAAACTAGACCTAATTAATTGAGTGATAAAAAATAAATTTAAATAAAAATAGAAGAGGTTTAAGCTAAAAATGAAGATTTTTTCTGCTAAAAGAGACCAGATAATGATTTTAACAATTTTTTTAATACTAATATTCTTTTTCGGAATACGATCATATTTTAAAACGAACCAGCAGGGCAGAGAGGTGGTAGAAGAGAATAATTTATTAGCCCTTAATTGGTTATCTTATAATGAGGGATTAGCCCTGGCAGAAAAAGAAAATAAATATGTTTTGATTGATTTTTATACCGATTGGTGTGGTTATTGTAAAAAAATGGATAAAAATACCTATTCTAATGAAGAGGTAAAAAAAATATTGTCTAAAAAATTTGTCATTATTAGAGTAAATGCAGAGTCGGATAATAAAGTGATTGAAAATGGGGAAGAGATAACTGAAAGAGAATTGGCTAAATTATATCAAGTTTCTGGTTATCCTACTACCTGGTTTTTAGAAAGTAATCATAGCCGTGTAGCTCCTTTACCAGGATATGTAACTACCGAGCAATTCATTCCAGTTTTAAATTACATCGGTGAAGGGTGGTATAAAAGTATTTCTTTTAAGGAATATTCGGAAAAAATATAATTAATAGATTATTAATTATAGATAGTTTAAATCAATATAGAATGGTCAAGGAATTGTAATGGTGTAATAATATTTATAATTTGCCTTGGCCTTTTTTATAAGTAAAATATAAATAATAATAGGGTAAGATAATTGGATTAGATTATGATTAGTATAAAAGAAAAGATTAGTAATAGATTAGAAGAGATTAAGAAAATAAGCCGAGGAGAAGAAATTGTAGTGTCTTTTTCAGGAGGATTAGATAGTACAGTAGTTTCTGCCTTAGCACTCCAGGCCTTAGGGGAAGAGAGAGTGGAAGCAATTACGGTTAGTTTTGGAGAATATAGTTATAGTAAGGGTTTAAAAAATATTCAAGATATCAGTAAGAATCTAGATTTAAAGCTCAGGATTGTTCAGGGGAAGGAAGAACAAGAAAAAGTTTTAAAGAAAGGGCCAGCTTGCAATAAGTGTACCAGGATAGCTAAACTGGGAAGAGTTAAAAGAGAAGCTAAAGGAAGATTAGTCTTGACTGGTTCAAATCAGAGCGATACCTGGGGTAGGAAAGGTCTAAAGTTATATGATGGCTTTTATGCTCCTTTACTAAAAATGACTAAAGAAGAGATAAAAGGAATTGCTAATTATTTTAATTTAAAGATTTTAAGAATTGGAGAAAGTAATTTTAGAGAAGGTTGCAAATTAAAACACTTACTTAAGCCCTTAGCAAATTCTTATTATCATGGTCATACAGTAGCAGAAGCTAATGAAATATTGTTAAACATTTTAGAACAAGAGAAATATAAGGCGCATTTAGCCAATGTAAAGATTATTGGACCATTAAATAAGAATATTGGATTGATAAATGTATTCCCTCTGCCTAAAGAAAAATTAAAAATAAGGATTATTAAAGAGCTGGAAAGATTGAAAAATTTAGAAAAGATTAAATTTTTAGATCAGCCAATTAAATTAATTATTAAAGCAAATAAAGGACAATTTGATAATCAACATTCCCGATATTGGTTAGAAAAGGGGAGGCTACAACCAGATTTTTCTGTACCTATAAAAGTGGATTGGTTATTAACTACTAATAAGAATCTCGCTACTTTTCAGGTTATTGATTATCAAATAATGGAATAGTATAATTATATCGTATCGCGTATTGCGTATCGAGTATCGCGTATTCTAGCGTAGAGCGTGCAGCGTTTAGCGTATAGAATACAGTAATGAGTAATATGTAATTAGTGACAAGTTTCGGGTTACAGTTCACTCGTTACATATCACATATTACAAATCACACATTACACGACTTACGGGTTAATTGGAGAATTGGTAAATTATATAATATATATGGAGGTAAATTTATGTCTAATCAAAGATTATCTGAATTTGATATCCAGGAAGCAATAAAGGAGGTAGCTAACTTGATGGGAGTTTCTGCCCGCACTGCTCCCAAATCTGCTGGTAAAGATTTTGTAGTGATAAAAGTTATTTACGGAGAAGAAGTAAATAAGTTAGCGGAAGAAATGGTCCATTATGGTGAAGAGTTTAGTAAGAAAAATTTTGACCGTGATGGTGATAATGTCAAAAATTCCTTAGCTGTTTTATTAATAGGCCTAAAAGAGGCCCAATCGCTCGGTTTGAATTGCGGTGCCTGTGGGTATGACCAATGTTCTGACCGAATTTCCCATAAGAGTAATGAATTTGATGGACCTCAATGTGCTTTTAGACTTTTAGATATGGGAATTGCTATTGGGTCAGCCGTGAAAACTGCTGGAATAATGAATGTAGATAATCGGGTAATGTATCGGGCAGGAGTAGTAGCTAAAAAAATGGGTTTAATAGATGCAGATTTTGTAATGGGTATTCCTTTATCGGTAACTGGAAAAAATATTTATTTTGACCGATAAGTCTGATTAACTCAGGATATTCAGGATATATTAAAAAGGCAAAAGATAATCTTTTGAGAAAAAATTGCACAGTAATTTTATGAAAAAGTGAGAAAAGTTAGTTCTTTTTGATCAAGACGACTACTGAAAGCAAGAAAAATATTAAAAAGATTTGCCCCCTAATATTTAAGCAAAGCTTCTAAAACAATTTATTTACTTCATATTTCAGAAATTATTTTTCAAATATAAAAAATTTAAAAGGCAATTCTCAAAAATTGGCACAGTAATTGCTTATATAAAAGGTTAGGAAATAATTTAAAAGGAGGTGAATATAGATGAAAAAGAAACTGGTTATCCTAACCCTGATTATAGCAATAACCGTGGTGTTTTTGGGTCTTACTCAATCTATTTATGCTCAAGAAAATAAACCCTTAATGAAACAGAATATGCTACCGTATAAAAGTGGTGAATTTAAAGAAATGATGGATAAAAGACTAAGAAATAGCCCTGATATGAAGATGGAAGAGTTTATCAAATCTTTAAATCTATCTGAAGAACAGGTAACAGAAATTAAGAGAGTTTTATTAGATTTTCAAAAAGACACCCTTGAACTTAGGAATAGTCTTCAGATAAAAGAGCTGGAAGTTAAAGCATTATTGTTAGAACCGCTTACTGAGATAACAAAAATTAAAGCAAAATTTGAAGAAATTGCTGAGTTGAAGGTTGAAATTAGGGTTAAAACAATTGAAAGGTATTTAGAAATTAAAGGATTGTTAACTCCTGAGCAACAAGCTAAATTGCCATTAGGTGTTCCTTCCCAAATATTTGCTTACCAAGAGATGGGTATGGGTAGGGGTAAAATGATGAAAAGTTGTTGCTGGTAAATAAAAAGCAATAAAGAGTAAATTTAAACCGGGAGGAGAATAAATGTTTTCCTCCCCTACTAATTTTTATAACGAGGTGTAAATAAAAATGATAAAAAATAAACTGTTAAAAATAAATAAAAAATTGATAGTTACCACAATTTTAATCTTATTTCTTTCTTTAAGCTTAATAGTACAGACTATAAACGCAGAGCCTCAGTTGGACAAACCTTATTTATCTATCGAGGATTTAAGCAATAGTATTGCAGATATTGCAGAAAAAAATAGTCCAGCAGTAGTTAATATAGATACAGTAAGAATGGTAGAAACTCAAAATCCTTTTTTAGATGATCCCATATTCGGACATTTTTTTGGAGACCAATTTAAAGAGTATACCAGAACAATTCCTCAAAAAGGCACTGGCTCCGGGTTTATTATTAACCAAGAAGGATATATAATTACCAATGAACATGTAGTCCACAAAGCTGAAAAGATAAAAGTTACTCTTTCTGATGGGAGAGAATTTACCGGAGAAGTAATTGGTTCAGATACAACTTCAGATATGGCAATTGTAAAGATAAAAGCAGATCATTTACCTCTGGTTGCTTTGGGTGATTCAGATAAGTTAAGAGTAGGAGAAATTGTGGTCGCCATTGGTAACCCTTATGGACTTCAACAAACTGTAACCATGGGTGTAGTTAGTGCTAAGGGCCGTTCTATCCCTACAGGCATAGAAGGACGTGTATATAAAGATTTTATTCAAACTGATGCAGCTATAAATCCTGGGAATAGTGGTGGTCCGTTACTCAATACCAAAGGAGAAGTGGTGGGAATAAACACAGCAATTATTCCTTTTGCTCAGGGTATTGGATTTGCTATTCCTATAAATATAGCCAAGAAAAATATAGATGATTTAATTAATTTAGGCAAAGTAAGAAGATCATGGTTAGGGGTATATATTCAAGAGGTTACTCCAGAAATTGCCAAACAATTTAACCAAGCGGAAGCTAAAGGTGTTTTAGTGGGAGATGTAGTTAAAAATAGTCCAGCAGAAGGAGTCGGGATAAAAACAGGTGATATAATTAAGAAAGTTAATAATGAAGAGGTAAATTCCCCTGAAGAACTTCAAGATAAAATAGGAAATATAGAGATTAATAAAGAAGTAAATGTCGAAATTGTGCGAAATGGTGAAACAATTTCCTTTATAGTAAAAATAGGTGAGATGCCTACTGTGGAAGAAGAAGGTAGTAAAACTCCTAAAGAAAAGGTATTTTCAGTACAAACTGGATTAAAAGTGGAGTCAGTTACTACGGAAATTGCTAAGGAATTGGGATTACCCTGGGTAAAAGGGTTGGTAATCACTGAAGTGGTCCCGGGAAGTTCGGCGGATGATATGGGTTTACAACAAGGGGATATAGTTTTAGAGGCAAACCGAACAGAATTATCTTCTGTTGAGGAGTGGGAAAAAGTAATCAACAAATTAGAACCAGAAGGTACACTACTGTTATTGGTTTTTCGTAATCAACATACTTATTATGTGCCGATAAAAGTGGAGAAGATTGACTGAATAAAACTGTAATAAGTGATTTGTAGGGGCTCGATGCATCGAGCCCCTAATTGTAGGACAAGTGTCCCCCGTTTTCAAGAGGGCAGGCCCGCCTGTAAAAAAATAGATTTCTGCGGGAGTTTACCCTCGCGAAAGCGGAAAAATGGAAAGAGATGGTTTATAAAGTTGGAAAAAGGGAAAAATCAAAAAATATTTGAATCATTACCTTTTCGAGAAAGAAATATTGTATTAGCTTTAATTATTATCTTGCTTCTTACCCTATTGCTGGGTTTTATGACCTATAAAGAAGTACAAAGAGAAAGATATTATTTGTGGGAATTGGCTCGTTCAGAAGGTTTAAATATTGCCTTTTCTATCCAGGCTCTTGGTCCTAAATTTATTCTAAATGAAAATATTTTGAAAGAAATTTTGCTACTTTTAAAGAAAGAGGAAGTAAGCTATATTGATATTTGTAATGATAAAGGTTTAATCCTAATTAGTACTGAAGAAGAAAGAGGGGAAAGAACTATACAAATCTTCAATCCGGGTAAAATTAATTTTGTCAACACTCAAGACAAAAAGGGGAATAGAGTACTTCAGGTAATAAAGCCATTTAATCTTGATATTAATAGACCTTTAGATATTTGGAAGATATTGCCTATACAAAATAGTTATTTAGTGGTGGGGATAAATTTAGAGGGTTCTTATCTTCTCTTGAGTCAGACCAGGAGAAGAATCATTTTAAACTACGGTATCATAATGGCCCTGGTGTTGCTGGGAATATATGTAATTTTTAAATTACAGGAGACCTATATCGTAAAAAAGACTCTGAATGAAATGAAAGTCTATACTTCAAAATTATTGGAGACTATGGGTAATGCGGTAATTTCAGTAGATAATAAGGGCATCATTAAGACCTTTAATCGTAAGAGTGAAGAGATTTTTGGCAAAAGGAGAGAGGAAGCGTTAAATAAAGATTGTCAGGAAGTATTGAATTTAAATATTGAGGGAGAATGTATTTTTAAGAAATGTTTATTAGAGAGAGAAAATATCAATCAGGAAATAATTTTAGAAGAAAAAGGGTTAAATAAAAAAATAATGGAGGTTAACACTTCCTTTTTAACCGGTGAATGGGGAGAAATCACCGGCGTGGTAGCGGAAATAAGGGATGTAACTGAAATTAAAAATTTAAATGAAGAAATAGCTCGTAATAAGAGATTGACTGCATTAGGTAAATTATCTGCCGGCATTGCCCATGAAATTAGGAATCCTTTGAGTTCAATTCGGGGATTAGCTCAATTTGTCTATAATTCATTTTCCAAGACTGATGAAAGAAAAGAAGACCTTAATACCATTATCCAGGAAGTAGATAGGTTAAATAAATTGGTCGTTCAGGTTTTGGATTACGCTAAAGTAAAAGAATTGGAATTAACCTACTTTTCTATCAATAATTTAGTCAACAAGATTGTTGAATTATTTAAACAAGAAATTAAAAATAAGCAGATTAGATTTTATTTAGAACTTTGCCCTGATATTTCTCAGATTCAGGCTGACGAAGACCAGATAAGACAGATCTTAATGAACATTATCATTAATGCCATTCAAGCTATCTCAGAGAAAGGTGAAATTAAAATTAAAACGGAAAAGTGTCTTATTAAAGGAGGTTCTGGCCTAAAACTAATCATAGAGGATAATGGAGTTGGGATCTCCGAAAAAGATCTTAATCAGATATTTGACCCCTTTTTTTCCACTAAAGAGCAAGGTTCTGGTTTAGGCCTTTCCATAGTATACAAATTGGTAGAGGGTCATCAGGGAGAAATAAAAGTTGAATCTAAAGAAGGGGAAGGGACAAAATTTATTATTTATCTACCTCAAAAAGGAGGGAGTAATTTTGCAGAAGATATTAGTGGTCGATGACGAACAGAATATAAGAAGAATGTTAAATCGGGTGCTTTCTTCAGAGGGATTTATAGTTAAGGAAGCTATTAATGGCTTAGAAGCCCTGAAGAGATTAGAAGAAGAAGATTACAGTTTAGTATTATTGGACCTTAAAATGCCTGGTCTAAATGGAATAGAAACCTTAAAGAAAATAAGAGAGTTTGATATAAATTTACCGATTATTATGATATCTGCTTATGGAAGTATTTCTGAAGCAGTAGAGGCTATGAAATTAGGGGCTTTGGATTATTTGATAAAACCTTTCGATATCGAAGAATTAAAAATCATAGTTGAAAGAGCAATTAAACAATATGAATTAAGAGTAGAAAACATTTACTACCGAGAGGAAGAAGAGAAGAGGTTTAATTTTGATGAAATTATCGGAAAGAGTAAGGCTATAAAAAGAGTTTTAGAGATGGTGAAAAGTGTATCGGTTACCCCTGCTACTGTGCTTATTACTGGGGAGAGTGGTACAGGAAAAGAGTTGATAGCTCGGGCAATACACAAGAATAGTCCTGGCAATAAGAATCCTTTTGTAGTGGTTAATTGTGTAGCTTTTTCTTCTTATCTTTTAGAAAGTGAACTTTTTGGACACGAAAAGGGAGCTTTTACCGGTGCGATTTCCAAAAGGATCGGCCGTTTTGAGATGGCTAAGGGGGGTACTATTTTTTTAGATGAGATTGGAGAAATTGACCCGGTTATACAGACTAAACTACTTAGATTTTTACAAGAAAAGGAATTTGAAAGAGTAGGTAGTTCAAAAAGTATTAAAGTCGATGTACGAATATTATCTGCTACTAACCTAGATTTAAAAAAGAAAGCGGAAGATAATAATTTTAGACAAGATCTTTATTATCGGCTGAATGTCTTTAATATAGAAGTTCCCTCTTTAAGGGAGAGGAAAGAGGATATACCTTTACTGGTGGAGCATTTTATCCATAAATATGATAAAATATTAAATAAAAAAGTAGAAGAAATTTCCCCTCAAGCAATGGAATTACTCTTAAATTATGATTATCCAGGAAATATAAGAGAACTAGAAAATATACTCGAAAGAAGTATGATTATGGCTAAGAACAACATAATGGATGAGACCTATTTTGCTTTTATAAATAAGGAAAATTTTTCGGAGAAAAAAGGGACTCTAAAAGAAGTAGAAAAAGAATTAATTATAAAATATTTAATTCAAAAAAAAAGTAATCGTACAAAAACAGCAGAACTTTTAGGTATAAGTCGAAGAAATTTGCAGAACAAGATCAAAGAATACCAAATAAATTTATAAGTCAAAAAAACCGGTTATTTTTTTCTAAAAAGTTTCCAAAATTAGCCGGTCCTTTTTTGATTTGACATATTTATTAAAATATTTTACACTATGGAGGTAAAAGAAACACTTTTACCCGAGAGTTGTATCTCGTATGAGAACAAGATCAGAAATAAATAAAATAAGTAGTATTTCGTCTAGTATCTAAGAACAGAACTAGAACGGAGGTGAAAAAGTGAATAAAGTATCTAATTTGCCAGAATTTAAGCTCACCACGCGGCAACTGGCTATCTCTGGTATGTTAGGAGCAATTGCTATGATCTTGGGAGCAACAAGATTAGGGTTTATCCCCGTTCCTACTCCTGCTGGTAGTGCCACTATTATGCATATTCCAGCAATTTTAGGTGGTATATTAGAAGGTCCAATAGTAGGTGGATTGGTAGGATTGATCTTTGGAATATACAGTTTTGTAAATGCTACTAACCCTATTTTTGCGGATCCTTTAGTTGCAATTTTTCCCAGAATATTTATTGGAGTGGTAGCTTATTATTCTTACAAACATCTCTGGAAAAATAGTGCTTTAGCGGCAGCATTAGGAACTATCACCAATACTATTGGTGTATTGGGATTAGCTACTTTAAGAGGGTATCTCCCACTTAAAGTTAGCATTACCATTGGTTTTGTGCATGGCACTCCAGAAGTAGTAGTAGCAATATTAATAGTGACTATATTGGTTAAAGCTTTAAAGAAAGCGGGTTATTAAAAAGTTTAGGAGCAGAGAAGATAATTTCTTCTCTGCTCTATTTTTATTGGTTATAAAATTTTAAGTGGAATATTATGGTTATTTCCCAAAAAGCCAAAAATATTTCGACAGATTATATATATGGCGCGTTGCAGATAATTTTATAGTAAATTATAATTTTTTGGTTATAATTAATGTTGTAGGGGTTCGATTTATCGAACCCGTAAATAAGCGGGTCGGATAAATCCGACCCCTACATTACCATTCCCCGATCAGGTCGAGGACAGGTTTGTTTACTTTTTGGGGGACAATCATATTATGTAATTATCTGAAAACTAAAGTTAATAATTATAAGAGGTATCATCATGATTTTAGTAATTGATGTAGGTAATTCTCACACCGTTATAGGAGTATATAAAGAAGAAAAGTTGTTAGGCCATTGGAGAATATCCACTAATTTAAAAAAAACCGAAGATGAATATGGTATACTAGTAAAAGGTCTACTTGATAATTCTAAATTATCTTTAGCGGACATCAAAGGAATAGTTATTTCTTGTGTTGTTCCACCAATAATTTGGATATTAAAAAAGATGTCGGCAGATTATTTTAAAGTTTCTCCAATTATTGTAGGACCAGGGATAAAGACTGGGATTTATATTAAAACAGATAATCCTAAAGAAGTGGGGGCAGATAGGATTGTTAATGCTATTGCTGCTTATAAACTATATGGGGGGCCGGTGATAATTATAGATTTTGGAACAGCTACTACTTTTTGTGCGGTTAATAAAGATGGAGTTTATTTGGGAGGGGCTATTGCCCCCGGAATTGAGATTTCTGCAGAAGCTCTGGCTGAGAAGACCGCAAAATTACCTAAAATAGAAGTAACCAAACCCCAACATTCTATCGGCAGTAATACTATTGCTGCTATGAAGTCGGGAATATTTTTCGGATATTTAGGACTGACTAATGAGTTAATTAGGCGGTTTAAGAGAGAGCTGGGAGAAGATTCTTTGGTAGTAGCAACGGGTGGTTACTCAGAATTAATCGGTAACGAATGTAACTTAATTGATAAGATTAATCCTTTTTTAACTTTAATAGGATTATATTTAGTATATGAGATGAATAAATAAATTTCAATTTACCAATTAACTAATTTACCGATTGACCAATTAAATTAGTTAGCCAGTAAGTCGTGTAATATGTAACGTGTAACAAGTAACCCATGACCCGAAACTTGCCACTAATTACATATTACTCATCACTGTATTCTCTACGCTAAACGCTATCCGCTCTACGCTAATACTAAAAAATTTCCATATTAATGTCTAAAGACTTCACCGAATGAGTAAGAGCACCAACAGAAATTAAATCTACTCCGGTTTGAGCAATCTCTTTTGCTTTTTCCAGGGTAATTCCTCCTGATGCCTCAATTAAAGCCTTATTTTTAGCCATTTTTACTGCTTTTCTCATTATATCTAAATCCATATTATCCAGCATTATTATATCAGCTTGCATCTCTAAAGCTTCCTGGAGTTGAGATAAATTTTCTACTTCCACTTCAATTTTCATAGTATGAGAAATTCGTTTTCGAACAGAGCTTATTGCTGCCTTAACTCCTCCTGCTATAGCTAAATGATTATCTTTAATTAATACTGCATCATATAAACCAAAACGATGGTTGTATCCTCCGCCTATACGCACAGCATATTTTTCTAATATTCTTAGTCCGGGAGTAGTTTTACGGGTATCGGTGATACGAACTGGGAAATCTTTAACTTCTTGGCAGAATTGATAAGTAGTAGTAGTTATTCCCGACATCTTTTGTAGAAAATTTAAGGCTATTCTTTCACCCTTAAGAATGGTTTGAGCTGGACCAGTAATTTCGGCGAGAATTTCTCCCAGAGAAACCTTTATTCCATCTTTGATTTTAGCCTGGAAAGTAATTTCTGGATTTAACTTTTTAAAAACTAATTCAGCTATGCCAAGGCCAGCAATTATACCTTCTTCCTTTACTTTGATAATACCTTTGGCTTTTAAATCATAGGGTATGATAGATTCAGTGGTAATATCTCCGGTACCGATATCCTCTATTAAAGCTTGCTCTATTATTTTATCTACCTGAATATTTTCTTTTTCAAAAAAAATCATTTTTAAAACACCTCTTTGTATAGTCGTTAGTGAATAGTGGATAGTCGTTAGTTTCAAATATAAGTTTTCAGTTTACGGTTATCAGTTTACAGCGAAAAACTTAAAGCTACCTGTCTGCGTGCGTACACGCACAGGCAGGAAAACGCAAAACCATAATTCAAAACTCAAAACTTTTTCTCTTGTATTGTGTATTGCTTGTCACGGATAGGTTTTCCTTTTTTTCATTCTGGCTCCTGAATTCTATTTTATCTGCGAGACACTATTCGCGAGATATGTAATTGGAGAATCGGTAAATTGGCGAATTGGTCAATTTGTTAATATACAATATGTTTTTTCCAATTTATATCATCCCTCAGAGGAAAGTCTTTACGATAATGTGCTCCTCGGCTTTCTTCTCTCTGTAAAGCTGATAAGGTAACTAAATTAGCTAAACTAATAAGATTTGCTAATTCAAATTCTTCAGCAGTTTTTAATTCCAATTCCAATAAATATTTCCACTGGTTAATTTTTTGTTGTGCTTTGGTTAAATTTGAAGCGGTTCTAATAATTCCCACTTTATCCCACATAAGTTTCTGTAATTCTTTTTTTACTTTTTCTGGGTTGATTTTTTTGTATTTTTTTCGTGAAATATTATAAGAAATGTTTATTTCTTCACCTCTTTTTATAGAAAAAGGCAATCTACTTTCTTTAATTTTTTGAGCGATCCTATTACCAAAGACTAATCCTTCCAAAAGAGAATTACTGGCTAATCGATTTGCACCATGTACTCCCGTAGAAGCACACTCTCCACAGGCATAAAGATTAGCTAAATTAGTTTGTCCCCAGGTATCGGTTTTTATGCCTCCCATAGTATAATGAGCTGCTGGAGCTACTGGAATAAATTCTTTTTCAGGATTGATACCCAGCGAAAAACAGTTCTTATAAATAGTAGGGAAGCGTTTGGAAAATTTATCTTTTATCTTAGTAGCATCCAAAAAGACATAATTACTTTTAGTCTTTTTCATCTGGTCAGTAATTGCTCGGGTAACTATATCCCTGGGAGCTAATTCTGCCAGAGGGTGATAGGAGTGCATAAAGAGTTCACCTTTGATATTTTTTAATACCGCTCCTTCACCACGAACCGCTTCAGAAATTAGAAATTTAGGACTTCCCTGGTGATAGAGAGCAGTAGGATGAAACTGGATAAATTCTAAATCTGTAACTTTTGCTCCTCCTCTATAAGTTATAGCAATTCCATCTCCTGTGGCAACATCAGGATTGGTAGTATTATTAAAAAGTTGTCCTGCTCCACCACTGGCTAAAATGGTTGATTTTGCTAAATAGGCAATAATCTCTTTAGTATTGGTATCCAAAGTTAATAAACCATAGCAGATGTGATGATCAACTAATATATCTAACACTAAAATATTTTCTTTAATCTTTATTCCATTTTCTTTAATTACTTTTTTAGAGAGGGATCTTTCTATTTCAGCACCGGTGGCATCGCCCTGGGCGTGTAAGATTCGGGGTCTTTGATGAGCTGCCTCTAAAGTAGTATCGTATTTGCCCTTGATTTTATCAAATTTAGTACCCCATTCTATTAGTTCCTCCACACATTTTGGACCTTCAGTCACTAATACTTTTACGGCTTTTAAGTCACAAAAATTCGCTCCGGCTTTTAGAGTGTCTTCCAGATGTAAACGAGGGGAATCTTCGTCACCTAAAGCTACAGCTATACCTCCTTGAGCATATTCCGTATTGCTTTCTTTTATTTTGCTTTTAGTTAAAAGGATGATTTCTCCTTGAGGGGAAAGTTTAAGGGAAGTATATAGACCAGCGATTCCAGTACCTACTATTAAAAAATCAGTATAAATTTTTTTAAGTTTGCCAAGATCAAAATTAATTAAATAATGTGGTAACATTTATTCTAATCCTTTCCAAAAGTTTAGATAGTTTCTAACATTCTACTTAGTGCTTTTAGAGATTTTTTTCTTATATCCTCTGGCACTGTAATTTGGGGTTCTAAAATTTGCAGGGAGCGGAGAACTTTTTCCAAATCGATAAGTTTCATGTCTCTACAGATCATCTTTTCAGAAGCAGGGAAAAATTCTTTATCTGGATTACTCTTTTTTAAGGGATGAAATATTCCTGTCTCTGTACCAATGATATATTTTTTTGCTGAATTATTACTGACAAAATTAATAATCCCCTTGGTACTACCAATATAATCAGCCAGATTGCAGACTTCAGGGCGACATTCGGGATGGACCAATAGTAAAGCTTGGGGATGAAGTTTTTTAGCCTTGATTACATCTTCTTTAGTTAAGAGATTATGGATAGGGCAAAAACCTGGCCAGGGAATAATCTTTCTTTTTGTTCTTTGAGCAATAAAATTAGCTAAATTTTTATCAGGAATAAATAGAATATCCTTTTTACCTGTCTGCGTGCGGTCACGCACAGGCAGGTTTGAAATTGCCTGAACCACTTGAACCGCATTGGCAGATGTACAGCAGTAATCGCTTAAAGCTTTTACAGCAGCAAAGGAATTTACATAAGAAATTATTACTGCTTTAGGTGATTCTTTTAATTTTTCTTTTACTTTTTCTGGAGGAGCCATATCAGCTAAGGGGCATCCAGCCTTAATTTCTGGAAGGAGGATAATTTTTTCTGGAGAAAGAATAGCCGCTGTTTCTGCCATAAAGTAAACTCCACAAAATACTATAACTTCTGCATCAGTCTGGGCAGCTTGCTGACTGAGGAAGAGGGAATCACCTATGAAATCAGCAATATCTTGAATTTCAGCTGGTTGATAAACATGGGCTAAGATTACCGCTTTTCTCTTTTTCTTCCAAGCTAATATTTCTTCAACCAAATTCTTTTTGGAAAATTTATTAGTGGTAGAATCCATTTTTTTTTACTCTCCATTAAATACAATATAGATTTTTAATAAATTATTTTATGATTTTTTATTTTAATATATTTATGGTTATTTCCCCATCATTTTGTTTACTTTTTGGGTTACAATCATTTATATTATAGCATAAAAAAATTTTAGATATAAAATCTTTCTTATTCTATTATATTTTATGAAAAAGTAAAGAGGGTTAAAGTTTTTTGTAAAAAATTATTTAGATATAAATAGAGTAGTAGTTAGTGTAAACTTTAGTAAGGTGACATTTTTGAGGGGTAAAATACTTATTTTTAAAAATTTTGTGTTTAGTGGAAATGTATCTTTCCCCTTCCATTCAAAAACCAGAAACTTTTTCTTTTAAAAAGAAGGATTTTTAAAACCTATTGTCGTATTAACATAAAGGTGTAGAAAAATTGAAAAAGACTAATTCTTTTGACCGCTAGTGGCGATTCAATACTGTACCATACTTATGGGGCAAAGATTGAGAGATAGAGAATGTGAGTTTGCTCTTAATTCTAAGTATGGTACAATCAAATCAAAGAAACCTTTGCTGAGTGTAGGACGGTGTTGCCATTGGGTAGCTGAGCATTATCCATTTGAACATATTAAAGGGTGTCCGGTAAAGGCAGAGGCCATCTATGCAAGTTCTTGAATAAAATATGATTATAAAATCCTTGCTGGTATATTATCTATTTTCGATTGGCTTTTTCCCAGACATCTAACTGTGAAAATACCTGGTCTTATAGGAGATGATTAGTTTTATTAAAATAGATTTCGAAAGATTGAAATTTCATTTGCCAGACAGAACTCTGTAGAACTTTTCTGTTGCGAGCAACCTAGGGGAAAATAAAAGGTTAAAGGAAGGATAAAATTTCAATAAAAGGAGGTAACCATGCCTGAATTTGGAAATCCGTTTTCTGGTCTTAAGAAAGACCGTAAGCTCACGAATGAAGAGTTAATTCGTGCAATAAGGTTTATGATTGCAGCAGAATATGAAGCCATTCAGCTTTATATGCAACTTGCCGAATCAACTGATAATCAATTAGCACAAGATGTGTTGAAGGACATCGCAGATGAAGAGCGTGTTCATGCCGGAGAATTTATTAGACTTTTGAAAGAACTTGCACCAGATGAAGAAAAATTCTACAGAGAAGGCGCTAAAGAGGTAGAAGAAGAAATTAACAAAAAAAGTAAAGGAAATTAAAAATGAAACGCGTATTTAATTGGCAGGTTTTATTAGGTCTGTCCCTAATAGCTCTATCCACATTGGTTTATTTTATTCACTATCTTATTTTTAGAGACGCACATCATATTTTCTTATATCTTATTGGAGATATCGCTTTTGTTTTCCTTGAAGTTTTGTTAGTGACTTTAGTTTTGCACCAGTTACTGCAATATAAAGAAAAGAAAAGAAAGTTATGTTGAACAAATTAAATATGGTAATAGGAGCGTTTTTTAGTGAGGTTGGAGGAGAATTGCTCAAGATTTTTTCTGATTTTGATACAAAGTCTTTTGAAATTACTCAGAAACTGGTTATAATAAATGAGTCTTTTGAAAAAGATTTTTTGAAAATTTGTAAAAATGTCAAAAATTACAACTACAACATTGACAGCAAGAGAGGTGATTTAGAGAATATTAAAAATTTCTTGAAGGAGAAGAGACAGTTTTTGCTGAATCTTTTGGAAAACCCCAACCTATTAGAACATGAGTCATTCACAAATTTACTTTGGGCAGTATTTCATTTAACAGAGGAGCTTATTCACAGAAGAAGCCTGAACGGATTACCAGAAACTGATTATCAACACCTTGCAGGAGATATAAAGAGGGCATATCCTCTTTTAATTGTAGAGTGGTTGTACTATATGAAGCATTTAAAAGCTAATTATCCATATCTTTTTTCTCTTGCAGTTAGAACAAATCCTTTTGATATAGATGCATCGGTAGAGGTTAGATAAATAGTTGCGTATGCTAAGCAAAGCAAGCCTACCGTAGAGAAAGCAGGGGAAGCAATCTCAATACATCTTTCTGTCATTACACGGAATGAAGGCATGATACAATTATTATCGAATAATATAAAAAGAGATAGTTGTTAATGCTCAATAATTCGCTAACTTTTTCTTACTTTTCATAAAGGGTGGAAATGGTAAAGTAAAATACACCCCAAAGTGATTTAACCATAAATCTCTTTGGTTTTTACTAAAGTGTTTTTATTGCTTAAAGTTTTTTATAAAAAAAGAAGGATTTTGTAAATCTTTTGTCGTATTAATATTAAGATATAGAAAAATTAGAAAAAACTAATTCTTTTAGCCGCTGGCGGAGATTCGATAAGGTAAATATATATTCTTAAAATGTGACAAAGAACTATCCCCTTGACAAACAATATTTAGAGGAGATTGATAAATGAAAAGCAATATTTTTATCACCGAAGAAGGTACTTCGTATTAGCCAAATAGTATCTCGCTTGAACCAGACATAGATAATTGTCAAGTTATTGCTTTTGCTAAAGGAAAAGATGAAGATGAGGCATTTATAAACTTAAAAAAAGAGAAGGATTATTTATTCGATACAAATTTTGATGAAATAATTTGTATCGAAGTTAAAAATGAGGATTATTATCATAATGCCAAATATTTTCATTTGGGTGAATACAAATGAAACAATACGAAGCAGTAATAAAAGTAATGGAAGAAAAAGGTGGCTATGCTACTCTTGGAGAATTATATCAAGAAGCATTAAAGGTCCTTGGTATTGAATGGAAAACTAAAACGCCTTTTGCAAGCATTCGTCGTATTGTTCAGGATAATAGATTTTTCTTTAAGATTAGACCTGGGCTCTGGGCATTGAAAGAATTTAGAGATAAATTACCTATTGAGATTTTACCAACTAGTGAAGTCTCAGAATCAAAAAAATTAGAATTTAATCATTCTTATTATCAAGGATTACTATTAGAAATAGGTAATTTAAAAAAATTTCAAACTTCATTACCTCCACAGGATAAACAAAAAAAATATTTAGGAAAAACCCTTAAAGATATTTCTACTATAAAAGATTTTTATAATTTTACTTACAAACATCTTGTAGAAAAAGCGAAGAGAATAGATGTAGTATGGTTTAACGAAAGAAAAATGCCAGATTCATTTTTTGAAATTGAACATACAACAGATATGGTACATTCACTAGTAAAATTTGTGGAGTTACAAGATTTTTATTCAAAATTTTATATCGTAGCTAATAAGTTGTATGAAAATCAATTTAATGCAAAATTATCATATAATGCTTTTTCGGTTTTGCGTAATCGAGTTCATTTTATAACTTATGAGGTAGTTTCAAATTGGCACAGTAAAACTTATGAATTAGTAACTTTAGAAGATAAACTAACCATAGGGTAGACCGAGAATTTTCTCATGCAGGTATTCCCCCTGATAATCATTCTTTAGCGTAGCCATCGAATAATCGGTGGGGTTTTGAATATTTTTTCTTCCCATCTATACTTTCTTAAATTTTTAACCTTGAAACATTTTTTACAAAAAAGAAGGATATTTTAAATCTTTTGTCGTATTAGTATTAAAATGTAGAAAAATTAAAAAAGAATAATTCTTTTGACCGCTGGTGGCGATCCAATAAGGTAAATATATATTCTTGAACTGTGCCAAACAACCGTCCCCTGACACATTATTATCTCAGAAGATATTCCTATTTTGAATCGTCCCAGATCGATGGGAAGAGATTTTTATGATGTAATTTTTCTTTTTTCTAAAACAAATCCAAGTTATCATTTTTTAGGAGAGAAGATGAAATTGAAAGAAGAAACCGATATAGAAGAGATTAAAAAAGCTGCTGTTAAAGTATGAGAAAATAAATTTTAAAAAATTAGTTGAAGAAGTAAAACCTTTTTTGTTTTACTCAGATGATGCTGAAAAAATAATGTTATTTCCTGATTTCATTAAAGCAAAAATGAAGTGAAATAAAAGGGTTTGGGTTTCAACATTTATTTTAATTCTTCTTTGCTAATACCTGCTTGTTTTAAAATTTCCATTAAAGTGCCTTTTGGCAAATCTTTCTTATGGTAAGGGATAATAACTCTTCTTTTACTTTCAGAATGGTAATATATTCGATGGCTCCCCTTGGTCCTATCTAATACAAAACCATTACTTTCCAGGATCTTTATCACTTTCTGGGAGGTTAGAGGCGGTAGTTTAGGCACTTATTCCCACCGTAAGAGTATATTCTAAAGTGCCTTCATCATTAGGGATTTCGTCGTGATGAGATTTTAAACTTTCTAAATATAATTCGATAGCCTCCTTTACCCTTTCTGTTGCTTCTTCTATAGATTCGCCATAGGTAACACACCCGGGGAGAGAAGGGACAGTTACTGTATATCCACCTTCCGGTTCTTTCCTGAGTAAAATTCTATAACTTAACATTTGTGAAATAGACATTTCAAACCTCCAAATTTCTTCAGGTTTTTTTGGTTCACGTAGGTTTCTGCTCTGATTATAATTAAAGTTAAGGAGATTGTCAAAATTACGAATAACGTGCCCAATGAAACTTCATACTATAAATTTTTTAGCAAATAAAAAGCTCGCTTTGCCGATAACAAAGTGAGCTTGTAAAGGAGATATAATTATGAAAAATGTTAGGGGGACGGTTATGATAGCTCAGTAACTCGGTAACTTTAAATAACTTTTCATAAAGGGAGGAAATGGAAAATTAAAATACACCCTGAAATGATTTAATCATAAATCTCTTTGGTTTTTACTAAAGAGTTTTTATTGCTTAAAGTTTTTTATAAAAAAAGAATGTCATTTCCACTTCTCTAAATGTCATTCCCACGAAACCTGTCCTCGACCTGATCGGGGAGTGGGAATCCATCCCTTTCTTTTCTGTCTAAAAACCAAAAACTTTTCTTTTAAAAAGAAGGGTTTTTTAAATCTTTTGTCGTATTAATATTAAGATGTAGAAAAATTGAAAAAGAATAATTCTTTTGACCGTTGGTGGCGATTCGATAAAGTAAATATATATTCTTGAAGTGTGAAAAGAACTGTCCCCTGATACATATATTACATTTCAAATCTCTGAACTAAATTCTGTTCGATCCATTTCAAGCTTTCTTCCATGAATAATCTGTCCTTTTCCTCTTTTTCTTTCTTTTTAAGAGCTAATTTATTTAGTTTTACTATTTTACTTTCCGATTCTATTTCTTCTGTTTCCATTATTTTTTCTTCCCCATCATTTTCTTCTCTATATGATTCAGGATCAAGATAATTGGCTTGTAAGGCAGTAATTAGCCAGCCGGCAGGATTTATTACATTCCTCTTTATCCGGAGAAGGTCTAATTTTTCCTCAATATCCTCCAAGGAATAATTTAAGATTGTTTTATAAATTGATTTTTTATCCATATTTAATTTTTCCAATTCTTCTTTTATCCTTTCTGTCTTCAGAGATTTTTTATTATCAGAAACTACTTTATTGGGATTATCCTGATTGGAATAAGGAAATTCTTCTGATATTCCAGAGATAATCTCTTCGTTTTCTTCCGGAAGTTTTTCTTTCGGGGGATAAAGAATATTTTCTTTATCTAAAAGGACTATTTGATAAAGATTATGGTCATATCCTCCGGAGGGAGATATTTGTTTTACTATTTTTTTGATTAGAGCATATTCTAATAGAGTATTGCGGTATTTAATTAAGGTCTTGGTGGTAGTGCCCATTCTTTTATTTAGAGTGTGAATGGAAGGCCAGGCAATGTCTTTTCCTTTATGACAGTAACTTAAGAGCTGAAGATAGAGCATGGCTGGACCAAGACCGATGGTACTTACCCAATGAGCCAAGAAGTAGTCCTGGATAGTTGTGTAAGTATTAGTTTTGTTAACTGGTATTTTTGTTTCCATAGTTTTTACCTTTCTTTAAATAGTTTTCGGGGAGAGAGGATAAGAAGAGAAATATTTACTCCCCTACTTAGTAAGAGCAAAAAAGGAGCAAAAAAGAAACCTGTGAATGAAAAAAGTGAAATATATTTTTCCTTCTACTTAGTAAGAGCAAAAACGAGGTGAAAATACAACCCTCTGATAAAAAATATTTTGAAAAATTTTAGAAGCAGCAACAGCAGCAGGGGAAAAATTACACCCAAATGTTGTTGCTGTTCTATTTGTTACTGTTCTTTCTTGTTGCTGTTAGTGTGGAAAAATTCCACTAGGGGGTGTGGAGAATTTCCACTAGGGTAGTGGAAATTTTCCAGTAGAGGGTAGGAGAATATTTACCTCATCATACGGAGATTGATAAAGAATTAGAGGAAAATAATTTTATTTTAAAAAGAAGGATTTTTTATATCTTTTGTCGTATTAGTATTAAGATGTAGAAAAATTAGAAAAGACTAATTATTTTGATCGCTGGTGGCGATTAAATAAGGCAAATATATATTTTAGAAGTAGGTCTTTCAAATATATTGACCAGACCCCAAGAAATTATTGACCCGAGAATTTGTTTAAAAATCCTGTTAAAAAGGATATAAACTTTGTTAAAACAATTATTAGAACAATACCTTAAGAATCTTATCAATACCTTTCAACGCGGTGATGCCCGTGAAGAAAGCTATTATGCTAACCTGGATGAATTAATCAAAAAAACAGCCGTTTTTCTGAAAGTAAAAAATATCGATATTACCATACTTCCCAAAAAAACGGAAGCCGGGAATCCTGATTTTCGCATTTGGGATGGGAAAAACCATATTACCGGTTATATTGAAGCTAAAGATCCTTCTACTGCTAATTTGGATTACATTGAAGGAACTGAACAGTTGAAACGTTATTGTTCTACTTTCCCCAATGTTATCCTTACTAATTTTTATGAATTTCGACTATATCGGGAAGGTCAGCGGATCGCTCAAGTAATGATTGGAAGGTCTTTCATTGCCAAACAATTACATACCCCGCCACCGGTCGAAAATTGTGATCAGTTTAAAGATTTATTCGAGACTTTCTTTTCCTTTTCTCTTCCCAAAGTGAAATCAGCCCGTTCTTTGGCTATTGAATTGGCCAAACGTACCCGTTTTTTATGTGATGAAGTAATTGCTGTGGAAATAGAAGAAGATGGGACCAAGCGATGTCTTCCGGTTTATTTCTCTGGAAGAGCCGCCCAAGTCCCTGCAAATTATCGTTGAAGATATTGCCGAACTATTACATGTCACCGATGTTAAAAAGATACTGCATGAATATTACAGTGCCGGCAAAGGTAAAGATCCGATTATCCACTTTTACGAAACATTTTTATCTACCTACGATCCCGAAATCAGAGAACGGCGTGGTGTCTACTATACACCGGAAGCGGTAGTGGGTTATATCGTCCGTTCCATTCATTCTATTCTAAAAACCCATTTCGGTTTATCCGATGGCCTGGCCAGTTACGAAGTTAAACTACTTGATCCGGCAGGTGGGACGCTGACTTTCCCTGCAGCAGCAATTCACCTGGCAGCAAAAGAATATATCACAAAATACGGTGAAGGTGGTTTACATCACTGGATCAAAAACCACATTCTGCAAGACTTTTATGCCTTTGAATTGATGATGGCCCCTTATGCGATTGGCCATTTAAAAATAGGGTTTATTCTGGATGAACTTAGTTATAATCTTGCCGATGATGAACGTTTTAAACTTTATTTGACCAATACACTGGAGATGGAAGAGATTAAACAAATTTCCATTCCCGGGGTGAGTTCATTAAGCGAAGAAAGCCACCTGGCCGGCGAAGTGAAAAAAGAACAGCCGATTCTGGTGATCCTCGGTAATCCACCCTACAGCGGGATTTCTTCCAATGTGAACGAGTGGACGGAAAAATTATTAAAGGAAGATATCGATGGCTGCCAGAGTTATTACAAAGTAGACGGCGAGCCGCTAGGAGAGAAAAATCCCAAATGGCTTCAAGATGATTATGTTAAATTTTTACGGTTTGCCCAATGGAAGATTCAGAAGTCCGGTTTCGGTATTGTGGGCATGATCACCAATCATGGCTATCTGGATAATCCCACCTTTCGCGGGATGCGCCAGAGTTTAATGAAAACTTTTGATGAGATTTATATTCTCGATTTGCACGGCAATAGTTTAAAAAGAGAAACCACACCTGATGGCGGTAAAGACGAAAATGTCTTTGATATTAGGCAGGGTGTTGCCATTGCTTTATTTATAAAAAATAAAAAACAAAAAGAATCATTTGTCTATCATGCCGATTTATATGGTCTGCGACAGGAAAAATATGATTGGCTGGATAAAAATGAATTCTTAAAAGAAAACTATTTACCAGTAAAACCTCAAGCCCCTTATTATTTCCTTGGAAAGCATGATACGGAAACAATTAAAAAATATCTTGATTGGAAAAAAGTAAATGAAATTTTTCCGATAAACAGTGTCGGTATTGTAACTTCAAGAGATAAGTTTGTTATCGATTTTAAGAAAAATGAACTTAGAAACAGGATACTTCAATTTAAAAATCTTTCCCAACCTGATGATATAATTGCACAAGCATATAACTTAAAAGATAAGTCAAACTGGAAAATTCAATATTCCCGAAAAATAGTAAAAGATTTAGATAATTATGAAAATTATATCAAAGAAATTTTATACCGTCCCTTTGATAATAGATATATATTTTATCACCAATCATTGATTGAAAGAATGCGTCTTGATATTATGCGGCATATGCTGGAAGAAAATATTGGGCTTACCATCGGTAGGGCGGGTCAGGTTGTAGGCTCAGAACATTTGTGGAATTTGGTTTTCATTTCCAATAATATAATTGATCTTAATTTGTATTATCGTGGGGGAGAATTGCTCTTCCCTTTATATTTATATCCAGACAAAAATAAAAAAGACCTTTTTAATCAGCATCAAATCGAAAAACAACCCAATATCCCACAAGCCTTTTTTGACACATTATCAGCAGTTTACGGAAAAAAACCAACGCCGGAAGATATTCTTTATTACATCTACGGCGTATTTTACAGCAATATCTACCGCGAAACCTACGCAGAGTTTCTTAAAATTGATTTTCCGCGTGTACCGTTTACATCGGATTATGATCTATTCATAGAAATGGGAAAATTGGGCAAAGAATTAGCTGCTCTGCATTTACTCAAAAGCTCGGAGCTTGATTCGCCCATTGCTAAGTATCAGGGGTCTGGAAATAATGACCGTATTGAAAAAGTAATCTACAAAGAAGATGAGGAGCGCATCTATATCAATAAAGAAAAATATTTTGAAGGTGTTACACCGGAGGTCTGGAATTATTATATTGGCGGTTATCAGATTTTACGCAAATACCTGAAAGACAGAAAAGACAAAATGATGGAAGACGCACCACGATATTGTCGTATTGCTACAGCATTGTATAAAACTATTGAAATTCAAAAACGAATCGATCATATTTACCCTGAAATAGAAAAAAATCTTGTTAGATTTTAAAAGATAAAGAAATTCAGGGGCAAATCTTTTCCGCTGATAATTTAAAGGAATTGGGGTCTCTCCACAACTTCACATTTTCTGTTTTCGTTTTACATCCAGTTATTTTCCTTAGAAACATTTTTGAAAATTATAGAGGATATTTAAAAATGAAAAAATTGATTACGGAAATAATTAATAAGATTAGCAAAGATACATACTTTGATATGAGTTTAGAAAAAGGTATTTTTTTAATTATTGAATCAGTGGTGATTACAGCTGTATTTGGTATTGGTATTTTTCTTTTTTTAGGCATAATTAGTTTAATAATATCTTTTATTTTGGCATTAGCTGGAATTGTAAATATTATAGATGAAATGCTCCAAATTTCTTCTATAATATCAATTGTTGGTGGATTAGTATGTTGTGTGTTACATGGGGCAACAAAGGGTGTAAGAGCTTTTAAAGAATACTTTAAAAAACCTTTTTATAAAATCCAAGATAGAATTCAGGAAAACGAAGAAATGTTGAGAGCCTTATCTGATGATATAAAAGATCATATTCTTGAAGAAGAGAAAGAACACGCAAAAATATTGAGAGACTTACCTGATGATAGAAAGTATGATGATGATGTATACGAAGAGCATGACAAAATCGAATACTTAAAGCACGTCAAAAATGAAATAGTGTCTATTTATAAGTATTTTAAAGGGGTAGAAAATATCACTCGCAAGATATCAGATATACTAGAATAAATTGAGAAATAAAAAGAATAAGAAAATGAATGGTAAAAAGATGTAGCCTTCGATAATTGTGTAACTTTTTCTTATTTTTCAGAGGAATTAGAACCAGGCTTCACAACTTCACAAAATGTAAAGCGAAAACAGAAAATGTGAACTTGTGAAGCCTTTCCCCAAAAATATTTCTAAATGTGGAGGTCAAAAATTTTATGCATCCAGAAGGTATAAATAATTTTAATAAACAGGCTGAAAGTTTAGTGGACTTAGTTAAGAGCCAACAAATACAAAAACATAGCAAGACAGATTCTCAAAAAGGATATTTTACATCCCATACCATAGCCGAAAAAGATATCATCGGTGAAATAAGCATAAATCTCACTAATGCATTTAGAGATGATCTAGGATACCTTTTCCAAGTTGAACAAAGGGATTATGGAATTACAGGTTCTGATTATGAAGAACTTAAAAAATGTGCAGAAAGAATACAGAAAGATAAAACTTTTAATACGACATCGAGTATAAATTTTGTAATTGATAACCTTAAAAAGTGGATTCGTAATAGATATGAAAACAAGGAAGAAAAAGATTTTATCTCTTTCCTTAAATCTAATTTAGATAGTTCTATAAAGAAATATCAAGTTTGGGTTCCTATTCCCTTTACTTCAATAGAAAATGATTTTTCTATAGGAAATGTTAAGATACGTACAATATCTAAAAGTATAATTGATTTATGGATTAGAATTGATTCTAATAAAATTGACATAGATACTTTACCAAAAATAGAAAAATTTAAAGCTAAAATACAGATGGAATATCAGGGATATGCTGCTGCTGTCTACGAATGTAAAGCGGAACCTATAAGAGCTCAAGAAATAGCCATCGATTATATTTCAGATGCACTCTCTATGTTGCGTTTATTTTCTCCCAGTAATTTTTCTACGAGATTAGTGAGTGGTATGTACGAATACGGTAAGAGCTTAATTGAAACTAAAAATTTATTTCTATTTGATTCTGTTAATTTAGGATTTTCCCAAACAAGTAAGTTATTAGATCATGGAATGTATTGGACCATACCATCATATATAATTTGTAATCCTGTAATGTCTGGATTTAACAAAATATTACTAATTAAAGGTAAAAATGAGTTTCAGAAGAAAGTATATGAAGCTTTAAAAATTTACTCGAAGCATACTTTAAGACGTAATCCTTTTGATAAGCTTCTATATATACTTATCGCCTTAGAAAGCATTCTATTACGAAATGAAACAGAACCAGTACAACAGAATTTAGCAGAGAGAATTGCATTTGCGATTGAAAAAACAAATAAGGAAAGAAAAAAAATTGTAAAAACAATAAAAAAAATTTATTCAATTAGGTCAAAATTTGTCCATCATGGTGATCAAATAATAGAGGAGAGCGAAGAATTAGATAAATTTTTAAATATAACTTGGCGTATGTTCGTATTATTAACGCAAAATATCAATAGTTTTAAAACAAAAGATGAATTTATCACCGCGTTAGAAGATCTTAAATACTCTTGACACCCATAAAAAAGGATTACAAACGAAGGCACTTAAAATATCTGCCGAGTTAAAAGTACATTTATAATTTACCATTTCCATTTTTAACCTACTTTACTCTTGAGATTAAATGTAAGTTTGATATCTCTAGAGCAGGGAAGGCTGTAGAAGAAATAGCTAAATAGATTTAAGATCGCCAAAATACTCTTCCATTGAGAAGATATTTTCTCAAATGAATTCCTATATTAATTAAATAAAATACTAAGAACAGTGTCGGAGGGGGCAGGTGTTCATGTTCAATAATTCGGTAACTTTTTCTAACTTTTCATAAAGCTCTGGTAAGTCCAGGTTTTCAATGTCTTCTCAAATGATGAGAATATGGTAGTAGACAACCCTTTATTACGCTTTATCATATTTTAAGAAATTACAGTATGTCAAACATGAAGATTCACTCCCTCTATATACTCTGCATAATCTAGAAATCTCATCGTATACCACGACCAAAAACACACAATTTCCATTGTACAACCTTATAAAGAAATAGTATAATTCTAATAATTTATTTAACGCCACTACGCAAATTAATTCAAGGGATAGGAAGAGTTGAAAATGAAAATATTAGCAGTGGATTTCGATGGAGTCATTAGCGACAGTGCCTTAAAATCTTTATTTGTAAGTCATAATGCCTATTGTCAATATTTTGGTTTGAAAGTAAAGAAAAATTTTGGCGGGAAATTGTTTACTTTTGAGAATTGGGAAGAGATTAAAAAACAATATAAAAAAGAAATGGATGATTACCGCCGCTTAAGGTCTTATATCGAATTATCGGGTGATTTTTTCGTTATTATTAAAATTATGGAAGAGCAGGTTCAGATTAAGGACCAACAGGAATTCATTGCTTATCGTAGCCAGCTTCAATTCGATTATCAATTTTTTCGAGAATTATTTTTTGAAGAAAAAGAGGAATGGCAGAAAAAGAGTTTTAGAAAGGGGAAGCCATTCATCGTGCCTTTCAACCGGAATATCTTGGTTTTAAAATAGACATTGAAGATATTTTTGATAAAAACTTTGGTAAGTATAAAGCAGAGCATATGCAGGCCATTGCTAAAAAATATGGCGTTACCTTAGAAGAGATTTATTTTATTGATGACCAGTTAAGCTACCTTATAGGTACTGACGTCCTGGGGGTTCACGTTTTTTTGGCCGGATGGGGTTATTGCACCGAAAGCCAGAAAGAGGAAGCAAAAAAGGGAAAAATCACCGTTATTGAGAAGGAAAAGGATTTTTATCCGGTGTTAAAGGAAGCTTTGAGTTAGTACAATAGGAGAAAATAGGATTAAATCTTTATTGTTGACAAAATAGTTTAATTTATTCTGGTGGTATAATTAATTGACAAGAATATTAAGGGGGGGTAATATTATAAAAATAACGTAGAGTGGATAGCGTATAGTAACTAGTGATGAGTAATTTGTAATTAGTGATAAGTTTCAGGAGGTCACAGTTTACTTGTTACATATCACATATTATATTACACAGCCTAAGTAACTAATTAATTGGTAAATTGGCGAATAAGGTTAATTGGTGAATTGTACAATTGGTAAATTGAATTATAAGAGGGGGAAATTATGGAAAAAGAAAGATTTTTAAATTTTGAAGGCTTAACCTTCGACGATATTTTGCTGGTTCCTGATAAATCAGCCATCCTTCCTCGGGAAGTAGAAATTTCTACAGTTTTTAGCAAAAATATTAAAATAAACATTCCTTTGGTTAGTGCAGCTATGGATACAGTTACTGAATCAAGATTGGCAGTTGCCATTGCCCGAGAGGGGGGAATTGGTATTATTCATAAAAATATGTCGATACAACAACAAGCAGAAGAAGTAGATAAAGTAAAGAGGTCAGAGAGCGGAGTGATTGTTGACCCAATTTCCCTTCCGCTTGAGAATAAGGTTGGAGATGCAATCGAACTTATGACTAAATATCATATTTCTGGGATTCCAATTGTAAATAAAGAAAAAAAATTAGTCGGAATATTAACCAACCGAGATATCAGGTTTTTGGAAGATAAAAATTTAAGAATAAGTAGTATAATGACCAAAGAAAATTTAATTACTGCTCCTGTTGGTACTACTCTGGAGGAAGCTAAAAGGATATTACATAAAAATAGAATTGAAAAATTACCCATAGTAAATGAAGCTTTTATTTTAAAAGGGCTTATTACCATAAAAGATATTGAAAAAGTAGAAAAATATCCTAACTCTTGTAAAGATGCAAAAGGAAGGCTTAGAGTGGGTGCTGCAGTGGGCATATCTCGAAATGTGTTGGAGAGGGTTGATGCTTTAATTAATGCAAAAGTAGATGTTATAGTAGTTGATACTGCTCACGGACATTCTAGTAGGGTTATTGAAGTTATAAAAGAGATAAAACGAACTTTTAATATAGAATTGGTGGGTGGCAATGTAGCAACTTTCGAAGGAGCAGAAAGTCTTATAAAAGCAGGGGTTGATGCTATAAAAGTTGGCATTGGACCAGGTTCTATCTGTACTACAAGAGTAGTTACCGGTGTAGGAGTGCCTCAAGTTTCAGCAATTCAAGAATGTAAAAGGGCAGCTATGAAATACCATATTCCTCTTATTGCAGATGGTGGAATTAAATACTCTGGTGATATAACTAAGGCATTAGCGGTAGGTGCTGATTCAGTAATGATTGGAAGTCTGTTTGCTGGGACAGAAGAGAGTCCAGGAGAGGTAGTGCTTTATAAAGGGAGAAGTTATAAAGAATATAGAGGAATGGGCTCAATTGAAGCAATGAAGAAGGGGAGTAAAGATAGATATTTTCAAGAAGAGGCCGAGGAAAATAAATTAGTTCCAGAAGGAATCGAAGGAAGAGTTTCTTATAGGGGTGCGCTTTCTGCCTGTATATTTCAATTGTTGGGAGGAGTGCGTTCAGGAATGGGTTATTGTGGAGTAAAAAATATTGAAGAATTACAGGAAAAAACAAAATTTATCCAGATCACCCCAGCTGGTTTAAAAGAGAGTCATCCTCACGACGTAATTATTACTAAAGAAGCTCCCAATTATGGGATAGAGCGAGATTAGAGTGGTGAAAAAATTTGGCTCAAAAAGAAATTAAACCTATCAAAATAAAACAAATACACCAGAAGGCAACAGTATTTGATAGACAATGAAAAAAAATTGTAAAGAGAGGTTAATTTATGAAATTTATCAGATTTTTGATCAATGGTAAAGAAAAAAACGGGATAGTTATAGAAGAAGACCGTATGGTTAGAGAAATAAAAGGAGATTTTTTGGATAAATATGAAATTTTAGAAAATCAATATTCTCTTTTGGAGATTAAATATTTACCTCCTTGTTTGCCTTCTAAAATAATAGCCTTGGGATTGAATTATTTTGACCATGCAGAAGAACTTAAATTGAAGATTCCTGAGAAACCTTTGATATTTTTAAAACCTTCTAGTGCAGTAATCGGGCATAAAGAGAATATTATTTATCCAAAAATGACTGAACGTTTAGATTACGAAGCAGAGTTAGGAGTAATTATAAAAAATAAAGTTAAAAATATTAAACCAAAAGAGGTTTACGAAAATGTATTAGGTTACACCTGTTTTAATGATGTAACGGCTAGAGATTTACAAAAAAAGGATGGACAATGGACTAGATCTAAATCATTTGATACATTTGCTCCTCTTGGTCCTTATCTAGTTACTGATTTGGAACCTAATAATTTAGAAATAAAACTTCGGCAGAATGGTAAAGTAAAGCAACATTCCTCAACTAGTAAGATGATTTTTAAGATAGAAGAAATCGTAAGTTTTATTTCTCAAATAATGACTTTGAATCCAGGAGATCTTATAGTTACTGGTACTCCCTCTGGAGTAGGCGAACTCCAGGTAGGTGATGTAGTAGAAGTAGAGATTGAAGGTATTGGAACTTTAACCAATTATATTTCTTTATAATAAACCAAGAAAAATAAACATCGAAGCAACATTTAATCAATAGGTAATTAAAAAAGAATTTAAATAAAGGGGAGGCGATTAATTAAAATAATTTAACCAAAGATAGTTAAAAGTCAGAGTAGGTGATATGCGTTAAGTGTTAGAGAATGGGACGTTGTCTCTAAACGAAAGGCTTAAAGATTTATCAAGATATTTTTAAGCTTGCGGTATATCATCGCGTTCGCTGCTACATCGAAAATTGCTTTTATATAGATACTTCTTGATGTAGCAGAAAAAGTTTTATTTATTTTCAGCTATATCAAGGAGGAAAAATTAAATGAAGATCTCATCTCGTGAAATTACTACCATGGGTCTTTTAATTGCATTAAGTATAATTTTAACCCGAGTAGCTAGTTTGCGTATTGCTATTGGAGGAGTAGAAGGGGTTAGGATAGGTTTAGGAAAGTTACCTATAATTTTAGGAGGTATTGTATTTGGTCCTCTAGTAGGAGGGTTAATAGGAACTTTTTCAGACTTATTGGGATACTTTATCAATCCTTTGGGGGCATATATGCCTCATTTTACTCTGACAGCTGCTTTAGGAGGAATAATTCCTGCGGCTATCTTAATCTTAATGAAAAATGATGAACCTAATGTTTTCAAGTTAGGAATAGCTATTGCTATAGGACAGATAATAACTTCTGTTTTGTTGATATCTTACTTTTTACATATTTTATTTGGGCTTCCTTGGGCAGTATTAATACCACCTCGGATGGTGGCAGAACCTATCCATATATTTATCTATACTTATATAATTAATATGATTTTAAAGAGAAATATTTTAATCGTCAATTCTAAAAATATTTAAATAATTAAGCTAATATTCTTTTTAAGCAAAAAATATTAAAAGAAAAAGGAGAGGAGGGTATCTATAATAATTGAAAAACATAAAAGCAAAAAATATGAATCCCTCAAATAAAATTATGAGAGCAGCAATATTTTATGGTCCTCAACAGGTACGATTGGAAGAAGTTAGCATTCCCAACATCGATTCTGACGAAGTTTTGGTAAAAATAAGAGCTGCTCTTACCTGCGGAACAGATCGAAAAATGTACCTGAGAGGGCATCATTTATTTAATCCACCTTTTGTATTTGGACATGAATTTTCCGGTGATATAATTAAAGTAGGAAAAAAAGTAAGGGATTTTGAACCAGGAATGAGAGTAACGGCTGCTAATTCTGCTCCTTGTAATCATTGCTTTTATTGCAAAAAAGGCGATTTTAATTTATGCGAAAATTTGTATATTCATTTAAGCGGAGCTTTTGCAGAATATATAAAAGTTCCTGCTGCTATTGTAGCTCAAAATTTATTTTCAATTCCAGAAAATGTAAGCTATAAAGAAGCAGCATTATTAGAACCTCTTTCTTGTGTAGTTCATGGAATTGAGGAGTCTAATATTAATTTGGGTGATACGGTAGTTATAAATGGAGCTGGTCCGATAGGATTAATGTATTTACAACTAGCAAGGTTAAGAGGAGCTAAAGTGATTATTGCTGACCAATTGGAAGAAAGACTCAAATTAGCCTCGAAGTTAGGAGCTTATAAGACTATCAATGTATCAAAAGTGAAAAATCCGGTAGAAGAAGTAAAAAAAATTACAGAAGGTGGAAGAGGTGCAGATGTAGTTATTGAAGCAGTAGGCTTACCTGAAGTTTGGGAGCAGTCTATTTCTATGGTTAGAAAAGGAGGGACGGTAAATCTTTTTGGGGGATGTGAAAGAGGAACCAAAATATCTATTGATACTAGTTTAATTCATTATTCTCAAATAAATATAAAGGGAGTTTTCCATTACAACCCTCAACAGGTTAAAAGAGCTTTCAATATAATCTGTAATAAGATAATTGATATCGATGCATTAATTACTTACGAATTTCCCCTTAGTGAAATATCTACTGTGATAGAAATGATGTTGGCACATAAGGGTATTAAGATAGCTGTGATACCTTAAAGAGGTATATGGTGGTTATTTCCCAAAAAGCCAAAAATATTTTCAACAGACTTCGTCTCGTATCGCGTATCGCGTATCGCGTTGGAAATAAGATTAGTTATAATTATGTTGTAGGGGTTCGATTTATCGAACCCGTAAATAAGCGGGTCGGATAAATCCGACCCCTACCTTACCATTCCCCGATCAGGTCGAGGACAGATTTGTTTACTTTTTGGGGGACAATCATATGGTATATTTTATTTAAAATAAGCAGTAGCGGGAGCTGGTTAAAAGGAAAGGAATAGGAGAAGATGAAGGCTTTAGTAAAATATGGAAAAGGACAAAATGATATTGAATTAAGAGATATTCCGGAACCGATCCCTCAGGAAAATGAAGTAAAAGTCAAAGTAGAGGCGACGGGAATTTGCGGGACTGATCTCTATGGTTATTCAGCTGTAAAACCTCCGGTGGTATTGGGACATGAAACTGCGGGAATCGTGGTAAAGGTCGGGAAAGGAGTGAAAGATATAAGAGTAGGAGATAAAGTCACTACTGAAACTACAGCTTATATTTGCGGTCAGTGCAAATTTTGCCAAAGTAAAAATTATAATTTATGTATTCACCGTAAAGGATTAGGCTCTGCTGTTAATGGAGCTTTCGCTGAATATTTTGTAATAAGAAAAGAAAGTATCCACCTAATTCCTCCTCATATTAATTTTATATCCGCTTCCCTTTTTGAGCCTTTATCCTGTGCCACTCATGCCGTTATGGAGCAGGCGAACTTATTAAAAGGAGAAACTACTTTAATATTAGGACCCGGACCTTTTGGATTGTTAATCGCTCAGGTAGCTCAAGTGATAGGAGCAAGAGTAATAATGGTAGGAATTAAGGGAGACGAGAAGAGACTTGCTCTAGCAAAAAATTTAGGGATTAGTTTAGTTTTTAATATAGAAAAGAAGGATTTAGAAGATTATCTGTCGAATATAATTACAGAAAATGGTATCGACGTAATATTTGAATGTTCTGGCTCTATAGCAGCAGTAAAATATGGATTAAAAATAATCAGGAAAGGGGGTAGATTTATTCAAGCAGGAATTGTTCACCAACCAATTAAACTTAGATTTGATAAAATATTATTTGATAAAGAGTTAACCATTATTGGTTCTCGTACTCAGAAGCCTTCATCCTGGGATAAAGCAATAAATTTAGTAAATAAGGGTGAGGTAAATTTAGGGAAATTGGTTAGTGATGTGCTACCGTTAAGCAATTGGAAAGAAGGTTATAAAAGAGCGAAAGAAAAAAATTCTATTAAAGTAGTCCTTCAACCGGATAAGTAATATTAAAAAAATTCAAGTTAATCAGCTAACTAAGTAACTGGCTAACGAATCAAGATACAAAATAATTAAAAGGGAGAAGAAAAATGATAAAGCTTAATCTTAAAAAGGGTTTAAAAGGTGCAGCCCAAACAATAGTAAATGAAGAAAATTCAGCAGAAAGATTTGCTAATCCCAGGTTACCAGCATTCGCTACCCCTATGTTAGTTTCTTTAATGGATATAGCTGCCATAAATGCGGTGGAAAAATATCTTCCAGAAGGTTATATTTCAGTTGGAACTAAAATATCGATTACTCATTTAGCCCCTACTCCATTAGGTATGTCGGTTACAGCTGAAGCGACTCTAACAGATGTTTACAAGAATAAATTAACCTTTGAGGTTAAAGCTTATGATGAAATAGAGAAGATAGGAGAAGGCTTAATAGAAAGATATATAATAGATTTAGATAATTTTACTAAAAAGATGCTATCAACGAAAGGGAAAAAACAAGAGGGTGAGTTTTAATTGAATAGAAAAGTTTTACTGGTAATTGATATGCTAAACGATTTTATTAAAGAAGATGGAAAATTATATATAGGTGATAGTGGAGGAAAAATTATTTTACCTATTCAAAAGGAAATAGAGAACTTCAGGAAAGAAAAAGATCTTATATTCTATATATGTGACTACCATCGACCAGATGATAAAGAGTTTAATCTTTTCCCTCCCCACTGTATCTCCGGAACAAAGGGAGCAGAAATAATCAAGGAGTTAGTGCCCTTTAAAAATGATTTTATAATTTATAAAAGAAGATTTAGTGGATTTTTTCAGACTGATTTAGATATTTCTTTAAGAGAAGAAGAGATTTTAGAATTAGAATTAGTAGGAGTATGCACCAATATCTGTGTTTTATATACTGCTGCGAGTGCCAGGATGTTAAATTATAAGGTTACAGTTTTGAAAGATGCGGTGGCTTCGTTTGATGAGCAAGCCCATAATTTTGCTTTAAAGCAAATGAAAGATATCCTTGGTGTGGAAATTAGATGATATGTTCTATTTGTCATTCCCACGAAAGTGGAAACTAAAAGCTTAATTGATCTGGATTGGAGTTAAAAGTAGTGGCAAAAGAAAAATTAAAAGTAGGATTGGCTTTAGGAGGAGGTGGGGCTCGAGGTCTTGCTCATATTGGGGTATTAAAGGTTTTAAAAAGAGAAAATATTCCTATTGATTTAATTGTGGGCACTTCTATGGGAGCTATTATAGGGGCAGCTTATGCCTTAAAAAAAGACATCTCTACTCTAGAAAAAATTGCTGAGAAATATTCTAAAATTGGTGAATTTAATATAAACTTATCTTTCAGCGAAAAAGAAAAGGAAGATAAGCCTTATTTTATTAAAAAAATGTCTGATTTTTTGAAAAAAGGTTATATTCTTAATCTTGAACTCAGAAGAAAGTACCTTAACGATGGAGAAGGGTTAAAGAAAATTATCAATGATTTAGTAGGTGATAAAGTTTTTGCCGATACTAAAATCCCTTTTGCTGCAGTAGCCGCTGATTTGATCAAGGGAGAAAAGGTAATTTTAAACCAGGGGAAATTGTTTAATGCTCTTTTAGCGAGTGCTTCTATACCAGGAATATTTCCTCCTATAATATTAGAGGGGAAAATTTTAGTTGATGGTGGAATAGTTGATGTAGTGCCAATAGAAGCGGCACGGTCATTAGGGGCAAATTTTATTATTGCAGTTAATGTGAGCCCAACACTTAAAAAGAGGTTTGAATTTAGTAATGCGGTAGAGATTCTATTTCGGTCTGATTCTATTACCTCTAACGAATTAATAAAATTACAATTATCTTTTGCTGACTTAGTGATTACTCCTAAAGTAGAACGTTTTCATTGGTCTAACTTTTCTAAACCTGAAAAATGTATTCGAGAAGGAGAAATTGCTGCTCAAAATGTTCTTTCTGAATTAAAGAAAAAATTAAAGAGGGTAACACCTAGTTGGTGGAAAAGATTATTTTACTAAAGTTTCTTTTCCTTTTTCAGGTCAGTTTCAGATTCGAGGTTTTTCGGTAGTTCTTTTTTCCCTTGTTCTTCTTTTTTTATGGGGCTAGCTTCTCTTTTCTTTTCTGATTTGTAATTATTATTATTGTGATGATGGTCGGTACAATAAAATCCACTACCTTTTAAGATAAAATTACCATTTTTGCTTATTAATCTATAAACTTCGCCTCCACATTTTTTACAATTTTTAATTGGATTTTCAGTTATAGATTGGAATTTTTCAAAAGTATTTCCACATTCTTTACATTTATACTCATAGGTTGGCATAATTAATTTTCTCCTCTAAAATTTCTAACTTTATATTTTATATCAGTTTACACTTTTGTCAAGATTTTCTTTAACATTTTTCTTTCGCATTCCTACGGAAGTAGGAAGCAAAAATCTATCTGGTTATGTCATTCCTGTGTAAACAGGAATCTATTTTCTTTATGTTATCACTAAAAAGCAATCTTTTATTTTCTTAATTAGTAGAAAAAAAGAAAAGATTGTAGATGAGGGGTAGAAAAATTAATAAAAATGTTTTATCCTAAAAAAGAGGGTTTTTTAAAATAAGTATAGTATATAATAAATAAAGATAGTCTAAATTAATATTTATGTTTAAAGCGGATTTATAATTCGCTTAATCTTTTATAGCAGGAAGAGACAGGAAGAGATAAGAATAGAAGTAGAAAACAGGCTACCGGATTTTTGGAAGGAAAATTTTAATAAGGAAAGAGTTAAAGGTAAAACTTCAAAAATGCTCGAGGTTGTCTTAGAAGAAAAGAGAAGAGAAATAATAAAAGAGTGGATTAATTCCGGAAGGATTGAAGCGTGACAAAGAACTACCCCTGACACACCTTTAATAAAAAAATTACTAAAAGGGGATTTAATTTTATATGTATGATCAAGCTGCACAAAGCCAACTTAAGGAAAAAATAAGCTATGAGTTATGGCTTCTTGATTTCCTTTCTAAAACTCAAGAAATTTATGAGGGTGGATCTAATATCTCTATGGTTACCCTTATAAATAGGAAACCTAGTACTCATGCAACCATGCTTTTTACTGAGGCAATTGGTTCAGGAGCAGCAATGAAAATAATGGATACAATGATGCCATTAACATTTATCGCATCTTTCAAAATCCTCGATATGATTATTGAATGGATTTTAGAGGAAAATAAAAAATCCGGAAATATTCAAAGTGTTCCAAGGCAATTTAAAGAAAAGGTTAAAATTATCTTAAGTGCAAGTGCTCGGTTCGATTATCCTCCATTATTTCAATCTACACCATATATTAAAAAATATTTATTTGCACTTTATTCAAAATTATTAAAATTTAGACACGAAATTATTCATAAAAATAATTTCAAAGTTTTATTAAATGATAAGCTTAAAATTGAAATTACTTGGAAATCAAAATCATATTCGATTGAAATTGATCGAGTAGAGCTAGGTGCATTCGTTCGGACTGTTATAGCTATGGCAAATTTGCTTACCGGAGATTTATTTTTCGGAGAGCAAGAGGATTGTCTAATCAAGTACCATCTTGACCGAATTAATAAGCTTCATGGTCTGAGTGAGTTCAGACAGGTAAAAGCTATTTTTATAAGCGTGATATTAAAAGTACCTGAGGAAAAAGGCATATTTCCTGCAGATATTAAGTTTGTACGTGAGCGAATAAGCCAAATTTATCCTAATGTTAAGACTCTATTTAATTTAAAGGTCATTGGTCTGATTAATGATAAGCCTTCAGTCTGTTGGGATTTCCCAGTTAATTCTATTCCAAAAGACGAAGTATTAGAGCTTAGATTGAATAATTATAAAGAATATTTAATACCTTTGGAAGTAAAATAAAGAAAATAAAATATAAAGGGGAGGGGTAAGATCTTCACATTTGATATAAGTTTTTAATTGACCCATCCAATGATTATTATACCGTATTTCTATTTTGTGAAATTGTGAAGCCTGACACTGAGAGTATTTACAGTGAAAACTTAAGAGGGAAGTTTGTCTCTATTATTATTTGCTATAAAAATTAAAAGGGGTAGTTAAAGAAATGAAAAGAAAAGTTTTAATATCTGTTTTTTTCATGTTTTTAGCTTTAATATTATTTGGTTATCTATCAATTTATACAAATGTAGATTCAACTATTAGCAAAACAAAGCCAAGTAACTGGGTAACAATCTCATATGGTAGTGCAGTAGATAAATCAACACTTACTCATTCTGGCGAAAGAGTCGGTAATGTTATTCAAAAAATTCCAAGTTACGACGACGATTTTAAAGGACTTGTACAGCAATACCTAGAGCCATATTCAATATTATGTCATGACGTTTTGCTATATAATATTAAACCAGATACTCCTCCGCTTATAAATATTCTTGCGCACTATCCAATTGGTTCCGAACAACCTGCCTGGGTAGATTTATTTAGAGAAGGATATTTTCAGTTATACTATAATTCACAGCTAATCCGAATATTCCTGAAAGGAGATAATCCTGAAAACAGTTTTGAAAAATATCAATCAGTTATAAGACTTCCGATTCAGGACCTTATTAATAGCGAACATCTGTCGATTAAAAATTTAGAAGTGTATGTTTTTGAGAATGATTATGCAAAAACAGAAATACGAGTAAATATGATTCCCGCTATTTTTGCAATCAATGACCTTGATTTATCTCCAAAGCACCAGCCTATAGATTTAGATAGCATTGAGGAATTTCTCAATCATGGTGTTGTTTTAGAAGCGGTGGAGGTAAATGAAAGAAATGATATCTTTTTCTATGGGAGAAGTGCTTCTGACCAGACTATTGCAGATAAGCCAGTTTCTATTTCTGATATTGCAGTAGTATATAGAGCAATATTTCACTATGGGTATAACGCTCCTTATATCAGTCTGGATACACATGAAGATAACAGATATGCTAAAGTAAATTTTGGAGGATACCTTGAAAATACTGGTGTAGGTCATGTAGTTTTAGAAGCAGACAAACTATTTAAAACACTAAGCACAGGTATTGATCCTAATACACACGAGTTTGTAAAATCTAAAATCACGAAATATGTTCCTGCCTTTTTAACTGAGGATGAGCGGGGATTTTTAGAGGACGCTAATGAAGGAAATACTCAAATACGCTATTGGTTTTATCCTGATGAAATTGGTACCGTTACTGATGGTTCAATAGGTAGCATTCAAAAATATCAATTTCTCGCGGATGCCGAACGGATGGATGTTGAAGTACAATTAGATAATGCAACCAGAAAAACAATTGATCACATAAATAAATATTTTATCCAGTATGAAAAAGCAGAGAACACTTATAAAGAATTGAATACCGTTGGCCGTATGATGGCTCTTGTCAACTGGCTAAAAGAGATGAATATCGATGATAGGGTTGAATTGGATGATTTGCTTTCAGTTAAGATAGCTGCCTTTACTACGCCTGAAAAGACAAAGAAAATGTTGGCTATTACTGCTATAGTATGCCCCGAGGATTTAAATATAACAAATCAAAATGTCAGGGACCATACAAAAACCTACTACCTGTCTCCTCTGCTTGATAAATCCTCCTCATCTACTTCTGATAATGAATTTCTTGAAATAGCTAATAATTATTTCTCACAGGTTGATATTGCTGAACTCTATCCGCCATATAAAAAACTAGAAGACCAAGTTGACGATTATGATCGCCAAATCAATTCAAAGGAAAAAGAGATAGAGTTGCTGGAAAATGAAATTAAGAGAAAAACGGATACACTAAACAAGGATAGTTCAAGTGATATAGATCAGTATAACAACCTGATTAATAAATATAACAACTTATTTGAAAATCAGGAATCCATGATTAATGTTTACAATGCAAAGGTAACCGAATTGAAAAGTATGAATATTATATCAAGAACGATTTCTTCTATTGGTGGCGGAATAAGTCTTGATCCCAGGGAATTTAAGCAAACAATAATGAACAAGGATTCTCCTGCCATTCGCAAGATAGTCAAAGTAAAAAATCAACTAGAATCTGTTGGTAACATATCTAAATCAGGAGAGTGGATGCGAAGTAATGCTACAAATGGTGGATCCAGGATAAATAAATTACCTGATATTTCGTGGACTTCATCTAAATCGGAAAACGGGTCAGTAAAGTATACTTACCGCGCCGACTCTGGAGATTCTGCATCAGTAGAGTTTTCTCAAAATCTAAATTATGTACAATATAATATCAGCGTGAAAGCCTATAATGATATTGTAAAATATTCAAAGGAAATGAACCTTATAGAGGTAACACATGATATTTTTCCCCAGGAATATAAGGGAGAGGTATCATCTGACGGTAAACGTATTATTTTTTCTAAATAGAAGCATAGCTAAAGATCAAAAATGTGAAGGAAATAGATGTAATAATTAGAATAAATAGAGCGTATCCCATTTGCTTAATAAATTCTATAAAACAAGGAGTGAATATCAATGAAAGCATTTGAAAGAATTTTTCTTTATTCGGCATTAGCTATATTATTTTTTTATGTGTTCTTGGTAGATGGAAATGTTGAAAGCCAGGTGGCTATTCAGGAGGAGATCAGGGCGAGGCGTATAGTAATTGTGAATGATGCGGGGCAAGAGGTTGTCGAGTTATGGGTTTATGAAGACGATGGAGTAATAAGTATTGCCAACAAAGACGGCAATGTTATCGCTAGTATGGAAGGTAGTGAAGACGGTGGGAAAATAGTTGTTAACAACAAAGCCGGCAATTCTGTTGTTGGTATGATAGCCAATAAAGACGGTGGATTAATGAGTCTTGCCAACAAAGCCGGCACTCCTGTTGTTGATATAACCGCTGGTGAATATAGTGGAACAATGAGAATTTACAACAAAGACGGCAATCTTGTTGTTAGCATGTTAGGTCTTGAAGGTGGTGGGACAATAGGCACTCACAACAAAGACGGCAATCCTGCTGCCGTGATGGGAATTGATAAAGACGATAATGGAATGATAATGGTTACCAATAAAAATAAAATTCCTGTTATCTCGATTAGAGTTAATGAATCTGGTGGGATAATGAATGTTAGAAACAAAGACGGTTCTACTGTTGCTGGTATGGGAGTTGTTGCTGATATGGGAGTTAACGAATATGGTGGGACAATGTATATTAGTAACAAAGACGGCAAGCCTGTTGCTTCATTAATAGATAGTGAATATGGTGGGATGATGAGTGTTTCCAACAAAGCCGGCACTCTTGTTGCTGTAATGGGAGCCAATGAATATGGTGGGGCAGAATTTCTTTATAACAAAGATGGCAATGCTGTTGCTGGTATGGTAGTTGGTGAAGACGGTAACGGGGGAATAATTGTTTCTAATAAAGACGGTAAAGTGATTGGTTCTCTACCTTAGAGCCACAAAAACATCAAAGTAACATTTCGCTATATTGGTATTCACGACGACGAGAACAAAGCAGTAATAAATAATTTTAGTATCCTTATAGGGTATTTAAAAAAAATAAAGGGGTATTTAAGAAAATGAAAAGGAAATGTTTTTTTGTAATTTTATTCTTGGTATTAGCCATATTTTTATCAGGTTGTGGCGGAACAGGGATAATTCCTTCTACATCAGTTTTGAGTGCTGATGTTATAGTCACATGGTGGGACCAAAGTTATTTTGAGTATTATGGATGGTTTAGCCCTGAAGTTCACTATAAAATAACTAATACTGGAAATGTGGATATTGATTATTATAAGATATGGTTTACCGTAACTTGTATAGACGGAAGTAGCTATGAAGATTGGACTAATGGTGTCGATGTTAATGTAGGATACTACGGAGTAGATTTTACCTATATAGATGTACCTGAAAAAGAAGTAGTTTCAGTTATGGTAACGGATTGGGAATTAACACATAATACTTGGTAAGTGGTAATAAAAATAAAAACCCTGACAAAGATATAAATAGCAACCAAAAAATACTATTAGGAATTAGAAAAATATTATTAAAAATAAAGGGAGGTATTTAGTATGAAAAAGAAATATTATTTTGTAATTTTATTTCTGATATTCGCTATGTTTTTAGTAGGATGTGCAGACACAACTCTAAGTACAATTAGAAATCCAGAATTATCCCAAATAAAATTTGGGAAAATTCTAGTCGTTGCTCCATTCTCGGATATAGGTTTGAGGAAACAAACTGAAAATAACTTTATTGCGAAGTTTAACTTATCAGGTATGAATGCAATTTCCAGCATACAGATAATTCCACCAGTAAAAGATTATAATGAGCAAGAGTTATTAAACATTTTAGAACAAAATAAGATAGACGGCATTTTGGTAGTAGGGTTGAAAGATTATTGGACTTCGCAGACATATGTTCCTAAAAGTTCATCATCACAAGGTACGGCATCATCATATGGAAACTCTCTTTATTATCGAAGTTATACACAAGAATATGGAGGGTATTATATTTCCAAACCTAATGTTAAATTTGAAATTCGCTTATTTGACAGCAAGTCAGGGCAAATCGCGTGGTTAGTAACATCGGTCACAAGAGGTAATGCATTCGCGGATTACAATACTTTAGCCAATTCACTGGCAAAAGAAGTGGTTAAAAGACTAATAGAAGAAAATATGCTTGCACTCACTATAACAGACAATAAAGGAGCTACCGCTGCGGCAACAAAAACTATAACCGTAACAGAGTCTCTTAATCAATCACCCATAGCAAGTTTTACTTCTAACTTCAGAATAGGAGCGGTGCCTCTGGAAATCTCCTTTAATGCTTCTAGTTCTTATGATCCTGATGGGAATATTATAAGTTATACATGGGATTTTAAAGATGGAAACACAGGAAGTGGGGAGACATTAAATCATACTTTTAGCTCTATCGGAAGTTATAAAGTTGAACTCACTGTAACAGATAATAAAGGAGCTACAGCTTCGGCAATAAAAACTATAATTGTAAAATCATAACTGTAACTGAGCCGGACTTTAAGAATTTTTATTATCTTGTAATATTATCTTGAATGACAAGGGATGTTCTAGGAATCGGGGGGGATATTTCTCCGGTTAAAAAGTCTATTGAAGTATTTAAAGGAGAAAGAAATTCTCTTCTCGAAAATTCAGAGTATGAAGAACAAAAAGTTGAGACTGGTAAAAAAGTAGAATCTTCAAGTTTCTTTTTCTGTCTGTTTAGTGAAGAATTGTATCAGGTGTTAAATGAATTAGCTGAAGTATTAAAAAAAGAAGAATTAGTTAAAACCCTAAAGGATTCTCGTGATTCTTTAGAAGGTATAGGTCTAATAAATATAGTTGGGGGCTATCAAAATAAACAATTTAAAGCTTATATGACGACTCAAATATCTGAAAAATTTTTGAATATATTTAAAGATATAGATCTAGTTAATCTTCAGTCAATTTCTATGCTGCCTAAAAATACTTTCTTCTATTTTGGTGGTATATTGCCCCTTAGCTGGGAAGAAATAAAGGAAGATTTTATAAACGAGAATCTTCAACCTGATTTAGAAAAAAATATTGAACAAGTTCAGAATAAAACAGGAGTGGATATCGAAAAAGCTATTTATTCCTGGCCAGCGAAAGAATTTAGTATAGGACTTTTCGATATTTCCGCAATGTTTCCCAAGTTAGGGTTAATAGTTGGATATACTTCGGAAGATAAACTTACTCAAGACTTCTATCCTGTATTAGAAAAGTTTGCTCCTATGATGGGAGGGACATTAGTAGATAATCAATATGAGGGAATAAATTACAAAAGTCTATCTAATCCGATGTTTCCCCTAGGATATGGAATTGTAGGGGATAGATTTGTTTTATCCAGTGGAATAAATGATATTATAGATAGTCAAGGAGGAGATATGGCTACTTTGGATAAACTGGAAGCCATAAAGTATATGCTTTCTTTCCCTACAGTGTTCTCTTTATTATATATAGATATGGATTCTGTAACTGAAATTGTAAGTAAGTTTATGCAAATGGCAATACCAGAGGAACCGAACGAAGCAGAAAGAACGAATGGGAGTGAAGATTTAGAAGAAATATTAAATAATTTAAAAAATCTTAAAAATATTTTATTCTGGGCCGGGCTGGAAGAAGATCATACTTATGCCTGGTTTGAAATTAATTATAAATAGGAAAGCAGAAAAAGATAATAAAAAATCTCTAGGTTTTCAAAAAATTGGAATTTTGGAGGTTTATATGGTAATATATTTAACTACCCAGTTTATAGACAATATTGCATTCCCTAGGTGATATAATTATTATTGATTTGTTTTAGGAGATAAGCCAAATGGAAGATATAGATAGAACTAAAGAGCAGTTGATAAATGAATTGATAAAATTACGTAAAAAGATTGCTAAATTAGAAAGTGTAAAAATCAGCCACAAACTAGCCGAAAAGCAATTAGTAAAATCTGAGGCCGATAAGAGGATGTATCAGGATAAACTCTTTCGGGCTAAAAGCAGAGAGAAATATCTTTTAGATTCTTTTTAAAAATGTGCAGACAAACTCTCTAAAGTAGAGAACTATCTCTTGAAGACATACAGATAAGATTAGAGAGAGATTGCCAATAATTTTATTCTAAGGACGGAAAATAATAATGATGAGGGCTATTGGTATAGTAGGCTATAAAAAAAGTGGTAAAACTACCTTACTTTTAAAATTAGCTAAAGAATTAATTGGCAGGGGTTATCAGGTTGCCGCCATAAAACATATATCCGGAGATATTGATATTGCTAATTCGGATACTACAAAATACAAAGAATATCTTTCTCAGGTAGCAGCAATCACCACCAAAGAATCAATACTTTATTTAGAAGGAAAAAGTAATTTAGAAGAGATATTAAAATTTTTAGATGCAGATATAATTTTAATAGAGGGTTTTAAGAATGAAAAGACTTTTCCTAAGATTGTATGTTTAAGAAAAGAAAATGAAAAAACTGAACTATTTGACGGATTACAACTAGGTACTGCTAGTGTTTTTCCGCCAAACACAAGTTATGACTTTTCTACTTTTAATATTTTAAAAATTGAAGACATCAAAAAGATGACTGATCTAGTGATTGAGAAATCTTTTAAGTTACCTAATTTAAACTGCGGTGCTTGTGGGCATCAGGACTGTTATGGATTAGCTCAAGAAATTGTTAAGGGAAATAGAACCATAGATGATTGTCCTTCTTTAGAACCTTCAACTTTAGTGAAGGTAAATGGAAAGATAATCTCTATGAATCCTTTTATAGCTAAAATAGTAAAAAATACTATTATTGGGCTTCTCTCTACCCTAAAAGGTTTTACCAAAGGGGATATAGAGATAAAAATAAAACAAAAATAAAAATAGTATATAGTATCGAGTATATAGTATCTCGCAAAGAAGAAGTCAGAAGTCAGAAGCCAGAAGCCAGAAGAAAGAAGAAAGAAGAAAAGATAGATTCCTGCTTCCGCAGGAATGACAGGGATTTGCAGGAATGACAGGGATTTGATTTATCAAACTCGTAATAAGTGTTTAATTAAAAATTAATATTAAATTAGTAAAACAGAGTATTTTATGCTATACGTTACCCGTTAAACGTTATAAATAAATAATTATTTTATGGAGGTGAATCTTTATTGTCGGTAGTTTTGACTAAACCAAAAGCAAATAATAAAGAAAAGGTTAAAGAAGAAAAAATATATGATGTAATTATAATTGGAGGAGGCGCTGCTGGTTTAACTGCAGGGATTTATCTTGCTCGAGCTCGAATGGATACTTTATTAATTGAAAAGATGAGTCCAGGTGGGCAAGCAATTCTTACTGAGATTATTGAAAATTATCCCGGCTTCCCTCACGGTATAGCAGGGCCAGAATTGATGCAAAAGATAGAAGAACAAGCTGTGCGATTCGGTCTAAAGATAGAATACGGTGAAGTGCTAAAAGTAGAAATAAAAGAAGAAAAGCAAGATAAGATAAAAATAGTAAAAACTGATCATCAAGAATATAAGACTCTGGCAATTATTCTTGCTTCTGGAGCAGAAGCCAGAAAATTAGGAGTACCAGGAGAAGAAAAGTTAATCGGAAGAGGAATTTCTTATTGTGCTACCTGTGATGCTCCTTTTTTTCAAAACCAGAAGGTGGTAGTGGTTGGAGGAGGAGATACTGCCATTGAAGAGTCTTTATATTTAAGCAAATTTGCCCGAGAGATAACCATCATCCATCGCCGAGATAGATTGAGAGCAACCAAGATATTACAGGAAAGAATTTTTTCTAATAAGAAGATAAATATTGCCTGGGATTCAATAGTGGTAAAAATATTGGGTCAGGAAAAAGTAGAAGGTGTGTTAATTAAAAATATTAAAACCGGACAGGAAAGAGGAATTTCCAGTCAGGGTGTTTTTATGTTTGTAGGGTATTTACCCAATACTAAATTTTTAGAAGGGATAATAAAATTAGATGATAGAGGTTATATTGTAACTGATGATAATATGATGAGTTCACATGAAGGCATCTATGCCTGTGGAGATGTGCGAAAAAAAATCTTAAGACAGGTGGTTACTGCCTGTGGAGAAGGAGCTACCGCGGCCTTTGCCGCTGAAAAGTATATCGAAGAGTTAAAAGGAGTTTCTTATAAATAAGAGAGAAGAAAGGATAAAATAGAAGAATGGAATTAGGATTATCCTCATTTTTATTTGAAGATTGTAAATTAGAATCAAAATTACCTCTGCTTAAAGAAGCAGGAATAAAATATATTGAAGTAAAACCAAAAGAAAGACACTTTGATTTTCAAGATCCAAAATATCTCGATGGAATGGCGAAAGAGTTTAAAAAGTATGGAATAAAAGCGAAATCAATGCATATGCCGACCAATAGTGTAGATATTTCCTTAATTGAGGAATATGATCGAGTATGGTCTGTCCGAGAAGTAGAAAAAGCAGTTCTTGCCCTACTAAGATTGGAAGGAGAAATAATAGTAATTCATCCTGGAAGTAAGATAGAAGATGAAAAAATGAGGAAGAAACGTCGAGAAAAGAGTGAGCAAAGCTTAGAGGAGATATTAGAGTTTTGTGAACACTGGGGAATTAAGATTGCCCTGGAAAATACTTTGCCCGGTAAAACTGGTGATAGTATACTTGAGATTTTAGAGATAGTAAAGAAGTTTAATTCTAAAAATTTAGGAGTTTGTTTAGATACCGGTCATTGTCATATAACTTCATCTCTTTATGGACATAATGATGTACCTGCGTGCCTTAATGATATAAATAATTATTTATATCATTTACATATCCACGATAATTTCGGAAAAAGCGATGACCATTATTTACCCTTTGAGGGAAGTATAGATTGGGAAAGATTTGTAAAGAACTTAAAAGAGATTGATTATAAAGGAGTATTTATGTTTGAATTAAGAAATACAGGAAATACTGCAGAAATGCTCCAAAAAGTTAAAGATATATATCTAAAATTATATCGATGGGATAAAAATGACTGAAAAAAAAGGGAATCTTTATTGGTTACGAAGAACATTACCTGACCAAAGGGTTTTAGATCGAATGGATGCATTATTAGAAGGTCTAAATTTACATACAGTTTGTGATAGTGCCTTATGCCCTAATCGAGGTGAGTGTTTTAAAAGCGGGACTGCTACCTTTATGATATTGGGGGATATTTGTACACGTAATTGTAGATTTTGCGCCGTAAAAAAAGGAAAACCTCTCCCCTTAGATCCAGAAGAACCTTATCATATTGCCCAAGCTGCCAAACATTTACAGCTTAAACATATTGTAGTTACTTCCGTAACTAGAGATGACCTCCCGGATGGTGGGGCGGAACACTTTGCGGAGACTATTATAGAAATTAAGAAACAACTCCCTAAAAGCACAATAGAGGTATTAGTACCTGATTTTAAAGGTTCCTGGGAGGCTCTTCAAAGAGTAATAGATGCTCAACCAGAAGTTATAAATCATAATATCGAAACAGTTAATCGTTTATATAGACTAGTTAGACCCAAGGCTATTTATAAACGTTCTTTGGAATTATTAAGACAGGTTAAAATTCGAGATAAGAATATTATTTCTAAATCAGGGATTATGGTAGGTCTAGGAGAAGAGGAGGAAGAGATTATCCAGGTGATGAAAGATTTAAGGGAGGTGGATGGTGATATTTTAACTATAGGTCAGTATTTAAGGCCTTCTCCTCTTCATTTAAGGGTACAGAATTATATTCATCCAGATAAGTTTGAAGAATATCAGAAGATAGGAATGTCTTTAGGCTTTAAATACGTGGCTTCTGCTCCTTTAGTACGCAGTTCCTATCATGCGGGGGAAATTTTAAAAGACATATTAATTAAATATAAAAATTTATAGTTAATTTCTTTGATATATTTAAGTATATCTGATAAAATTAAAATCAATAATTAAATAAAGAATTGATTTATTATAAAAAATTTAAAAAGACAAAATATTCAAGGGTAATATTTACACCTCTTGCTTGATGAGAAGAAAAAGGTTGAGATATAAATAAAAGGGATTTCAAGGGGAAAGGATTTCCCCTTGAATATCTTGTAAAAATTGATCAAGAATAAGGAGGACAGCTTTTCATGACCAAGTATGACATAAATAAGGTAAGAAATATTGCTTTGGTAGGACACGGTGATTCTGGTAAAACTTCACTTGTTGAGGCTATGCTTTATGACTCAGGAATGATTAACAGATTAGGAAATATCGGGCAAGGTAATACTACTACTGATTATGATCCTAGAGAAATAAAAAAGGGAATAACTATCAATTCATCTTTGGCTTATTTAAATTGGAAAGATTTATTAATAAATATTATAGATACCCCCGGTTACCTTGACTTTATTACCGATACCCAATCAAGTCTTAGAATTATAGATAATGCCATAGTAGTAATATGTGGAGTATCAGGAGTAGAAGTACAGACTGAGAAAGTATGGGATTTTGCCAACAAATATAAACTTCCCCGAGTAATTTTTATTAATAAAATGGAGCGGGAAAGAGCAGATTTTTATCGAATAAAAGATATGATTAACAAAGTTTTTGGATCATCCGTCATTTCAGTACAGTTGCCTATTGGTCAGGAAGAGAACTTCAAAGGCATAGTTGATTTAATAAAGATGAAAGCCATTATTTATAAAAAATCAGGAGAGGGCAAGCCAATCTTTGAAGAACAAGAAATTTCACCAGATATTAAAGAACAGGCAGAATCTTATCGTAAAGAATTAATAGAAGCAGTAGTAGAATTTGATGATGAGCTTTTAATGAAATATTTAAATGGAGAGACTTTAACTAATGAGGAGATTAATTCTTGTTTAAAACAGAGAATAAAAGAAAGAAAAATTATTCCCATTCTTTGTGGTTCAGCTACTATGAATTTAGGAATAGAGCTTCTGATTGATTTTATAGCTGAATATCTTCCTTCCCCATTGGATATGCCTCCGATTGCCGCCAAGAATATAAAAACTTCTTCTGAAGAAATGATAAAAAATTCTCTTGATTCCCCCTTTTCTGCTTTTGTTTTTAAGACTGTAGCAGATCCTTATGTAGGGAATTTAACTTATTTTAGAGTATATTCAGGAAAATTAAATGAAGATTCGAATGTTTACAATTCTTCAAAAGGTGAAGATAGTAAAGTAGGGAAAATTTATAAAATGCAGGGCAAGAATCAACAGTTTATTTCTGAAATTTGTGCAGGAGATATAGCTGCTGTAGCAAAACTTAAAAATACTACTACTGGTGATACTCTCTGCGCAAAAGATTATCCTGTATTATTTGAAAAAATAGTATATCCTGAACCGATAATGTCACTGGCAATTTATCCTAAAACTAAAGGAGATGAGGATAAATTAAGTATTGCAATAAGTCGGATCATTGATGAGGACCCCACAGTTAAAGTTTATAGAGACGAAAATACCGGGGAAACTATAATGACTGGTATGGGGGAATCCCATCTGGAAGTAATAATTGACACTATGGAAAGTAAGTTTGGAGTAGAAGTTGAGAAAAGTACTCCTAAGGTAGGCTATAAAGAGACTATTCGAAAAAAAGTTCAGGTAGAAGGAAAATACAAAAAACAATCTGGTGGTAGAGGTCAATATGGACATTGTTGGTTAGAGCTTGAACCTAAAGGTAGGGGAGAAGGTTTTGAGTTTGCAGACAAAATAGTTGGTGGAGTAATTCCACGTCAATATCGTTCTGCAGTGGAAAAAGGAGTGATTGAAGCAATGGAAAAAGGAGTGCTGGCAGGATATCCTACCGTAGATATGAAGGCTGCAGTTTATGATGGCAGCTATCATCCAGTGGATTCTTCAGAAATGGCTTTTAAGGTAGCAGGTTCAATGGCTTTTAAAAAAGGAGCAGCACAAGCTAACCCTATATTATTAGAACCCATTATGGATATTGAAGTAATAGTGCCCAAAGAATATATGGGAGATATAATTGGTGATTTAAATAGTAAAAGAGGAAAGATAATGGGTATGGAAGAATCATCAACCGAAAAACAGGTTATTAAAGCTAAGATTCCTCAGGCGGAAATATTCAAGTATGCTATTGACTTAAGATCAATTACTCAGGGGAGAGGAACTTTTACGGTGAAATTTTCCCATTATGAAGAGGTTCCAGCTAATATTGTACAGGAAATAATTGCTAAAGCCAAAAAAGAAGAGGAAGATAAAAAATAATTTCTTAAAAAAATTTAAAAAATATTTTTAAAAAAGAAGGATTTTTAAATTAGATATAGAATATATTATATAAAGATAAAATTATTTATCGGTTTATACTAAAAAAATATTATAAAAAAAGGGGAGGTGTAATAATATGGCAGATTTAGCTTGGTATTGGTGGGCAGCAATTATTGGAGCGATAGCATATTTGATATGGTATTTTGCAGGAGCATAGAATAAAATATAAATTAAAATTAAATTACTACTAAAAATTATAAGAAACGTTTCTATAGGTGCAGGGTGATACAAATTGTCCTGCACTTTATTTATTAAAAAAGAGGAAATTATATTTTTTTTAGACATTGTCGTATAAAATAATAAATATTATTACCCCAATAAATAAAGTGATTAATTTGAAATTTCAGAAAAATAAAAAATACATTTTATCAATTTTACTTTTAATCCGGAGTATGGGAAAAGAGAAGCCGAATTGAATATCGAAATCAGGGGAGGTTTTATAGATATTGAAGTAGTTCCTTTACTATTACTATAATCATAATTAATAAGTAATTCAAAATGTTGACTTTTATGTTTTTATAAATTATACTTAAAACGGACTGAATTAGAAAAAGACAGAAAACTCACCTTCAAGTTTTGTAAGCGAAAATTAGATTAAAAAACTTGATTTAAGATTTAAGTGTAGTTTACAACGTTTAGCAAGCGTTAATTGTTTAATAAGAGTAGATTATATGGGGCTGTAGCGCAGTTGGGAGCGCGCCTCCTTGGCGTGGAGGAGGTCGCGGGTTCGATCCCCGCCAGCTCCACCAAATTATAATATCTACTAAAAAAGGGTGGTACCACGGGAAATCTCGTCCCTAGTAATTTGATTAATTGCTTGAGGCGGGATTTTTATTTTTAAGGAGGAATATTCAAAAATGGAAGATAAATATAATTTTATCGAAGTTGAAGAAAAATGGCAGGAATATTGGAAGAAAAATAATTTTTTTAAATCTTATCTAGATTCTAAAAAACTAAAATATTATGTTTTAGAAATGTTTCCTTATCCTTCAGGAGAACCTCATATGGGGCACGTAAAAAATTATGTTATTGGTGATGTAGTAGCTAGATATAAACATTCTCAAGGATATAATATTTTACACCCTATGGGTTGGGATGCTTTTGGTTTACCCGCGGAGAATGCGGCTATTCAACATAAAATTCACCCTTCAATTTGGACTAAAAATAATATTCAAAAAATGAAAAATACCCTCATAAAGATGGGTATTAGTTATGATTGGGATAGAGAAATATCAACCTGTAAACCAGATTACTATAAATGGACCCAGTGGATATTTTTACAGTTATATAAAAATGGATTAGCTTACAAGAAGAAAGGAGTAGTAAACTGGTGCCCTTCTTGCTCTACCGTATTAGCTAATGAACAAGTAGTAGAGGGAAAATGTGAAAGATGTGGGGCTGAAGTTACCAAAAAAGAGTTACCTCAATGGTTTTTCAAGATTACGGAATATGCTCAGAGCTTGCTTGATGATATGGAATGTTTAGAAGAATGGCCCGAGAGAGTGTTGACTATGCAGAAAAATTGGATAGGTAGAAGTGAAGGAGCCAGGATTGAATTTCCCATAAAAGGAGGAAATAAAACGATACCAGTTTTTACCACTCGACCAGATACCCTCTATGGAGCAACTTATTTTCTGTTAGCCCCTGAACATCCTTTGGTAGAAGAGATAATAATAGACTCACCTTATAAAGATGAAGTTCAAAGTTTTATTAAAGAAGTAAGTAAAGAAAGTACGATAGAAAGAATATCAACTACTTTAGAAAAAAGAGGATGTTTTACTGGTAAATATGTAGTAAATCCTATAAATAGTGAAGAAATTCCTATTTGGGTTGCAAATTATGTATTAATGGAGTATGGAACCGGTGCTGTAATGGCAGTCCCGGCTCATGATCAAAGGGATTTTGAATTTGCTAAAAAATATAACCTTCCTATAAGGATAGTTATTCAGCCAAAAGACCAAGAAGTTTCCTTTAACACCTTGGAGGCTGCCTTTGATGAAGAGGGCATCATGGTTAATTCTGGTCAATTTAACGGTTTACCCAATGCTAAGGCATTAGAAAATATAATTGACCATTTGATTAAAAAGGGTTATGGAAAGAAAGAAGTCAATTATAGGTTAAGAGATTGGCTTATTTCTCGGCAGCGTTATTGGGGAGCACCGATACCCATAATTTATTGTCCTGATTGTGGAATGTTCCCTGTCCCCGAAGAAGACTTACCCGTTTTACTCCCAGAAAATGTTGATTTTAGACCAACTGGAATGTCTCCCTT
>Ga0210015_1000270_pt1 | contig 55272 bp, 52 predicted proteins | sample CryGeymeta201522_FD_185471 | JGI IMG/M metagenome (GOLD analysis project Ga0210015, IMG submission 185471) | Groundwater microbial communities from Crystal Geyser aquifers in Utah, USA - Crystal Geyser metaG 2015-22 (SPAdes) (version 2) | ecosystem: Environmental > Aquatic > Deep subsurface >...
TAAGGTTATTGGAATTGATAATCAAGGTAGAATTGATTTAAGAAAAGTAGATATTGAGGAAAACAGCATTATAGAAAATGAAAGTATTGATCATAATGAAAATTATGATTGATACTTTGCAGATAAATAGAAAGATAATTAATTTACAATTATGGGAAATAATAAAATAGAAATAAGAATAAAAAAAGTAAAAGGATGCGATGATATACCTTTACCTATCCCCACAAGTGAATTTTCATCTGGTGTTGATTTAGTATCTGCAGAAACTTCAGATATTGTATTAAAGCCAGGTAAAATAATATTAATTTCTACTGGAATTAAAATTATGATCCCCAAAGGTTATGAAGGCCAAATAAGACCTCGAAGTGGATTAGCCCTTAAATATGGAATAACCATTTTAAATAGCCCTGGTACTGTTGATTCAGATTATAGAGGTATCGTAAAAGTAATATTAATTAATTTAGGTGAAGAAAAATTTATTATACATCGAGGAGATAGAATAGCTCAATTAGTATTCCAAAAAGTATTTTTTCCAAATTTTAAACTGGTAAAAATCTTAAATAAAACAAAAAGGGGAGAAGGTGGTTTTGGACATAGTGGTATAAAAAATTCAAAAATAATATAATTTTTTATTCATCTAAACGGAGGTATTTAATGACCATTGAACTAATCTTTGGTATGGTTGGAGGTTTGGGGTTATTTTTATATGGAATGCAATTGCTCAGTGAGGGTTTACAAAAAAGTACTGGTGATAAGTTACCTAAAATTTTAGAATTATTAACCAATAAACCCATAATAGGAGTTGCAACCGGTACTTTAATAACTTCCATCATTCAAAGTAGTAGTGCTACAAGTGTTATAACAATTGGACTAGTTAATGCTGGTTTATTAAGCTTAAAACAAGCTATAAGCGTAATAATAGGAGCAAATATAGGGACTACGATAACTGCTCAAATTGTATCTTTTCGTTTAGAAAAATATGCTCTTCCAGCAATTGGTATTGGCTTTATCTTTAATTTTTTATCTAAAAGAAGAAGTTATAAATATTTTGGCCAAATATTACTTGGTTTTGGAATATTGTTTTTAGGCATATCAATTATATCTGATACTGCAAAACCTCTAAGAAATTATACTCCATTTTTAAAACTGATAGAAAATATGTCAAATAACCCTCTATTGGGGATCATAACAGCTTTAATTTTTACAGCTATAATTCAAAGTAGTAGCGCTACTACCGCACTCATAATTGCTATGTCTATCCAAGGCATAATTGGAATAGAAGCGGCCATTCCATTAATACTAGGAGCCAATATCGGAACTTGTTTTACTGCAGTAATAGCAAGTATAGGAAGTTCAATAACGGGGAAAAGAGTGGCGTTGTCCCATCTATTTTTTAATATTGGTGGTGTTGTCTTATTTCTATTCTTTTTAAATAAATTTACCTATTTAGTATCATTAACCTCGTCAAGTATTCCAAGGCAAATTGCTAATGCCCATACACTTTTTAATGTCTTTAACGCTATAATTTTACTTCCCTTTATTAATTTATTTGTTAGATTTATTGTTAAAATTTTACCCGGAGAAGAGATTGTACTTAAAAAAGGTCCCATCTATCTAAACAAAGATATAGTAAATACTCCATCTATAGCTTTAGGTCAAGCAATTAAAGAATTAGTTAGAATGGGGGAGATAGTAGAAAGTATGTTAAGTGATGTAATGATATCTTTTATACAAAATGATATCAATATCTTAAAAAATTTATATTTAAAAGAAGGAGTAGTAAATACTTTAGAAAAAGAAATTACCAAATATTTAGTATTAATAGCTCAGGAATCTCTAAGTATCGAACAATCAGAAATTTTAAAGGACTTAATGAATATAACCAATAATATAGAAAGGGTAGGGGATATTTCTGAAGATTTAGCTGAATTAGCTGAAGAAAAAATAAATGAAAAATTACCTTTTAGTGAAAAAGCATTAGATGAACTTAAATTTATGTTTACAAAAGTAGAATCTTCTTTTAATATATCAATCTCTGCATTAAAAAACAGGAATATAGATTTAGCTCGAGAAGTAGCTTTAAAGGAAGATGAAATTGATAAAATAGAAAAAGGACTTCGCGATAGTCATATCAATAGGTTAAATCAGGGTATTTGTTATCCCGAATCTGGAGTTATTTATTTAGACGTAATCAGTAATTTAGAAAGAATTGGAGATCATGCTAATAATATTTGTTTAATGGTAATAGATGAACTATCTAAAAATTAGGTGAATATATGTCATTAATATGGTTAGGATTAATTCAAGGATTAACTGAATTTTTTCCGGTAAGTAGTTCTGGGCATTTAGTAATCTTAAAATATTTTTTAAAATTAAATTTAACTGGTGTTGCTTTTGAAGTATTTTTACATTTTGGAACGATGTTAGCAGTAATAGTTCTTTTTAGAAAAGAGATAAAGGAATTATTAATTTCTTTTTTTAACAGCATTTATAAAATATTAGAAGGAGAAAATTTGTCTAGTATTTTAAAAAGTAATTCTTATTCAAAATTTGCCTGGTTTTTAATAATTAGCACTATACCAGCAGCAATTATTGGATATACTCTTAATTCTTATTTTGAAATACTTTTTAATAAACCTATAATAGTTTCCTTTATGTTAATTATTACCGGAGCTATACTTTGGATTGGTAATAAAAATTATACTGGTGGTAGTAAAAATATTTCCAAAATTACTTATCAAGATGCTATTTTTATAGGATTAGCTCAAGCTGTTGCTATTATCCCAGGAATTTCGAGATCTGGTTTAACTGTTTTTGCTGGATTATATCGTAATTTAGATCGAGAGTTTGCTGCAAAATATTCCTTTATATTATCTATACCCATAATTTTAGGCGCTACAATTTTTAAAGTAAGAGAATTATTATCTTGGAATATAAATTTTTATAATTTAATATTATCTGGATTAGTTGCATCGATATCCAGTTATGGAGCTATGAAAGTATTCATAAGGTTATTAAAAAATCGTAAGCTATACTTTTTTTCATATTATCTTTGGATTTTATCTATTTTCACAATTTGGATAACTTTATCGAAAGGATATTAATAAATTGAAAATGAAAAAGAAAAATACAAAAAATGAGACTATAAGTATATTTATTATTTCATTTTCCTTATTATATATTTTAGCTTTTATCTTTACCGATAAAATGGGAATTATAGGAAGAATAATGGTTCAAACCACAACTCGCAATATTGGTCTTGGTGCTTATATCTTCCCCTTCTTATTATTATTTGGGGGAATGGTAATTCTTTTGGATTTTAAACTACCTAATCCTTATCATAAATTTTTCGGTATTGGTTTTTTATTTATAATATTTCTGGTCTTTATTCATCTTAGGTTATTATCGCTTGATCACTCCTATCTATTAGCCAAAAACGGAGCAGGTGGTGGTTTATTGGGTTATTATTTTGCCAATTCATTATACCTTTACTTTGGAACAAGAGGCGCTTACCTGGTTCTAATATCTCTCAGCTTAATATCTACTTTATTTATAACTGAAGTTTCATATTTTTATATATTTAGTAATTTGATAAAAAGTATAAAAATAATATCCCATAATTTTTATAATCTTCTGAAAAATATTGGAGTAAAAATCTATAAAAGTTCAAAATATAAAGAAGTAACTGATGATCAAGAATATAAAATAAATAAAGTATCTAAAAAAATTTTTAAAGAAAAGAAAAAAGAAAATGAATTAAAATTAAAAGAGGAAATAATTGTTAATAAAGATTACCCGGAATCAAAAATAAGTAAATATCAAATTCCACCTTTATCTTTACTGTCTGATCCGCACTCTGAAGAAAAAATTGATACTAAATTAAATATTGAGAAGAATATAAAAATACTGGAAAGTACTTTTTCTAATTTTGGAATAGATGCAAAAGTCGTTGGTGTTATTCAAGGACCAACAGTTACTCGATACGAAATCCATCCTGCTCCGGGAGTCAAAATATCTAAAATAACTATTTTAAGCAATGATATTGCTTTAGCTTTTGCAGTAGCTTCGGTAAGGATAGAAGCGCCAATTCCTGGCAAAAATGCTGTAGGTATTGAAGTCCCTAATCAGAAAAGAATTAATGTTTATTTAAAAGAAATATTGCAGAGCAATGAATTTAAAAATAGTAAATTTAAATTGCTTATAGGTTTGGGAATAGATATTGGAGGCAAACCAATAATTGCAGATTTAATTGAACTCCCTCATTTATTAATTGCGGGAGCAACGGGTTCAGGAAAAAGTGTATGCATCAATAATATAATATTAAGTATTATCTATAATTTAAGTCCGGAAAAAGTAAAATTCATTATGATCGATCCAAAAAGAGTGGAATTAAATATTTACAATGGCATTCCGCATTTATTAATTCCTATTATTACTGATACAAATCAAGCTATTAAAGTATTAAACTGGGTAATTTCCGAAATGGAAAAAAGATTTAAAATTTTTGCAGAAGTTGGAGTCAGAAATTTAGAAGGTTATAATGAATATGCCAGAAACCTAAAAAATGATATTAATGCTCTACCTTATATTATAATAATAATCGATGAATTAGCTGATTTAATGTTATCTTCTCCAGTAAAAGCAGAAGAAGTATTGTGTAGGTTAGCTCAAATGACTCGAGCAACTGGGATACATTTAATAATAGCTACCCAACGTCCTTCTGTAGATATTATTACTGGTTCAATAAAAATAAATTTTCCTTCCAGAATTGCTTTTGCGGTTTCCACTCAAGTTGATTCAAGAACTATATTAGATGTTAATGGAGCTGAGAAATTATTAGGTAATGGTGATATGTTATTTTCACCAGTTGGTGTTTCCAAACCAATTAGAGCCCAAGGAGCTTTTGTGACCGAAAAAGAAATTAAAAATATAGTATCCTATCTAAAAGAGTATGGTCAATCTCCTGAATATGAACAAGAAGTATTAGAATTTAAAAATAATAAAAATCTATTTATAGCGACAGAAGAAGAGGAAGAAGAGGAAGAAGATGAATTGTTCAATGAAGCTATATCGATTATTAATAATAATAAACAAGCTTCAATATCTATTTTACAAAGAAAATTACGAATTGGTTATACCCGAGCAGCTCGATTAATAGATTTAATGGAGGAAAGAGGAATTGTTGGACCTTACGATGGTCGAAATCCACGAAAAATATTACTATCTGAAGATGAATATCTTAATAATTTTGAGAAACAATAAATATTTTTATTTATAAGCAGGAAAAGAATAATCTAGTGTCGTATTAATTATATTAAGAAGATACAAACAACTAACTATTTTAAACAATTAAAGAGAAAATACATTTCTAAGGAGGTGATAAATGGACTATTTTTTTGACCGCATAAACCCTATTAAATAGAAATATTTAACAGGGTAAAGGTAAAATTGGGATTTTAAGTATTTTCAAAAATGAAAGGAGATTTCAGAAATGAAAAAAAATTTATCAGTAGTAGTCATATTAGTAATAATATTAGGTTTATGTCTTTCATCAACACTTTTTGCTGCAGAACCACTTAAGGTTGGCTTGGTGTTTGATATTGGTGGAAAAGGGGATAAATCATTTAATGATTCAGCATCCCGCGGTTTATCATGGGCAGCAGCTGATTTTGGAATTAAACGTATCGAATTAGAGCCAGGAGTAGATGCGGATAGAGAAGTAAATCTTAGAAACTTAGCCATGATGGGTTATGATTTAATAATAGGTGTAGGATTTTTATTTACCGATGCTATTTCTACAGTAGCTAATGAATTTCCTAATACAAAATTTGCTATCGTTGATGGATTTATCCCAGATAAACCTAATGTTTCTTCATTAAATTTTCGTGAGCAGGATGGTTCTTTTTTAGTAGGTATGATTGCTGGTTTAAAAGCTAAAGAAGATGGTAAAGACACGGTTGGGTTTGTTGGTGGAATGGATATAGCGCTTATTAATAGATTTGAAGCTGGTTATATTGCTGGTGTCCATTATGTCTATCCAGAATGTAAAATACTTTCCGCTTATGCCGGTGATACCCCACAAGCCTTTGCTGATCCAGTAAAAGGAAAAGAATTAGCTTTGTCACAATATGATAATGGCGCATGGGTTGTCTATCATGCTTCAGGTCTAACTGGAGCTGGTGTATTTGAAGCAGCCAAAGAGAGAAAAAGATATGTAATTGGAGTCGACTCTAATCAGAATTATATGGGCTATATCGAGGAAACAAAAGAAAGTTTTGGCTTAACCAGTATGCTTAAACAAGTAGATGTTTCTGTATATTTAGCTATCAAATCAGTAGTTGAGGGAACATTTAAAGGAGGGGTGGAGGTATTTGGCTTAGATAGAAGTGTTAAAATAGGAGATAATGTATACTATGGTGTTTACTATGCCCTGGACAAATACAATGAAAATCTTATAACTTCCGAAGTGAAAGCTAAAGTGGAAGAAGCAAAAGATAAGATCATAAGCGGTGAAATTGTTGTTCCCACCGAAGTAAGCAAATAATATATTCTAATATATATTTGGAGGCATTCATTATTAAGTGGATGCCTCTAAATATATAAAAATTTAGAGGTATATCGCTCAAGGAGGATTTATTAATTGCCTGAGATTACCCTAGAAATGAAAGATATAACCAAGAGATTTCCTCTGGTAGTTGCTAATGATAAAGTTAATTTTGCTGTATACCAAGGAGAAATACATGCTTTAGTAGGTGAAAATGGTGCTGGAAAAACAACTTTAATGAGTATTTTATATGGATTGTACCAAGCTGATTCTGGACAAATATTTATAAAGGGGAAAAAAGTTAATATAGCCAATCCAAAAGTTGCCATCAATTTAAAGATTGGTATGGTTCATCAGCATTTTATGTTAGTACCACCTTTGAGTGTTACAGAAAACATTATTTTAGGTATGGAACCTATAAAAAATAATATTTTTATAGATCTAGAAAGAGCAACTAATAAAGTCAAAGAAATATCTGAAAGTATAGGTTTTAAAATTGACCCCCATGCAAAAATCGAAAATATTTCTGTAGGTATTCAACAAAGAGTAGAGATAATTAAAATCCTTTATCGAGGAGCAGAAATTTTAATTATGGATGAACCTACAGCAGTGTTAACCCCACAAGAGGTTGAAGAACTATTTGAAATATTGAGATCTTTAATTAAGCAAGGAAAAACAATTATCTTTATCACTCATAAATTAAATGAAGTCAAAGCTGTTTCTGATCGTATTACAGTAATGAGACGTGGTAAAGTAGTAGGAGTTAAAAATACTAAAGATACGAACCAAGAGGAAATAGCCAGTATGATGGTTGGTCGGAAGGTTTTATTGGAAGTTGATAAGAAAGAACATAATTTTGGAAAAACAGTATTAAAAGTTGATAAATTAAATGCTTTAAATAATAAAAAATTACCTGCTTTAAAGGAAATTTCTTTTGAAGTTAGAGAAGGGGAAATTTTAGGATTTGCCGGAGTAGAAGGGAATGGACAGACTGAATTAGTGGAAGTTATTAGCGGACTTCGCCTTGCTGCTGGAGGGAAAATTAAACTTTATGATAAAGATATTACTAATTATTCTCCTCGGGATATTAGGGAACAAAAAATTGCCCACATTCCAGAAGATAGAAGACAGCGCGGATTTATTTCCAATTATTCCGTGGCAGAAAATTTAATTTTAGGAAGTAATTACCGTCCACCTTTTAATAAAGGTCTAACCTTAAATTTTTCTGCCATCAATAATCATGCAGCTAAGTTAATCAAAGATTTTGATATAAGACCTTCTGATAGAAATAATTTATTAAAATCTCTTTCTGGAGGAAATCAGCAGAAAGTAATTGTGGCTCGAGAATTATTCGGAGAACCAAGACTACTAATAGCAGCTCAGCCAACTCGAGGTTTAGATGTCGGTTCTACCGAATTTGTACATCAACAAATATTAAATGAAAGAGATAAAGGAAAGGCTATTTTATTAGTTTCGGCTGATTTAGAAGAGATTTTATCTCTATCTGATCTCATTGCTGTAATATATGAAGGTGAAATAGTAGCTATCTTAGATCCAAAAAAAACAAATGAAAAAGAATTAGGCTTATTAATGACTGGTTCAGTTCGTAATAATAAATTTCCTAAAAAAAAGTAAATCATTAGGGAGCAAGAAAATATTGAAAGCTGCTAAAAAAATAGACTATTATAGTTTTTTAGAAAAAATTACTCCTTTGATTGCAGTAATATTTGCTCTTTTAGTAGGTGCAATAGTTATTGTTATAATTGGAGAAGATCCAATTTATGTCTATAAAATTCTTTTTAGCAATGCTATTAGCAATAGAGATGGTTGGGGGAATGTATTATTCAGAGCGACTCCTTTAATATTTACTGGATTAGCAGTTGCCTTCGCTTTTCGCTGTGGACTATTTAATATAGGTGGAGAAGGACAAGTGTATATAGGCGCTTTTTTATCCACCTGGGTTGGATTTACTTTTACTAGTTTACCTGCTTTTATACTTATTCCATTATGTATACTCGCCGCAGCTGCTGGTGGTGCTTTATGGGCAGCTGTTCCTGGAATATTAAAGGCTAAAAAAGGGGTGCATGAAGTTATTGTTACTATTATGATGAATTGGATAGCTGCTTCATTAACTTTTTTTCTTGTTTTAAAGTATAAAGCACCAGAGACTGAAACGATGATAGCAGCAGGAGTAAAACAGATGATTCCTCACACTAAAGAGATTGCACAAGCTGCTCGTCTTCCAAGATTATATGATCTATTTAAATCAATCAACATAGATTTTCCTTCTTATAATCAGGTTAATGTTTCCTTTTTTATTGCTATAGGGGTAGCCATATTAGCTTACTATATTTTATGGAAAACAAATTTAGGCTACGAAATAAGGGCAGTTGGCTATAACCCTTTAGCGGCTGAATACGGAGGAATTAGTGTAGCTAAAAATATTGTATTAGCAATGGTTATAAGTGGAGCTTTTGCCGGACTAGTTGGAACCAATGAAGTAATGGGTTTTAAATATCGCTGGAGACAAGAACTTTTCACTGGATTAGGATTTAACGGAATTGCGGTTGCCCTTTTGGGCAAAAATCACCCTTTGGGAGTGGTCCTGGCCGCTATTTTATTTGGTATTTTAAATTACGGAGGAGCAATTGTAAATATTTTTACTGAAGGCAGAATACCTCGAGAACTTATTATGGTATTACAAGCAGTAATAGTAATATTTGTAGTAATTAGCGATGAAATAGTAAAAAGATTAATTGTAAAAAGGAGGAAACTAACCTAATGTTTGGCAGTATTTTTAATGCAGATTTTATTGCTTCCTCTATCAGAATAGCTATACCCTTAGCCTTAGCTGGTTTAGGGGGGGTATTTTCAGAAAGATCAGGAGTTATTAATATTGGATTAGAAGGTATAATGTTAACTGGAGCTTTTACGTCAATTGCAGTGACTAATTTTATTCAAAATCCCTGGTTAGGGATTTTAGCTGCTATTATAATTGGTATTTTTTTAGGATTAATACATGGTATTACCTGCATTACTTTTAAAGCCAACCAAATAGTAAGTGGTGTGGCAATTAATTTATTTGCCAGTGGTATAACTGTATTTTTTTCTTGGCTTTTATTTAACGAAACACAAATTATGGCTAAAATAAGCCTACCTATATGGGGATTATCTATTCCAAACCTAGGAGAAGGCTCAAGCTTTTTAAGAAGTATTATCATTATATTTGCTCATCATTCCCCCTTAGTATATTTAACCATCATAATTTTCATACTATCCCATTTAATTATATTTAGAACTCCTTTTGGATTAAGATTAAGATCGGTAGGGGAATATCCTCAAGCTGCTGATACTATGGGAGTTAATGTTATTAAAATAAGATACATTGCAGTAATGACCTCTGGGGCTCTTGCCGGATTGGCAGGTTCTTTTTTATCCTTAGAACAAGCTCACTTCTTCGTAAAAGAAATAAGTGGAGGTAGAGGTTTTATTGCTTTAGCAGCTATGATTTTTGGTAAATGGACTCCTTTTGGCACGGCAGGAGCTGCACTTTTATTTGGTTTTGGCGAAGCTTTAGCTATAAGATTACAGAGTGTCACTGCTGTTCCGGTTCAATTTATAAATATGGTTCCCTATCTATTGGCAATTTTTGTATTAGTAAGTGCTATTGGACGAGCTATTCCTCCAGCAGCAGATGGAATTCCTTATGAAAAAGAAGTAGGATAATAAGTAAAAAACTTTTATGACCACTCGACTAAGAATTGTTTTGGGTATATAATATAAAAAATAATATAATTTCCAAAAAAGGAGAAAAATTTAAATAAATGAAAGAGATTGGAAATTTTTTAAAAGAGAGAAGGGAAGCAAGAGGCGTCTCTTTAATTGAGGTAGAGAAAGATTTAAAGATACGTAAAAAGTACTTGCAAGCTATCGAAGAAGGCAATATAGATATAATTCCCGGTAAAACTTATCTTATAGGATATTTAAGGAATTATAGTAAATATCTTGGTGTAGATGAAGAAAATATTAACCAGATAATTCAAACTTATAAGAATTTAGAAAAAAGTAAAAGTAACTTGGAAGAAACTGGGGAAAATATTATTTTACCTAAAAAGCATAAAAGAGATAAATCTATATTTGAGAAAAAAAAGTTTTTCTTTCCTATTAAATATGTTTATTTAATCAGCTTTATACTTATAATCTGTATAGGATTATTATTTTTAAGTCATTCTCTTAAAGAAGCACAGAACTTTCCGATTCCTTCACCTGAAATTGCAAAAGAAACCGATATAAATATCGAGAAAAATATCAATTTAGAAACAGAAGCTATTATTGCAGAATATCCGAAAGAAAAGGATATTTCAAATGATACATTACCTTTTTTAAAATTAATAGCCAATGATAAATCTTGGATAAAAATTCTTTCTGGAGGCAAAATAATATTTGAAGGAATATTATTTACAGGAGAAGTTTTTTCCTGGAAAACTGACCAAGCTTTAGAAATTATAACTGAATATCCGACTAAAATCGAAGCATATTATAATGATAAGATAATTGAAATTAATAAAGGGGTTATTAATAATTACATTTTAAAATATAATTTTAATCCTACCCAAAATGTTTAATATCTTTTAAGCATCAATAATATAAAAACAGTAAGGAATATATTGTAATTGTGGGGAAGATAATTTTTCCAAAACCAGCTAAACTTATTATAAGTACAATTACTTCAGATATAGGTTTATTTAATTTATATAAAGAGATATTGATAAAAAGGTTTGGCAAAGTTGATATCGAAAGCAAGGTTCAACCTTTCATTTTTACTAATTATTATGAAAAAGAATTTGGCAAAAACTTAATACAAAAGTTATTTTCTTTTTTCACCCCAATTAAGCAGAATAGGCTCCCAGAAATTAAAAGAATAACTAATAACTTAGAAAATAATTGTATGAATGAAAATACTAAGCAAAATATGACCTTTCCTAAAAGAAAAATAAACCTTGATCCAGGATATGTTACTCTAAATAAATTTATTTTAGCAAGCACTAAAAATGGACCAACCAGAATTTACCTTAGCCATGGAATATATGCTGAAATAACTCTTAGATTTATAAATAAATCATTTGTACCTTGTGAATATACCTATCCTAATTATAAAACCGATGAATATATAAATTTTTTAAACCAAGTTCGACAAAAATATAAATTACAATTAAGAGAGTATTTAAATAAACCTAATATTCTTAATTAGCAGAAGAGGGAGTTAATTAAACAAACTTGGAAAAAATAAGAATCTTTATTGCGATTAATTTAGATCCAGAGATAAAAAAATATTTAACTTCTCTTCAGAATAACCTAAATGTACCTGAATCCAAAATAAAATGGGTCGAAAAAAATAATTTGCACCTTACTATAAAATTTTTAGGATTCATATCACTAAAACAAATAGAACTAATAAAAGCAGGACTAAAAGAAATAACCAATCAATATAATCCCTTTTTAATACAATTATCTTCAGATATTGGAGTATTTCCAAATTACAAAATGCCCCGAATAATTTGGGTAGGAATTAGAGAAGGTATGAACGAATTAAAAGAGTTATATAATTATATAGAAGTAAACTTATTTAAAAAAGGTTTTCCACGAGAAAATAAAGATTTTTCCAATCATATAACCATTGGAAGAGTAAAGTCTATTCAAGATAAAAACAATTTTATCCCTCTTTTAAAAAGCATTAATATAAAAACCTTATCCCAAAAAGTTAATAGTATCGAAATCATGGAAAGCAAATTAACTCCAAATGGACCCATATATAATATAACGGCTAAATTCCCTTTATTAAAACAATAGAAAATTATAAATTTTACTGAAATATTTATTGAAATAAAAAATTATAAAGGAGTAATCAAAAAATGACTGACAAGATAGAACAAAATAACCCAGAAAGAGAAAAAGCATTAAGTACAGCTATGCAAAATATTGAACAAAGATTCGGGAAAGGTTCCATAATGAAATTAGGAGATCGCCCCAAGGTTTCTGGAAGTGACATTATTTCAACTGGTTCATTGAGCTTAGATATCGCTCTTGGAATAGGCGGAGTCCCGCGAGGTAGAGTAATAGAAATATTTGGCCCTGAAGCCTCTGGAAAGACTACACTTGCTTTACATATTATAGCTGAAGCTCAAAAGAATAATGGTATTGCTGCTTTTATTGATGCGGAACATGCTTTAGATCCAAATTACGCTAAAAATATTGGCGTTAATATAGATGAATTAGTTATCTCCCAACCGGACACGGGCGAACAAGCCTTAGAAATAGTGGAATCTTTAGTTAGAAGTAATGCGGTTGATGTCGTTGTAATAGATTCAGTTGCTGCCTTAGTACCTAAAGCAGAGATAGAAGGCGATATGGGAGATTCTTTTATGGGATTGCAAGCAAGATTAATGTCTCAAGCCCTTAGAAAACTTACTGCTATTATTAGTAAATCAAGAACCACTACTGTATTTGTAAATCAAATTAGAGAAAAGATTGGCATCTTTTTTGGTAATCCCGAAACTACTCCTGGTGGTAGAGCGCTTAAATTTTATTCTAGCGTTAGAATGGATATCAGAAGAAAGGCATCAATAAAAAAAGATGAAAATAACATTGGAATATCCGTCAAGGTAAAAGTGGTAAAAAATAAATTAGCCCCCCCCTTCAAAGAAACGATTTTCGATATAATCTTTGGTAAAGGGATATCCAAAGAAGGAGATATTATAGATCTAGGTAGTAAATACGATATATTACAAAAATCAGGGGTTTGGATTTCTTATAACAATATAAAATTCGGCCAAGGACGTGAAAATTGTAAAATATATCTAGAAGAACACCCGGAAATTGCTAAAGAAATAGAAGATAAAATATTAACCACAGTTGGACTTAATAAAAAAATTACTAAAGAGGATTCTGAAAAATAAATAAAATTACTTCCATAAAATATGATCAAAAAGACATTAGTCAAGTAGTTATTTATATAGATAATAAAACCAGATACAAAATAAATGAAAAGATAATTAAATTATTAGATGTTTACGTGGGTAAAGAATTATCTGAACAAGAAATAGGAAAAATCATTTCCGAAGATAAAACTACAAGGGGTAAAGAATACCTTTTAAGGCTTTTATCCCGGAGAATCTACAGTAGATATGAAATATCCGGAAAATTAAAAAATAAGGGATATCCTGAAAAAATTATTGCTAATCTTATTTTTTGGTTAGAAAATAATAATTATATTAATGATGAGTTCTTTGCCGAGATGTGGACTCAATTTCGATTAAAAAATAAACCTATAGGAAAATATAGATTAAATCAGGAATTAAGAATAAAAGGGATTAAAAAGGAAATCATCCAAAAGGTTATAGATAAAACATATAACGAAATAGATGAAATAACATTAGCCCGAAATCTTATAGAAAAAAAGATTGAATCATCTAAAATTAAAAATATTAAGATAGACCCGAAAAAAATATATAATTTTTTATTAAGAAGGGGATTTTCAGGAGAAGTTTCGAAAAACATTTACAACGAGCTAAACAATAAAAATACAGTAACAAGTGATAAGTAACCTGTAATAACTACCTATTTTTCTAATTTCAGAAATTTAATCTTATTACACATTTGCCTAAAGCATTTTTTTAATGTAGGGGTCGGATTTATCCGACCCGAAACGGGTTCGATGAATCGAACCCCTACTAAATACTTATATTTGGTTATTTGACTTTTCATACTGGACAGGTTAAAATATTTTAAGTAATTTTACTATAATTTTTTGTAATCTCTTATTCAGATATTACGGTTTCTAAATTTAAAAATACATATTTAGCTCTATTGAAATTAAAATGTAAATTAATATACATAACTTATGTACCTTGTAAATTGAATATTAGGAGGTGAATAATATTAGAGTTTACTATATTTTTATTCTAAACATTTTTATTGGTATAATAATAGGCTATTTCATTACTAAATATATCGCTAAAAATAAAATAGCATCAGCTGAAATAAGCTCTAAGAATATTATAGAAAATGCTAAAAAAGAAGCCTATTCTCTTAAAAAAGAGGCATTACTACAAGCAAAAGAAGAAGCTTATAAAATTAAGAGAGATACTGATATTGAAATTAAAGAAAAAAGAAATGAAGTGCAAGGACTTGAAAATAATTTAATTAAAAAAAGCAATAACTTAGTTCAAAAAATAGAAACACTCGAAAAAAAAGAAAGATCTCTAAATTATAAAGAACAAGAATTAGAAAATAATCTACAAAAAATTAAAAATTTATACCAAGAACAGAAAAACGAATTAGTAAAGATTTCAAAAATGAGTATTGATGAAGCGAAAAATGAGCTTTTAAAAAATTTAGAAAAAGAACTTACTCATGAAACCGGTAAGATGATAAAAGAGATTGAAGATCAAGCAAAAATAGAAGCTGATAAAAAATCAAGGAATATAATATCATTAGCAATTCAAAGGTATTCTGCTGATCATACTATAGAGACAACCACATCTTTTGTACCTTTGCCTAATGAAGACATGAAAGGAAGAATCATTGGAAGAGAAGGTAGAAACATTAGAACTTTTGAGATGTTAACTGGAGTTGATTTAATTGTAGATGATACCCCAGATGCAGTGATTATTTCTGGATTTGATCCTATACGAAGGGAAATTGCTCGTATAGCTTTAGAAAAATTGATTGTTGATGGTCGTATACAACCAGCAAGAATTGAAGAGATAATAGAAAAATCTAAAATAATTGTTAACAATAAAATCCAGGAAGAAGGCGAACAAGTAGTCTTTGATACAAATATTAAAAATATTACTCCAAAACTAACTAATCTGTTAGGAAAGTTAAAATATCGAACCAGTTATGGACAAAATGTTTTACAACATTCAAAAGAAGTTGCGTATCTTTCTGAAATTATGGCCGCAGAGTTAGGCGTAAACTCGCAATTAGCCAAAAGAGCTGGCTTACTTCATGATATTGGAAAAGCGCTTGATCATGAAATAGAAGGTCCTCATGCTATAATTGGTTCTGAAATAGCTAAAAAAAATGGAGAAAGCCTTGAAGTAATCAATGCTATTGCCGCTCACCATGGAGATGTTGAACCTAAAACTATTGAGGCTGTATTAGTCCAATCTGCTGATGCAATATCTGCTTCTCGACCTGGAGCTCGACGTGAAATGTTGGAAACTTATATAAAAAGGCTTGAAAAATTAGAAGAAATTGCTAATTCTTTTGAAGGAGTCGAAAAAGCATTTGCTATACAGGCAGGTAGAGAAATAAGGATAATTGTTAATCCGGAAGAAATAGATGATTATGTAGCAAAAAAAATGTCACGAGATATTTCCAAAAAAGTAGAAAAAAATATTGATTATCCTGGTCAAATTAAAGTAATAGTTATTAGAGAAACTCGTTCAGTAGAATATGCAAAATAAATAAAGTACACTTTATATTTAAGGAGGTAATTTTTTAAAAGTTACCTCCTTAAATATTCATTATATTTCATAACTTAAAGAGATATTTTTTTAAAAGATTTAAATTTTAAGCGTATATATGCTAAATAATAATATTTTTATTAGAAAATTTAATAATTGTGATAGAGAAGATATTCGGAGAATAAGTTGTGATACGGCTTTTCTAGAAGAACCGAGAAAAGTTTTTTTTGATGATGATGAAATATTGGCTGATGCTTTAACTCTATATTTTACAGATTATGAGCCAGATTCCTGTTTTGTTGCTGTTAAAAATGATAAAATTATTGGGTACATTATCGGAACAACAGATGTTAAATTAATGCAAAAAATATTCTTTATACGAATTATTCCGCTTTTAATTATTAAAGCATTAAATAAAAGGATTATTTTTAAAAGAAATACCCTGAATTTTTTAATACATATATTATTAAGCTTATTAAAAGGGGAATTTATTCGACCAGACTTTTCAAAAAAATATCCAGCCACATTGCATATTAATATTGATAAAGCTTTTAGAAGGCAAAATATCGGAAAACAATTAATCGAATATTATTTAAAATTTTTAAAAGAAAAAAATGTATCAGGAGTTCATTTTGGTGTAATTTCGGAATCCGCAAAAGAATTCTTTATAAAACTTGGTTTTAATATATTATTTAGAAGTAAACTGTCATATTTACGATATTATTTGGGTAAATTTATTCCTTACTACATTCTGGGAAATTTGTTAAAATAATAATTTTAGTTAATTTGGAAAGAAAGCAATGAAAATAATACGTAATATTATTTTAGGCATTATCATAATTGGAATTATTTATAGGTTTATTTATATGAATCAAGCAAAACAAATAGCTCAAGAATTACCATGGCAAAATGTAACTCTTACTCCCCAGGATCGCATTCTTATTTTAGCTCCACATCCGGATGATGAAGTTTTAGGATGCGGGGGAATTATTCAAAAGGCTGTGAAGCTAAATCTGCCTGTACGTATTGTTTTTTTAACTTATGGGGATAATAACCAGTGGTCATTTATGATTTATCGCAAACGTCCTGTGGTGATGCCAAAAGCAGTGCAGACCATGGGTTTAATACGTCACGATGAAGCAATAGCTGCTGCTAAGGTGTTAGGGATTTCATCAGAACAGTTAACTTTCTTAGGTTATCCTGATTTTCGTACATTAAATATCTGGTATTCTCATTGGGGAGATAATCCACCGGTTGACAGTATGCTTACCGAAGTAAAAGCTGTACCCTATGATAATGCATTTCGTCCTGGGGCACTATATAAGGGTGAGGAAATCTTACAAGACTTAAAAACTATACTACGTGAATTTAAACCTACCAAGATATTTCTTTCTCATCCCAGCGACCATCACCCTGATCATAGGGCACTTTATCTTTTTACTAATATTGCGCTTTGGGATCTTGATGAGGAAATACAGGCAACCCTTTTCCCATATTTGATACATTATAAAAAATGGCCTAAACCAAAAGGATATTTTCCTGATAAACTATTAGAGCCTCCTCAACTTTTCAAACAAACGATTATTTGGCAGAATAATAACTTGAATAATGAAGAAGTTAAACTAAAGTACAACGCTATTAAAAAACATAAATCCCAATACAATTCTAACGCTAAATATCTTCTTTCCTTTATACGAACTAATGAATTATTCGGTGACTTTCCGGTTATTACCTTAAAACCAAATAGTGCTGGTGCATTTCTAACCTCTGATCGTAAGATAGATCTTACTGAATTTCCAGAACAGTTAAACGCTCAAGAGCGTACCTCTTTTGTGGGTTTGTAAGAACGTTTTGTGCGTCTCGAAGATAATGATCTTATATTTTCTATTAAATTATCGCGTCCTATTGCAGAGGCAGTAGGAGTTTCAGTATATATCTTTGGATATCGCCAAGACCGGCCATTCCAAGAGATGCCTAAATTACATATCAAGTTTGGAGCAATTGAACATCAGGTTTTAGACCAGAACAACCTACTTCCTATAGGAGTAATAAAAGTAGAACGTAATTTAAAGGAAATAAAAATTTGGGTACCACTTGATTTGTTAGGAAATCCTCAGCGTATTTTAACTAGTGCAGATACATATTTAGGTACAGTACCATTAGATTGGGTTTCATGGCGGGTTTTAGAGATATCCAATTGAAATAGGAGAAATTAGTTCGAGTAACAGATTAAGATATAAAGAAGGAGGTGAAAAAAATGGAAGCTAAAAAACACTTTAATGTAAGCGAAGCAGAGAAAATTGGCAAAAAATTAGGTATAACCTGGGATAAGTTTGATCTAGAACAATTTAGAATGGGAATGGATGTAGAGTTAGAACATGGTTTACGTGATCCAGCAACAAATGTTACGAATGATGACCCCTTAACTACCGGAAAAATTGCCTTAGCGCATCTTACTGAATTTCCTGATTATTATACCAGGCTCGCCAAGATGGAAAAAGAAGCAGAGGATTTTTGGAATAAAGATTAAATATATTGTTTAAAAAATCAAAAAACTAACCGAGCAATGCAAGAGGTTAGAGGGATTGAGAGGGAGCATCCAAAAAGATATTTTTTCTTTTGATTTTTTGCTCCCTTTGATCTTATATTTTTTGAGGAGATTCAAAAATCAAAATGGCTGAGAAACTAAAGAGTTACAAAACTAATTCACTTAAAGTTTACGTCAAGACTTTCGGCTGTCAGATGAATGTGAATGACTCAGAATATATAGTTGGTCAATTAGAACAATTAGGTTATTCAAGAACAAGAGATATTTTCAAATCTGATTTAATTTTATTAAATACCTGCTGTGTGAGAGAAAATGTTGAACAAAAAATATACAGTCTTATTAGTAAGATAAAAAAAATAAAAGAAAATACTCCAAGTATAATATTAGGCATTTGCGGGTGTATGGCTCAAAAAGAAAAGGAAAATATATTTAAAAAAGCACCTTATGTCGATTTGATATTTAATCCTTCTCAAATAAATAATTTAGAAGAAATTATTAATATTACCAAATATGGAAATAAAAAATATATTTTTTGTGAAAATTCAACTAAATTTATATTGAAGCATATCCCAGTTATAAGAGAAAGCAAAATATCTGCTTGGATCCAAATAATGAGAGGTTGCAATAATTATTGTTCTTATTGTGTCGTTCCCTATACCCGAGGACCGGAACAGAGCAGGGGAGTTTCTGAAATATTAGCTGAAGCAGAGAATTTAGCTCAAGAAAATTATAAAGAAATATTTTTATTAGGACAAAATGTAAATTCATATGGAAAAAATCTACCTGAATCTGTAACATTTTCCAAATTATTAACACTACTAAATAATATCAATGGCATAGAAAGAATAAGATTTATGACCTCTCATCCCAAAGATTTTAATTTTGATTTAATAAAAGTGGTAAAGAATGGTGATAAAGTTTGCGAACACATACATTTACCTATTCAGTCAGGTTCGAATAAAATTCTCAAAATTATGAATAGGGAATATAATGTTAATCAATATAAAAGTATTATTAAAGAAATTAGAAGTAATATAAATAATATAAGCATTACTACTGATGTAATGGTAGGATTTCCAGGAGAAACAGAAGAAGATTTTCAACAGACTTTAAATACTTTTGAGGAAATAAAATTTGATGATGCCTATACTTTTATATATTCCAACAGAGAAAATACCATTGCTTCTCTAATGCCTAATCAGGTTCCTTTACAAGTTAAAAAAGAAAGATTACGGAGACTTATTAATTTACAAAAGGAAATCTCCACCAAAATTAATAAAAAATTAGAAGGGGAGGTATTGGAAGTTTTAGTGGATAAAAAATCTCTAAAAAATATCCCCAATCAACTTTCAGGTAGAACAAAAACTAATAAAACCGTTGTCTTTATTGGTGAGCAAGAATTGGTTGGCAAATTAGTTGAGGTGAAAATTATTAAATCAGATACCTGGACCTTATATGGAGAATTAGTTAAATGACTGGCAATAAGGAAGATAATAATTTATTAATATTATTAGGTCCAACCGGGGTAGGTAAAACAGATATTTCCATTAAATTAGCTAAAAAATTACCTAATCTAGAAATAATTTCTGCAGATTCCATGCAAATATATAAATATATGGATATTGGGACTGCTAAACCTAATAATAACATATTAAAAATAATAAAACATCATATGATAGATATTGCTGATCCAGCAGAGAATTTTGACGTAATCCAATATAGCAAATTAGCTACCAAGATAATATTAGATATCTTTAAAAGAGGCAAAATACCAATATTAATTGGTGGTTCGGGGCTCTATATTTCCTCAATAATCGAACCAATCTTCTCAGGACCTAATAAAGATAGTGTTTATAGAGAAATATTAGAAGAAGAATCAGAAATTTACGGTAAAGAGTATTTATATAATAAACTAGTTAAAATAGATCCGATTTCTGCTTTAAAAATTAATTCAAATGATTTAAAAAGAATAATTAGAGCTCTGGAAGTATATCAATCTACTGGTAAAACCATCTCTTATTTACAGAAAAAAGCTTACCATAAAAATGCAAAATTTAAATATCAAATTATAGGACTAAAAAGGAATAGAGAGAAATTGTATCAAAAAATAAATTCACGTGTTGATAAAATGATTAAAGATGGACTTATAGAAGAAGTAAAAATGTTAAGAGAAAGAGGATATAATGAAAATCTAAATTCCATGCAGGGATTAGGTTATAAACAAATAAATAAATATCTTGATGGTGAATATGACCAAAAAACAGCCATTAACTTAATCAAAAGAGATACTCGTAGATATGCAAAAAGACAAATGACCTGGTTTAATCATAAAATAAAAAATATTGAATGGATAAATTTAGATGAATATGATGATAATGAAACAGTTTCGAAGATAAAAAATAAAAGGGTGTTCGAGGAACTTTAACCTATTTTTTATAATTTTACTACGTCCTATAATATATCTTATGTAAAGTAAATCAAATAATAAAAAAAAGAAAGAAACTCTCAAGACCTCATAATTAAATGTGATTTCTTTTACATCATTTATTATATCTTTTGCTACGATTCTATTATTCAAATACATATACAACAAAACCCCCTATTATATTTTTAAAAGACTCTTAATATAATACTTATATGGAGATTACACAAACTCCTTCTTTTTTAAAAATATTTTTATGGAGAAACACTGTATAAAAAGTCACTTGTGATTAATTATATGTGAAGGGGATAAAAGACCCCCCCTTAAATGACGAAATTGAAGGTTTAATTATTTCATAATTTAAAAATAAAATATTTACAGTATTTTTTTCATTAACTAGGAATTAAAAAATGTATCACCAATCCATTTAATAAAAAGTACCGGTTTTTTGCCATTAGATACTTCTTCAATTTCTGTAATATCTGTTTATATTTATAGACGCAAATCTCTCAAGAGCTTTTTCGAAAGGCATATTAAGTTTTAGATTTGTTTTTTTCTCCATAAAAATTACTGCTTTGGCCTTTCTAAACCAAAAATTCTAATATTATTAAGGTTTGTTTTAATATCTATTTTTATTATTTTTTGTATACTATTTTCTTTTAATATTTTCCCATAGATAATTTTAAGTTTTTCATTAGATATTTTCCCTTTAATATCAAAATATTTCTTGTATTTTTCAAATTCTCCAAGTGTCCAATTATTTTGAAAGAAAAATACATCAAGAATACAATCCACATCAAATCCGAACTCACCGGCTTTAAAATTTATAGTATTCTTTTTATTCTCTCTTTCATTCCCGGATTTATAGAGATTTGTTTTACTTGTAGTTGTAAAGATAAAAACGTTTAATGGTGTAGATAATTTACTGCTTGTACCTAAATATACAAACCAGCGGTCTTTTGTGATTCCATCTCTTTGTTCAGGATAATTTATCCATTTGAATACTGTACCTATTTCCATTTACATTAATGTAGATACAATAAAAAATTTTCTTCTATTGGTGATAATTCGCATTCTTTTTTGCTAAAAATATTTTTAAACGTGTCCTTATATTCTATTATTGAATTTTTCTTCTTTTTATATGCTACATCATAGGCTCGAACATCTTTATGAATATCATCGCAAATTTTGTCCGTATTTTCTTTTTCGGCTTTATTGGGATCTGCATATTTCTTAACCAATTCATCCATTTTTTCGATCTCGTATTTTGAAAAATAGTCTAGGTTTGCATTCTCTTTTGCTTTTATAATATATTTACCATTGCCTCTTGAAATAAATTCTACCAATCTTGATTTATAATTTCTCCTCTCATTATATAATTCATGTGGTACGGGTCCGTTTACCATAGCTTTATATTCAAATTCAAGAGCTGGTTTACCAATATCTTTTAAACTTAAAAAATCTAAATAAGCTAAATATTTAAACAATATTGTTTGTGATAAATATCTTCCTGTTTTATTGCAATGCTCGGTAGCAAAATAACACATAGCATTTTCACGCTTTTCTTCTCTATATGGTATCATCCAAATCACTTCCTTATTTTTTAACTGATAAGTTCTTTATAAGTAATTCTACCATAACAATTGCCTAAAAGTAAATTAAATCTATTTTCTTCTATACCTTTTTTGATATTATATCTAAAATTACATTCTTTTAAACATCTTTCAATATGTCTTGGTGAAATATAATGGTAGATCCATAAAAATGATCTTTTAAGGAACGAGAAAAATCCCTTAAACATGTTTTTATCGCATATACATCATCTAATGTTATGTTTACTTGTTTTTTCTGAGCATGCATCACTTGGTTTGAACGTATTAAATAGGAGGATTTAATAAATTGTTTAGTAAAAATATTTTTAAGACCTACTTTATTTATTTCTTTTTCAATATCTTTAACTTCTTTATCTAGTTTCTCAACTTGAAGAACCTTATTAGTTACGATATTCTCAAAGCACCAATAAAAATTATAAAAAGCTTCTTTATAAAAATCTATATTAAAAAACGTAAGGCTTAGGTGCAATATACCTTTAATATATTCTTCTCTAATTGTAGATATTGTTTTTTTCTTTTGCTAAAACTCCATAATATTTTAGAGTATTTCGAATTTCATTTTCTGAAATTTCTTTGATACTTCCTTCAAAATATTCTTTTCTTCCTTCCATCTTCAAAAGAAATGGAAAAATATTGCTCTTTTTAATTGGATCGTAAACTTCATATGTACGCATTGAAAAGCCAAACCAATCCCATGTAAAGTATCCTAAACTTGCAATATTTAATGCCATTATAAAAGTCGATATACAAACACCTGAAAAAGCAACAAAATGTGCAATATCATTACAACTACTTGATTTATTTGTTATAGTAATTAAAAAAGACCTTTCCTGAATATCACTTACAATAAAAGGAGCATTTTCACTCATTAACAAAGAAAAAGCTTCTTTATTTAATCTATGAGAGTAACTAATTACAAAACATTTACTTTTAAAAGGTATTTCTTCCTCTGTTTTAATAATATTAAGCCTCTCAATTATATTATTATTTAAAAAATTAATTTGAGATAGAGTATAAATTATTAAACTATATTCCTTATACTACAAATCTTTCAAAAACCCTCTTTTTTAAAAAACTTATCTAGAAAAAATGATCCCCGGTGGTCGAGGACACCGGGGTTAAGGAGGTATTTAAATGAAAAAGTACGTGCAGGTTGGTGGAAGGTTAGCAGGTTAAATGAAAAGCAGCAATTATATTTTTATTTTTATAAAGTTTATTATACTCCTCACATGCATCTCTTGTCTTTTTAATAATTACTTGTTCAATTCCTGCTGATTTTATGTATTTTATTAAATCTTCTGATACTTTCATTAAACCATAAAATCCAGTTCCAATAATTAAAATATCTGGTTTTTTATTTATTATTTCCTTTACATCATCAATACAAAGATTGTGCCCTTCTTTTCTCCACCAATTATCATAAATATGATCTTTAAAGATAATAAGGTCTGAATTATATTCTTTTCCGTTGATTAATATTTTCCCAAAACGATAATTTTCTATCATGCTATTATTTCTCAATATATTTAATAATTATTTTTTTTAAAAAACATATAATTTAATTGTATAGGAATATCCTTTTTCCGTAGAAGTTCGATTCATAGAATCCGCAATGAAAACGGGTCGGATAAATCCGACCCCTACTTCTACAGGCAGACACAAGTTCTGCCCCCTACTACTTTTAATATTCACTATCGACTAATTCACATTATAATCGATATGCATCATTTTCGGATGATTATAGAAGCATAACCAACCACCTGGTCAAACATTCCCGAAACATCTCCCGAAACATCTCCCGAAGTAGCATATTTTAGCAATTCAGCTTTTTTTGCACCTAGTGTTTCACACGCAATAAGCATTACAGTAATTGGACCAGGGCCACACATAGTTAAATTCTGTTGGTAAATCATATCATATAATTTTTTAGGATCAAAATCTAAAATAGCATTTATTGCTTGCTTATCTATGTTTATAGCGTATTCTTGTGGTTCATAATGGGTAAAGTCCGAACTAGCAATGATTAAAACATTTTTATTAATTATTGAAGAACAAATTGATTTAGCAATTTCTATATCTGTATTAATATCCTGATGAATCATACAAATTGGTACAAATTTAACCTTTTCACCAAAAATATATTGAATAAATGGTAATTGAACTTCTATAGAATGTTCAAATTGATGGGCTTTTCTATCTACCTTAATTATTTTAGAGTTTTTTAAAATGCTTTCTGCAATATTTGTATCAATTTCTAATTCACCTAAAGGTGTTTCCCAGTTTCCTTCAACCATAATAGAAATATCTTCTCCAAAACCACGATGGTTAGGACCTATTATAATAATTGTATCAGGCTTACCATCTAAAGCAATTTTATAAAATCCATTAGCTGCAACAGGTCCTGAATACATATAACCAGCGTGAGGACTGATTAAACCCATAATATTTTTCTCTCCTTGAAGATTTACTGTGGGAATTTTGCCTGGGCCTATTTTATGTAAAAAACAATTTTCAATCTGTTTCTTTAAAGATTTTAAATTAGCATTATAGAAACTACCTGCAACGGCAGGTTTCCTTACTTCTAACTTATCCATAAAATTCCCTCCCCTACTCTTTTAAAAATTATTAGATTTAATATATAAACTTTATTATTTATTTTATTTTAATATTTGTCTATTTTGGAATGTCGACTGGTTTTTTTCTTTTTTATTTTTGGTAATGCTATTATAAAAAATATCACTATAATTATTAATAAAAATATTACTCTAAAATAAGTTGAATAAAATAAATATTTAGCATAAGATAAATAATATCTTTTTTTGGCTGAAGGGTAATTAGGATTTAAATTCAATACTTCCTTAAATTCTCTGGATGCTTCTTTAAAAAGTGATTTTTTTTCATCATTTACAGCTAAATTGAATTGAGAATCAATGATCTTTAATTTTATTTTTTGATCATCCGGATGTATTTTATAAAGGTAGTTATAAGCTTCGATAGCTTCTTCCCATTGTTTATTTTCATAAAAAGCAGTAGCAATTCCTTCGCGGGCGGTTATATTTAATGGATCTATAGAAATGACTTGTTCATATTCTAATATTGCTTTCTCCCAATTGTTCTCTTCGCTATATTTATCGCCTAAATTACTGTGAATAACTATTTGGGATACGCAGAATTTTACAATTCTATTATTTCCAGCATCGGCAACATAAATATAGTCCCTGTTATCTATAACAATTCCTTCAGGGGAATTTAGATTAATTCTATCTGACTCATTACCAAATTCTAATTCGGAATTATTATCTTTATCATATTTTACTACTTTTCCGTTTTTGTAATCAGTGATATATATATTATTTTTTGAATCAAGAGCAATATATCTTGTGCCGCTAAATTGTCCAAACTCACTCCCGCTTTCTCCAAATTTTCTTAAAAATAGGCCTTCTTTACTAAATACCTGTACCTGGTCATGGAAAGTATCGGCAATATACATATTTCCTTCCTCATCAAAAGTAATTCCTCTGGGGTAATAAAATTCACCGTCTCCCATACCTTCTTTCCCAAATTGTTTAATATACTCGAAAGTAGGGGAAAATATTTGTATCCTACTATTTCCTGTATCTACAACATAAATATTATCATCTTTGTCTATGGCTATGCCTCTTGGATTCGAAAATTCACCCGGGCCATTACCTTCTTTCCCAGTCATCAGTAAGGATTTACCTTCCGGTGATATTTTCTGGATTCTATGGTTAAATTGTTCTACTATGATTATATTTCCGTTACTATCCAGAGCCAAGCCAACCGGGCCATCAAGTTTTAATGCATCCTCCCCTTCCCCATCCGGAATCACCTTTAGTAATCTTCCCTCAGAGCTGAATTTTTGTATACGGTCATTTTCCCAATCAGATACATATAAGTTATTATCTTTATCGAGTGCCAGGCAAACCGGATAATTAAATTCACCTGCCCTGTTACCATATTCACCAAAGGTTAACATAGTAATATAATCAATGTTTGCCATACTATAAATAGGTGATAAAATAATAAAAATTATAATAATAAATATATAATATTTTTTCATAGTTTTATTTACCTTCTAATTTTTTTATTAAATATCAATATTCTCATTTATGTTATATTATTATCAATTGTTTTATTTTATTACTTAATATATTTAATGATTCTTTATGATATATTTTGTCTTTTAAATTTAATTTGTTTAGATATATAGGGCTACCATAATGAACGATTATTTTATATTTAAAAAAAGCAGGTAAAATCTTTCCACGAGGATATATCTTATGGGTACCAATAATTCCAACTGGTACGATTGGAACACCTGTTTTTATAGCAATTTTTATTACACCTAATTTTAATTCTTGTAATTCAATATTTAATGAACGTGAACCTTCAGGAAATACACCTAATATTTTCCCTGCTTGTAAAATATTTATAGCTTTTTTTACAGCAAGGATATCATTTTTTCCCCTATCCACAGGAAAGGCATTCAATTTTTTAAGTATAAAATTTCCAAAAATATTATTAAAAGCTTCTTTTTTAGCAATAAAACAAATTTTTCTCTTCATTGATGTTGCTAAAACGATTGGATCTAAGTAACTTACATGATTCGAAGCAATTATTAACGCTCCCCTTTTAGGTACATTCTCATTTCCTATTATTTTCATTTGCCAAAATATTTTTAATAATAACCAACATATAGCTCTTGTTATCCAATAGAACATATAATTTATCCTAATTTTACATATATTATCTAAAAATTAAATAGTGTGCCCGAGAGGATTTGAACCTCCAGTCTACGGCTCCGGAGGCCGCCGCTTTATCCAATTAAGCCACGGGCACATATATATACTATCTACCCCAACTAAGTCTATCGGCTAAAATTTTAGGTAACCCTGCATTAATTATTTTTTTTTGAGTCAAATAAATTGGATAAGATATTCGATAAATTTTAACTACCTTATATTCTGTATCATAAATTCCATAACTTGCATCTGGATTACCATCACGTGGTTGACCGACACTCCCACAATTAATAATATACCTTTTATTTTTTAAAATTTCAATGTAACCACCATTAATAAAATCAGTGTAGTTTACCTGGTTATTGCTTTTATTAAAAGAAAAACATCCTGCTAAGTGGGAATGTCCAATAAAATATATTTTGAAATCATATTTCTTAAATATATCATACGCGCTATTTTTATCTAAAATATATTCAAATATTGGTTCACGAGGACTTCCATGAACTGCAAATATATTTTCAATAACTTGAATCTTTTTATTTAGGTTTAATAAAAATATTTTATTATTTTCTTCTATCTTTCGAGAGGTCCATAAAATTGCTTTTCTTGCCGCATCATTAAAATAATTTATATCTAATTTTCCTATAACTCCAAAATCATGATTTCCACCTATACATCTACAGTTTAAATCTTTTATCTTTTTAACGCAATAATTAGGATCCGCCCCATAACCAACAATATCTCCCAAACAAATAAATTCATCAACTTTTTCCATATTATTTAATACACAATCTAATGCTTCAGAATTACTATGAATATCTGATATTATTCCAAATTTCATAATTATTTTGGCTTTCTTTTCAAAACATTGATATTATTATTTGATTTATAAATAAAAAACGGCGTATATCTCGCCGTTTTTTTATTTAAATTAAGCTCTTATAATTTCTTTAATTCTCATAATTGCTGAAATTGCAGATCTTGCTATTTCATCCAATTTCATAGTAATAAATTTTATGGTATTTTCTAAATCAGGTATTAATATATATTCTAATGCATTAACTCGTCTTCTAGTTTTTTGAATTTCATCAGCTAGAAGGGAAACTGCTTTTTCTAATTCTGCTAATTTTAACATTAAAGGTAATATTTCATAAAAATTTCGTAAAGCATGGTCTAATTCCGCAGTTGTTTCAATTAAGCTATAGGTATAATAATTCCCTTCACCTATATATTTGTATTTTGGAACATTTACACTCATAATATTTGTAAAATCTATTTCAATAAAGCTTTTCGCTTTCGGAAACATTAAAGTTTCCTCAAGTGTTATTTCGCTCATTAAAGAAGTGGCATTAGAAAATATTGAATAACCTTTCATTAATTTTTCTTCGACTTCTTCTCTAATTATTTTATCTTCTTTGACTAATTGAATATATTTTTGAATTAAGGCGTCTCTTTTGTCCTTTAAAAGCTTGTATCCTCGCTTTGCTACAATCAATCTCTTTTTTAATTTTATTAATTCCATTCGATTAGGATTAACGTGTAATAGCATTTATCTTTTCGTCCTTTAATGTATCTTTTGGTAGATACTTTTTAATAAATTCATCCTTTATTCTTTTCAGTTCTTCTATTGGTAGGATGGTTAATAATTGCCACCCTATATTTAAACTCTCTTCAATAGACCTATTTTCATCTTCACTTTGTTTAATAAATAATTCTTCAAATTTATCTGCAAATTTTACATATTTTTTATCAATCTTAGTTAGAGCAGCTTCTCCTAAGATTACAGCTAATTCTTTAACCTCTTTTCCTCTGGCATAAGAAGCAAAAAGCTGATTCATTACATTTGCGTGATCTTCGCGAGTTTTATTTAACCCTATACCTTTATCTTTTAAACGAGACAAAGATGGTAATACATTTATGGGTGGGTAAATTCCTTTATGATGAAGTTCCCTGGATAATATTATCTGACCTTCTGTGATATAACCGGTTAAATCTGGGATAGGATGTGTTTTGTCATCTTCAGGCATAGTTAAAATTGGAATTAAGGTTATTGATCCTTTCTTATCTTTTATTCTCCCTGCTCTTTCATAAAGTGTAGCTAAATCTGTATACAAATAACCAGGATAACCACGTCTTCCCGGAACTTCTTTTCTAGCTGCTGATACTTCCCTTAAAGCCTCACAATAATTAGTCATATCAGTTAGTATTACCAAAACATGCATATTTTTTTCAAATGCTAAATATTCTGCACAAGTTAGAGCCATCCGGGGAGTTATAATTCTCTCCACTGCTGGGTTATTCGCTAAATTAATAAACATAACACACTTTTCTATCGCTCCGGTTCTTCTAAAATCATTTATAAAAAAACTTGCTTCTTCAAAGGTTATCCCCATAGCAGCGAAAACTACGGCAAATTTTTCTTCCTTACCTAATACTTTTGACTGTCGAGCAATCTGAGAAGCAAGTCTGGCATGGGGCAACCCGGCGCCAGAAAAAATAGGTAATTTCTGTCCTCTAACTAACGTATTTAAGACATCGATAGAAGAAATCCCAGTTTGTATAAAATCGTTGGGATAGTCTCGAGCATAAGGATTAAGGGGATTACCATTTATATCTAATTTTTTTTCTGCAATTATTTGAGGTCCATTATCTATCGGCCTACCAGAACCATCAAATATTCTACCCAAAATATCTAATGAAACAGGTAGCTCTATTACTTTTCCTAAAAAGCGAACTTTACTATCGGAGACATCGATACCTGTTGTTCCTTCAAATACTTGAACAATTGCTTTATCTTCAGTCACTTCAAGTACCTGTCCTCTTCTAATTTCCCCAGAAGATAATTCTATTTCAACTAATTCTTGATACTTAACATCTGTTGTTTTTTCAACTATTATTAAAGGACCAGCTACATAAGATATGGTTAAATATTCCTTAATCATTTTTTTCTATATTTTCTCCTTCCCTTTAAGTGGTTGTTGAATTAATTTGACATATTATTTCTTTTTCAATTTCACTAAATTTTTTTAGATTATTTTCTTTAATATATTTAGCTCTTATTATATTACTTTTAACCGGTAGGGAATTGATTTTTTCTATATTTACACCTTGTACAATTACTTTTTCTGCAGTCTCATGGAATAAAATAATTAATTTTAACATTAAAAATTGTTTTTTTACAGAAGTATAGGTATCTATTTCGTCAAAAGCATCTTGATGAAGAAAATCTTCTCTAATTGATCTCGCTGTTTCTAATATTAATCTTTCATGAGTTGATAAGGCATCAACTCCAACTAATCTTACAATTTCTTCTAATTCTGCTTCTTGTTGAAGAATCCCCATAGATTTATTACGTAGTTCTATAAAATCTTTATTAATTTCCTTTTCATAAAATTCAGATAACTGAGATAAATAAAGGGAGTAACTAGTTAACCAATCAATCGCTGGAAAATGCCTTTCATAAGCTAACTTATCTTGCAAACTCCAAAAAACTTGCACTGTACGCAAGGTATTTTGAGTAACTGGTTCAGATAAATCTCCCCCCGGAGGTGATACAGCTCCGATGACACTTAAAGTTGCTTCCCTATCATCATTACTTAAACATTTTACTCTACCTGATCTTTCATAAAAGCTAGAAATTCTAGTCCCTAAATAAGCAGGGTAACCTTCTTCGCCTGGCATTTCTTCTAATCGACCTGAAATTTCTCGCATTGCTTCTGCCCAACGAGAAGTCGAGTCAGCCATAAGTGCAACATTATAACCCATATCTCTATAGTATTCAGCAATAGTTATACCAGTATAAACAGAAGCTTCACGAGCTGCTACCGGCATATTCGAAGTATTAGCAATTAAGATAGTTCTTTCCATTAGTCTTTTTCCGGTATGGGGATCAATTAATTCAGGAAATTCTAATAAAACGTCAGTCATTTCATTCCCTCTCTCGCCACATCCAATAAAAATAATAATTTCTGCGTTACACCACTTAGAAAGCTGATGCTGAATTACTGTTTTCCCACTACCAAAAGGTCCTGGAATACAAGCAGTCCCTCCCTTCGCAATTGGGAAAAACGTATCAATTACTCGTTGACCAGTTATTAATGGTTCAAAAGGAGGTAATTTTTCTTTATAAGGCCTCAATTTTCTTACTGGCCATTTTTGCAACATTTTTATTTCTTGAAGTAATCCTTGTCTATCTCTTATTTTGGTAATTGTTTCAGTAACTGTAAATTTACCCTTATATATTTCTTCAATTTCACCCTGGATTCCATATGGAATCATTATTTTATGTTGGATAATACTACTTTCCTGAACAGTTCCAATAATATCTCCAGAAATTACTTTATCTCCTTTTTTAAGAACTGGCTCAAAATCCCACTTCTTTTTTCTATTAATTGCATCTTCTTCAGCACTCCGGCTAATAAAATCTCCCTTAGATAATCTAATTAAATCTAAAGGTCTCTGAATTCCATCATAAATTGATTTAATTAACCCAGGACCTAATTCTACACTTAAAGGCATACCAGTAGAAAAGACAGGTTCTCCAGGACCAATGCCAGAGGTTTCTTCATAAACTTGTATGGTTACTAAATCCTTAGCAAGTTCAATTATTTCACCGATTAATTTTTGATTACTTACTTTTACAACATCATACATTTTTGCGCCTCGTAGACCTTCAGCTTCAACTACTGGACCTGCTACTTTAATAATTTTTCCTGTTTCCATTATTCTTCCTCTTTTCTAAATAAAATATCTGTTCCAATTGCCTTTTCTATATTTTTTTCTAATATTTTTAATCCTAAGTTTTTCTTTTCAAACTTATTTGGAATTATAGTGAAACTGAGCAGACTATTTTTTTGTAATTCCTCTATTTTTTCAAATATTTGAATGGCTATTTCCTCAGTTATAAATACTGCTGCATATTTCTCTTTTACTATTTTGTTTAATATTTCTATAGTTTCTTCTTTTTTGCTTACTGGGAAAATTGAGATACCTAATAATTTAAAACCGATAATTGAATCTCTATTCCCTATCATAGCAATATTATACATAAGTATCACGAACACTTTCTTTAATGGTACTGGGAAGTAATTTATTTAACTTACCTGATAAAATTATTCTAATATTTTTTATATCATTTTCTTTAGCTACCATAAATCCTACTAAAGGTTCTATCCCAAAGGTAATTAATTTTCCTACTTTAGTAAAATTAATAATAAAATTATCTCTTAACTTTTCTAATTCCATTAAGGAATTATTTTTTTGAAAATATTTTATGCCTAATTCAATTACATTTTTATAATCAGTATAAACTAACTTTTCAGGCCAAGAAGACAACGGTGAATCATAAACTGCTACTATGTTTTTTATATTAAAATCACCTTCGCTAATTAAAAAATTTTTTAAGAATATTTTTTCTTCTCCCCTTATTTTTGCTCTAATAGAACTAATTATATTATTAAGATCTATATTTATTTTAATAAACCTTTTTAAAAAATTTTCCTCTGTCTCTATCACTTCAACCTCTTTAATTTTATTAAATATCATAACATATCTTTCTTTATCTAGAATGAAATCTATTATCTCTGGGTCTTTAAATTTACTATATTCTAAAAATATTTTTTTAATTAAAAATTCAAAAGAATTAGGAAGATCTTCATATTTTTCGTCTATAATCGCTAAATTAAGTTTTTTTATATTTATGGTACCAATTGGTGATATTAATTTATCAGAAACGTCTTCTTTTAAATATTTCGATTTTATAAGTATTTTGATATTATGAAAATCATATTTAGAAGCAAATGTGAAATATAGAAAATTAAAAGTAGAAACTTTAGAAATATCTTTTATGATATTGTAACTAGATAATAATTCTCGATTTAATGAATCTTCATAATTTTCAGGATTATTAAGGTCAAAGGAATAATTATTTAAATTACCTTCCATTAAAATTTTTATCGCAGATATAGTATCAGTTGATTTTATCATTCTATCTAATAAATCTTTAGTTAATAATCCCTTTTCTAATTTTTTAATCCTTCCATTAGCAAAGGCATATTCTTCTTGATTGTTAGTATCTGCTGTAAAGTATTTAAACATTAATCATCCTTCCCCATTCAAATTATATAAAAAGCATTGCTTTAAAAATATTAAGCAAATAAATATTTACCTATTTCAATTTCAGATTCTTCTCTAACTTTTTTTAATAATAATTCCAATGAAATATTTTTTCTTACCTTACCAGAACCAATAATTACTCCACCTTGTATCGGAAGATAAGAAGTGGATAATTTTAATTCACCCTTCTTATCTTTAACTTCCAATGTTTTATTTATATCTTCTATAAAATCTTTAGATATTTTATTTTTATCTGAAGAAGCAATAAAAATAGTTTCATTGCCTTTTTCAATATTATCTAATATTAACTTTTTTATAAAATTGTGATAATCTTTATCATCTAATTTTAAGATACTTTCTAAAGCTTTGTTAAAAGCACCTTCCATAATTTTTTGTTTTTCTAATAAAATAGTTTTTCTTGCTTCTAAATTAGCCTCAGTCAATATTTTATTCTTTTTTAGAGATGCTTCTTGATTGTTTTTACCCAATATTATATTTTTAATATTATCTGCTTCTTCTTTGCCTTTTTTGATAATTTCCTTAGTTTTATCTTCAGCTTGAGTAATAATTTTATCTGCTTGAATCTGAGCATCAGATATAATTTTTTCGTTTATATCTTTAATGGTCATATAATAGTCTTCCTTTTACAAATTTATTCCATTAAAAAGTAACAATGAAGCCAATAAAGAAAATACTGCATAGGTTTCTACCATAGCAACCATTACTGTGGCTTTGCCAACCTCTTCTGGATTTCTGGCAACTAATCCTATGGCTGCAGCAGCAGTTTTTCCTTGATACCACCCAGAAAAAAAGCCTACTACTCCTACAGGTATACAGGCAAAAAATATTTGCCATCCTTGATTTAAGGTTAAGGGTAATGGTACGCCTGCAAAAATACCAGTTTTCATTAAAACCCAAAACCCAACTAATAAACCATAAATGCCCTGAGTGCCTGGGATGGCTGACAAAAATAACATTAGACCAAATTTTTCTGGTTCTTCAGTTAACACTCCTTCAGCAGCAGCTCCAGCTATACCAACTCCCATACCAGAGCCAGAACAAGCTAATCCGATAGCTATTGCAGAACCTAAAAATGCCATTACTATTCCTTGTGTAATCATATTTTCCTCCTATTTCTAATTAATGTTAGTTTTAACTAATAAATTTCTCTACTTGAATTTTTAATTGTGTCTCTACTCCTAAACTCTTATTTTTCTCACGCGATACTCGATACTCGATACGGATTACTATCTGCTAACTGACAAATATCAACACATCGTGAACTTAAAAATATCAACACATCGTGAACCTTAATGGTATTTTATATCAACACATCGTGAACTATACAACTTAAAATGTTCTATACTGACCTTAAAAAAGGAGGTCAGTTATGAACAGTAAAGAATTAAGAGAAAAAGCTATAAAAAGATACGAAAATGGTGAATCTCCTAAGGAGATCTACCAGAGTCTTGGTAAAGGCAAAAGCTGGTTCTTTAAATGGTTAAAGCGTTACAAATTAGATGGGAAAGATTGGGCTAAAAGCCACTCTCGTAAACCCCATCAAAGTCCTAAAAGGATGGATAAAATTATGGAACAAACGGTAATTGAAACCAGAAAGCGTTTAGAAAAAAAGCCTTATGCTCAGATAGGAGCATTTAACATTTGCTGGCATCTAAAGCAAGAAGGGAAAAATCCTCCTTCCCTTGCTACCTTAAATAGAATTATTAAGCGAAACAACTTAGTGCATAAACGCTTAAAATATTCCCCTAAAGGGGTTAATTATCCTGCTTTAGTGGTGACTCATAGTAATTACGTACATCAAATGGATGTAGTTGGCCCTAGATATCTAAAAGAAGATGGAAGATTCTATTCGGTAAATATTATTGATGCCTTTGACCGCCGGAATAGTACCAATCCTGAGCCTAGACAGAACAGGATAGCGGTTAGTAAAGGTTTATTATCTTCCTGGCAGACCTTAGGTATACCCCTCTATGAGCAGATGGATAACCAACTCTCTATGCGGGGGAGTAATCACTACCCCCATTCTTTTGGACTGGTTATTCGTCTCTGTCTTTATGTAGGCATACAACCTCTCTTTATTCCTCTAAGAGAACCCTGGAGGAATGGGATTATCGAACACTTTCAGAATGTCTTTGATAAAATGTTCTTTCGGGCACAATATTTTAAAGACTTTGCTTATCTTTGCCGGGAGGCTAAAAATTTTGAAAAATATCTTAATCAGAATCATCATTATAGTACCTTAGGAGGTCTTACTCCAAACCAGAAGTGTTCTGGAAATATCCAGCTTTTATCTGCTTCTTTTAGGCTTCCTAATAAACTTAGTATTTGTCCGGGATATGTACACCTTATCCGCTTTATCCGTAGTGATCGCATTTTAGATATCTTTGGAGAAAAGTACGTTATGCCAGGTGAAGTAGAGTATGAATATGTCTGGGCTACTATTGATACTGCCAAAGAGAAATTGTTTATATACCATGATTCTAAATTAATAGTAGAATATCCTTATCCTTTACCAAAAAGCTCTATTGATTTATCAAGGTTCAATCTCTAAAGTTCGCTATGTATTGATACTTTGTTATCATTAGGAGTTCGCTATGTATTGATATTTTATGTTATTAATAAGGGTTCGCTATGTATTGATACTTAATAACTAATGACTAATTAAGGTGTAGGAAAAATGGAAAATGAGAAAATTCGAGTCAGATTTGCTCCTAGTCCAACTGGCAATTTGCATATTGGCGGGGCACGAACTGCGTTATTTAATTGGCTTTATGCCAGACACTATCAAGGAACTTTTATTTTACGTATCGAAGACACTGACCAAGTAAGATCTACCGAAGCAGCAGTAAACGTAATATTGGAAGGCATGAAATGGTTAGGTTTAGATTGGGATGAGGGCCCAGGAAAAGAAGGGAAATATGGTCCTTATTATCAGATGCAGCGATTACCTCTTTATCAGAAATATGCTGAAAAATTATTAAAAAATAAAAAAGCCTATTATTGTTATTGCACTAAAGAAGAATTAACTGAAAGCAGGCAAAAACAAATAAAAGAAGACAAACCTTTGCGGTATGATAGACATTGTTTAAATATTAGTGAAGAGGAGAAAAGGAGATATGAAGAAGAAGGGAGAAAGCCAGTAATAAGACTTAAAATTCCTGCTAAAAAAATAGTATTTAATGATTTATTAAGAGGTGAAGTAAATTTCGAAGGTGAACTATTAAGTGATTTTGTAATTGTAAAATCAGATGGAATTCCTACTTACAATTTTGCGGTAGTTATTGATGATGCTTTAATGGATATATCTAATGTAATCAGGGGAGATGACCATATTTCTAATACCCCTAAACAGATATTAATATACGAAGCTTTAGGATTTAACCTGCCAAAATTTGCTCATCTACCGATGATTATGGGTTCAGACCATACTAGATTAAGTAAACGTCATGGGGCTACTTCAGTTATGGAATATAAAGAAATTGGTTATATTCCGGAAGCAGTAGTAAATTATATTGCTCATTTAGGCTGGTCTTCTGGTGATGAAAGAGAGATATTCTCCTTGGAAGAATTGGTTAAAGAATTTTCTTTAGATAAAATTTCTAAGCACGCTGCTGTTTTTAGTATAGACAAACTTAATTGGTTTAACAGCGAATATTTAAAGAAGAGGTCAGTTGATTCATTGGTTAAAATGGTTATTCCCTTTCTTAAAGAAGCCAATTATATTAAAGAGGAAAATCTTTCCCCAGTAAAACTTGAATGGCTGAAAGAAATTATAAAATTAATGCAAGGGAGGTTCAAGAATTTTTCTCAATTCATTGATTATGCGGATTATTTTTTTGTAGATAAAATAGATATTGAACCACAGGCATTTCAAAGTGTATTAAATAAAGAAGGTATCTCAGATATTCTTAAAGCGTTAAAGGAAGAGCTTTCTGTCCTTAAATGTTGGGACGAAAAAAGCATTGAAGATATAGTGAGAGAAATTGCTTCTTCCTTACAAATAAAGGGTGGTAAAATTATTCATCCTATCCGAGTTGCTTTGACCGGTAAAAAAATAGGTCCGGGGTTATTTGAATTAATAGTAGTTTTAGGTCAGGAAAAGACTATTCAACGTTTAGAAGAAGCTATAGAAAAACTAAAAGTAGCGGAGACTAAAAAATAATAAAATTGAGGGATCGTCCAGTGGTAAGACACCAGACTCTGGATCTGGGAACGGTGGTTCGAGCCCACCTCCCTCAGCCATTTTTTATTAGTTAGCTAGTTACTTAGTTAGCTGGTTAAAAAAGTAAAGAAAACAAAAAATGCAATAATAAATTGCATCGAGTAGAAACAGTATATAAAACAGACAGGGGCTGAACTTGTGTCTGTCCATAAAGATGTAAAATAATTAAGTAAATTGGCAAATTGGATAATTGGTAAATTGGTTTCGGCGCAATAGAATAGTGGTTAGTTCAGCTGGCTCTCAATCAGCAAACGGGGGTTCAATTCCCCCTTGCGCCACCATTTTTTAAACTAATAATTTAATCTTAAGATGAGCAGGGACTACCTGCTTTTTTAATAATCTTAGTAGAAATTATAAAAGGAAATTAAAAAAATATGAACAACCAAGAGATATTTTTAACTAAAGAAGGCCTGAAGAATTTGAAAGAAGAGATAAAGTATTTTGAAGAAATAAAGAGGAAAGAGATACAAAACGAAATTAGCCAGGCTTTAGAATACGGAGATATCACTGAGAATGCAGAATATAGTATAGCCTTAGAAGCTCAACGTATGAATGAAATAAATATTGTAAGATTAAAACAAAAGTTAAGCCGGGTTAAAGTAGTGAAAGAAGATTCTAATTCAGAAGGAATTGGTATTGGAACAACTTTAAAACTGAAAAATTTAGATTCTGGAAAAAAATTAGAGTATATCTTTGTACCGGATGATCAAATAGATTTCAATCAACATAAAATATCTATAAATTCTCCTTTGGGGCAGGCTTTCTTAGGTTACCAAGAGGGAGAAGAAATAGAGATTGAAGTCCCCATTGGGATGTTAAGGTATAAGATATTAAAAATTTTAAAATAAAGGCTAATGAAAACTATAATTTTAAAAATAAATTCCCAAAGAATAGATTTAGCTAAAATTAAAATAGCGGCAGAGGAAATAAAAAGAGGTAATTTGGTAGCTTTTCCTACTGAGACAGTCTATGGATTAGGGGCAGACGCTCTCAATGAGAAGGCGGTTGCTAAAATTTTTAAGGCTAAAGAAAGACCATTTAATGATCCTTTAATTGTTCATATCGCTGATCTAAAAGAATTGTATAGATTATCTAAGCAGGTTCCCCCGGTAGCTTTAGAATTAGCTAAAATGTTTTGGCCAGGTCCCCTTACCTTAGTTCTTAAAAAATCTGAGTTAGTTTCAAATATCATTACTGCTGATCTTGATACAGTAGCCATAAGGATGCCGGATGATAATATTGCCTTGAGTTTAATTAGGGAAGCTAAAACTCCTATAGTAGCTCCCAGTGCCAATCTTTTTGGAAGAACCAGTCCTACTACTGCCCAACATGTAGCTGAGGATTTAAATGATAAAATAGAAATGATTATTGATGGAGGTAAGACTAAAGTAGGGGTGGAATCTACCGTCCTGGATATAACTGTTAGCCCTGCTCAGGTGTTGCGAGCAGGGGGGATATCAGTGGAGCAATTAAAAAAAGTAATTGGCGAGGTAAAAATAGGAGAGGAATTGGAGATGGGTTTTCGTTCTCCTGGAAGGTTAAACAGTCATTATTCTCCTCGAGCTAAATTAATTTTAGTAGAAGAAAAAGGGGAAACTCAAGCAAGCAAAGTTCTCCAAATAGCTTTTGAATATAAGGGGCAGGGATTTAAAGTAGGGATAATGGCTAAAGAAGAAAATAAGGACCAGTATAATGGATTTAAAGTTAAAGTTATAGGTAAAGGCAATGAATTAAAAACTTGTGCCACCAATCTTTTCTCTATTTTAAGGAGTTTTGATCAAGAAGGATTTGAGATTATTATTGCTGAAGGATTAGAAGAGCAGGGCTTAGGCCTGGCTATAATGGAGCGATTAAGAAAAGCTGCTGTTCCTAAATACGAATGTTAGTGTAAACTTTAACTATCTTTTCTTTCCTTTTCTTAACTCGATACTTAATACTATATACTTGATACTATATTTTAATATTTGACAGAAATGAAATGGTATGCTAATATTTTAAAAAATGCTAAGGAGTAAATAAGATGACTATCCAGGGAAACGAATTTAAATTAGCAAATTCATTTAATTATTATTATTTTACCGCCGATGTTTATGCCATAACATCTTAAAAGTCTAAAATAAGATGTCACAGGCATAGGCCCCGGTTTAATGCCTATGACATCTTTATATCTTTATATATAAAGGTCATAGGTTTTTTAAATTGCTATGACCTTTTTTTATTTTATAATAGGTTATGGTTAAAAAGTGTAGGGGCTCGATTTATCGAGCCCGTAAAGAATGTAAATATCATCGCGAGCCCTGATTTATTAGGGCGTGGCAATAACAAATCGTGTCAAAGGACCGTCCCCTGACAAGAAAAAAGAGGTGAGAGTATGCTGGTAAGAGGAATAAGAGGAGCTATAACTGTTGATAAAAATAGCAAAGAAGAAATTATAGAAAAGACCAAACAATTGTTAACTACTTTAAAAAAAGAAAACGATTTTAAGATGGAAGATATCGTAAGTGTTTTTTTTAGTGTTACCCCGGATTTAAATAATGCCTTTCCGGCTCAAGCAGCGCGTGAATTAAATTGGAATAAAGTCCCCCTTTTTGATATGCAAGAGATAGATGTGCCGGGAAGTTTGTCCAGATGTATTCGTATATTAATTCAGATAAATTGCCAAAAAACCCAATTAGAAATAAAACACTGCTATTTAAGGGGAGCAAAAATATTAAGAAAAGATTTAATTAAAGAAACTTCAGATCAAAAGGAGGGTGAATTTAAGTGATTATTGTGATGAATGGTAAAACTGACCATTCTGATGTAGAAAAAGTAATAAATAAATTAAAAGAATTGGGACACGAGGTGCATATCTCTCAAGGAGAAAAAAGAATTATTTTAGGAGTGATCGGCAATGTAGAAAATTTAGTTTCTGTTCCTTTTTATGCCTATAACGGCGTGGAAGAAATTATTCGAATTTTAAAACCTTATAAATTAGCCAGTAGAGAATTTAAGGATTTTGATACTACCATTAAAGTAAAAGATATAATTATTGGAGGGAAAGAAGTAATAGTAATGGCAGGACCTTGTGTGGTAGAAAACGAACAGCAAATATTTGAGACGGCTCATCAAGTGAAAGCCTCAGGTGCAAAAATATTACGGGGGGGAGCTTTTAAACCCAGGACTTCTCCTTATAGTTTTCAGGGATTAGGAGAAGAAGGTTTAAAATTATTGGCTCAGGCGGGAAAAGAGAACGGTTTAGCAGTAGTAACCGAAGTGATGTCCGTAAATCAGATAGATTTAATTGCTAAATATACTGATATATTTCAAGTAGGTGCTCGTAATATGCAAAATTTTGTATTGTTAACAGAATTAGGTAAAACTAAAAAGCCGATATTATTAAAAAGAGGAATGTCAGCTACTATAGAAGAATTTTTATTATCAGCAGAATATATTTTATCGGAAGGAAATTATGAAGTGATATTATGTGAAAGAGGAATACGCACTTTTGAAAATTACACCCGTAATACCTTAGATTTAAGCGCTATTCCTGCAATTAAAAGATTAAGTCATTTACCCATCATAGTAGATCCCAGTCATGCTACGGGCAGGTGGAGATTGGTAAGTCCGATGGCTAAAGCAGCAATAGCTGCTGGAGCAGATGGCTTAATTATCGAGGTCCACCCAGACCCCAAAAGTTCACTTAGCGACGGTGCTCAAAGTTTACAACTGGATACTTTTGCTCAATTAATGAAAGAACTTAGACCGATAATTCAGGCGGTAGGCCGAGAATTTGGTTCATCTCTGGAGAATGAATTAGAAAGGATTAAAAATTAGATGGAACTGGTGATAGAAAAAATTAACCAATTAAAAGGAAATATATCTGTTCCAGGAGATAAATCGATCTCTCATCGCTCCCTGATTTTAGGGTCTATTGCCCAAGGGGAAACTCGAATATATAATTTTTTAAATTCCTTAGATTGTCTTCAAACCTTGGAGTGTATGCAGTCTTTAGGGGCAGAAATAGAATTAGGTGAAGATAATTTTATTAAGATAAAAGGTAAAGGATTATATGGATTACAAGAACCAAAAGATATGCTCGAGGTGGGAAATTCGGGAACCACCATCCGCCTTTTAGCTGGCTTACTTAGTGGCCAAAATTTTTATTCGGTCTTAAATGGTGACCATTCAATTAGAAAGAGACCTATGAAAAGAGTAGTCCAACCTCTTCGCTTAATGGGAGCAGATATATGGGGGAGAGAAGATGGTCAGTTGGCTCCTTTAAGTATTAAAGGGAGTTTACTCAATCCCCTCCAATATACTTTACCGGTAGCCAGTGCTCAGGTTAAATCTGCCCTTCTTTTAGCTGGCCTTTATGCTGCTGGTGAGACGATTATTAAAGAACCTCTACTTACCAGGGATCATACCGAGAGAATGTTAAGCCTGATGGAAGCAGATATAATGATTTCTCATCAGGAAATTATCATAATTGGGGGGAAATATTTAAAAGGTACTGACCTTTTTATCCCCGGTGATATTTCCTCTGCTGCTTATTTTATAGCAGCGGCCAGTATGTTAAAAAGCTCTCAGATTGTAATTAGCCAGGTAGGAGTTAATCCTACACGGACCGGTATAATTAAGATCCTAAAAAGGATGGGGGCAAAAATTAATATTTTAAATTATCAGCTAAAATCGAATGAACCTCGGGCTGATTTAGAGATAGAATATTCAGAGTTAAAAGGAATAGAAATTATGCCAGAAGAAGTACCTTTCTTAATTGATGAATTACCCTTAATTGCATTAGTAGCCACCCAAGCTGAGGGTAAAACAATAGTAAGTGGGGCAAAAGAGTTAAGAGTAAAAGAGACTGATCGCCTAAAAGCTATAGTCAGCGAATTAAAGAAGATGGGAGCAAATATTAAGGAAAAAGAAGATGGTTTTATAGTAGTGGGACCTTCTAAATTGCAAGGTGCAGCTTGTGAAAGTTACCATGATCATCGAATTGCGATGTCTTTAGCAATTGCCGCTTTATTAGCGGAAGGCAAAACGGTGATAAAAAATTCAGAGTGTATAGATATATCCTTTCCGGGATTTGAAAATACTCTGCAAAAATTAATCAGCTTTTAAGAATAAAAATCTTAGACTCACGATTTTTATTATTAATAGTGTAGGGGTTTGATTTATCAAACCCGTGAAATTTCCGGGGCGGATAAATCCGCCCCCTACAAAAAAGGGTGGGGGTGTAAATGAAAAAAGAAATTAATGGAAAGACTAAAATAATCGGAATAATGGGCAAAAATGTAGAAAATAGCTTATCCCCATTTATGCATAACCGAATGTTGAGTAAATATTCTTTAAACTTTTGCTATCTCCCCTTTAAAATAAGAGAGGCTGATTTAGAGAGAGCCATTCAAGGTATAAGAACCCTGAATATAAAAGGTGTAAATATTACCTTTCCTTACAAAGAAAGGGTAGTTGAATTTTTAGATCAAGTAGAAGAAACTGCTCGACGAGTGGGAGCAGTAAATACTATTGTCCATCATAAAGGAATTTTAACTGGTTATAATACTGATCTAATTGGTTTTAAGAAAAGTCTGCAAAAAAATGGAAAATTCACCATCAAAGGAGAGAAGGCAGTCATCTTGGGAGCAGGAGGAGCTGCTCGGGCAGTAATTTATTCTCTTTTGGAGGAAGGAATAAAAGAAGTATATATCTTTAATCGGACGATAGAAAAAGCTGAAAAAATTAAACAAGATTTTTATTCCTTCTTTCCCCAAAGCGATATTCAGATATTTAATTTAAAAAAGGAGGAGTTAAAAGATAAAATACAGCAGTCTCATCTTTTAGTTAATACTACTCCTTTAGGAATGTCACCTCAAATGGATATAACTCCTTTGCCAGAGGAAGGATTATTTTATCCCGACCTCTTGGTTTATGACCTTATTTATCATCCCTCTAAGACTCTTTTTCTAAAACAAGCAGAGAAGGCAGGAGCAAAAATAATTAATGGTTTACCGATGTTAATTTATCAAGGCCTAGAAAGTTTTTATCTCTGGACTGGTATTAAATTAGAGGGGAAAGAAGAAGTAGAAATGATTGAACGAATTACTAAAGATTGCCAGGAAGCTGAAAAGAAAGGAGAAAAAAGATAAAAATGTTAAGATTTCTTGATGCCGGAGAATCTCATGGAAGATGTTTAATCGGTATAATAGAAGGGTTACCAGCTGGTCTTTCTATAGATGAAGAAAAAATCAATTTTAATTTGAAAAGACGCCAGGGGGGATATGGTAGAGGAGAGAGAATGAAGATTGAACAAGACCAGGTAGAAATATTATCTGGCTTAAGAGAAGGTAAGACTATCGGAAGCCCCCTTATCCTGATGATAAAAAATAAAGACTGGGAGAATTGGTCAGAGAAAGAATATCCTCCTCTGACTATTCCCCGACCAGGACATGCCGATTTTGCTGGTGCTATAAAATATGGATTTAAAGATCTGAGGAAAGTTTTAGAAAGGGCTAGTGCTCGACAAACCGCCATGAGAGTAGCTATAGGTTCGGTTGCCGGCATTCTCTTAGAAGAATTTAACATCAATACTTATAGTGATGTCCTAAGGATTGGACCGGTTAAAGCCCATAGAATTACTTCTTTTAATCCAGAGGTTAAAGCTGAGATTAATGAATCCCCCGTATTTTGCCTGGATGGAATAGCTTCCTTAGGGATGTGTAGAGAGATTGATCGTGCTAGAGAAAAAGGGGATACTTTAGGAGGAATATTTGAGGTGATAATTTCTGGTGTTCCTATTGGTTTGGGAAGTTATGTTCAATGGGATAGGCGTCTGGATGCTCGCTTGGCTTCAGCTCTGATGAGCATACCGAGTGTAAAAGCAGTAGAAATAGGAGAAGGAATAGAAGCCTCCAAGAAAAAAGGTTCAGCGGTTCATGATGAAATCTTTGTTCAAGAAGAACTAAAAAATAATTCTTCTCGATATTTCCGCAAAAGTAATCGGGCAGGTGGCTTAGAAGGTGGAGTAACTAATGGAGAAGAGGTAATAATCAGAGCTTACCTTAAACCCATTCCTACTTTAATTAATCCTCTTTGTTCCATTGATTTTGCCACTAAAAGGGAGACTAAAGCAACCTATCAAAGGTCTGATATATGTGTAGTACCTGCGGCATGCGTAGTAGGAGAGGAGGTAGCAGCCTGGGAAATAGCCACTGCTTTTCTGGAAAAATTTGGTGGCGATTCTTTAGTGGAAATTAAAGAGAATTATAAAAACTATAGGGATAGACTTCAAGAGCTATGAAGAAAAATATTATTATTACCGGATTTATGGGAACTGGCAAGACGGTGGTGGCTATAGAATTGGCAAGCAAGTTGGGAATGAAATTTATAGATATGGACCAGCTAATCGAAGAACGCCAGGAGATGAGTATAGCGGATATCTTTGTTAGATATGGAGAAAAATATTTCCGAGAACAAGAAAATAAATTAGTCCAAGAATTAGCTCAGAAAGAAAATATGGTTATTGCTACAGGTGGAGGAACCTTCCTTAATTTGGATAATACCAGAATATTAAACCAGGAAGGACAAATAATTTGTCTTCATGCTAATCCCCAGGCTCTTTATAATCGCTTAAAGAAAAAGAATAATCGGCCGCTCCTAAAAGGGAATAATATTTTAAATAAGATTACTCATCTATTAGGAAAGAGAGAGAGAATATATGATAGTTTCCCTTGGAAGATTGATACTTCTGATCTTAGCGTTCAGGAAGTCGTAGATAAAATAATTGAACTTTTAAAAGTGGAAAGGTGAATAAATGAAAGAGATTAAAGTAAAAATTATAGAAGATAAAGAATATCAGATTTATATTAAAAAAGGAATTCTCAGTAGTTTAACTGAATATTTAAGCAGAACCATAGAGAATAAAAAGGTCATTGTAATTACTAATCCTTTGGTAAACGGCCTATATGGAGCTAAATTGTTATCCGTTCTGAAAAAGGGCGGATATAATCCTGATTCTATAGAAGTACCTGATGGCGAGAAATATAAATCTCTGATTACTGCTAATTATCTTTATGATGAATTATTAAAAAGAAAGGTAGACCGAACTACTACCCTGATAGCTTTAGGAGGAGGAGTAATAGGAGATTTAACTGGATTTGTAGCGGCTACTTATATGAGAGGTCTACCTTTAGTACATATTCCTACTACTCTTTTAGCCCAGGTAGATAGCAGTATTGGGGGAAAGGTGGCGGTTGACCATCCTTTAGCTAAAAACATAATGGGAAGTTTCTATCAGCCCCAGGCAGTTTATATTGATCCTGAAGTTTTGCAGACCTTATCAGAGAGAGATATAAATAACGGAATGGTGGAGGCTATAAAAATAGCAGTGATTAGTTCTCCTTCTCTCTTTAGATGGTTAGAAAAAAATATTGCTCAATTCATAAACAAAAATATATATCTTTTAGATGAATTAGTGAAGGAAGCTGTTTCTTTAAAAGTGGATATAGTTTTAAAAGATCCTTGGGAAAGAGGATTACGTAAGATACTGAATTTCGGGCACAGTATTGGTCATGCCCTGGAAGTAGAGGCAGGATATCAAGGCTTAAGTCATGGAGAGGCAGTAGCTTTAGGAATGTTAATCGAGACTAAAATTGCCCATCATAGAGGGATATGTTCAGAAGTCCTTGAAGAACAGATTAAACATATTTTGTCATTCCTGCCTGCCGGTGCAGTGCACGCAGACAGGCGAAAGCAGGAATCCATAAATACAGATATTAGAGAATTAGACCTTAATCATCTCTGTGAAACACTAACTTTAGATAAGAAAAATATTCAGGGCAAAATGAGATTTATTTTACCAGAAACTCTCGGTAAAGTTACTCTGGTTGATGATATAACCAAAGAAGAAGTAATAAAAGCTTTAGAAGAATTTAAAAAGGAGTGGGTATTATGTTAAAAATAGGAATAATCAATGGACCAAATTTGGATATGCTCGGGAAAAGAGATCAAAAGATTTATGGCAGCTTAACTTTAAACGAAATAAACCGTAAAATTAAATTATTTATTGAGAAGGAAGATGTTGAACTAATTATAAAACAGTCCAATTTCGAGGGAGAGATTATAGAATTTATTCACCAGCTCTCTTCGGAAGTAAATGGTTTAATTATTAATCCAGCAGCTTACACTCATTACAGCTATGCCATTGCCGATGCTCTTAGAGACTGTTCTATTCCAGTAATTGAAGTTCATCTTTCTAATATATTTTCCCGAGAAGATTTTCGGGGAAAATCAGTAACTGCCCCTGTCTGCATAGGCCAGATTGCTGGCTTTGGCTACCATAGTTATATTTTAGCCATCCGTGCCCTTCAGGATTTATTAAATAAAGAGGCCAAATAGGTCATGTTTTCTGTCATCCCTGGAGGGAGAGGGTTAGGGTGAGGGGGAACGTAGGGGTCGGATTCATCCGACCCGTCTCATCCCTCTGTCCTTGCAAGCTTTCTCTTTTTCTGTCCTTGCGAGGAGCGAAGCTACGCGGTAATCTCTCTTTCCTAAAAACCGATAACTCAAACCATAAACATCAACTCCGCATACCCAGAAGAACTTACCAGTATCTTACAAATAAGTAAAGCTCTCACCCAACCGCCCGAGATAACCAACCTCAAATGGGAGGAATGGGAGGAATGGAAGGAAGAAGGGATAATAATTAGTGTTAACCCATCTTTCGATAAAAAACCATAAAACCCCACTACAGCGGATTTTTGTGAATTTTTTTGGTCACTACAACCTCTAAAGTTTCAAGTGAATCCTCTTCAGGGGATCCTTTATGTCAAGCAAATTATATATTTCCTGGTGGCTGGATTCAGGCGTAGATGAAACTCTAATATGATGAATACCACCTTTTCTATCGGTCATAATAACTGTAGTACGCCTATGTGTAGACAACTGCCTTCTTATGGTGGACCATTTTTTTGTGCATCCTTTATCTTTAAGGTTTACCTCAATACTATTAAGTAGATGATAAGCTAGTACTGAAATAAAAAGATGCCCCCTGGTACGTTCGGCCTTCTGGTGATAGATCGGACGTATGCCAAGATCCGTCTTTAGCGATTGAAATGCCTTTTCTACCCTTGTAAGCATGGTATATGATTTTAATATCTCTTCTGCGTCCATATCCTTATGGGTAGTCTCTATTATATAACAGCCGGTCAGAATCTTTCTATCGTCTCTTGTTTTTTTCTTGGTAGTCTTTATGGTTACTGCTTCTTTTTGACTTTTGTCCAGTACTAAGGTTATATCATAATATTTTGCAACAGTTGGATATCTCTCCATAATTCTTCCGATTCTTCTTCCTACCTTCTCTTTTAGCCGGACATTCCCCTTTTTAATAGATTTTTTAAGGTTGGTTAGATCCTCTAAGAATCTATTCTCCTTCAGTGTATCCATAGACTCTTCTTTTTCTTTTTTGGTTTCGCTTAAGGTAAGGAGCCTTGCCCCGTCTTCTGTTTTAATCTTTTTAAAATAAATGGTGTTATCTTTTTTTATTATTTTTTCAAAGGTATTTTTTGCCTTTGCAAATTCTTCCAGGTAATCCTCTTGTACTTTGCGCCTTTCTACTACCAGATAGTCATATCCTCTTTTTTTTAAAAGTGCAATATTGTCCTTTGTTGCAATCCCCTTATCCATTACCAGGGTAGGACTAATAGTAAGAAGTGTTTTATCTACATCTTTTTCTAATCTATCCAGGAGATCTAAAAGTGTTATAGGCTCTGATTTTCCCCCCTCATAAATCTGGGAAAATACAGGAAATCCCCGGCTATCTACTAAAAGTGCCAGGGTGACAAGCTTACAATCACTTCTTTTCTCTTTTGAGTCCCCTCTTTTGGCAATACTGTTGCCTTTACAGACTCCTTCAAAATAGGTATTGGTAAGATCGTATAGAAAAAGGGTTGAATCCCTGGGGAAGACTGTAGCTTCCTTTTCTCTTAGAAGCTTTTCAATCTCCTCCTTATAATATAGTAATATATCACTGATATCGTAAACTGAATCCTTTTTAGTATTTAAAAGATCGGTATTTATTAATTCAGCTATTGATGATCTATATCTTATCCATCTTTGTGTATGGGCTTCACTCCCAGGTGAGAGGAGTCTTGCTGTAATTACTGCTTTGGCAAGCTCTATATTTTGCCTTTTGAGTCCTGCGGCTCTAAGTATATGGTCCATAGAAAGATTTTTCCATGTATCATGCGCCACAAGTTCAGGACCAAGGGAACGGCAGGCAGTAGTTCCTACACTTTCAAGATCAATAGATAAAAATTTACCCTTACTTTCTTTTCTTTTTTTCTGTATCTTATAAAATTCATAATTTTTCATAATTTGGGCAGTGGCAGCAGAAATATCAGGCTCTTCCATTAAAGCTTGCTGCCCGGAAAGCCTTCCTTCTAATGCAAAGGCAAGCCTTCTCCACTGGCTTTTTTCAAGCTTGACCTTTCCAAGATTCATTATGATCCTCTGCCTTGGTCCAGCCTCTGTCCGGTATGATAAAACCAGCTGATGTTTAATATATACTTTACCTGTCTTTTTATTTTTAGTCTTATACTGCCTGATAAACATAACCCTATTATATAATGAAACAATCCTGGTGTCAACATATATTTAACCTATTATATTTATTAGGTCACTACATCTCAACATTAATACAGAAAGCCCCACTATAATGGGGTTCTAGGTGTATAAATAGGCTAAAATCTGGTAATTTTAGGAGATTATTTCGAAACTTGGGTTAATCTGATCATTGGATTGGACGGTGGGAAAGAAATTAAAGGTGTAAATTTTTTTAAAAGTTGTATCCACTCGATTAATACGCCCTACCCGCTGCATCATACGGGTCGGGTTCCAGGGGATATCGTAGTTGATCACTGTATTGGAACGGTGCAGGTTTACCCCTTCAGAGAGGACTTCGGTTGAAACCAATATACGATAATCATTTTTCTGATCCCGAGCTCGGGCATCAAAGTTCTCGATGACTTTATTGCGGGTAGCCTCACCCGAACCACCGGTATAACATAACACTTTATCCGGATATTTCTTATTTAAGTTCTTGAAAAGATAATCAGCAGTTTCCTTTGATTCCGTAAAAATAACCAGATGATTTTTTTGCAAGCCCGAATCCGAGGACAATTCAGAGAGGATTTTTAACAGCTTTGGATCACGGTCAAGGTGCATCCAGAGTTTTTTGATTTCCAGCAAAACATCATAGTCATGCTGCAGGTTATCCCTATATTCTGAGGTAAAATCGCTGCTGGCAAATTGTTCGGCTTTACCTTCATCAATCAGATATTGGACAGCGGCATCATCATCATTTTCGAGCAGTTCAAATATTTTATTGGTATACTTTTTGCTCACATATACCCTGCCATTATCAAACTCCTGGATAAACATCGCGTAGGAATGCAAGAATCGGTCTATCGAATTTCTAAAGGCAAAGAAGCTGCTTTCCAGGCGTTTGACCAGCAGGATTTTCATAAACCGGCCCATGTTTCGCTGGGCTTGTTGCTCAAGCTGATTCACTTCTAGCTTACCTTGATAGTAAAGTAAGGGCATGTAACGGGAATATTTGAACTCTTTCGCAATTAAACCGATAGTTTTGCTGAATATTTCATCTTCTTTTTCATTAAGTTCATAAAAGAGTGGGGCTGGTTTCTCCACATCCGGAAATTTCAGTCCTTGCTCGGTGATATCTTTAGAAAAATATTTTTCTATTTCCTTCCGGGTGCGGCGCACCATTAAATATTTCAGGACTTTTTCCCGTATTTCCCGCGCGTTTTCTTTTACAATACGGATATATTCGGGATAATCTTTCTTCCGGTCCAGTTTTTTTAGTCTCTGTTCAAGATGGCTAAAGAAACTTTCCAGATTGGGTAGATTGGGGATAGTGCTTTTTCTGGCTTTTTGGAACAGTTTCAATAGGCTGAGAATATCTTTCGGAGCATTATTATAAGGGGTAGCGGTTACGAGAATTACTCTCTTCCCGCGACAGATTTCCGCCAATTTCTCATAGGTAACCGTTGTTTCGGTTCGAAAGCGGTGCGCTTCATCGATGATGATGTTGGTGTATTTTTCAGTTCCTCTCGCAAGCAGGTGATCTAATTTCCCTATGGATTCAAACTCGGTTTGAGGTACATGGAAATCAAAAAACACATTGGTCCAGGAGCCGGGATTGGATTTTTCCAGCAGTACTGGCGGGGCGATGACCAGGGTTCTGCCGTCCAGCTGGCCTGCCAGCATAGCAGAGATATAGGTTTTACCTAACCCTACGACATCCGAAATGAAAACACCGCCGTATTCGAGCAGTATCTTCTTAGCGTTTAAAACAGCCTGTTCCTGATATTCCAGCTTTTTAAAATCTGATGGAAAGTATTTCGCGAATAATTCTTCGGATTGACTTAACTCATCCTTAAAGTATTCATATAATTGCTTTAGGTAAAGCTGATAAGGGGTAATATTTTGATTAAGCCAGGTTTTATTTTCAATAGTCTGGATATATTTTTCACTGATATCAACTGCATCTTTCCAGAGATCTTCAAATTTTTCCCTGGCAAAAGAATAGTCCGCACTATTTTTTAGTTCAACATTAAATTCAAGATTATCAACAAGTCCAGCCTGGGTTAAGTTACTGGAACCGGTAATAACCCTTCCGGTATCTCGGTCGCCTTCTGTAAAAGTCATAATATATACCTTAGCGTGGATATTCCGGGCAGGATAGGCTTTTATTTCCAATTTTTTACTACGAACCCATTCGATGAATTTAGTTACCCCTCGCTCTACTTTACTATTATCCTCTGACTCTTCCAGTTCTTGCTCAATATATCCTTCAATCACCTGTTTGGTTTCAGCATGAGAGAACGGCAAAGATTGCGGTCGATTCTCATTGCAACTTGATAATAATTCGTAAGTTTTTCGATTAGCACTGATCCCAATGAGGATGCGGATTTTTTCTGTATTTTCCAATGAATTATAAATAGCATAAAACCCACTGGTATAAAAATAACCAACCAGGCAGTCGAATAATTTAGAACCTTTAATCAAGACCTTAAATCGGTCTTTTAAATATTTTCCTTTCTCATTAGTAATAAAAGTTAGATCTGTATTCATTATTTAACTTACCTCAATTATATTTTTTGAACACGTCACGGAGTCCGTGCATCTTAGAGGATTAAGACACTCCTTTCTTATCCACACAAAGAAGTTACCGAGCTCAAATCTTTATTTTTGACAAATAATTTAATTAACTGTCAAGAATAAAGATTTGAGCCCATATCCAATGCCTTATCCAATATTATGTTTTTACGAATATTTTCATATAGTTTGTAGATATTTCTTCTAATATCCTCTTGTTACAAATTCGTAGATAGAAATAAACCTCAAGAAGATAAGATATTTTTTCATTCCAATTCTTTTCCTGGCTTTGTAATGCCTTTTGATCTAGAAAGCTTTCAAGTTTTATAAATTCCTCAGTCTCTTGAAGGCTATATTTTCTCAGATCTCTCAAGGTAAGTTTTATTTGATAAGGCAATGTCTTCTCATAAAGGTCGTAAATTTTTATTATTTTATTTATTGAATCATTATCTGTAGTCAAATCCAAGGCCATATCCACACCTAAAAGAAACCCCATATCTTCAGTGATACTCTTATAAGATTCATCGAGTTCCTTTTCACGATTTTGATAATACTCAAAAAGTTTTTCTGAAGCAGAATATGCATATTTTTTCTCTAACTCTCTAAGTTTTCCTTCAAATTGTGATTTTCCTACTTTGTAACCAAATATTGCAGTGATAATGGCAGGCCCTACAATTTTAGCTACTTCTACGATACCACTTGTTATTGTCTTAACGTTTTCTATATCCATCTCCGCTCCTATGTGTCAGTGAACAATACTTTTTTATACTTCAAGATTTTATATTTACCTTATTAAATAGTCACCGGAGAGCAAAAAAATAAATCTCTTCTATTTTTCTATATCCTAATATTAATTCGACAAAAGGTTGGGAAAGTCCTTCTTTTTTGTGAATTAAGTTATAAAATACAAGGGTTCTCAATTCACCTATTGACCAATTTGCCAATTCACCAATAAATTAATTAAATCATTTACTAATTTAGAAACAATCTACCAATTAAAATAATCTACAATCTTCCGATCAGCCAATCAACTTAGTTAGTCAGTTACCCGGTTTGCCAGTTTGTCAGTTAAGATTGCCGCGCTCTAATAACCCAGGTTCGTAAGGACAGAAAATGTTTCACCCCCACCTTAATCCTCCCCCTCGAAGGGGGAGGAAATATTGAAAGAATCTTCCCTCAAAGGCAAGGAATATAGGGAAAATGTTCTGTCAAGGGAGTAAATTATATTTTCTTGGGAAGTGAATCAGGATTAAAGAATTCAAACCTGTTGGAAAATACCCTGTCATTTTGCCCCTTTAATGCCCCTTTAATGCCCCTTTAAAATGTAATAAGTTCCCTTTCCAGTAGTTCCAATTTTTTCTAAGATACCTTTATCCTCTAAAACTGCAAAATCTTCACTCGTTTGCCTCTTTTTGATATTGTTTAACTCCTGATACTCCTTATTTGTAATTTTTCCCTTCTCTTTAATGTAAATTACTGCTTTTGTCTGCCTTTCGTTAAGTCCCATTTCCTTGAGTCTTTCTTCGGTATAGTAATCCTTTCTCATATAGAGTGAAAATCCACTGAATTCCTCTTTAAACTCAGGTTCTGGCAGATTAACCTTGTTTAAGGAGTTAATAATTCTTCCGATTCCAGATCCATATTCTTCAATTAATCCGGCAAGATAAAATATATGGACAATAAGAGGATTTCTGGCAACTGAGGGATGGGTAGTTTTCAATTGTTCAAGGGTTATTCCCTCTGGAAGTCCTCCAATATTAAAGAACCATATCCAATCATTAAATATTTTAATCTGGGTTTGAACATTGTATCTGAAATAATCTCTATGAATCACAGCGTTTAAGAGTCCTTCTCTAATTGCTTCTAAAGGATAATCCCAGATATTTTTTCTGGTTAATTGTTCCCCGGTTATTTCATATCTTACATTTATGAAATTCTTTATCGCTTCTTCCGCTTCTTCTATTTGTTTAAATAGATTCCCTTCTATGCGTCTATCCCCTATAATGGTAGTTTCATCCTTAAATCGTCCTACTCTTACCAATGCATTTATAAAATATTTCTGGGGATCATTGCCAAATAATATTATTGCTGCATTAGTTAATTTTCCATTGATGATAAGTTTTAATTTCTTAAAAATAGTTTTTATATCTTCGTTTTCATCTTCGCTTCTTAACCTTCCACTTTTTACGGCCATTCGGATAAATTTTCTAACCGTTTCGGTATTAATCTCATCTAAACTATACTCTTCGGTAAGTCCGTCCCAGTTTGTACCTTTTATAAAAAAAGTTCTTAATCCTTCTCCCTGCATTTCTCTGGTAGTGTTTCCAACCCGAGTATAATATTTACCTTTGTAGGATATAGGTAGAGTACTTTTCTTAATCTTTATTTGAAGTACATCTTTTTTATCAACTTTAATACAGTCTATTTGGGGATGAATTCCCAGCAGATTTACTATTTTATTAGTTAAATCTCCGAGTAAGCTATTGGTATATTCAAATCCCTTTATCTCTTTTTTGTCTGATATACCAATATAGATAATTCCTCCCTCTTTATTAGCAAAAGCTGAAATAGTTTTAAATATCGATTCATTGATTTTTTCTTTAAATTCAACAGTTGTGTTTTCTGTACCTTTTAATATTTCATCTAAATTCATAACTCTAATCCCATCTTTCTTAAAATTCTCTTCGGTTTCTCAATGATTACATCTAGGTTATAACAACTTCGTATCCTTTCTACTTGTCTATTGCCTTCTTTTTGAACTATCCGGAATTTCCGGATAGTTGAACTCTTCATTAATTCTTTTTCTTTATAGATATTACCAATATGTTCATTAACAGTACGAACATCTTTTTCAAATAATTCTGCCATCTGTTTTTGAGACAGCCAAACGGTATCTTTTTTTAGATTAACTTCAAAAGTTTCTTTAATGTTTTTATGATTATATCACGTTGGTTTGAATACAGTAGGGCAGAAATTATGAGATAAAATAATATTTTTTTAAATTTATTTCAAATTCTATAAATTATTATTCGACAAAGTTATGAAAAATCCTCTTTTTTATTAGGAAAAATATTTTTAAATAGGGGTTGAAAGTGGAAAGGAGAAAGAGTATAATATTGTAACAAACAAATGTTTTATGGATTCCTGTAATAATAAGGAAAGGAGAAAGATAAGAATGTTAAAAAAACCGATGAAGATGAGAAGTCTGGAGGATTATGGTATCCTTTATCGGAGAGATGGCCGCCATCACCCAAGCCATCCACTACCAAAAAGCCATTTATTTAGTCCCCTTGCGTTCTTTAGCCGAGGAAAAATACCGGCATTTTAAAAAACTCTATAGTGGCAAAGATTGCCTGATAAAAATCCTGATCTCCTCTCGAGACCACCGGGAAGATGAT
>Ga0210015_1000272_pt1 | contig 55048 bp, 42 predicted proteins | sample CryGeymeta201522_FD_185471 | JGI IMG/M metagenome (GOLD analysis project Ga0210015, IMG submission 185471) | Groundwater microbial communities from Crystal Geyser aquifers in Utah, USA - Crystal Geyser metaG 2015-22 (SPAdes) (version 2) | ecosystem: Environmental > Aquatic > Deep subsurface >...
GTCAAGTGGCTGTTTAACTGCCCCTTGCCCCTTGACCTTCCTGTTACTGGAACCCCCATGTAAGGGGCGGAATAGTTTTCAGCGAGGCCGCCAATGCCCCTTCACATGACCCTTTCGATTGACGGCATGACCTGCGCGTCGTGCGTCGGGCGGGTGGAGCGTGGGCTTGCGGCGGTGCCGGGGCTGGGCGATGTCTCGGTCAACCTTGCCACCGAAACCGCGCGGTTTGCCTTTGACGATCCGGGCGCGGTGGCGCAGGCAATCGCAAAGCTGCACGATCTGGGTTATCCTGTGCGCCACAGCGCCGTTACGCTGAACGTCGGGGCGATGACCTGTGCCTCTTGCGTCGGGCGGGTCGAGCGGGCGCTGGCCGCCGTGCCCGGAGTGCTGGAGGTGTCGGTGAACCTGGCCAGCGAAACCGCGCGTGTCACCTTTGCCGAAGGCGCCAGCGATGCCACCGCACTTGCCAGGGCGGCGACCCAGGCCGGCTATCCTGCGGATCTGGCGCGGGCGGACGCCAGTGCCACCCGCACCGCCCGCAAAGAGGAAGAGGCCCGCGTTCTGGCGCGCCGTTTTGCCCTGGCGGCGGCGCTGACCCTGCCGGTGTTCCTGATGGAAATGGGGGGGCATCTGTTTCATGCCGTTCATATGGCGATCGAAAACTCGATCGGGCAGCAGACCTCATGGTTGATCCAGTTCGTGCTGACCACGCTGGTGCTGGCCGGACCGGGGCGGGCGTTTTATCGGCTGGGCTTTCCGGCGCTGCTGAAGGGCGCGCCTGACATGAACAGCCTTGTGGCGGTGGGCACTGGTGCTGCCTACGCCTATTCCGTGGTGGCCACCTTTCTGCCCGGCCTTCTGCCTGATGTGGTGCGCGCCGTTTACTTCGAGGCAGCGGCGGTGATTGTGGTGCTGATCCTGCTGGGCCGCTGGCTTGAGGCGCGGGCCAAGGGGCGCACCGGGGCGGCGATCCAGAAACTGTTGGGCCTGCAACCGCGCAGCGCACGGGTGCTGCGCGACGGGCAAGCCGTTGAAATCGCACTTGAGGCGCTGCGCACCGACGACATTCTGGTGGTGCGTCCGGGCGAACGGATCGGCGCCGATGGCGTGTTGATCGACGGCACAAGTCGGGTGGACGAAAGCATGATCACCGGCGAACCCGCGCCGGTGGCCAAGGCCGCGGGCGATCCGGTGACCGGCGGCACGGTGAACGGCGCGGGCGGCTTCACCTTTCGCGCCACGCGGGTGGGGTCTGACACGACACTGGCCCAGATCGTGCGTATGGTGGAAGAGGCGCAGGGGGCCAAGCTGCCGATTCAGGGGCTGGTCGATCGGATCACGCTGTGGTTCGTGCCGGCAGTGATGGCTGTGGCGGCGCTGACTGTCGGGGTGTGGCTGGTGATCGGGCCTGATCCGGCGATCACGCTGGCGCTGGTGGCGGGGGTGTCGGTTCTGATCATCGCGTGCCCCTGTGCGATGGGACTGGCGACGCCCACCTCGATCATGGTGGGCACCGGGCGCGCCGCCGAAATGGGGGTGCTGTTCCGCAAGGGCGATGCGTTGCAGGCGTTGGGCGATGTCGGCATTGTCGCGCTGGACAAGACCGGCACGGTCACCGAGGGGCGGCCGGAACTGACCGATCTGGTGCTGGCGCCGGGGTTCGAGCGGGCCGACGTTCTGGCGCGCCTCGCCGCGGTTGAGCAACGATCCGAACATCCCATCGCGCAGGCGATTCTGCGGGCCGCGCAACGCGAACGGCTGAACCTGCCCGACATCAGCGATTTTGCGACGATCACCGGGCACGGCGTGCGCGCGGTGGTGCAGGGTGCTGTCGTTCTGGTGGGCGCCGACCGGCTGATGCGGCGCGAAGGGGTGGACGTGGGCGATCTGGCCGAGACCGAAACCGCCATTGCCCGCAAGGGGCGTTCGGCGCTGTATGCCGCCATTGACGGGCGGATTGCGGCGGTGATCGGCGTGGCCGACCCGGTGAAACCATCCAGTCGCGCCGCCATTGCCGCGTTGCACGCGCGCGGTCTGAAGGTGGCACTGATCACCGGGGACAAGCGTGAAACCGCCGAGGCGATTGCCGCCGAACTGGGCATTGACCATGTGATCGCCGGGGTGCTTCCCGATGGCAAGGTGGCGGCGCTGGACGATCTGCGGGCGGGTGGTGCAAAGCTGGCCTTTGTCGGGGACGGGATCAACGACGCGCCCGCGCTGGCCCATGCCGATGTGGGAATCGCCATCGGCACCGGCACTGATGTGGCGATCGAGGCCGCCGATGTGGTGTTGATGTCGGGCGATCTGCGCGGGGTGGTCAATGCCTTTGCCGTATCGCGCCACACCATGCGCAACATCCGACAGAACCTCGGCTGGGCGTTCGGTTATAACGTGGCGCTGATCCCGGTGGCGGCGGGGGTGCTGTATCCGGCATTCGGCGTGCTGTTGTCGCCGATGCTGGCGGCGGGGGCGATGGCGCTGTCGTCGGTCTTTGTGCTCAGCAATGCTTTGCGCCTGCGCCGGATCGCGCCTGCACTTGCCGAGACGGCGGCGCAGGAGCGACCGCACGGCGCGGTGCCGGCGCCAGCGGAATAGGGAGACTGCGATGCACATAAAGGATGTCGCCCGCAAATCGGGCCTGCCGGCCAAGACGATCCGGTATTACGAAGAAATCGGCCTGATCACCCCGGGGCGTTCTGCCAACGGCTATCGCGCATTCCGCGAATCCGATCTGCACAAGCTGGCGTTTCTCGGGCGGGCGCGGGCGCTGGGGTTCAGCATCGAGGATTGCCGCACCCTGATGGCGCTGTACGATGACCGGCACCGTGAAAGTGCCCAGGTCAAGGCGCTGGCCCAGGATCATCTGCGCGCAGTTGACGACAAGATCGCCCAGTTGCAATCAATGCGCGCCACCCTGTCGCATCTGGTGGACAGTTGTGCGGGTGACGCGCGGCCCGATTGCCCGATCCTGGCCGATCTGGCGGCCCCACCGGGCACCGCACGCTGAGCAGGGGGTCAGCCGCCGATGGTGATCGTCGCGGGCAGCGGGTGGCGGATGATCTCAAGCGCGTTGGGCATGTCATTGCCGTTCATCCGGGCAAAGGCGGCCTCGCCATCCAGCCCGTGTTCGCGCCAGCGTTGCATCAGCCGGGCGCGCAACGTCGCCTCGGGCACGTCCAGCCGGATCGACAGCGCCCAGAGACCGGCCAGATCGCGCCAGTCGGGGTGATCGTACAACAGATAATTGCCCTCGACCACCACCAGATCGGTTTCTGCGGCCAGTTCGCCCGCACCGGCCACGGCCAGATCGCGATCGCGGTCAAACAGCGGATAGACCACCGCGCCGCCGGTCATGATGTCCTGCAACAACCGCCGAAAGCCGCGCACGTCAAAGGTGTGGGGTGCGCCCTTGCGGGCGCGGTCGTCGCGCCCGTCAAGGATGGTGTTGTCCAGGTGAAAGCCGTCCATCGGCACCACCTGGGCAATCCGCCCGGCCAGCGTCAGCTCATAGGCCAGGCGATGGGCAAAGGTGGATTTGCCGCTGGCGGGTGGCCCTGCCACCGCGATCAGGTGACGGCCCGCAGGCAGGCGCAGGGATTCGGTGACGGGATCAACGCTCATGCTGCGATATCCGGTTCTTTCGCGCCGGTCATGAAGGCGACGGCATCGGACATGGTGTAATCGCTGGGGTTGATGATGCACAGACGCTTGCCCAGACGGTGGATGTGGATCCGGTCGGCCACCTCGAACACATGGGGCATGTTGTGCGAAATCAGCACGATGGGCACCCCGCGCGACCGTACGTCCTGGATCAGTTCCAGCACCTTGCGCGATTCCTTGACGCCAAGGGCCGCCGTGGGTTCGTCAAGGATGATCACCTTGCTGCCGAAGGCCGCCGCGCGGGCCACGGCCACGCCTTGTCGCTGTCCCCCCGACAGGGTTTCCACCGCCTGGTTGATGTTCTGGATCGTCATCAGGCCCAGTTCGGTCAGCTTGTCGCGGGCGAATTTCTCCATCGCGGGCTTGTCCAGCATCCGCAGCCATTTGCCCCTGAACCCGGGGCGGCGCAATTCGCGCCCCATGAACATGTTGTCGGCAATCGACAGGGCAGGTGACATGGCCAGTTGTTGGTACACGGTTTCGATGCCGTGATCGCGGGCATCGAGGGGCGAGGCGAAATTCACCCGCTTGCCCTCAAGATAAACCTCGCCCTCATCCGGGATCACGGCGCCGGACACAGCCTTGATCAGGCTGGATTTTCCAGCGCCATTGTCACCGATCACGGCCAGTATCTCACCGGGATAAAGCTCAAAATCGCAATGATCGAGGGCGGTCACCTTGCCATAGCGTTTGACCAGGTTCTTGCCTTGCAGGATGGGTTGCGCATTGGATTGCATGGTCACACCGACACCTTTCTGATCCACTGGTCCACCGCGACGGCGGCAATGATGAGAACGCCGATCAAAAGATAGGTCCACTGGGCATCTGCCCCCAACAGCCGCAGCCCCAGGGTGAACACCCCGACGATCAGCGCGCCGAACAACATGCCCATGATCGAGCCGCGCCCGCCGAACAACGAGATGCCGCCGATCACCACGGCGGTGATCGATTCGATATTGCCCAGCTGCCCCGAGGTGGGCGAGACCGAACCGATCCGCCCGATCAGCGCCCAGCCCGCAAAGGCGCAGATCAGCCCTGACAGGGCATAGACCTGAATCAGCACCTTGTTCACCTGCACGCCCGACAGTTCCGCCGCCTCGGGATCGTCGCCCACGGCATAGACGTGGCGCCCCCAGGCCGTCTGGCGCATGATCCAGGCCAGCAGCAGCACGAGCGCCACCATGAAGATCACCCCGACTGTCATCCGCGCGCCGGCCACCTCAAAGCTGGTGCCGAACAGTTGCAGCATCGGTGCCTGTTCGGCGATTTCCTGACTGCGGATGGTTTCGTTGGCAGAATACAGGAAATTCGTCGCCAGCACGATTTGCCACATCCCGAGCGTCACGATGAACGGCGGCAGTTTGATCCTGGCCACAAGATAGCCGTTCAGCGCGCCGATGGCCGTGCCCACGGCAAGGCCACAGACGATGGCCACCGGCGTTGGAATGCCATAGCGGAAGGTGAACTGCCCCATGATGACCGAGCTGAACACCATGATCGCCCCGACCGACAGGTCGATTCCCGCCGTCAGGATCACCAGCGCCTGCGCCGCGCCCAGGATGCCGACGATCTGGACCTGTTGCAGGATCAGCGTCATCGCAAAGGGTGAAAAGAATTTCGGCCCCAACAGCACACCGAAGATGATGATCGACATCACCAGAACGATCAGCGGCACCAGCGATGGTGTCTGGTGCAGGGCATATTGAAACGTGTGGATAAACCCGCGGCGGCCGCTGTCGAACTGGGCGACGGCCTGTGGGCTGTTGCCGATGCTGGACTCATAGTCCTGCCCGGTCGGGCCAGTCTCTGACATGGGTTCCCCCCCGTTTGCTGTGTGAGACGTCTTGTTGCGCCTTTCGGGCTAGTGTCGGCAGGGCGATACGCCCCTGTCAAGCACGGCGATGGCGGGGAAAGGGCGGGTGCGCCGCCCTTTCCGGTGTCATGGCGCGGGGATCAGCCCCAGCACAGGTCTTTGCCTTCGGCGACCGAGATCGAATCGACCCCCTCGACCGGCTTGTCGGTGACAAGGGCCACGCCGGTGTCGAAGAAATCTTTGCCCTCGGTCGGCTTCGGCAGGGTGCCATCCTTGGCGAAGGCGGCGATCGCCTCGATGCCCAAGGCCGCCATGCGCAGCGGATATTGCTGTGCGGTGGCGCCGATCACACCGTCGGCCACATTCTGCACGCCCGGGCAACCGCCATCGACCGACACCACCAGAACATCATTTTCGCGGCCGATTGATTTCAGGGCCTCATAGGCACCGGCGGCGGCGGGTTCGTTGATGGTGTAGACGACATTGATCATCGGGTCGGCGGCCAGCAGGTTTTCCATCGCCTTGCGGCCACCTTCCTCGTTGCCGGCGGTGACATCGTGACCCACGATGCGGGAATCAGTTTCGTCGCCCCATTTGTTCGGGTCGCCCAAAGCGATGCCAAAGCCCTGAAGGAAGCCCTGATCGCGCAGCACGCCGACGGTGGGCTGGCTGACCGCAAGGTCAAGCATGGCGATTTTCGCGTTGGCGGCTTCGGCGCCCAGGGTGGCGGCGGCCCATTGACCGATCAGCTCACCGGCCAGAAAGTTGTCGGTGGCAAAGGTTGCGTCGGCGGCATCGGCGGGCGACAGCGGCGTGTCCAGCGCGATCACCACAAGACCGGCATCGCGGGCCTGTTGCACGGCACTGACGATCGAGCTGGTGTCGGAGGCAGTCAGCAGAATGCCCTTGGCACCGTCCAGGATGCAGGTCTCGATGGCGGCAACCTGGGTTTCATGATCGCCATCCACCTTGCCGGCAAAGGATTTCAGCTCGATCCCCAGTTCGGCGGCCTTGGCCTGGGCGCCCTCTTTCATCTTCACGAAGAACGGGTTGGTGTCGGTCTTGGTGATCAGGCAGGCGCTGACGTTGGCATGTGACGCGGCAAAGGCGGTGCCGGTGGTGGCGGCCAAAGCGATTGCGGTTCCGGCGAGAAGTTTCTTCATCTGGTGTCCTCCCAAAATGTGGTGACGGGCCCGAAACGCTGGGCCGATCCATGTCCCGTCGGGGCAGTTTCCCGTCAGGATTGCCCTTTTAAGCCTGAAACACCTTCGCAGGTCAATAAATAAATCAAGTTGATTTATTTATCCGTGCGGGCCACCTTTGACCTATGGAAAAACCCGTGCACGAGATAGCCAGCGATCCCCGCAATCCGGCCAGCGGCGTCAATCAGGCGCGGGTGCGCGATCACAACGAACGTCTGGTGCTGTCGCTGATCCAGCGGCACGGTGGGTTGCCGGGCAGTGACATCGCGCGCCGCTCGGGCCTGTCGCCGCAAACCGTGTCGGTAATCCTGCGCGGGCTGGAACGGGATGGGTTCGTGGTAAAAGGCGAACCCCAGCGGGGCCGGGTGGGCAAGCCCAGCGTGCCGATGACCCTGGCCCCCGACGGGGTGCTGTCGATCGGGCTGAAGATCGGGCGGCGCAGTGCCGAACTGGCGCTGATGGATTTTCTGGGGCAGGTGCGCAGCGCCCGGCAGGTAACCTATGTCTTGCCGCTGCCCGATACGGTTTTCGGCTTTCTGCGCGAGGGTCTGACCGCGTTTTCGGCGCTGCTGAGCGCAGTGCAGCGGCGCCGGATCCTGGGCATCGGCATTGCCGCGCCGTTCGAGCTGTGGAATTGGCATGACAGCCTTGGCGCGCGACAAGAGGACATGGCCGTCTGGCGCGATTTGTCCTTTGCGGCGAAGATCGCCGAATTTTCCGATCTGCCGGTGCATCTGGAAAACGACGCAACCGCCGCCTGCCGGGCCGAGCATGTGTTCGGGCTGGGCCAGACTCTGGGCGATTTCGGGTATTTCTTCGTCGGCTCTTTCGTCGGCGGCGGGATCGTGCTGAACCGTTCGGTCTATCAGGGGCAGGGGGGCAATGGCGGTGCGTTCGGGTCGCTGCCACTGACCGCGCCGGGGGGCGGGCGCAAACAGCTGATCGACATGGCGTCGATCTATCTGCTGGAGGCGCGGTTGCGCGACCTTGGCCATGATCCCGACCGGTTGTGGCACATGCCGCAGGACTGGAGCGGGTTTGATGCCGCCCTGACCGAATGGATCACCGACAGCGCCCGCGCCCTGGCCCAGGCCATCGTGGCGGTGGAGGCGGTGATCGATTTCACCGATTTCGTGATCGACGGTGCCGTGCCCGACGATGTGCGCGAACGGTTGGTCAATCAGGTGCGCAATTTTGTCGCGCGCGAGGATCTGCGCGGGCTGACCCAGCCGCAGGTGCACAGTGGCACCGTCGGGGTGAACGCCCGCGCCATCGGGGCCGCTGCGGTGCCGATCTATGCGCAGTTCCTGCTGAACAGTCACGCGGCCTGGGTCTGATCCCAATCCGGCGGGATATTGCACCGCAACGCCGGATTTCCGTTTTGTCGTTCACGATCTTGCGCTAAGACGGGTGTAAAGGTCGGAACAGACCGAAGAAGCAGAGCAGGCCATGACATTTTTCAAACTTTCGGCTCTGGCCCTGTGCGGGCTGTTGGCGATGTCGCCTGTTGCACGGGCGCAGGACGGGCTGACCGCGCTGGCCCGGCCCGACCTGTCGCGCTCGTCCATCGCTGATCTGGGGGGGGATCTGCAAATCACCCTCGCTTTGTCGCAGCCGGTGCCCTGGCGCATCTTCACCCTTGCGGCGCCGCCGCGCCTGGTGGTCGATTTCGCGCAGGTCGACTGGACCGGCCAGACGGTGGGCGAGATCGTCAACAGCGACAGTGTGTCGGAGGTGCTGACAGGTGCTTTCCTGAATGACTGGTCGCGTCTCGTGCTGACCCTGAGCCACCCGATGCTGTTGGAAACCGCCGGTCTGACCACCGGGCAGGACGATGGCGGCGCGACTCTGAAGGTGCAGATGGCGCGCACCGATGCCGAAACCTTTGCCGCCCAGGCCGGTGCGCCCGATGGCGCCAGCCTGGCCCGCCTTGCCCCCCCCGATCTGCCGGCACCGCGCACCCGCCAGACGGGCGCGCAGCCGATCATCGTGGTGCTGGATCCGGGGCACGGCGGAATTGACCCGGGTGCCGAGGTTGAGGGGGTGGTCGAGGCCGAAGTGATGTTGCGCTTTGCCAATGATCTGCGCCGGGTGCTTGAGGACACGGGGCGATTCAGTGTGTTTCTGACCCGCACAGAAGACACGTTCGTGCCGCTGGAAACCCGGGTGACGGTGGCGCGGCAGGCGGCGGCGGATGTGTTCCTGTCACTGCATGCCGATGCGCTGTCCGAAGGGCGCGCGTCGGGTGCCACGGTTTACACCCTGTCGGACGAGGCCAGCGACGAAGCCTCGCGCCTGTTGGCTGAGCGTCACGACCGGGGCGATCTGTTGGCCGGTGTCGATCTGGCCGATCAGGACGACGTGATCGCCGGGGTACTGATGGACATGGCCCGCCGCAACACCACCCCCCGGTCCGAGCGCCTGGCCGGTGCTTTGGTGGCGGGGCTGGCCGAGCGGACCGGCGATCTGCACAAGCGTCCGCGCCTGCGCGCCGGGTTCTCGGTGCTCAAGGCGCCCGACATTCCTTCGGCACTGATCGAACTGGGGTTTTTGTCCTCGGAGCGCGACCGGGCACGGCTGACCGATCCGGCATGGCGCGAAAAGGCGGCGATGGGGTTGCGCGACGGGTTGTTGCGTTGGGCCGAAGCTGATGCCGCCGAGGCGCGATTGCTGTTGCGCCAATAAGGCGGATCACAGGTGATCCGCCACGCCGCGCAACGCGCGGCGGCCTGCGGCGCAGGTATTTCAGGCAAGAAAGAGACGCGCATTCGGCCGGGCGGGTGCCGCCATCGTGACAGTGGGATCGGCGATGTTTCGCGCCTGACGTTTTGACCCCGTGCGGGGTGCAGGCTATACCCGGGCGAGATTCAGGGGAGTTTTCAGGCATGGTGCGGTTTTTTCTGTCGACGATCGGGGGCATCTTCAGCTTTTTGACCATTGGCACATTGTTTGCCGCACTGACCGTGGGCGCGATTTTCTGGATGTATTCCAGGGATCTGCCCAATACCGACCAGTTGGCGCAATATACCCCCCCGACGATTTCGCGGATTTATTCGCGCGAGGGGCGGATCATTGACGAATTTGCCCAGGAGCGGCGGCTGTTTGCGGCGGCTGAGGACATTCCCGATCTGGTGAAAGGCGCCTTCATTTCGGCGGAAGACAAGAATTTCTATAGCCACAGGGGATATGATCCGCGCGGGATGCTGGCCGCCGCCGTGGATGCCGCGCGGGGTGGGGCGTTGCGCGGCGCCTCGACGATTACCCAGCAGGTGATGAAGAACTTTCTTCTGGGGGGCGAGCGCAGCGCCGAGCGCAAGATCAAGGAGCTGATCCTGGCCAGCCGGATCGAAGGCACGCTGAGCAAGGACAAGATACTTGAACTGTATCTGAACGAAATTTTTCTGGGCCAGAACAGCTTTGGTGTGGCGGCAGCGGCGCAGACCTATTTCAACAAGACGTTGGGCCAGTTGGTGCCCGAAGAAGCGGCCTATCTGGCGGTTCTGCCAAAGGCGCCGTCGAACTATCACCCGGTGCGTGACATGCAGCGCGCGATCGAGCGGCGCAATTTCGTGCTGCGCGAAATGTGGGAAAACGGATATCTCAGCGAAGAGCAATACAGCACAGCCCGCCTGCAACCGTTGCGCAGCGTACAGAATGGCGATTACGAGTCGTTCAAGGGGGCGTTGCCGCCGCGCGATTACTTTACCGATGAAATCCGTCGCCAGCTGAGCAGCGAATTCGGCGAGGGCGAGTTTTTTACCGGCGGGATGAGTGTGCGCGCGACCGTTGATCCGGAGATGCAGGAGATCGCCGCCGAGGCCCTTCGCCGGCAACTTGAAAGCTATGACAGGGGCCTTGGCGTGTGGCGCGGCACCGGCAGGACGATTGCCAAGGCGGAGTTGGACAGCGAGGAACGCTGGCGCGCTGCGCTGGGGTCGGTCGATGTATCGCGCGACGTGGATCTGGAGCAGCCCTGGTATCCGGCGGTGGTGCTGTCGGTGGGCGACACCAGTGCGCGCATCGGGATCGAGGATGTGGCCGAAGACGGTGACGGCCACTGGATTGAGCCCAAGGATGTCGAATGGGCCCGCAAGCGCAACGCCGACGGCAGCCTTGGGCCGCGGGCGCGGGTGGCGGGCGATCTGCTGGACGTGGGTGAGGTGGTTCTGGTGCGCCGCATGACACAGGACGGCGACAGCAGCTTCATCCGCTGGACGCTGCGTCAGATCCCCGAGGTGCAGGGCGCCTTCATGGCGATGGATGTGAACACTGGCCGGGTTCTGGCAATGCAGGGTGGGTTTTCCTATCAGCATTCGGTGTTCAACCGCGCCACTCAGGCGACCCGTCAGCCGGGATCGTCGTTCAAACCCTTCGTCTATGCGGCGGCGCTGGATTCGGGGTTCAGCCCGGCCACGATCGTGGTGGACGCGCCGATCGAGGTGGACACGCCCCAGGGCATCTGGCGACCCAAGAACTATTCCAACAAATTTTATGGACCGACGCCGATGCGCACCGGCATCGAACAATCGCGCAACCTGATGACCGTGCGTCTGGCGGAAGAGGTGGGCATGGAAACGGTGGCCCGCTATGCTGAAAAGTTCGGGGTTTACGACAATATGGGCCGGTTTCTGGCCAATTCCCTTGGCGCTGAGGAAACGACGCTGTTCCGTATGGTGGCGGCCTATGCGATGTTCGCCAATGGCGGTGAGCGGGTCGCGCCGACCCTCGTCGACCGGGTGCAGGACCGCTATGGCGCAACGGTTTACCGCCACGACCAGCGTACTTGCCCGGAATGCACATTGGCCAGCATTGACCCGGGCGCAGCGCCGGCCATCACCAGCAACCGCGAACGGGTGATGGATGCCATTACCGCCTATCAGCTGACCTCGATGATGCAGGGTGTGGTCGAACGCGGCACGGCGGCGGGCAAAGTGAACCTCGGGGTGCCAACGGCCGGCAAGACCGGCACCACGAACGAAGAAAAGGACGCGTGGTTTGTCGGCTTTACCAGCACCATCGCGGCGGGCTGTTACATCGGCTATGACCGGCCGCAGCCGATGGGCCGGTCGGGTTCGGGGGGCGGGCTGTGTGCGCCGGTGTTTGACCGGTTCATGAAAGAGGCCGTGAAGAAATACGGCGGTGGCCCGTTTGCGGTGCCACCAGGCGGCCAGTTCATCAAGATTGATCGTTTCACCGGCGCGCGGCTGTCCGACGACGCCAGCGGCAACAACGTGATTGCCGAATATTTCCGTCTGGGCGAAGAGCCGATGTTTGGCGTGGCCTTCGACGGCGGCTGGTCGATGGGCAGCAACCTGCCGCTGCTTTCAAGGGGCGAAAGTGTCGAGGCGGACGGATCTCAGGTGCGCACTTCAACCGGTGGCGTCGTGGTCATTCCCAAGAAAAAGGCGACATTCGGTTCGCTGTCATCCGGTGGGTTGTACTAGAGCGTGCTGTGCTCAGCCTGACTCATCCCTCCTCGGAGTGGATGCAATAGGGCGCAACACGCTTGAGGGGCCATCTTGCCCCCCGGCCCCGGCGTTGGTATCAGCGGGGGCTAACACCGCCCTTTGCCCGACCCCAGCAGGAATGCCAGACCCATGCGCGCCGAAGCCCAGAACACGATCGAGGCAATCCGCAAATCGCTGACCCTGATCGGTCAGCGGATGAATCGCGACACGGCGGATCACAGACTGGAAGAATTCAACGCGATGGTTGAAACGCCCGGTCTGTGGGATGACCCTGAAAAGGCGCAAAAGCTGATGCGCGACCGGCAGGTTCTGGTGGATGCCATTGCGCGTCATGACGGCATGGCGCAAGAACTGTCGGATAATATCGAACTGATCGAGATGGGCGAGGCCGAGGGGGATGAAGGCGTCGTAACCGAGGCCGAAACTGCCCTGAAAAAGCTGCGCGACACGGCCGGCAAGGCCGAGATCGAAGCGCTGTTGAATGGCGAGGCCGATGGCAACGATACGTTCCTTGAGATCAACAGCGGCGCGGGCGGCACCGAAAGCTGTGACTGGGCGTCGATGCTGGCACGGATGTACGTGCGCTGGGCCGAGAAAAAGGGATATACCGTAGAATTGCAGTCCGAAACGCCGGGCGAGGAAACCGGGATCAAATCGGCGGCCTACAAGATTTCCGGCCCCAACGCCTATGGCTGGCTCAAGTCTGAATCCGGTGTGCACCGTCTGGTGCGGATTTCGCCCTATGACAGCGCGGCGCGGCGGCACACGTCGTTCTGTTCGATCTGGGTCTATCCGGTGGTGGACGACAACATCGAGATCGAGGTAAACCCGGCCGACATCCGGCTGGATACCTACCGGTCGTCCGGGGCCGGCGGGCAGCATGTGAACACTACCGATTCCGCCGTGCGGATCACCCATATGCCGACCGGCATCGTGGTGACCAGTTCGGAAAAATCCCAGCACCAGAACCGTGACATTGCCATGAAGGCGTTGAAATCCCGGCTGTATCAACTGGAACTGAACAAGCGCAACGCAGCAATCAACGAAGCGCACGAGGCCAAGGGCGAGGCGGGCTGGGGCAACCAGATCCGGTCCTATGTGTTGCAACCCTATCAGATGGTTAAGGATCTGCGCACCAATTTTGAGACATCCGACACCCAAGGCGTGCTGGACGGCGATCTTGACCGGCTGATGGCCGCGACCCTGGCAATGGACGTAACCGGTAAATCCCGCGCCGAGGCCAACGCCGAAAGCTGATCGGGCGATAAGACATCCGGCGCGTGATCGGTCTGTCAGCGGGGCGCGTTGATCTGGATCAAGGTGACAGGATCGGTGCTGTCGCAGCATTCGCGCAGTCAGAGAAAGTGACATCATGCCATCAGAGCCTGCGCGACGCCCGGAAATTGCCCTACTGACCTTGGGCGACATTGCCGCAGCATTGCGTCTCGGCTGGTCTGATTTCCGCCGGGCGCCGTTGTTCGGGGTATTCTTTGGCGGGTTCTATGCGGTGGCGGGGCTGCTTTTGATCGGGCTGGGGGCGGGCACTGTTGCTTGGACGCTTGTCGTTTCCCTTGGGTTTCCGCTGGTCGCGCCCTTTGCCGCGGTTGGTCTGTACGAGGTAAGCCGCCGCATAGAGACCGGGCAATCGCTGAAATGGGGCAAGGTTCTGGGCGTAGTCTGGACGGCGCGGGGCGGTCAGATTCCATGGATCGGCGGCTTGATCCTGATTTATTTCCTGTTCTGGACGTTCCTCGCACACATGATCTTTGCGCTGTTTCTGGGGCTGTCGCCGATGGCGCGGATGAGCGATCTTGCCGGGCTGTTGCTCAGTGCGAATGGGCTGACGATGCTGGCGGTGGAATTTGCCGTGGGCGGCGTTCTGGCGTTCTTGCTGTTCTCGCTGACCTGCATGAGCCTGCCGATGCTGCTGGAGCGTGAGTTGGATTTCGTCACGGCGATGATTCTGAGCATGTCCTGCGTCACGCAGAACATTGGCGTTCTTCTGGTTTGGGGGGCCACTATTGCGGGGCTCAGCCTGCTGGGGATGATCCCGGCCTTTGCGGGCCTGTGTGTCGTGCTGCCCGTGCTGGGCCATGCGACCTGGCATTTGTACCGACGGGCGTTGATCTGGCCGTGAAACGCAAAAAGGCCCCGCAGCGAATGCTGGGGGGCCTTGGCTGGGCGTCGCGGCCTGGGCCTGAGCGGCGAGGATCAGGCTTTCGTGGGTTCGCCCGCAGGGGGGCGCGGCGCGTTGCCTTGGGCCGATGGGTTCAGCGGATCGTCGCGGCGTTGCACCGACCCTTCGAAATGGGCACCGGATTCGATTGCAATGGTTTTATGGATGATGTCGCCTTCGACCTTGGCGGTCGAGGTCAGCCGCACCTTGAGCCCGCGGACGCGGCCCACGACCTTGCCGTTCACAACCACGTCGTCTGCCATCACTTCGCCCTTGACCGTGGCACCTTCGCCAACGGTCAGAAGATGGGCGCGAATGTCGCCTTCGACTGTACCTTCGATTTGGATGTCGCCGGTGGTTTTCAGATTTCCCTTGATGACCAGATCGGCAGACAGGATCGACGCGGGTGGCTTGGCCTTGGGGGCCGTCGGGCTGAAATCGGTAGAGGTGCGTGTCGCATGAGCACCGTCGCCTGACAGCGCGTTGGATGATTGCACGGATTCGCCTCCCTGTTTTGGACCAGGCTCGTTGATTTTGCTCTTAGAAAACATCTTGCGCTGCCTTGATATAGGTCATCGGATTGACGGCCTGACCGCCTACGCGCACCTCATAGTGGAGATGGGTGCCGGTGGAACGTCCTGTGCTTCCCATAGCACCGATCTGTTCGCCGCGCGAGACCCTTTGGCCCACCTTGACGCGAATTTCCGATTGGTGCGCATACCGGGTTTCGATGCCGAACTCATGCTGGATCTTGACCAGCTTGCCATAACCAGACTGCCAGCCCGCGTGGATGACCACACCGTCGGCGGTCGCATAAATCGGGGTTCCATATGAGGCGGCGAAATCGGTGCCTTCGTGCATCCGCCCCCAGCGTTGGCCATAGCCGCTGGTGAACCGGAACGCCGATTTCAACGGCAAGGCAAATGGCGCCTTCTGGGCTGCGATACGGTACAGATTCATCCGGTCCAGTTTGTCCAGAATGCCATTCGCCCGCAGGCTGTCTGCATCCAAAGGCTGGCCTTTTGTGGAAAAGGTGATCGGGGTCAGCGGGCCGCCCTGTCCGGAATACCCCTTGCGCACTGTGTTCAGCAGGGTATCGGTGTTCAGCCCGGCGGCGCGGAACATCTTGTCCAGCGGTGCCACGGAAATCGCCACCGCATCCTCGAGCTGGCTGAAAATCTGGTCATTGCGGCGTTCAACCAACAGACGCTCGTTCAGGGTTGTCTCGGCAAAGGCTTCGGCATCGGCGGCGTCTGTTGCCATCTTGTCGCGTTGCGCGGCTGTGGTATTTAGCGCCGTCGACAGATACTCCATCGTGGCCTCGGCATCGGCCATGCGGCCTTTTTCGCGGCTGTTCAGGCCGGTATCTTCCAGCTTCGCCGCCAGCGTTGCGGCCTCGGCGCGGGCCTCGTCGCGTTCTTTGAGGGTGCGGCGCAAGGTGTCCTGGGTCAGGGCAATGCCGGTTTCCAACTCGGTGCGTCGCGCTTCGGAGTCTAGAAGGCTGGATTGCATCATCGAGACCTGGGCGAGAGCGGTGTTGAACCGGTCATGCGCCGCTTCGGCGGCCTGGGCGCTGGTGTCGCGCTCGCCCGATAGGGCGTTCAGCCGCATTTCATAGGTGATCCGCTCGCGCTGCGCCTGATCGCGGACATTGCCGGCGCCTATGGTGTCCATCAGCAGAATCGCGGTGGCAATGATCGACCATCCCACCAATACTGCGCTGCCCGAAACCGCCAACAGCTGTGTTCCCGACGAAAGCCGGACAAAGCGTGTTGCAGTTTCAGAACGCAGAAAAAGCCGCTGTTCGGGAAAAGCCCGTTCAAGGGCGGCCCGCAGGAAGTTCTTGTTATGTATCGTCAATTATTCTGTCCCGTTTGCTTGGCCACGCAACGTGGCAGCAGGCGGTCCCCAACCGAATGCTGTTTGTTCACTAACGGCCCCCGCCGCGTCTCGCAACAATTTTGCTTATATCCCGAGGGTTGAGCGGCGTGTCGCCTGTTGACTCGGCGGAAACTTGCCTAATTTCGGGGGGCTTGCGTGAATCAGCCATGGTGTCGGACCATGGCAAAAGGTGCTGAGGGTCTGATCAGCTCTGTTTGGGCGCAATTGATCGAGCTTCGCGGTTTCAGCAATCTGACCTGTGCATGATCCTGCGATTGGCTGTGCGCACACGCAACCGTTGATTCGAAGGTCTGCCTGTCATTTCCCGGATCAGCAGGTGGTCCCTCACTTTGCTGCCATGCAGGGCGGCATTGTTGATTTCCCGATTTTTGGGAATGCGAGGCGAAATCGTTCAAGTAGGCAGGACCGTCAGGACGAGTCCGATGTATGACGCGGCAATCCGGGCATTCATGTATAACAATCAGAGATCTAGGTTAATCTGTGACACAAGGAGAGATGCCTTGACGCAGACGAATATCATTCCCATTCGATGGTGCCGGGGGGCTTGCTGGTTATGTCATAGGTCACGCGGTTGATGCCCGTGACCTCGTTGATAATGCGGGTTGCGGTTTCGCCCAGAAACTCATGGCTGAAAGGGTAATAATCCGCCGTCATTCCATCGACAGACGTGACCGCCCGCAGCGCGCAGGCGAAATCATAGGTGCGCCCGTCGCCCATGACGCCCACGGTGCGGACCGGCAGGATGGCCACGAATGCCTGCCAGATTTCGTCATAAAGGCCATGTTTGCGGATCTGGTCGATGAATACGGCATCCGCCTTGCGCAGGATACCCAGCTTTTCGCGGGTTATCTCGCCGGGGCAACGGATGGCAAGGCCGGGGCCTGGAAACGGATGTCGGCCAATAAAGCTGTCGGGCAGGCCCAATTCGCGGCCCAATGCGCGGACCTCGTCCTTGAACAGTTCGCGCAACGGTTCGACCAGTTTCATCCCCATTTTTTCGGGCAGGCCACCAACATTATGGTGGCTTTTGATCGTCACTGACGGCCCGCCGCTGAACGAGACCGATTCGATAACGTCGGGATACAGCGTGCCCTGGGCCAGAAATTCGGCCCCGCCGATCGCATCAGCGTGTTTCTGGAACACGTCGATGAACAGGCGGCCGATGATCTTTCGCTTGGTTTCCGGATCACTCACGCCATCAAGTTCACCCAGAAACAAGTCAGACTCATCGGCGTGGATCAGCGGCAGATTGTAATGCTCGCGGAACATGCCGATCACCTGTTCGCTTTCGCCCTCGCGCATCAGCCCGTGGTCGACATAGACACAGGTCAGCTGCTCTCCGATCGCCTCATGGATCAGCACCGCCGCAACGGAAGAATCGACACCGCCTGACAAGGCGCAGATCACGCGCCCGTTGCCCACCTGATCGCGGATCGCCTGCACCGCCTGTTCACGGTAGGCGCCCATTGTCCAGTCGCCGGTGAACCCCGCGATCTTGATGAAATTCTGATAAAGGGTTTTGCCGTTCGGGGTGTGGTGCACCTCGGGGTGGAACTGCACCGCATAAAAGCGGCGGTTCACATCGGCCACCACGGCAAAGGGCGCGTTGGGCGAGGTGGCGCAGACCTGAAAGCCTGGGGCGATCTTTGCCACATGGTCGCCATGGCTCATCCAGACCTGTTCGCGTCCGTCGAGGAACCATCCAGTCAGCAGATCGGTCGCATTGTCGGTCGGCGTGACATAGGCCCGTCCGAATTCAGCGGTGCCATGGCCGCGCAAGACTTCGCCGCCCAGCATCTGCATCATCACCTGTTGACCATAGCAGATGCCCAGAACCGGTATGCCAAGGTTGAACAACTGTTCCGGCGGGCGAGGCGAACCGGCGTCGATCACGCTGGCCGGCCCACCTGACAAGATCACCGCCTTTGGGGCAAAGTCGGCCAGGAAGGCCTCTGTCACGTTCTGGAACGGATGGATTTCGCAATAGACATTCAGTTCGCGCAGACGCCGCGCGATCAGCTGGGTCACCTGGCTGCCGAAGTCGATGATGAGAAGGCGGTCGTGGTTCAGACTGGTCATGTCCTGTGGGATAGGGCAGGGCTGCATGTTGCGCAAGATGGCGCGAGACGCGAAGTTGAAGTCAGGTATTTTTGGCAAGAAAGAGCAGCAGCGTCGCTATTGGACCCGAGGCGACGAAAACCGCTGCCGACAGCAGAGTGTTACGCGCTATTGCAGAGGCAAACAGTCAAGAGGTGGGATGATGTCACAGATTGAAGCGCCCCGGCGGGCACGGGGCGGCGGCGGCGCGGCGCGGCGGGCAGACCGCACGGCGGTGCGATTCGAGGTGGCGCGGTTCATCGAGCGCAATATTCCCAATTTCGAGATCCTGAACGATGAGGCGATCGAGATCATCGAGCGTAACGCGGAAACCGTGCTGGCCGAAATTGGTGTGAATTTTCCCGAAAACCCGGCCGCACTTGAGCGTTGGCAGCAGGCGGGGGCCGAAATTGAAGGCGACCGTGTGCGCATTCCGCGCGGTCTGGCGCGGGCGTTATGTGCGACGGCGCCTTCCACCTTTACCCAGGTGGCGCGCAATCCGGCGCGCAATGTCGAGATCGGCGGACGCAATCTGGTGCTTGCGCCGGTCTATGGCCCGCCCTTCGTGCGCGATGCGGCGGGCGGTCGACGCTATGCGACGATGGAGGATTTCCGCAACTTCGTGAAGCTGGGCTATATGGCGAAATGGCTGCATCATTCGGGGGGTACGGTTTGCGAACCCACCGATGTGCCGGTGAACAAGCGCCACCTGGACATGCTGTACGCCCATATGGTGTTTTCCGACAAGCCGTTCATGGGATCGGTGACCGAACCCAGCCGCGCGCAGGACTCGGTGGAAATGTGCAATATCCTGTTTGGTGCCGATGTCGTGCAGGCAAAAACCGTGATGACCAGCCTGATCAACATCAATTCGCCGCTGACCTTCGATGCCACCATGATGGGCGCGCTTGAGGTGTATGCCGCCAACAACCAGGCCAGCATCGTGTCGCCGTTCATCGTTGGAGGCGCGATGGCGCCTGTGTCGGTTGCGGGCACGCTGACCCAGGTGTTGGCGGAAATCCTGGCTGGCGTGGCCTATGCGCAACTGGTGCGCCCCGGCGCGCCGGTGATCGCGGGGGCCTTTGTGACAAGCATCGACATGAACAGCGGCGCGCCCACCTTTGGCACACCCGAGGCGGCGCAGATCACCTATGGCACCGGTCAGCTGGTGCGCCGTTTGGGGCTGCCTTATCGCAGTGCGGGCGGGTTTTGCGGATCGAAGCTGCCGGATGCGCAGGCGGCATACGAATCGGCAAACAGTCTGAATGTCGGATTGTTGTCAGGTGTCAACTTCATGCTGCACGCCTGTGGCTGGCTGGAGGGCGGGCTGGTCAGCAGTTACGAAAAGTTCGTGATGGACGCTGACCAGCTGGGCGCGCTGCATGGGTTGGCGCGGGGCATCGACATTTCAGAGAACGGCCAGGCGATGTCGGCGATTGCCGAGGTGGGGCCGGGGGGGCATTATCTGGGCTGCCAACACACACAGGCCAATTTCCAGGCAGCCTTCTGGCGCAGCGATCTGTTCGATTATAAACCATTCGAGACCTGGGACGAGGAAGGCGCCCGCGACACGGAAACGCTGGCCACGGGGCGGGTGAAAAATCTGTTGAACGATTATGTGCAGCCGGATCTTGACGCCGACATTGCCGAGGCTCTGGCAGATTACGTGGCGCGCAAAAAGGCCACAATGCCCGACGCCTTTGGCTGAGGCGGCGCGCGCCCCGCCCGTCAGGCGGGGGCAGAGCCAGATTTGCATTGTGCAGATATGGGGCATCGGTTCGTACGTTTGCCCTTTATCTGTTCGGTCATCTGATCGCCCTCAGCGACCCCAATTGCGCACCGCGCCGCAATCCATGTGCACGAAGTCAGAGCTGGAATAGCGCCCGACGCCCCCGGCAGCACAGGCCGAAGCCGCGCGCGCCATCTGGTTCACCGACCGGGACTGCAACCGCAGATCGGCGGCCTGTCCCCGCAGGTGCAGCGAATTGCGTGCCACCCCCGACGACCGGCTGCGCAGCATTGCGTTGGTTTCGGGCGAGCGATAGCCCGAGAGCAGCATGTAGGGTTCGCTGGTGCCCATCAGGTTGTGCGCAGCGGTCATGATGTCGACGGTGCGGTTGTCGATCCCGATTGTCTTGTTGTTGCGCCAGTCGCGCATGAACAGCGTGATTTCCTTGAGAGCATCGGGTATGTAATTGCCTTCGATCCAATAGATCATGTCAATACTTTCACCGGTGCGGCCCGAATACATTCGGATCCGGCGTATGTCGCCGGCGCCACGCAGAAGGCCGAAGGCATTGGAATAGGTTGGTGCCGAAACGACGGTCGTGGCGGCGAATGCCCCCAACAACGCACGTCTGGTCAGGCCCTTGGAGCATGTGTTGGTCATGGATATCTTGTCCCGTTCTTACCTGTCGCCGCTTGCCGCAGCTTTGTTGCCACCTCGTTTCCCCCAGCAGCGACCCTTCTATGGCACGGGGTGTGCCGGGGACCAAGACAGAAGGTGACCACCTGTGGCTGTAATGCCCCCAATAGGCTGAAATTTGCTTAACGGCATTTCGCTTGTTCTGGTTTTCTCGACCGGATTGGGGTTTGACATCGCATTACGGTGCAGCGCTCTGGCGCAATCGTGAATGGACAGTGGCCGCCGACACGGCGACAGTGTGGTTATGCGCTTTTGAGCGGTATCGCATGTTTTTATGGTTGATACGGAGACTTATGTTGTGAAAAGCCTAACCAGAATCGCTTCGTTGACCCGGTTTCGTGCGCTTGCGGCTGCCGCTCTTGTGTCTGTTGCCGCCCTGTCGGTCGGCAGTGCCACGGCGCAGGTGACAGCCTTCAAGCAGGCCATCGCCGAAACCGCCGCACAGGATGACGCGCTGTCGGTGTTCTATCGCGAAAACGGATATAACCCGATCTGGGTTGGCGATGACGAAGACGATCTGCGGCGGCGGGCCGCTTTCTTGCAAGTGCTGGAGGTGGCCGGAGATCATGGCCTGCCCGCTGACCGGTATCGCCCCGAGGACGTGCGCGCCCTGCTGGCCGGCGCGCGCAGCACCCGTGACCGCGGGCGCATCGAGGTCGAGATGAGCCGCCTTTTCCTGCGATTCGCGGTGGACAAGAACACCGGAATCCTGACCCCGGCATCGGTTGACAGCGGAATCAAGCGTGCGGTGCCGGTACGCGACCGGCTGCAAATGCTGAAGGATTTCGAGGCCAGCCTGCCCTTGGCCTATCTGCGCGGCCTTACCCCCACGTCGCCGGAATACACCCGCCTGGTCCGCGAGAAGCTGAAATTGGACCAGCAGATTGATCAGGGCGGGTGGGGCGTACGGGTGACGGCCGCCTCTTTGGCGCCGGGCGCCCAGGGGGCACAGGTGGTGGCGCTGCGTGATCGGTTGATCGCCCAAGGCTATCTTCACCGCTCGGCGACCAGCGTTTATGATGACGAAATGCGCCGTGCCGTGGCGCAGGTACAACGCGACAACGGGTTGTCCGACGATGGTGTCGCGGGCAGCACCACCCTGGATCGGATCAACATCGCCCCCGAGACGCGCTTGGCGCAAATTCTTGTGTCGCTGGAACGTGAACGCTGGATGAACATCGCGCGGGGCAAGCGGCACATCTGGGTGAACCTGACAGATTTCAAGGCGCAGATCATCGACGATGGCGAGGTGACGTTCGAAACCCGCAGCGTGATCGGCAAGGACGAGACCGACCGGATGACGCCGGAGTTTTCAGACGAGATGGATCACATGGTGATCAACCCGTCGTGGTATGTGCCACGCTCGATTGTCGTGGGGGAATATCTGCCGGTCCTTCGCTCGAACCCGGGCGCGCTCAGCTATATGGAAATCACCGACAATCGCGGGCGTGTTGTGCCGCGCAGCGGTTTTTCACAGTACAGCGCCAGCACCTTCCCCTATGCCATGCGACAACCACCGGGCCCGCGCAATGCGCTGGGGCTGGTCAAGTTCATGTTCCCGAACAAATACAACATCTATCTGCACGATACCCCTGCGAAAGACCTGTTCAGCCGTGAACGCCGTGCGTTCAGCCATGGCTGCGTCCGGCTGAACGATCCTTTCGATTTCGCTTATGCCCTGCTGGCCAAGCAAACAGACGATCCGGTGGCGGTGTTTCAGGGACATTTGCGCACAGGCCGAGAAACCCGGGTCAATCTGGAACAGCCGGTGCCGATTCATCTGGTCTATCGCACCGCCTATACCAAGCCGGGCGGCGGGATGGAGTATCGCGCCGACATCTATGGCCGTGATGCCCGTATCCTTGCCGCCTTGCGCACGGCCGGGGTGGCCATACCGCAGAACGGCAGCTAAAGCTGCGCCCCAACAACCGGGGGTGCAAAATGGCTTTTACCGTCGAACAGATCGCGGCGGCGCTGGGGGCGAAAGCCTTTGGCGCACGCGACATTCCGATCACCGGAGCGGCCGAACCGGCCGACGCCGGGCCGGGCGATCTGGCTCTGGCGATGCAGCCCCGATATGCCGAAGGGCTGGCCCGCGGGCGCGCCCGGGCAGCCCTTGTTTGGGAAGGGGCCGATTGGGCGGCGTTGGGGCTTGAGGCGGCGCTGGTGGTGGTGCGGCCGCGCCTTGCGATGGCGCATCTGACCCGCCTACTGGATCCGGGTCCGCAGATCGCACCGGGAATCCACCCCAGCGCAGTCATTGCACCGGGGGCCACCCTTGGGGCGGGCGTCGCCATCGGCCCGCTGGCGGTGATCGGGGGGGGGGTGGTGATCGGGCCGGGCGCGCGCATCGCCGCCCATGTGGTGATTGGGGACGGCGCGAAAATTGGCGCTGACGCGCTGATCCATGCGGGGGTGAAGATCGGCGAACGCGTGGTGATCGGCGACCGGTTCATCGCCCAGCCGGGCGCGGTGATCGGCGCCGATGGTCTGTCCTTTGTCACGCCCCAGACGGCAGGGGTGGAACGGGTGCGCCGCACCCTTGGCGATCAGGGCACGATCGTCCAGCAAGGCTGGACCCGAATCCATTCCCTCGGCTCTGTGCGAATCGGTGATGACGTCGAACTGGGTGCCAATACCTGCATCGACCGTGGCACGATTCGCGACACAGTGGTGGGTGACGGCTGCAAGATCGACAATCTGTGCCACCTGGCCCACAATGTCGTCCTGGGGCGCGATTGCCTGTTGGCGGGACAAACCGGTATCGCGGGCAGCACGGTGGTGGGCGAGCGGTGTGTATTCGGCGGGCAAAGTGGCGTGGGTGACAATCTGGTGGTGGGCAACGATGTCATCATCACGGGCGCCACCAAGGTTTTGTCGAACGTGCCTGCAGGCCGGGTGATGATGGGCTATCCTGCGGTGCGCATGGATCAGCATGTGGAGATGTACAAGGCCACGCGCCGCCTGCCACGGCTGTTGCGCCGGTTGGCGGGTGAAAAAGCGGTTTCAAAAACCGGCGAGAGTGACTAAGCCAACTGCAAAAGAGCCAGCCTTGCGAGAATGCCATGACCGACCCGATCCACGACACCGTGATCCGCATCCTTGCCGAGCAGGCAGTGCTGGAACCGCGCGACGTGTCGCCAGAGCAGACGTTGACCGATCTCGGCATCGACAGCCTGGGACTGGTGGAATGCATTTTCGCCATCGAAGAAACATTCGATATTTCAGTGCCGTTCAACGCCAACGACCCGGCCCAGAGCCAGTTCGACATTTCATCGGTCGCTGCGATCATCGGTGCGGTCAAAACCCTTATGGCGGATCAGAACGGCGCATGAAGCGGGTTGTCATTACCGGTGCGGGAACGATCAATGCGCTGGGTCATTCCGTGCCCGCGACCTTGGCCGCGATGCGCGAAGGCCAGTGTGGCATTGGCCCGCTTGAATTGCGTGATGTCGAGCGGTTGTCGATCCGCATCGGCGGTCAGGTTCATGGCTATGACCCCGAGACCGCATTCAACCGCCAGCAGATCGCGCTGTATGACCGGTTCACCCAATTCACCCTGCTGGCGGCGCATGAAGCGATAGCGCAGTCGGGCCTTGAGTTTGACGGTGAACTTGCCGCGCGCGCCGGTGTCGTGCTGGGCACGGCCGGGGGCGGTGTGCAGACCTGGGATGAAAATTATCGTGCCGTCTATGAAGATGGCAAGAACCGGGTGCACCCGTTTGTCGTGCCGAAACTGATGAACAACGCCGCTGCGTCGCATGTATCCATCCAATACAACCTCAAGGGTCCGTCCTTTACCGTGGCCACCGCCTGTGCTTCGTCGAATCATGCCATGGGGCAAGCCTTCATGATGGTGCGCTGTGGCATGGCACCGGCGATGGTGACCGGCGGGTCGGAATCGATGCTGTGTTTCGGCGGCGTGAAGGCATGGGAAGGCTTGCGCGTCATGTCGCGGGATGCGTGCCGACCATTCTCGCTGGGCCGCAACGGGATGGTGCAAGGTGAAGGCGCCGGCATCTTCGTGTTCGAGGAATATGAACATGCGCGCGCCCGCGGGGCCGAAATTTTGGCCGAGGTGGCCGGATTTGCGATGACATCCGACGCCTCGGATATTGTGATGCCCAGCAAACAGGGCGCGGCGCGGGCCATCGCGGGGGCGATGCGCGATGCCGGGGTGAACCCCGATGAGGTGGGCTATATCAATGCCCACGGCACCGGAACGCTGGCCAATGACAAGACGGAATGTGCGGCGGTGGCTGATGTGTTTGGACATCATGCCGACGATCTGATGATTTCGTCGACCAAATCCATGCACGGCCACCTGATCGGCGGCACCGGGGCGGTTGAACTGTTGGCCTGCATCATGGCCCTGCGCGACGGGGTGATTGCCCCGACAATCGGCTATGAAGAACCCGATCCAGAATGTGCGCTGGACGTGGTGCCGAACGTGGCGCGTGACGCCAAGGTCGGCGTCGTGTTGTCAAACGCCTTTGCATTTGGCGGGTTGAACGCAGTTCTGGCGTTGCGCGGGGTGTGACAGGCCGGCACGTTTGTGCCGCTTGGCCCGATCATCGCACTGGGGCGCTTTTGGAGAATCGGATGCACGTCCTCACGCGCCGGGGTGAGCCGTTATTGCGATGTGCAACGCATTCACCCCGGTAAATATTTTCGTCCGACAGTAAACCGCTTTAGTTGCCGTTGGCGGTGTTCACTGCCTCATACCCAGCGGTAAATCCGACAAGTGACACCTTCAACGCCACCTTTTCATCGGGGGCGGCGGCGGGTACGATTGTCATGGTTGCGGCGGCTCCGGCCTTGAACGCCGCGACATCGGCGTTGGTAAAGCCAATGCGCGCGAAACATCCGGTGGCAGCACAGAACGTATAGGGATAGCGTTTTGCCGCGCCGGTATCGACGGCCAAAGTCAGTTGTGCTGTCAACAGCGTTTCCAGCGGCGTGATCACAGTAGCCCCCGCCGCCGCCTGCTGCCCGGCGGGCAGGCCGAAAATGCTGATCTCGGCCACCGCATTGCCCTGTGCGTCGGACAACAGTTGGTACAGCTGACATGGGTCATCGCCTTCGGCGGCGCGCACACAGCGCATTTCCCAATCGCCATAGGCCCCTGCGACATAGGTTGTTCCGACGCCTTCGTCGGTCACTTCCTGGCCCAACGCCAAACCATCGGCGCTGACACCATCGGCGGGGGCCTGTTCCAGGGCGGGCGCAGTCGGCGCCTCGGCGGCCGGGCTTTCCGGGGTTTGGGCCATCGCCATGGGGGCAAAGGCCACGACCGCAACAAGGCCCAGAGTTTTCAGAAGATCAGACATGTTGTTCCCACTACTCAAATCGGCATCTTATGTCGGATTAGCATGATGGCCGAACCGTGTCAGGTGCGAATTGCACCCTATCTGCGCCAGCGGCGCTGTCGAGAAATTCCGCAAAAAAAAGGGCCCGGAGTTCCAGGCCCTTCTCATGTTCTCTCCCTGCCGGACTGGCCGACTTATCTATTGTGACCAACGCTATGGAACTTGTTCGGGGTCGTCAACAGGGAAAATTTCAATATTTTTTCCGGGGCCTGGACCGCCGTGTCAAAAGCCCAGTGCAGACCCGACGCGCGCAAAAAGACCGCGCCACAAAGGGCGCGGCCAGTCCAACAGGGAGGAATGCCACCGGCACGGCGCACGGCGCACGGCGTGTCGATGACAGATACAGACTGGCACAGAGTGGTTAATTTTGTATCTTGTTCCGGGCAGAACATCAAAAGGACGATCCGGTGGCAGAAACGATTTTCGTGGGGGGCGGTGGCGCGGACTATGGCAGCGCTCAGGGCTTGCTGCTGGGCTATGCCAACCGCCATGGGTTGATTGCCGGGGCCACCGGCACGGGTAAGACGGTGACGCTGCAAATCCTGGCCGAGGGGTTTTCCGCAGCGGGCGTGCCGGTATTCCTGTCGGATGTGAAGGGCGATCTGGCAGGATTGGCGCGGGCTGGATCGGCGGATTTCAAGCTGCACGAGGCGTTCACCGCCCGCGCCGCCACGATCGGGCTGAGCGATTATCGTTATCAGTCGTTTCCCGTCACCTTTTGGGATCTGTTCGGCACGGCGGGGCATCCGGTGCGCACGACGGTCGCGGAAATGGGCCCGCTGCTGATCTCGCGGCTTTTGGACCTGACCGAGGCGCAAGAGGGGATCATCAACATCTGTTTCCGCGTGGCCGATGAACAGGGCCTGGCGCTGCTCGACCTGAAGGATCTGCAAGCGTTGCTGGTCTGGGCGGGCGAGAATGCGCGCGCGCTGAGCCTGCGCTATGGCAACGTGTCGGGCGCTTCGATCGGGGCGATCCAGCGGCGGCTGCTGGTGCTGGAAAATCAGGGCGGGGCGCTGTTGTTCGGGGAACCGGCGCTGGATCTGGCCGATGTGATGCGGCAAGACGATCAGGGGCGTGGCCGCATCAACATCCTTGCGGCGGACCGGCTGATGGGGTCGCCAAGGTTGTATGCCACCTTCCTGTTGTGGTTGCTGAGCGAATTGTTTGAGGAATTGCCCGAGGTGGGCGACCCGGACAAGCCGAAACTGGTGCTGTTCTTCGACGAGGCGCATTTGCTGTTTGACGATGCGCCAAAGGCGCTGACCGACAAGGTGGAACAGGTGGCGCGGCTGATCCGCTCGAAAGGTGTGGGGGTGTATTTCGTGACCCAGAACCCCACCGATGTGCCCAGTGACATTCTGGGCCAGTTGGGCAACCGGGTGCAGCACGCCCTGCGCGCCTTTACCGCGCGCGATCAGTCCGATCTGCGCAAGGCGGCGCAGACCTATCGTGACAACCCGGCGTTTTCCACCGAACAGGCGATCCGCGAGGTGGGCGTGGGCGAGGCGGTGACGTCGCTGCTTGAGCGCAAGGGCGTGCCCGGTATGGTGCAGCGGACGCTGATCCGCCCGCCATCCTCACAACTGGGCCCGATCACCGACATGCAGCGGGCCGAGGTGATTGCCGCCTCGCCACTGCGCGGCAAATACGAGACGCGGCTTGACCGCGACAGCGCCCATGAAATCCTTGCCCGCCGCGCCGAGGCTGCCGCGAGGGATGCCGCGCGCGACGCCGCCGGGAACGCAGCCAGAGAAGACGCCCCGCGCGAATACAGCACCGGGCGCCGCTATGCGCCCGGCCAGACCAGCACCCGCCGCACCCCCCGCGAACCCGAGAGTTTTGGTGATGCAATGGCAAAGATGGTGGTGAAAGAGCTGAAAGGCACCACCGGCCGACGCATCGTGCGCGGCATTTTCGGCACGCTGTTCAAGGCGCGTTGAAAGGGGCATGCACAACCGGCAACCACGGCACGCGTGGCAATCGGGGCGCCTCCGGCGGGAGTATTTTTTCAAAGAAGAAACTGTGGATCGCCTCAAGGTTCCAGCAGGGTGATGCCCACGGCGGCCGCACGGGCAAGGGCCGGGTCAAGTGACATGGGAATGTATTCGCCCCGCCGCCAGCGTTCCCCCAGATCGTCGTAGTGACGCGACAGCGGGTGGCCGGACTGGCCGGTGGAAATGATGAAGACCGAACTGTCGGGATCGGCAAAATCATAGACGCCGCGATAGCCCGCGCCATGGACGTTCTGGAACGGGTCGGGGTCGGCGCCGCTGGTCAGGCCGCGGCGCAGGGTGTTGTCGCCGCCCGAGGTGGACTGACGTATGTTGACCAGCCAGCGCAGGATCGGCGTGCCGCCCAGCACCGGATGATCGTGGGTGGCCTCGTGCGCATCGCCCCAGCGCAGGGATTCCAGCGCGGTGCCATAGCGTTCCGAGATCCAGATCAGCGCCTCGTCGAGGGATTGGCGCGCCACGTCCTGGCAGGTTTCCACCGGTGCCGATTGCAGCACGTCGCACCAGACCGCCGCGCCGTCGGTATTGCGGAACACGCGTTCGATGAACACCGGGTCGAGGTGGCTGTATTCGGTCGCCAGCGGGCCCAGTTCGTCGCGGATCAGCCGCTCTTGCAGGGCGCGCATCCAGGCGGCATAGATCAGCGGCTCGGGCAGGTGTTCGTTCATCTCTCCGGTCCAGCCCGCCAGAAGCTCGAGCGCGCGCTGGCGCAGCCGTTCGCGGGTGCCGTCCGGGGCGGGATCGCCGGTGAACCACAGATCGGCGGCCACCACCGGCAGCAGATTGCGGGCGGTGGGCGAAACGGTATCAAGCTGCGCCTCGATGAAGCTTTCGCGCGTGTGCACCTCGCGGTTCTGCATCAGCAGTTGCCAGCGTTGCACGCGCTGGGTGTCGCCCCAATCCCATGAGACATGCAGCGGAAACGGGCGATCGACGGATTTGTTGTTGGTGTTGCCCAGTATACCGCCCGAGGGCGATATGAATTCGGGATTGGCGGCATAGGGCAGGCGCCCTTGCCAGCGGTTTTCAGACAGCCAGCCGGGGCTGGGCATCCGCCCCAGGCTTTGGTGGCGGGCATCGCGGGCGGGCATGGCGCCGACCACCTTCATGGCGATGTCGGTGGCATCGACGACAACGAGGTTCTGCGCCGGGGCGATGAAGTTTTCCCCGGCTGCCAACGCTTCGGCGACGCTTCCGGCGGACATCAGATCCAGCGCTGCCGTCATCGACGTGTCGTTCGGTGACAGGGCTGTCCAGGCCAGGGCGGCAACATGGCCGCGCGGGGTGATCGTTCCGACGTTGTAGTGGTGGGCGGGCAGGATCGGGCCGTTATCGCTCCAGCGCAGGGTCAGGGTGACGGGATCGGCGTCTTTGATCTGTATGATCGAGGTGCGGCTGCGCAGCGGTTTGTAGCCATCGGGCGTCAGCACCTGTTCGAGGTTTTCGGGGTTCAGCTTTTCTATGTAAAGATCCTGATCGTCGACATAGGCCGAGGTGATGCCCCAGCCCAGCCGGGCCGAGCGGCCCAACAGCACCGCCGGCACCCCCGGGATCGTCGCGCCGATCACCCCGCCTGCTGCCAGTTCGAGCCGTGCCAGATACCAGATGACGGGTGCGGTGAATTCGAGGTGCGGATCATTGGCCAGAAGCGTGCCCCCCGAGGCCGAGCGTGCCGGTGCGGCGGCCCAGATGTTGGATGCCCCGGCAAAGGCCCGGTTCTTGAACGGTGACAGCGGATCGCGCGGCGAGGCGTCGCCGGCGGCAAAGCGGGGCAGGTCGGGAAACAGCGCGGCATAGTCGGGCAGGGCGGCCGTCGCCGCGCCGGGTGCGTCGGGCAGGATGTCGCGCACCCGCGCATCGGGCAGCGCCAGCGAGCTGCGCGCGCGCAGCACCTCATTTTCCAGTTGCGCCGAGAGTTGCAGGGCGATCAGTTTCAGGATCGCCAGACTGTCGGCGGGTTGCCAGGGTGCCACCTGCGGCGAGAACAGGAAGAATTCCGGCGCGCCGCGCCCCCGCGCCCCATCGTTCACCTGTTCCAGCCAGGCGTTCACCCCGGCGGCATAGGCGCGCAGCGCGATCTGTGTCGCGCCGCTCTGATCCTCGAACGACTGGGTGGCGAGGCTGTACACATCCAGCCGGCGCAGCAGTTCGTCGATGCGAAGGGTGCGTTGGCCAAACAGTTCGGACAGACGGCCCTGGGCGGTGCGGCGCAGCATCGTCATCTGCCACAGCCGGTCCTGCGCATGGGCAAAGCCGAGGCCGAAATAGACATCGGCATCCTGCGCGCCGAACACATGCGGCACGCTGGCGTTGTCACGCACGATTTCCACCGGGGCCGACAGCGCAGGCGCGCTGTAGGTCGCGCTGTAATCGGGCAGCGACCGCGCCGCGAAAGTATAGCCGATGATCAGCGCCAGAAGGCCCAGCACGACAAGCCCGGTAAAGATACGCAGCAGCCAGCGAAAGTACAGCGACATGAAACCTCGGTTGAGAGCGGCAGGAGCATTGGTTAAGACGGCAGATAAGCGATTTGAAACCGGGAGGAAAGCCGTGACACAGATAGCATTCTTGGGCCTTGGCGTGATGGGCGGCCCGATGGCCGGGCATCTGTCCGCCGCCGGCCATGATGTGACCGTCTATAACCGCACCGCTGCCCGTGCCGAGGGGTGGTTGCAGGCGCACAGGGGGCGCGCGGCGGCCACCCCGCGCGAAGCGGCGCGGGGGGCGGCGTTCGTGATGTCTTGCGTCGGCAATGACGACGATCTTCGCGCCGTCTGTCTGGGCGAGGACGGCGCCTTTGCCGGAATGGCGGCGGGCACGGTCTTTGTCGATCACACCACGGTGTCGGCAAGCGTCACCCGCGAATTGCACAAGGCGGCGGCGGATTTGGGTATCGCCTTTGTCGATGCGCCGATTTCGGGGGGGCAGGCCGGGGCCGAAAACGGCGTGCTGTCAGTGATGTGCGGCGGCGCGGCCGATGCCTATGACAAGGCCGAGCCGGTGATCGCCGCCTATGCGCGGATATGTCGGCGGATCGGCGACTCGGGTGCCGGGCAGATGACCAAGATGTGCAACCAGATCGCTATCGCAGGTCTGGTACAGGGGTTGTCCGAGGCGCTGCACTTTGCCGAGAAGGCCGGGCTGGACGGGCACGCGGTGGTCGAGGTGATTTCGCAAGGTGCCGCCGGATCGTGGCAGATGAGCAATCGCTATAAAACGATGCTGGACGATCATTTCGAACATGGCTTTGCGGTGGACTGGATGCGCAAGGATCTGGGCATTTGTCTGGATGCCGCCGATGAAAACGGCGCGTCGCTGCCTGTCACAGCGCTGGTCGATCAGTTTTACAAGGACCTGCAGAAAATGGGCGGCGGTCGCTGGGACACATCGGCGTTGTTCAAGCGGCTGAAATCCGCCGGCTGAGCCGATCGGCCGCGCCGCCTAGCCCGTCTGGCGGCGCGGGATCAATCCGGTGATCGCAAAGACGATGGCCGCGACACAAACGATGGTCGGCCCCGCCGGCGTGTCCAGCACCAGCGCGGCGCGCAGCCCGGCGATGGCCGAGGCTGCGCCGATGACGCCGGCAATCAGCGCCATCATTTCCGGGCTGCGCGACAGGGGCCGCGCCGCGCCCGATGGCACGATCAGCAGTGCCGAGATCAGCAGCACCCCCACCACCTTGATCGCCACCGCAACCGTCACCGCAAGCGCCAGCATCAGCACGAGCTGTTCACGGCGCGGGTCGATACCGCTGGCATGGGCCAGATCGGCGTTCAGCGTCGCGATAAGCAGCGCCGACCAGCGCCAGGCGATCAGCGCCACCACCAGACCGGCACCGCCCCAGATCACCGCCAGATCGGTGCGCGACACCGCCAAAATGTCACCGAACAGATAGGCCATCAGATCAATCCGCACCCCCGACAGGAACGACACCGCCACCAGCCCGAAGGCCAGCGCCGAATGGGCCAGCACCCCCAGCAGCGTGTCCATGGCATAGCCCCGGCCCGACAGCCCGTTCACCACCAGCGCCATGGCCAGGGCCACCACCAACGCCCCGGCGAACACCGAAATCGACAGCGCCAGCGACAGCGCCACGCCCAGCACCGCCGCATGGGCCGTGGCATCGCCGAAATAGGCCATGCGTCGCCACACCACGAAACAGCCCAGCGGCGCCGCTGCCAGCGCCACGCCGATGCCCGCAAGGGTGGCGCGCAGCATGAAATCGTCCAGCATCACTGCGCGGCCTCTTTTTCGGGGTGGTCATGATCGTGATCGTGATCGTGGTCGTGCCGGTACAACGCCAGCGCGCCGCCGGTGCCCGTGCCGAACAGCGCGCGGTATTCGGGGGCCGAGGCGACCGTGGCCGGTGTGCCCTCGCAGCAGACATGGCCGTTCAGACAGATCACCCGGTCAGACGCGCTCATCACCACATGCAATTCGTGGCTGATCATCAGTACGGCACAGCCCGTCTGTTGGCGCACTGCCTCGATCTGGCGGTAAAATGCCGCCGAGCCCGGCTGATCCAACCCGCGCGTCGCCTCATCCAGCAGCAACAGGTCGGGCTGTGCAATCAGGGCGCGCGCCAACAGCACCCTCTGGAACTGTCCCCCCGAAAGCTGCGCCATCTGCCGCGCCGACAGGTCAGGCACCCCTGCCGCGTCCAGCGCCCGGGCAATGGCATCGGGCGTGGCCCCGGCGGGCAGGCGCAGGAACCGCGCCACGGTGATCGGCAGCGTCGGGTCGATGAACAGCTTTTGCGGCACATAGCCGATCTTGAGGCCCGGCGCGCGCACCACCTTGCCGGCGCTGGGCCGCACCGCGCCGATGATCGCGCGCAAAAGGCTGGTCTTGCCCGATCCGTTCGGCCCGACGATCGTCACGATTTCGCCCCGCGCAACCGACAGCGACACGTCCGACAGAACCGTCTGCCCGCCAAAGGCGAGGCTCAACCGCTCAACCAGAACAAGGCTCATGGCGCGGGCTTTTCGGCGCAGGCGGGGCACAGCCCCTCGGCCTCGACCATGGTACGTTCGATGTGGAACCCGCTGGCGCGCGCGGCGGCACCAAGGGCGCCCTTGCCGGTGGCGGCCGACGCCTCGGCCACCGTGTCGCAGGACCGGCAGATCATGAAGGCGGGGGCGTGGGTTTCACCGGGCCTCGTGCAGGCAACAAAGGCGTTCAGCCGCTCGACCTTGTGGGCAAAGCCGTGGGCGACGAGGAAGTCCAGCGCGCGATAGGCGACCGGGGGTTGTGATCCGAACCCCGCCTCGCGCAGCCGATCAAGGATGGCATAGGCCCCCAGCGCGCGATGGTCGTGCAACAGGATTTCCAGCACCTTGCGCCGCACCGGGGTAAAGCGGATGTTCTCTTTCGCACAGCGCGCCTCGGCGGCGGCCATGGCTGTTTCGGCACAGGCGCGGTGATCGTGCCGGGCGAACCCGACCGGGGTGGTTCGATTTTGACGGTCAGGATGACTTGTCATGTTATTACATTTCATATACTCGGTGCGTATTGTTATATAATCACATGGAGACGATCATGTCCAGAACGCTGCTGTTGCTGACCACGGGGGTTGCGCTGACCACAGGTGTGGCGGGGGCCGAGGTGCCGCGCGTCGCCACCGATATTGCGCCGGTTCATGCGCTGGCGGCGCGGGTGATGGCCGGGGTGGGACAGCCCGATCTGATCGTCGCCCCCGGTGCCAGCCCGCACGCCTATGCCCTGCGCCCGTCCGAAGCTGCGGCGTTGCAGAATGCCGATCTGGTGTTCTGGGTCGGCCCGGATTTGACGCCATGGCTGGCCGATGCGGTGGCGACGCTTGCCGATGGTGCTGAGGTGCACGTTTTGCTGGGGGCCGCAGGCAGCCTCACCTTGCCGGTGCGCACCGGCGTGCTGTTCGAGGTGCATGATCACGCGGACGATGCCGATCATGCGGACCACGACGACGATCACGGCGATGGCGATCACGAAGGCGAACACGATCCGCACGCGTGGTTGTCACCGCAGAACGGCGCGGCCTGGCTGGGCGAGATGGCGGCGCAGTTGTCGGTGGCCGACCCGGCCAATGCCGCCGCCTATGCCGCCAACGCCGCTGCCGGTCAGGCCGAGCTGGCCGTGCTGAGCGATGAGATAACCGCGCTGCTGGCGCCGGTGCGCGACAAGCAATTCATCGTGTTCCATGACGCCTATCAGTATTTCGAGCACAGCTTCGATCTGCCTGCCACCGGCGCGATTTCGCTGTCCGACGCCACCGCGCCCAGCCCGGCGCGGATTGCAGAAATCCAGGGCATGATCCGCGCCCAGGAGATCGCCTGTGTTCTGGCCGAGCCGCAATTCAATCCGGGCATCGTGGCCGCCGTGCTGGAGGGCAGCACCGCCAACACTGGTGAGATTGATCCGATGGGTGCCGATCTGACCCCCGGCGCCGATCTGTACCCGCAAGTGCTGCGCAACATGGCGACGCGGTTGGCCGATTGCCTGGATGGCTGAGGCGTGATGCCACCGCCCTGCCACAGGCCACGCCTGCGATCCGGCACCCTAAAGCGCCAGATCGGCCAACAGGGCGGTGTTGCTGTAATCGGCTTTTGCCACGTCGCGCGTCACCGCGCCCCGGGTCATCATCACGAAGCGGTCGGCAAAGCGCCAGGCGAAATCGGCGTTCTGTTCCACCAGAACAATCGCCATTTCACCCCGGTCGCGCAACAGGCGGATCGCCTCACCGATCTGCTGGATGATGTTGGGCTGTATGCCCTCTGTCGGTTCGTCCAGCAGCAGAACGCGGGGCCGGGTGATCAGGGCGCGGGCGATCGACAGTTGCTGTTGCTGGCCGCCCGACAGATCACCACCGCGCCGGGTTTCCATTTGGCGCAAGACCGGAAACAGCTCGAATATCTCGTCGGGGATATGCCGGTCGCCCTTGAGCAGGCAGGCGAACCCGGTTTCCAGGTTCTCGCGCACCGTCATCGTCGGAAAGATCTCGCGCCCCTGGGGCACATAGGCGATGCCGGTGCGCGCGGCCTGAAACGCGCTGAGGCCGGTGGCGGCTGTGCCGTCCAGCCGCACCGTCCCGCCCGAGGCGGGGTGGCGCCCGGCGATGGCCTTCAGCAGGCTGGTCTTGCCCACACCGTTGGTGCCCATGACGGCGGTCACAGCCCCCGTCGCCGCAGTGAAGGACACGCCGTTCAGGATCTGGCTTTGGCCATAGTGCAGCGTCAGGTTTTCCACCTCAAGCATGGGCGCGCCCCAGATAAACGTCGATCACCACCGGATTGCTGGTCACATGTTCGATGCTGCCTTCGGCCAGAACCGCCCCTTCGTGCAGCACGGTCACCTTGCAGTTCAGGCGGCGCACGAATTCCATGTCATGTTCCACCACCACGACGGCGCGGGTTTCGGCGGCACGTTTCAGGATGTCGGTAGTCTTTTCGCGCTCTTCCACCGTCATCCCCGCCGCCGGTTCATCGACCAGCATCAGCAGGGGATCCTGGGCAAGCAACATACCGATTTCCAGCCATTGCTTTTGCCCATGGCTCAGCTCGCCTGCGATGCGGTTCAGGCTGTCGGACAGGCCGATTTCGGTGGCGATCTCGTCGATACGCGCCTGTTGCGGGCGCGTGGTGCTGTGCCGCAGCACGGCGAAGGGGCCGCGCGGGGTTTTCAGTGCCAGGGCAAGATTTCGGCGCACTGTCTGCGCCTCGAACACCGTGGGTTTCTGGAACTTGCGCCCGATCCCCTGCATGGCAATTGCGCTTTCCGACAGGCCCAGCAGGGATATGTTGCGCGGGCCCCAGATCACCTCGCCGGTGTCGGGTTTCGTCTTGCCGGTGATGATGTCCATGAAGGTGGTCTTGCCCGCGCCGTTCGGGCCGATGATCGCGCGCAGCTCGGCCTTGGCGAACTGGATCGACAGGTTGTTGATTGCGCGAAAACCGTCGAACGACACAGACACGCCCGACATTTCAAGAAGCGTCGTCATGGTTTCCTCACCAGATAATCAAACAGCCCGCCGATGCCCTTGGGAAAGAACAGCGTCACGGCGACAAAGGACACCCCCAGCAGCACCAGCCACCAATCCGTCCACTGGATCACATAGAAACCGAGGTTTACCGCCGGTGCGCCACCGCCTGTGAACCAGCTGGACAACAGCGACACGAAGGCCGCGCCGATCACCGCGCCATACAGCCGCCCGCGCCCGCCGATTGCCACCCAGACGGCAAGGTAGATGCTGGCGATCGGGGCGATTTCACCGGGGTTGATGATGCCCGCCTGCGGATAATACAGCGCCCCCGCGATGGCGGCGACAATGGCGGTGATGGTGAAGATGAACAGCTTGAACCCCTCGACCGGATAGCCGAGAAACCGCACCCGCGCCTCGTTGTCGCGGATGCCCATGACGACACTGCCCATCTTGCCCGACAGCACCCAGGCGAAGAACAGATAGCCGGCCCCCAGTGCAAAGGCCGAGGCCCAGAAAAACACGATGGAAATCGTCGCTTGCGGCGTGGTCTCAAACCCCGGAATGTTCTGCAATCCCGACAGCCCGTTGTTGCCGCGCAGCCCGCTGTCATTCTGGAACAGGTACAGCGACAAGGCCAGCGTCATCGCCTGGGTCAGGATCGACAGATATACCCCTGTCACCCGGCTGCGGAACGCCAGCCACCCGAACACCAGCGCCAAAAGCCCGGGCACCAGCACCACCATGGCCAGTTGCAGCAACAGGCTGTCGGCAAAACCCCAGATCCACGGAAACTGCGACGATCCCACGACGCCAAAGATCTGGTTGCCGATGGCGTCGCTCACTTCTTGTGGCGTCGGGGGCAGGGGGTTGCCCGCCAGCCCCTGCAACACCAGCCCCTTTGTGCGCGCATACATCAGCCACATGCCGATGGCATAGCCGCCGATCCCGAAGAATGCGAAATGCCCCAGCGAAAGGATGCCGCAATAGCCCCAGACGACATCCATTGCGATTGCCACAAGGCACAGGCACAGCGTCTTGCCCAGGGTCTTGACGAAGGACGTGGAAATCAACGCACTTCCCGTCGCCTCGGACAGCACGCTGACCGCAAGGGTGAACAGCGCCAGCGCCAGCAGGAACCACAACACAGACGGGTTTTGGGCGATGAAGGATTTGCGCATCGGTGTCACTCCGCCGCCGCCCGGCCCTTGAGCGCGACAATGCCCTTTGGCCGGAACTGGATGAACAGGATGATGAAGAGGATCATATAGGTTTGTGCCGCCAGGGTGTTGGACGGGTTCAACCATTCGATCCCCTTTTGCAGGAACCCGATCAGCGAGGCCCCCGCCAGCGTGCCCCAGACATTGCCGACGCCGCCCACAACCACCGTCATGAAGGATTGCACGATGTAATCCGACCCCATTTCGGATGTCACCTTGGCATACAGGCCAATCGCCACCCCGGCGATGCCCGCGATGCCCGACCCAAGACCGAAAGTCAGCATGTTGATGCGGTCGGGGTTGATGCCCATGCTGGCCGCCATACCGGGGTTTTGCGTCACCGCGCGCACCTCAAGCCCAAGGCGCGTGCGCTTCAGCACGAACAGGATCAGCCCCAGGAACAGCAGCGCGAGGACGAAGATGGCGATGCGGATATAGCTGATGCCGATCACATCGTTATAGACCCAGGCCCCATCCAGCCAGCCGGGCGAGGTGAGTGGCCGCGCCTGCGTGCCAAAGATGTTCTTCGCCAGCTGTTGCAGCGCAATGGATATGCCGAAAGTCGCCAACAGGGTTTCCAGCGGTCGTTTGTAGAGGTGGCGGATCACCAGCCGCTCCATCGCGACGCCCGCGCCAAAGGTCACGGCAAAGGCCAGCGGCAAGGCGATCAGGATCGACAGGGTGTAATCGGGCACGAACTGCTGCACCACGAACCCGGTATAGGCGCCCATCATGATGAATTCGCCATGTGCCATGTTGATCACGCCCATCACGCCGAAGGTAATGGCCAGGCCGATGGCCGCCAGGAAATAGATTGACGCCAGCGACAGCGCGTCCAGCGTCAGGTCGATTGCCTGATCCAGTGCAAGGCGGGCGGAAATGCCCGACAGGGCCTGTTCGGCGGCTTGGGTGATTGCCGGGTTGGCTTCGTCGTAGAGGGTGTAAAAGCTGTGGGCGGCGAGGGCTGCATCGCGCTGTTGCGGCGTGATGAATGGCGCGGCGCCGCCTTTGGCGACAAGAGCGCTATACGCGGCAAGCCGCCCGTCATCGGTGTTCAACCGCACAAGCGGCACACCGGCCACGGTGCCGCCGTCTATATTTGCTTCAAGCGCTGCGCGGATCGCGGCGGGGGTGACGCGCGGCGGGGCCAGGTTGGCGGCGACCAGCTGTGCATAAGCGGCCTCAGGGTCATTCTTCGGATTGTGCAGGATTTTCACGTTGCCGCTGGGCGCAGTGGCGGCGACACTGCTGGTGGTGCGCAGGATCTGGTTCAGCACCGCGCGCGCCTCGACCGAGGTGTCGCCCGACAGCGCCGTGATCGCGTCGATCCGGGCCGCGGGCGTATCGGCGAACTGTGCGCTCAGCAGGTTGGCCAGCTGCGCCTTGCGCGCCTTCAGGGCGGCATCGGGTTCGGTGTCGATCGCCGCCAGCAGCGGCGCCAGTTGTTCGGCCTCAGGTGCACGGGCGATCGAGGCAACGGCGGTCTGTCGGCGGGCAAGGTCGGGGTCGGTCAGTTGGAACCGTACCAAAGCCGTGCCGATCAGCCGACGCACACCGCCATTCGGGCGCAGCTGTGTGAACCCCGCCTTGGGGCGCTCGGTTTCGGCGCCGGTATCGACATCGCGCAGGGTCAGCGTATCGGCGGCCTCGCGCGCGATGTAGAAATGCCCGGTGTCGTCAGAGCGCCAGACAGTGCGCGCGGCCCAGGCCTCAAGGAACGCGGGCAGGTTCGGATGGGCGTTTTGCGACAGATCGTTCAGCACCGCGCCGATGGTGCGGGCTGACGGATCGGCGATCTGATCACCATTGGCGCGCAGTTGGCTTTGCAGATCCTGCGCCATGGCGACGGGCGCGACAAGGCAGCCGAGAACCAGGGCAAGCGACAGCATCAAACGGTGCATGGGCGGGCTTTCACGGAGGGCTGGAAATGGGGCGCGCCAATCTGCGGCACGCCCCGTGCCTGTCAGTAGTTCGAGGTCAGTTGCACACAGGTCTTGGTTTCGGTGTTGTACATGCCACAGCCCAGATCCTTCCAATCCGAGGTCAGAACGGCGCTTTCGGGCAAGAAATCTGTCCAGGCGTCGCCGTCCACCTCGGTGGTCTGGCTGATGATGTCGAATTGACCGTCGGCGCGGATTTCACCGATCAGAACCGGCTTGGCCAGGTGGTGATTGGGCAGCATCACGGCGGTGCCGCCGGTCAGGTTCGGGAATTCCTGACCGTACATCGCGGCGCGCACCGCATCCACTTCGGTGGTGCCGGCCTGCTCAACCGCCGCGACCCACATGTTGAAGCCGATGTAATGTGCCTCCATCGGGTCGTTGGTCACACGGTCAGGCCCGGCAAAAGCTTTCCAGGCTGCGATGAATTCGGCATTGGCGGGGGTGTCGGCCGACTGAAAATAGTTCCACGCGGCGAGGTGCCCGACAAGGTTGCTGGTGTCGAGGCCCGACAGCTCTTCTTCGCCCACCGAAAACGCCACCACGGGAATGTCATCGGCGCTGACGTTGGCGGCTGCCAGCTCTTTGTAGAACCCGATGTTGGCGTCGCCGTTGATTGTGGAAATCACGCCCACCTGTTTGCCATCCGATCCCAGGGCGACGACATCGCCGACGATTGTGGCCCAATCGGAATGACCAAAGGGGGTGTAGTTGACGAATATATCCTCGGGCGCGATTCCCTTGTCCTTCAGATACTGCTCAAGGATCTTGTTGGTGGTGCGCGGATAGACATAATCCGTGCCGAGCAGCGCGAATTTCTCGACGCCCAGTTCTTCGAGGAAGTAATCGACGGCCGGAATCGCCTGTTGGTTCGGGGCGGCGCCGGTATAGAATACGTTGCGGCTGCTTTCCTCGCCTTCATACTGTACCGGATAGAACAGCAGGCCGTTCAGTTCTTCGATCACCGGCAGAACCGATTTGCGCGATACGCTGGTCCAGTTGCCGAAGATCACATCGACATTCGACACCGTCAGCAGTTCGCGCGCCTTTTCCGCGAACAGCGGCCAGTCGGAGGCCGGGTCGACGACGACCGCCTCGATCTGACAGCCCAACAGCCCGCCCTTGGCGTTTTGTTGTTCGATCAGCATCAGCATCACGTCCTTCAACGTGGTTTCGGAAATTGCCATCGACCCGGACAGCGAGTGCAGAACGCCCACCTTGATCGGATCGGCGCAGGTCTGCGCGGCGGCGGCACTGACCGACGACAAAAGCGCGGCGGTGAGGCAAGCGACAAATTTGGTTTGATGACACATGGACGTTTCATTCCCCTGTTGCGCTGTGTTGGCCCGCTCAAGGCCCCCGGCGCCTGGATACGGCACACAGCAATGATGTTGGCGTCGCGCAGGGGCAGGTTTCTGCCAGGATCAAACCCCCTGCGCGGCGGTCTTGGCCGTTGGCCTTGTCAGATGACGGCCAATCGCGCGGCGCCGTCCAGTCGTGGCCAACCGGCGGACCCTACCCACACGTCAACGGCGCGTTGGCGATGCGAAATTCACCGCCACTGCCTGAATACGCGTCGGTTTTGAGACGAATCTGCGAAATTTTTTGCCGGAGTCAGCCGAAAAGGGCGCGACAAAGCGGCCCTATTTTTCCGCAGACAACCGCCCGGTGACAGCGTAGCCTGCGGCTGAGGATCGTTTCCGCAACCCGGCGGGCGACGCAGCACAGGAACCGCCATATGGGGCTTGCCCAAATCGTTTATACCTCGCAACCGTTCGCTTTTGATGAGGCGACCCTTGGCAATCTTCTGGTCATCGCGCGGCGCAACAACACGCGCGACGACATCTCGGGCGCCCTGATCTGTCGGCGGGATATTTTCGTGCAGATGCTCGAAGGGCCCGAAGCGGCGCTTGAGGCGACATTCGGGCGGATTGCGCGGGACGACCGGCACCTGAACATCACCCGGCATCTGGTCCGCCCGGTGACCCGGCGGATGTTTGGCCAATGGTCGATGCTGCACGATCCCGCCCAATCCTGGTTGTGGCCCGAGGCGGCGGTGCGCGATGGGGTGCCCGTCGGGGTGGACGGGGCCGCGATTTGCGAAGTGTTCCGCATGTTGGCCATTCAGGCCAAATCCGATCAGGTAAAACCCGATCAGGATTGAAACAAAGCCGCCTTTCAGGCAAACCACACAGGCCGATGCACCCCACCGGCATCCTGGAAATATCTGCGCCGGCGCGCAGGTGCACTGACCTGAGGAAACCCAACCATGTCTCTCAATACCCGCAGCTTCGACCGTATCGGCAAGGCCCTCGGGTTCACCGAACTGGGCTTTGGCGGTGCGCCGCTGGGCAATCTGTACCGCGCGATCAGCGACGAGACGGCCCATGCCACGTTGCAGGCGGCGTGGGATGCCGGTGTGCGGTATTACGACACTGCGCCGCTGTATGGCTTTGGCCTGTCGGAAACCCGGCTGAACCGGTTCCTGCGCGACAAGCCGCGCGACGACTATGTGCTGTCCACCAAGATCGGCCGGTTGCTGCGCCCTTGCGCGCCTGCGAACCGCGATGGCATCGGCAAATGGTTCGAGGTGCCCGCCCGAAAAGAAGTGTATGACTATACCTACGATGGTGTGATGCGCAGCCTTGAGTTTTCGCTGGAACGCCTGGGGCAAAGTCGGGTCGATATTCTGTATGCCCACGATCTTGACATGTTTTCGCGGGGCGATCGCGGTGTCGTGGATGCGGCGCTGAACGAGCTGATGACAAGCGGCTACAAGGCGCTGGTCGAGTTGCGCGATCAGGGCGTGATTTCGGCGTTTGGCGCTGGGGTGAACGAATGGGAAAGCTGCCAATGGCTGGCCGAGCGGGGGGATTTCGACATTTTCCTGCTGGCCGGGCGATACACTCTGCTGGAGCAGACCGCGCTGGACAGCTTCCTGCCCATGGCCGAGGCGCGCGGCATAGGGCTGGTCATGGGGGGGGCCTATAATTCGGGCATTCTGGCCACCGGGCCAAAACCGGGCGCGTTTTACAACTATGATCCGGCTCCGCAGGACATCCTCGACCGGGTGGGCCGGATCGAGGCGGTGTGTGCCGCCCATGGCACCCGTCTGGTCGATGCGGCGTTCCGGTTCCCGCTGTTGCATCCGACCACGCTGTCGGTGATTCCGGGCGGGCAGGGGGTGGATGAAACACGCTCGAACGTGCAGGCGGCGCAGGCGGTCATTCCCGATGCGCTGTGGCAGGATCTGAAGGCGCAGGGCCTGCTGCGCAGCGATGCACCAACACCGTAACCGCCGCGCTGGCCCGTCTTTTGCCGCCGTGCCTTGCCCCGTGTCCGGTCAAGCGCACGGCGGCGGGTGGGCCTTGTACGTGCACCGCCGCATACAAAAAACCCGGTCACCGCCCGTGTGATGCATCCTTGCGCGAAATCGGTAAAACGCCCTGAACCTGTGTCCAAAGCGCTTGCAATGGGCACGGGCTGCGATAACACGTTGGGGTAAGTTTAACGCCAACGCCCAGAAACGGCAGGGCCGGATGGGCAACGCCAACACCGTGATCGACAATCCGTGCCAAGACCCCGTGCAGATTTTCGCAGTTTGAAAGGTTCTCCATGTCCGCCAAAGATTTGTCCGCCGATTTTGCCGAAGCCATAGCGCACCATCTGACCTATTCGTTGGGCAAGGACCCGGATCATGCACAGATCAGCGACTGGCGCATCGCGCTGTCGCTTGCGGTGCGCGACCGCATTGTCGATCCGTGGTTCGCCAGCACCCGCGCCACCTATGCCGGGCATCACAAAAGGGTGTATTACCTGTCGATGGAATTCCTGATCGGGCGGCTGCTTGAGGATGCGGTGGTCAACCTGGGGTTGATGGACAGCGCGGATGCCGCCTTGCGGTCCTTCGGGATGGATCTTCCGGCTGTTCTGGCCGACGAACCTGACGCGGCTCTGGGCAACGGCGGGTTGGGGCGTCTGGCGGCGTGTTTCCTTGAATCACTTTCCACCCTCGGCTGCCCCGCGTACGGCTATGGCATCCGCTATGAGCATGGGCTGTTCAAGCAGAGCTTTGAGGGGGGGGTGCAGAAAGAGGCGCCCGAAGACTGGTTGCAGCAAACCAACGTGTGGGAGTTCGAGCGCCCCGAATCCTGTTATACCATCGGTTTCGGCGGCACCGTCACCAAGGCCGGCTGGGCCCCGGCGGAAACCGTGATCGCCAGGGCGCATGACACGCCGATCATCGGCTGGGCCGGGCGCTGGGCCAACACCCTGCGCCTGTGGGAGGCTCGGCCGACCAAGCTGTTCGATCTCGACCGGTTCAATGCCGGCGATTACTATGGCGCAGCCGAGCCTGAAGCGCTGGCGCGCACCATTTCCCGCGTGCTTTACCCCGATGACAGCACCCCCGCGGGCAAGCGGCTGCGCCTGAAGCAGGAATTTTTCTTCACGGCGGCATCGCTGCGTGACATCCTGCGCCGGTTCGATTCCGAGTTTGCCGACCTGACATTGCTGCCCTCGAAAGTGGCGATTCAGCTGAACGACACGCACCCCGCCATCGCCGGCCCCGAGTTGGTGAGACTTTTGCACGACGAAAAGGGGATGGATCTGGCAACCGCGATCAAAACCGCGCGCGGCTGTCTGTCCTATACCAACCACACCCTGTTGCCCGAGGCGCTGGAACGCTGGAGCGAGGATTTGATGGGGGATCTGTTGCCGCGTCACATGCAGCTGATCGAGGCGATTGACGCTGACCACGCCAAAGCCCATCCGCAGCGCAGGATCACGCTGCGTGAAAACGGCGAGGTCAAGATGGGTGAAATCGCCTTTACCATGGCGCACAAGGTGAACGGCGTGTCGGCGCTGCACACCGGGTTGATGAAACAGACGGTGTTCAAGGAACTGCACGCGCTGCACCCCGACCGCATCGTCAACGAAACCAACGGCGTGACGCCGCGCCGCTGGGTGCTGTCGGCCAATCCGCGCCTGTCGGCGCTGATCTCGCAGGTCATCGGCACCGGTTGGATCGACGATCTGGAACAGTTGCAGGGGCTTGAGGCGCAGGTTGACGATGCCGCCTTCGTGACCGCCTATGGCGATGCGAAACGTGCCAACAAGGTGGATCTGGCGCAGTGGTTTGCCGACACCCAAGGCGTGCAGATCGACCCCGAGGCGATGTTCGACGTGCAGATCAAGCGCATCCATGAATACAAGCGCCAACATCTGAACATTCTGGAAACCATCGCGCTGTGGCAGGACATTCACGACAATCCGAACGGCAACTGGACGCCCCGGGTCAAGATATTCGGCGGCAAGGCGGCGCCGGGTTATGTGTTTGCAAAACAGATCATCCATTTGATCAATGCCGTGGGCGATGTACTGAACGCCGATCCGGTCACCTCGAAATGGCTCAAGGTGGTGTATCCTGCCAACTATAACGTCACGCTGGCCGAGAGGCTGATCCCTGCGTCCGACCTGTCGGAGCAGATTTCGACGGCGGGAAAAGAGGCCAGCGGCACCGGCAACATGAAATTTGCCCTGAATGGTGCGCTGACGGTGGGCACGCTGGATGGGGCGAATGTGGAAATCCGCGAACATGTGGGCGCCGACAACTTTTTCCTGTTCGGCATGACGGCCGAGGAGGTGGTCGCGCGCCGCGAAATCGAGGGGCACGCGGCCCAGGCGATTGCCGCCGATCCCCGGCTGGCCCGTGCTGCCAAGGCGATTCACGATGGGGTGTTCTCGCCCAAGGATCCGGGCCTGTTCCGCGCGATTACCGACAACCTGTCGGGGCCCGATTACTTTCTGGTCGCGTCGGATTTCACCGATTACTGGCGCGCCCAGCGTGCGGTTGACGCCGCCTTTGCCGACCGCGACGCCTGGATGCGGATGGCGCTGTTGAATACCGCGCGGTCGGGATGGTTTTCGTCCGATCGCACGATCCGTGGTTATATGGCCGATATCTGGGGCGCGCGGTCGGTCAACGCCGGGGTCTGACCCTGGCCTTCGGGCCCTGCCTCTGTATCGGGCCCCGACACCCGGCTGTGGAACCCGACCCCGCGGCAAAGGGTTGCCCCCTGAACAGAAACGCTTACCGTGAGTGACATGAAAACACCAAAAGCTTCCGCCAAACCCGCCAAGTCTGCCACCGCCGACACCCCGGCGGCGGCCAAGCCAAAGGCCGCCAAGTCGACCACGGCAAAAAAGACCCAGACCGAGGCGCCGACCAAGGCAAAGAGAGCAAAGGCCGCTGCCGCGTTCCCCTCGCATGGCATTACGCAAGAGATCGCGCAGGCGCTGCACGATGGCCGGCATGGCGATCCGTTTGCGTATCTTGGCCCGCACAAGCGTGGGCGCACCACCTGGCTGACTGCAGTTGACCACGGTGCCAGCACGATGGCGGCGGTGATCGGCGGCAAGGACTATCCGCTTGACCGGGTGGCGCCTGACCTGAACGTGTTCAGCGGAAAGGTGCCGTCGGGCCAGCCCTACACCCTGCGCGGCTCGGACGGCAGTCAGACATGGGACATGCAGGATCCCTATCGCTTTGGCCCGGTTATCGGCGAGATGGACGAATACCTGCTGGGCGAAGGCACCCACCAACGCATCTGGACAGTTCTTGGCGCCCATGTGATGCAGCATGAAGGCACCGAGGGCACGCATTTTGCCGTCTGGGCGCCGAACGCCCAACGGGTCAGCGTGGTGGGCGGGTTCAACCACTGGGACGGCCGGCGCCACCTGATGCGGCGGCGTGGCGCAACCGGGGTTTGGGAAATTTTCATTCCCGGGGTCGGCGACAAGGAAGTGTACAAGTACGAAATCCTGGCGCATGACGGGACACTGCTACCGCTCAAGGCCGATCCCGTGGGTTTCGGCAGCCAGCACCCCCCGGAAAACGCCAGCATGGTGCGCGACATCCGTGGATATGGCTGGCAGGATGGCCGCTGGATGAACATCCGCGCCGATCACAATGCCCGCACCGCGCCGATCAGCGTTTACGAGGTGCATCTTGGATCATGGCGGCGCCATTCCGAAGACAACAACCGGCCGCTGTCCTATGTCGAGGCGGCGGAACAACTGATCGACTATGTGGCCGACATGGGGTTCACCCATATCGAACTGATGCCGATCAGTGAATATCCCTTTGACGGCTCGTGGGGGTATCAGCCCGTGGGCCTGTTCGCCCCCACCGTCCGCCACGGCCCGCCGCATGAGTTTCGCAACCTGGTCGAGGCGGCGCATGCGAAAGACATCGGCGTCATCCTTGACTGGGTGCCAGGGCATTTCCCGACCGATGCCCATGGGTTGGGACGTTTCGATGGCACGCCGTTGTACGAACACGCCGATCCGCGCGAAGGGTTTCACCAGGACTGGAACACCCTGATCTACAACTTTGGCCGTACCGAGGTGGCCAATTTCCTGGTGTCCAACGCGCTGTACTGGCTTGAGGAATACCATGTCGACGGGCTGCGCGTCGATGCCGTGGCGTCGATGTTATACCGCGATTATTCCCGTAAAGACGGTGAATGGGTGCCGAACAAGGACGGTGGGCGCGAAAATTACGAATCCATCGCCATGTTGCGCAACACCAATACCATCGTCTATGGCCAGCAGCCCGGCATCATGACCGTGGCCGAGGAAAGCACATCCTTTCCCGGCGTGTCGCAGCCGGTGGATGCCGGGGGCCTCGGCTTTGGCTACAAGTGGAACATGGGGTGGATGAACGACACCCTGAGTTACATGGAAAAAGACCCGCTGTATCGCCGTCACCACCACAACCAGATGACGTTTGGCATCCACTATGCCTTTTCGGAAAACTTCATCCTGCCGATCAGCCATGACGAAGTTGTGCATGGCAAGGGCAGCATGTTGGACAAGATGCCCGGCAACACCTGGGAAAAATTCGCCAACCTGCGCGCCTATTACGGGTTCATGTGGGGGCATCCGGGCAAAAAGCTGTTGTTTATGGGCCAGGAATTTGCCCAGCCGGGCGAGTGGAACCACAACGCGCAACTGACATGGGGGGTGCTGGACGATCCGGCGCACAAGGGTATCCAGACGCTGGTGCGGGATCTGAACACGCTGTATCGCAGCCACGGCGCGCTGCATGTCAAGGATTGCGACCCCGGCGGGTTCCAGTGGATCGAGGTGAACGATGCCGACACATCGGTGCTGTCCTGGATACGCCGGGGCAATCCGGGCGACGCCGAAGTTGTCGTGGTGTGCAATTTCACCCCGGTCGAGCGGACGGACTATCACATGGGCCTGCCGCAGGCGGGGCTCTGGCGCGAGGTGTTGAACACCGATGCCGCCGTTTATGGCGGGGGCAACCGCGGCAACATGGGCGGCATCACCGGCACCGATGCGCCGCATCAGGGACAGCCGGCCTCGGCGCGGGTGGTGTTGCCGCCGCTTTCGACGCTGATCTTCATCAGGGCGGAGTGAACTTTGCGGGTGCGCCGCCACGGGTGCCGCACCCCGACAAGGCCGGCGCCACCGGCACACAGCATGGGACCACGGGTCCAGATCGGGAGGAAACGACATGGCGACACCAAACGCGAGATTGTCCACCAAATCCATGGCTTTCGTGTTGGCCGGGGGGCGGGGCAGCCGGTTGAAGGAACTGACGGACACTCGCGCCAAGCCCGCCGTGTATTTTGGTGGCAAAACCCGGATCATTGATTTCGCCCTGTCCAACGCCCTGAACTCGGGGATCAAGAAGATGGCGATTGCGACCCAGTACAAGGCGCATTCGCTGATCCGCCATTGCCAGCGCGGTTGGTCGTTCTTTCGGGCCGAGCGCAACGAATACCTCGACATCCTGCCCGCTTCGCAACGTGTGGCCGAGAACAAGTGGTATCTGGGCACCGCCGATGCCGTAACCCAGAACATCGACATCATTGACAGTTACGGTATTGAGTATGCGCTGATCCTGGCGGGCGATCACATCTACAAGATGGATTACGAGCTGATGCTGCAACAGCATGTCGACACCGGCGCCGACGTGACCATCGGCTGTCTGACCGTGCCCCGCGCCGAGGCGAGTGCCTTTGGCGTGATGGCGATCGACAAGACCGACCGGATCACCAGTTTTCTGGAAAAACCCAATGATCCTCCCGGCACGCCAGACGATCCCACGGTTACGCTCGCCTCGATGGGAATTTACGTTTTCAAATGGTCGTTTCTGCGCGATCTGCTGATCATGGATGCCGAGGATCCGAACTCCAGCCATGATTTCGGCGGCGACATCATTCCCGATATCGTTAAAAACGGCAAGGCGATGGCCCACCGGTTCGAGGACAGTTGTGTGCGGCACGACCCAGCCGCACCCGCCTATTGGCGTGACGTGGGCACCATTGATGCGTTCTGGAAGGCGAATATCGACCTGACCGGCTTCACCCCCGATCTGGATCTCTGGGACAAGACCTGGCCGATCTGGACCTATTCTGAAGCCGTGCCGCCGGCCAAGTTCGTGCATGACGCACCCGACCGGCGCGGCGTTGCCATTTCTTCGCTGGTGGCGGGGGGGTGCATCATTTCGGGTACGGAAATCCGCGAAAGCCTGTTGTTTACCCAAGTGCACACCAACTCCTATGCCAGCCTCGAACAGGCGGTCGTGCTGCCCTATGCCAATATCGGGCGCAAGGCGAAGCTGCGAAAAGTGGTGATCGACCGGGGCGTTGACGTGCCCGAAGGGCTGGAGGTGGGTTTTGACCCCGAGGAAGACGCGCGCTGGTTCCGGGTTTCGGAGGGCGGTGTGACGCTGATCACCCAGAACATGCTGGATGCAAAGGCCGCCCAGGCATGATCCATGTGCTGTCGGTCGCTTCGGAATGTGCCCCGCTGGTGAAAACCGGTGGGCTGGCCGATGTCGTCGGCGCGCTGCCGGCCGCCATGGCGGGGCAGGGCTGCCGGATGCGCACGTTGCTGCCCGGCTATACCGCGGTCTGGCCCAGGGTGACGACCGGCGCGGTGGTTCTGGCCGAGGATGATCTGTTCGGTGGCCGGGCCGAGGTTATCGCGGCCTGCGCCGGTGATCTGGATCTGTTGATCCTCAGCGCGCCGCATCTGTTTGAGCGGCCCGGCAACATCTATCTGAACGCCGCCGGTCAGGATTGGAGCGATAACGCCGAACGCTTTGCCGCCCTGTCCTGGATGGCGGCGCGCATCGCGCGTGAAGGGGCGGCGGAATGGCGGCCTGACATCCTGCACTGTCACGACTGGCAGGCGGGGCTGGCGCCGGCCTATCTGCGCGCCTTCGGGGCGGGCGGTGTGCGTTCGGTCATGACGATCCACAACGTGGCCTTTCACGGTCTGGCACCCGCGTCCAAGCTGGACTGGCTGCGCCTGCCGAATGACATGTTTTCGCCCGAAGGGATTGAGTTTTATGGCCAGATTTCGGCCCTGAAAGCCGGGCTGATCCATGCCGACAAGCTGACCACGGTCAGCCCGACCTATGCGCGCGAATTGTTGACGCCCGCGTTCGGCATGGGGCTGGACGGCGTGCTGCGCGCGCGGGCGGATGATCTGCTGGGCATCCTGAACGGCATCGACACGGCGGTCTGGAACCCCGCCACCGATCCCGATATTGCGCCCTTCGACACCTTGGCTGGCAAGGCCGAGAATAAGGCGCGGTTGCTGGCCGAGTTCGATCTGCCGCAGGGTGACGGGCCGCTGGCCGTGCTGATTTCGCGGCTGAGCCAGCAAAAGGGGCTGGACCTGCTGATCGAGGCATTGCCCGGTTTTCTGGCGGCGGGCGGGCGGCTGGCCCTGTTGGGCAGCGGTGATCCGGGGTTGGAACAGGCGTTCGTGGCGTTGGCCGGGCGCGAAGCGAACGTGGCGGTGCGGATCGGTTATGACGAAGGCCTGAGCCATCGGATGATGGCCGGGGGCGATGCCATTCTGGTGCCCTCGCGGTTTGAACCCTGCGGGCTGACACAGCTTTACGGCCTGCGCTATGGTGCGTTGCCCCTCGTAGCGCTGACGGGAGGGCTGGCCGATACGGTGATCGCGGCCAATGATGCGGCGCTGAAAGTTGGTGTGGCGACCGGCCTGCAATTCACCCCCGTCACGGCACCGGCGCTGGCCGAGGCGCTGCACCGGTTGTGCGACCTTTTTGCGCAGCCCGAAATCTGGGCGCGGATGCAGGCCAATGCGATGGCCCACCCGGTCGGCTGGGACAGTTCTGCGGCGCAATACGCCGCCCTTTATCAGGCAATGACATCAGCACCATGACCAGCCCCTTTGTGATGACCGCCGGGCGCGCCGCCCCCCTTGGTGCGACCTTCGATGGCGATGGTGTGAATTTTGCCGTATTCTCGGAACATGCCACCCGCATGGTTGTGTGCCTGTTTTCCGAGGATGGCCGGCACGAGGTGGCGCGCCTCGATCTGCCCGAGCGGGACGGCGACGTGTGGCACGGCTATATCTCGGGGATGCGCCCGGGGCAGCATTATGGCCTGCGCGCGCATGGCCCCTATGCGCCCGCGCAGGGGCACAGGTTCAATCCGCACAAGCTGTTGCTGGATCCCTATGCAAAGCGGCTGACCGGCCATCCGAAATGGCACGATGCGCTGATGGGCTATACTGTGGGGTCGGACGAGGGCGATCTCAGCTTTGACAAACGCGACAGTGCGCCCTGGATGCCCCGCGCCGTGGTGGAAGACCCGGCGTTTTCATGGGGTCGTGATGCGCCCCCCCTGACGCCGATCCAGGATACGGTGATCTATGAGGCGCATGTCAAGGGATTGACCGCCCTGCACCCCGGCGTTGATCTGCCCGGCACATTTCTGGGCATGGCGTCGGATCCGATGCTGGATTACCTGACAGATCTCGGGATCACCGCGATCGAGCTTTTGCCGGCACAGGCGTTTCTGAACGACCGGTTTCTGGTGGAAAAGAAGCTGACCAATTACTGGGGCTATCAGACGCTGGGTTTTTTCGCGCCCGAACCGCGGTACATGCACCGTGGCCATATCGCCGAGTTTCAGCAGATGGTGGCGCGGTTCCATTCGGCCGGCATCGAGGTGCTGATCGATGTGGTGTACAACCACACCTGCGAAGGCAACGAAAACGGGCCGACCCTGGCATTTCGCGGCCTCGACAACGCCAGCTATTATCGTCTGGCGGACAACCCGGCGCATTACATCAACGATACCGGCACCGGCAACACGTTGAACGTCGATCACCCGATGGTGCTGCGCATGGTGATGGATTCACTGCGCTATTGGGTCGAGGTGATGCATGTCGACGGGTTTCGATTTGATCTGTGTTCGACCCTGGGGCGCACCGATCAGGGGTTCGACCGGGGCGCGGCGTTTTTCGATGCGATCCGGCAAGATCCGGTGCTGACCGGCAAAAAGCTGATCGCGGAACCGTGGGACATCGGGCCGGGCGGCTATCAGCTGGGCGCCTTTCCACCGCCGTTCATGGAGTGGAACGACAAATACCGCGACACCGTGCGCCGGTTCTGGCGGATGGATCCGGGGATGGCGCCGGGGCTGGCCGATCGGCTTACCGGATCGGCATTGCAGTTCGATCATTCCGGCCGACCTGCCACCGCTTCGGTAAATCTGGTCACGGCCCATGATGGGTTTACGTTGCAAGATGTTGTTTCATTTGATGAAAAACACAACATTGCGAATGGTGAAGATGGCAAGGACGGCCATGGAGAGAACTTTTCCGACAATATGGGCGTCGAGGGCGCAACCCAGAAACTGGCGGTGATTGCTGTTCGCGCGCGGCGGCGGCGCAATCTGATGGCAACGCTGTTCCTGTCCCAGGGCACGCCGATGTTGTTGGCCGGTGACGAGGTGGGCCATTCGCAGAATGGCAACAACAACGCCTATTGTCAGGACAACGCCATCAGCTGGATCGACTGGGCCAACGCCGACACCGAATTTCACGCCTTTACCCGGCGGATGATCGCGTTTCGCAAACGCCACCCGATCCTGCGGCAGAAACTATTCTTGCATGCCCAGCAACGCGCGGTGGACGGCAAGCCCGATGTGTTCTGGTGGAGCGCGTCCGGCGCGCCGATTTCCGATGAACAATGGCAGGATCCGGCGTTGTGCTGTATCTGCGCCGAAATGCGCACAGCATCGCTCACGCCGTTCTATGATGCCACCGAAAACGCGGTGTTTGCGGTGTTCAACGCCGGCGACGCAGTGGTGGTGACATTGCCCGAACCGCCCAAGGGTCAGATCTGGGCGTGCAGGATCGACACGGCCGAGCCTGCGGCGCAAACCCGCTGTCTGACCCGCCATGAGGTGGCCGCGCACAGCGTCGCGGTGTTGGTGTTGGAGCCTGCGCGATGAATGACGCGCTGAGCCGGCTTGCGGCGCATCTTGGTGTCATGCCGCGTTATCAGGACCAGACCGATCGCTGGCACGTTACCACGCCGGAAACCCTGTCGGCCATCATCGCCGCAATGGGGTTTGATCCTGCCGCCGCCCAGGCGACGTTGGAACAGCTTGAGGCCGAGGCGGCGGCGCGGACGTTGCCGGAATGGCTGGTCGTTACGGCCGATCATCCGGGGCCGGTGGTGGACGGGGCCTGGGCGCTGTGCCTTGAGGATGGCAGCTGTCGCACAGGGCAAGGGGCCTTGCCGGTGCTGCCTCTGGGCATTCACCGGCTTGACGTGGCGGGGCAGGTGACCTGGCTGTTGGCCGCGCCCGATACATTGCCCGAACCGCCGCTGATCTGGGGGGTGACACTGCCGCTGTATGGTCTGCGCAGCGCGGTACAGGGCGGCGTCGGCAGCTACGCCGATCTGGGCGGCGTCGTGGCCGGGCTGGCCGGTTTGGGGGCGGGTTTTGTCGGGATCAACCCTATCCATGCCGGATTTCCCTGTGATTCCGCCGCGTTCAGCCCTTATGCCCCGACCAGCCGCAGGCGGTTTTCCACCCTGCACATCGACGCGGGCGCAAAGCCCGATGATCATGAGCCCTTGATCGGCTACGACCGCGTGGTGCCCGCGCAGGATGCAGCCCTGCGCGCCGAATTCGCCGCGTTTTGCGGTGATCCGCGGTTCGATGCCTATCTGGCCACCGAGGGTGCGGATTTGCAGCGGTTCGCCTTGCATCAGGCGCTGTCCGACCTGCACGGCGCCTATTGGCCCGACTGGCCCGCCGCCTTGCAAGACCCAGCCTCGCCCGAGGTGGCTGCCTTTGCCGTTGCAAAACCGGGCGCCGTGCGGTTTCACGCATGGGCGCAATGGCGGGCGGAATTGCAATTGGCCGAGGTGCGCGATGCGGCGCGGGATCTGTCGCTGGGCCTGTATCTGGATCTGGCCGTGGGCACCCATCCGGCGGGGGCGGAAACCTGGGGCGATCCGGCGCTGTTTGCGCGCGGCTGTTCCCTGGGTGCGCCGCCCGATGCGTTTTCGCCCGATGGACAACGCTGGAACCTTGCGCCCTTGCGCCCACGCGTTCTGGCGCAGACTGGTTTTTCCGCCCTGGCCCGGATTTTGCGCGCCCAGTTGCGGTTTGCCCGGGTGTTGCGGATCGACCATATCCTGGGGTTCGAGCGGGCGTTCTGGGTGCCGGAAAATGCCCCGGGCGCCTATGTGCAGATGCCGAAAGCCGCGCTTCTGGCCGTGGCCCGGATCGAGGCGGCGCGCGTCGGGGCCGTGATCATCGGTGAGGATTTGGGAAACATTCCCAAAGGCTTGCATACCGATCTTGCAGCATCTGGCATTCTTGGGTGCAGGGTGGCGATGTTTGAGCAGGATTGGGATGCCGCCACCCCCACGTTCAAACCCGCCGCCGCCTATGATGCCCGCGTGCTGACGGCGTTCGCCAGCCACGATCTGCCCACCTGGCGGGGTTGGCGGCGCGGCACCGATATTGCATGGCGCGGGCGTTTGGGCAGCATCGATTGTGCCGCGCAAACCGCCGCTATGGATCACCGCATGGCCGAGGTGGCCGCATTTGAAACCACCATTGGCGGGCGCAATATCGGGCGGCTGAACGGGTTTCTGGCGGCAACGCCGTCGCGCCTGATCGCGCTGCAGGCCGAAGATCTGCTGGGCCTGATCGAACAACCAAATCTGCCGGGAACGGTGTATGATCACCCCAACTGGCGCCGCCGGTTGGGGGTGAGCGCCTCCGATCTGGCCCGCCATCCTGGGGTGGTTCAGGCCGCCCGGATCATGACAACCGCAGGAAGACGAGGACTAAAATGACCGTGACCACCGTGAAAACAGCCCCGATCGACGGCCAGGTGCCCGGCACCAGCGGCCTGCGCAAGAAGACCCACATTTTCATGCAGCCACATTATTTGGAGAACTTCATCCAGTCGATCTGGACCGCGATCGGCGGGGTGCGGGGCAAGACGTTGGTTCTGGGCGGCGACGGGCGCTATTTCAACGACCGTGCGGCGCAGGTGATCCTGCGCATGGCGGCGGCGGGAGGCGCGGCCAAGGTGATCGTCGGGCAGTCGGCGCTTTTGTCAACGCCGGCGGCCAGTCATCTGATAAGATTGTATAAGACAGACGGTGGCATCATCATGTCGGCCAGCCACAACCCCGGTGGCCCGGATGAGGATTTTGGCGTCAAGTTCAACATGCCCAACGGCGGCCCGGCCCCCGAACCCGTGACCGACCGGATGGTAGCGGCCGCGCAATCAATCAGTGAATACCACATCATCGAGGCACAGGATGTCGATCTGGCGCGCCTTGGCACCACAACCTTGGGTGCGATGCAGATCGAGGTGGTGGACCCGGTGGCAGACTATGCTGAATTGATGGAGAAATTGTTCGATTTCAAAGCGATCAAGGCACTACTCGACTCCGGGTTTACGCTGCGG
>Ga0210015_1000273_pt1 | contig 55045 bp, 52 predicted proteins | sample CryGeymeta201522_FD_185471 | JGI IMG/M metagenome (GOLD analysis project Ga0210015, IMG submission 185471) | Groundwater microbial communities from Crystal Geyser aquifers in Utah, USA - Crystal Geyser metaG 2015-22 (SPAdes) (version 2) | ecosystem: Environmental > Aquatic > Deep subsurface >...
CCGCAAGGGGGGGATCGCATGAACAGGGGTGTGACATTGGCGGCGATGCTCGCGCTTCTGGCCGGTTGCGGCGATCCCTTGTCCGATGTTGCGCGGCTCGGGGATGTCGAACTGGCCGCAGGCGCGCCTGTCGCCGCGGCGATCGCTGCGGCGGATGAGACCGCCGATGCGCCGGGCTTTTGGGCGCGGCTACGCGCGGGCGAGATCCCCGCGCAGACCGACCTTGCCGGCGATGGGCCCGGGGCTGACATGGCCGGTGCGCAGGCAGGTGGGGATGACGTCGCCGGGGCGGAGCAGGTGGCCGGCGGCGGCGGTTTCTGGGCGCAACTGGGCTTTGGGCCGCGCGCAGGGGCCGCGGCGGAAAATCCGCCGTCCGCGACTGTCACGCTCGCCGCCCTGGCAACCGCGGGTGTGGCGGGCGATGACGCCGCCGTGCCGCCCGATGCGCCCGCCGCAGCCGACCCCGCCGACCCTGCCGCAGCCGACCCCGCCGACCCTGCCGCAGCCGACCCCGCCGACCCTGCCGCAGCCGATCCCGCCGCAGCCGATCCCGCAACTGGCGCAGTGCCGCAGGAGGCACCGCGCCGCCAGTCGCTCTTTGGTCCGCGCGTCAGCGCGCCGACCGGGCCCGATGCCACGCGGGTGGCACCGGGGACCATCCTTCCCTATGGTCAGATCGCGACGGTCTGCGGTCTGTCCGACAGCGCGCTGGGCACGGTCGTCGAACAGGCCTCGGGCTATGTGGTTCATGACACCGCCGCCAGTTCGGTGGCGCAGCGGACCCATTACATCACCGGTTTTCCCGATGGCTGCGCGCGGCAGTTCACCGCGGCCCTCGCGCTGTTCGGGGATGTGGGCACGCATGAGGTCGTCCGCTACATGAGCGGCGCCGCCGCGCGGCCCTACAGCGCGACCGACACCGCCTATGAACAGCTCAAGGCCGATGTCTGCCGTGTCGGCGCGGGCGAGCCCTGTGGTCCGGCCCTCGACCGGCTGGCGCGGCGCACGGTGTTCATCACGGTCTACGAGACCTTTGGCACCAACCCGACCTGGGGCGATATCCTGCTGCATGACGGCGCGGTTCTTGCCGTCAATTTCAACTAGGGCGCGCTGTCACCAATGTGGCGGGCGCTGGTCGGCGAGGGGCAGCGCGCCGGCCTCGCTGTCGCGGTCAAGCTCGCGCGCAACGAGGGTCTGCACGAGGGCGGCGAGGCGCGCGATGTCGCGGTCCTGGCGCACGACGACCTCCGAGAGGTCATCCACGCTGCGGATCAGATGGGCAAGGCGCTCTTCGATCTTTGTTACATCGGTCATGGGGCTGACGAAATCCTTCGCAGAAGGATTTGCAAGAGTTTTCGTACGAAAACTCTTTCCCGGCGCCACCCGCCGCGCGGTTGCCCCGCCTGCGCGCCCGCGCTAAAGGCAGCGCAAGACCGCAAGTCAGGATCGCGCACCAATGGCCAAGGACAAGACCCCGCGTCGCCCGCAGGCGGTGACACCGAAAGGGTTTCGCGACTATTTCGGCGCCGATGTCACCGCGCGCGCGCAAATGTTGGCGCAGATCGCGGCTGTCTATCATCGTTACGGTTTTGACGCGCTCGAGACCAGCGCGGTCGAGACGGTCGAGGCGCTGGGCAAGTTCCTGCCCGATGTGGACCGGCCGAACGAGGGCGTCTTTGCCTGGCAGGACGAGGATATGGACTGGCTCGCGCTGCGCTATGACCTGACCGCGCCGCTGGCCCGCGTCTATGCGCAGCATCGCAATGACCTGCCGACGCCCTATCGCCGCTATGCGATGGGCCCGGTCTGGCGCAACGAAAAGCCCGGGCCTGGGCGGTTTCGCCAGTTCTATCAATGCGATGCCGATACCGTGGGAGCGGCGAGCGTGGCGGCGGATGCCGAGATCTGCGCGATGCTGGCCGACTGTCTCGAAGAGGTGGGCATTGCACGCGGCGACTATGTCGTGCGGGTGAACAACCGCAAGGTGCTCAACGGCGTGATGGAAGTCGCAGGCGTGCTCGACCCCGCCGATCCCGCGCGTTTCGTGCAGGAACGCGGCATCGTGCTGCGCGCCATCGACAAGCTCGACCGGCTTGGCCCGGACGGTGTGCGCGCGCTTCTGGGCGAGGGGCGCCGCGATGAGAGCGGCGATGTGACCAAGGGCGCCGGGCTGGCGGATGCGCAGGCCGAGGTCGTGATGGGCTTCGTGCAGGCGCGCGGTGACAGCGGGGCCGCGACCGTGGCGCGGTTGCGCGCGCTTGTGGCGGGTTCCGCGACCGGCATGGCTGGGGTGGACGAGCTCGAGACCATCGCCGACCTGCTCGCAGCCCAGGGTTATGGCGCTGACCGCATCGTCATCGACCCTTCGGTGGTGCGCGGCCTTGGCTATTACACCGGCCCGGTGTTCGAGGCCGAACTCACCTTCGAGATCACCGATGACAAGGGCCGCCGCCAGCAGTTCGGTTCGGTGGCGGGGGGCGGGCGCTATGACGATCTGGTGAAACGCTTCACCGGGCAGGAAGTGCCCGCGACCGGCGTCTCCATCGGCGTGGACCGGCTGCTTGCAGCTCTGCGCGCCAAGGGGCGGCTCGCGGCGACGCAGGCCGCAGGACCGGTCATCATCACCGTGATGGACCGCGACCGGATGGCCGATTATCAGGCGATGGCGGGCGAATTGCGCCGCGCGGGCATCCGTGCCGAGGTCTATCTCGGCAACTCCAAGCAATTCGGCAACCAGTTGAAATACGCCGACAAACGCGCCTCGCCGCTCGCCGTGATCGAGGGGGCCGAAGAGCAGGCGCGCGGCGTCGTGCAGATCAAGGATCTGGTGCTCGGCGCGCAGATCGCCGCCGGCGCAAGCCTCGAGGAATGGAAGGACCGCCCGTCGCAGCATGAGGTGCCGCGCGCGGCGCTGGTGGACTGGGTGCGCGACTTTCTGGCGGGCCGGTCGTGATCGACAGCGCGGCCAAGGCGGCGGCACGGGCCGAAGCGGCGCGCCTTGTCGCGCATTTCCGCGCGACGGGCGCCGTGCCGGTCGAGGCCGCGATCCTGCAATCGGCCGACACGCTCCTTGACCTTTACGGCGAGGATATCCGCGCGCGCGCCTATGTCACCGCCGACCCGCAGCGCGGCGAGATGATGCTGCGCCCCGACTTTACCGTGCCCGTCGTGCAGATGCATATGGACAGCGGCGCCGACCCCGCCCGCTATACCTATGCCGGCGAGGTGTTCCGCCGGCAGGAGGTCAACGAGACGCGGCCCAACGAATTCCTGCAGGTGGGCTTCGAGGTGTTCGACGGCCGCGCGCCCGCCCTGGCCGATGCCGAGGTCTATGCCACAATCGCGGCCGCGCTCGACGGTCTGGGCCTGCGCGCGGCCACCGGCGATATCGGCATCCTGCTGGCGGCGGTGGGCGGTCTGCGCACGACCGAGGCGCGCCGCGCCGCGCTGGTCCGCCACCTGTGGCGGCCGCGCCGCTTCCGCGCGCTGCTCGACCGCTTTGCCGCGCGCGTGCCGCCCGCCCCCTCACGTGTGGCCCTTCTCGCCGCCGCCGACCCGCTGGCCGACGCCGGGCCCGAGATCGGCCTGCGCAGCCGGACCGAGGTCGCGGCCCGCATCGCGACCCTGCGGGCCGACGCGCTCGCGCCGCCGATCTCGGAAGAGGAGGTCGGGATGCTCGACGCGCTTCTGGCACTGCGCGAGACGGCCCCGCATGTGCTCGATGCGTTGCGCGACATGGAGGTCGACATGCCCGCGATCGGCCCCGCGATCGCACGGCTGTCAGAGCGGCTCGACGCCATGGCCGCGCGCGGTGTGGATGTCGAGGCGCTGCCCTTCGAGGCGAGCTATGGCCGCACCTCGATGGAGTATTACGACGGTTTCGTCTTTGGCTTTTACGCCGACAGCCGGCCCGATCTGCCCCCTGTCGCGACCGGCGGGCGCTATGACGCGCTCACGCGGCTGCTGGGGCAGGGGCGCGAAGTCCCCGCCGTGGGGGGGGTGATCCGGCCCGAACTCGTGGTCAGCCTGCGGGAGGGCGCGCAATGATCAAGCTGGGCGTGCCGTCCAAGGGGCGGCTGATGGACAAGACGTTCCAATGGTTCGCCGCCCGTGGCATCACCCTGCGCAAGGCCGGGTCCGAGCGTGACTATGCCGGTGTGGTCGAGGGCATCGAGGGGGTCGAACTGGTCCTCCTCTCGGCCGGCGAGATCCCGCGCGAACTGGCCGCGGGGCGGCTGCATCTGGGCGTGACCGGGTCCGACCTCGTGCGCGAAAAGGTGGTGTTCTGGGAAACCCGGCTGCCGGTGATGGCCGAACTGGGCTTTGGCGGGGCCGATCTGGTGATCGCCGTGCCGCAGCTCTGGGTCGATGTGGACACGCTCGACGACCTCGACGCCGTCTGCGCCGCGTTTCGCCGCAGACATGGCTTCCGGCTGCGGATCGCGACAAAATACCATCGTCTGGTGCGCGACTTCCTGCAGGCGCAGGGCGTGGCGGACTATCAGCTTGTGGACAGTCAGGGCGCGACCGAAGGCACAGTGAAATACGAGACCGCAGAGGCAATTGCCGACATCACCTCGACCGGCGAGACCCTGCGCGCAAACGGGCTGAAGGTGCTGACAGGCGGGCTGATCCACGCCTCTCAGGCGACCCTGTTCCGCTCGCGTGCCGCCGAATGGACCCAGGCCGACCGCGCATTGCGCCACGAGATCGAGGCGCGGCTCGGTATCTGACGGCGCCGCGGGGGCGCTGCCCCCGCACCCCCGGGATATTTGTGGCCAAAAGATGGGATGCGCGCGCCTTTGGCTTCTTTGTGCCAGAAATACTCCCCGCGGAGCGTCCGCAGGTGACGCTGGTGCCGGTCCGGGGGGTCAGAGCAGTCCGATATCGGCGAGGGCCGCGGAGAGTGCGGGGGGCAGGTCGTCATCGCCCGACCGGGCGCGGGCGAGGTCGGGCGGGGCATCGGCGGGGGAGAGATAGCGCCAACCCTGGAAGGGGCTGCGCTGCACCGGGGCGGTGCGGTGCAGGGTCGGGTCGAGCACGATGGCGCAGCGCGCGATGCCGTCGCTGCCTTGCACCTCGTCCAGCCGCACCACGCGCTGGCGACAGCAGAGCACGCCCTTGATGATCCAGTAGATCGACCCGCCGTTGAGCAGTTCCGCCTCGCGTTTGGGCCACATGCGGGTGACGTGGCGGGGCAGGCCGTCCGGCCCCTGGCTGCGCGGGTCGCGGTACCAGGCGTCAAGGTCCGCGATGTCCTCGGTGCCGACAGACAGTTTGATCAGGTGGGTCGTCTTGGTCATGTGCGCCTCGCAGTCAGGCGGTCAGCATAGTGTTGCGGCGGGCAGAGGCAAGGTGACGGCGGGGGGGAGTTGTGGCAGATGTTGTTGACGGGCAGGGGGCATCACCCTATCCTTGGCCTCCTCCACTCCCATCCCCAGCCTTTGCAAGGACCGCCTCCATGACCCGATTTGCTGCGCCGATTGCCGAACAGATCTGGGACATGAAATACCGTTTCAAGGCGGCGGATGGCACGGCCCTCGACGCATCGGTCGAGGACAGCTGGCGGCGAATCGCGCGCGCGCTGGCGGTGGTCGAGGCCGAGCCCGCCGTCTGGGAGGAGCGGTTCTATGCTGCGCTTGAGGATTTCCGCTTTCTGCCTGCGGGCCGCATCACCGCGGGCGCCGGCACCGCGCGGCAGGTGACGCTGTTCAACTGTTTCGTGATGGGCACCGTGCCCGACAGCATGGGCGGCATCTTTGACGCGCTCAAAGAGGCTGCGCTGACGATGCAGCAGGGCGGCGGGATCGGCTATGATTTCTCGACCATCCGGCCGCGCGGGGCGGCGGTGCATGGCGTGGCGGCGGATGCCTCGGGGCCCCTGTCGTTCATGGATGTCTGGGATGCGATGTGCCGCACGATCATGTCGGCGGGGTCGCGGCGCGGCGCGATGATGGCGACGATGCGCTGTGACCACCCCGATATCGAGGCCTTCATCACCGCGAAATCCGACCCTGTGCGCCTGCGCATGTTCAACATGTCGGTGCTGGTCACCGACCCCTTCATGGCCGCGGTCAAGGCCGATGGCCCCTGGGATCTGGTCTTTGGCGGGCGCGTCTATCGCACGTTGCGGGCGCGCGATCTGTGGAACAGCATCATGCGCTCGACCTTCGAGGTGGCAGAGCCGGGCGTGATCTTCATCGACCGGATCAACGCGGCCAACAATCTGGCCTATGCCGAGACCATCGCCGCCACCAACCCCTGTGGCGAGCAGCCATTGCCGCCCTATGGCGCCTGTCTCCTCGGCTCGATCAACCTGTCGCGGCTGGTTGCCGACCCGTTCGGCCCGCAGGCCGCGCTCGACCTCGCGGCGCTGGACGACCTTGTGGCCGTCGCGGTGCGGATGATGGACAATGTGGTGGACGCCAGCAATTTCCCGCTGCCCCAGCAGCAGGCCGAGGCCCGCGCCAAGCGGCGCATCGGGCTGGGGGTTACCGGGCTTGCCGATGCGCTCTTGATGGTGGGCAGCCGCTATGGGTCGGACGCGGCCGTGGCGCTGACCGAAGCCTGGATGCGCCGCATCGCGCGCGCCGCCTACCTCGCCTCGGTCGATCTGGCGCGCGAAAAGGGGGCGTTCCCGCTGTTTGACGCACAGAAGTATCTGGCGAGCGGCACCATGCAGGGGATGGACGCGGATGTGCGCGACGCCATCGCGCAGCACGGCATCCGCAATGCGCTGCTGACCTCGATCGCGCCCACCGGCACGATCAGCCTTTATGCCGGCAATGTGTCGAGCGGGATCGAGCCGGTCTTTGCCTATGCCTATACCCGCAAGGTGCTGCAAAAGGACGGCTCGCGCAGCGAGGAGGAGGTCGTCGATTACGCCGTGCAATTGTGGCGCGACCGGTTCGGCGATACGCCGCTGCCCGACTATTTCGTCAATGCCCAGACGCTCGCCCCGCTCGATCATGTGCGGATGCAGGCGGCGGCGCAGAAATGGGTGGACAGTTCGATCTCCAAGACGATCAACTGCCCCGAGGACATCAGCTTTGACGATTTCAAGGAGGTCTATATGGCCGCCTGGGACCAGGGCTGCAAAGGCTGCACCACCTACCGGCCCAATGCGGTCACGGGGTCGGTGCTGAGCGTGTCCGAGAGCACGGACAAGACCCCGTCAGAGCAACCCGCGCAGATGGGCGAGGGGGCCGAGGTCATCTACATGTCCGAACCGCTTGACCGGCCGACGGAACTGGAGGGCGCGACCTACAAGCTCAAGTGGCCCGACAGCGAACATGCGATCTACATCACCGTCAACGATCTGGTGGTGGCGGGGCACAGGCGGCCGTTCGAGGTGTTCATCAACTCCAAGAACATGGAGCATTTTGCCTGGACCGTCGCGCTCACGCGGATGATCTCGGCGGTGTTCCGGCGCGGCGGCGATGTGTCCTTTGTGGTCGAAGAGCTCAAGGCCGTGTTCGACCCGCGCGGCGGCGCCTGGATGGGGGGCAAATACGTCCCCTCGATCCTGGCCGCCATCGGCGGGGTGATTGAAAAGCATCTCGTCGCCATCGGCTTCATGGAGGGCGAGGGGCTGGGGCTCAAGTCCGATCCCAAGGCCGACCCCAAGGCTGATGGCATGGCCGATGTCGTGGCCATCGGCGCCAAGCGGGGCCGCGCCTGCACCTCTTGCGGCAGCTATGATCTGCGCATGGTCGAGGGCTGCATGACCTGTGCCTCCTGCGGCTATTCCAAATGCGGATGATGTGGGCATCCGGCCCGCGCCCCCTTGCAAAACAAGGGCGCAGCCTGCATTGACAGCGTTGCAATTGACCGGGCCAGCATCGTCATGACCGACCTCGACCATATCCGCAACTTTTCCATCGTGGCCCATATCGACCACGGCAAATCGACCCTTGCCGACCGCCTCATCCAGGAGACGGGGACGGTCAAGGATCGTGACATGAAGGAGCAGATGCTCGACAGCATGGATATCGAGCGCGAGCGCGGGATCACGATCAAGGCCAACACGGTGCGCATCGACTATGTCGCCGACAATGGCGAGGCCTATGTGCTCAACCTGATCGACACGCCGGGGCATGTGGACTTTGCCTATGAGGTGTCGCGGTCCATGCGCGCGGTCGAAGGCTCGCTTCTGGTCGTGGACAGCACGCAGGGGGTCGAGGCGCAGACGCTCGCCAATGTCTATCACGCGCTCGACGCCGATCACGAGATCGTGCCGGTGCTCAACAAGATCGACCTGCCGGCGTCGGAATGCGACCGGATCGCCGCGCAGATCGAGGATGTGATCGGCATCGACGCGAGCCAGGCGCTGCGGGTGTCAGCCAAGACCGGCGAGGGTATCCGCGCCACGCTCGAGGCCATCGTGCACCGCCTGCCCGCGCCCAGGGGCGACCGCGACGCGCCGCTCAAGGCGATGCTGGTCGATAGCTGGTATGACGCCTATCTGGGCGTGGTCGTCATGATCCGCGTGATGGACGGGGTGGTGCGCAAGGGCGACCGCATCCGCATGATGCAGACCGATGCGCTCTATGGCATCGACACGCTCGCCGTGCTCAAGCCGCAGATGGTGCCGATCCCCGAGCTTGGGCCGGGCGAGATCGGCGTGTTCACCGCCTCGATCAAGCAGGTGCGCGACACCCGGGTGGGCGACACCATTACGCATGAGAAAAAGGGCTGTGCGGTGGCGCTGCCGGGGTTCAAGCCCGCGCAGCCGGTGGTGTTCTGCGGGCTGTTTCCGGTGGATGCCAACCAGTTCGAGGACCTGCGCGAGGCGATCGACAAGCTGGCGCTGAACGACGCGAGCTTCAGCTCCGAGATGGAGACATCGGCGGCGCTGGGCTTTGGCTTTCGCTGCGGGTTCCTCGGCCTCCTGCACCTCGAGGTGATTCGCGACCGGCTCGAACGCGAATATGACATCGACCTCATCACCACCGCGCCCTCGGTGGTCTATCACCTCTTCATGAAGGACGGCACCGTCCGCGATCTGCACAACCCCGCCGACATGCCCGACCTGACGCTGGTCGATCACGTGGAGGAACCGCGGATCAAGGCCACGATCCTGGTGCCTGACGAATACCTCGGCGATGTGCTCAAGCTCTGCCAGGATCGCCGCGGCGTGCAGCTTGACCTCACCTATGCGGGGCAGCGGGCGATGGCGGTTTATGACCTGCCGCTCAACGAGGTGGTGTTCGACTTCTACGACCGGCTGAAATCGGTGACCAAGGGCTATGCGTCCTTTGACTATGCGATGACGGGGTATCAGGAGGACAATCTGGTCAAGATGTCGGTGCTGGTGAATGACGAACCCGTCGATGCCCTGTCGATGATGGTGCACCGCGACCGGGCCGAGATGCGCGGCCGCGCGATGGTGGAAAAGCTCAAGGATCTGATCCCGCGCCATATGTTCAAGATCCCGATCCAGGCCGCCATCGGCAGCAAGGTGATCGCCCGCGAAACGCTGAGCGCGCTGCGCAAGGATGTGACGGCCAAGTGTTATGGCGGCGACGCCACCCGCAAGCGCAAGCTGCTGGACAAGCAGAAGGCCGGCAAGAAGAAGATGCGCCAGTTCGGCAAGGTCGAGATCCCGCAAGAGGCGTTCATCTCGGCGCTCAAGATGGATAGCTGACGCGCGCGCGGGCGGCGGCTGTTTGACATCGCTCAAGGCGGCGTGGCGCAGGGTGCGGCACAATGCTCCTGTCAGTCAGACAGGAGACGTGCATGCTACGCCTTGCCTCGGTCCTCTATTCCATCATCGCCACCACGCTCGCGGGCAGTTGCGTGATCGTGGCGCTTGTCAGCGGCTATGACACGCTGCTCCCGATTGTCGTCGCAGCGGCCCTGGGGGCCGTCGCGGCAGTGCCGGTGGCCTGGCTGGTCGCCCGTGCGATGATCGGCGCGGATGCAACGGAATAGGCCGGTGGCCGCGTATTACCATCAGACCGGATGATGGAGACCCCGATGCGCACGCTGCCCTATGCCTATGTCCTGCTGCTGGGCCTCCTGGTGCTGGCGGCGCTGGTGTCGTCGCAGACGCTGGCTGTGTTGCCCTGAGGGCGGCGTGGGACTTGATCCCGCTTCAGGTCTGCCCCGCCTCTGCCCCGCCTCTGCCCCGCCTGTCCCCCGCCTGTGCCCCGCCTGTGCGCCAGCACATTGCCTGGCATCACGCCTCCAGAAACGCCCGCACCGCCGCCTCGAATTCGCGCGGTTTCTCGGCGTGCAGCCAGTGGCCGGTGCCGGGGATGCGCGCGAAACGCGCGGCGGGGAAAGAGGCGCGGATGGTGTCGCGATATGCGGGCAGCACATAGTCCGAATTGGCTCCCGACAGGAACAGCACCGGCCCGTCAAACCGCCCGGTGACGGTGGGCCAGCCCACCACCGCAGGCATCGCGCGTTCGAGCACGTCGAGGTTCACGCGCCAGCGTTTCTCTGTCATGTCAAGGCTTTGCAAGAGGAATGCCGCGATCTCAGGGGTGCTGGCCTGCATCATCTCTGCCGCCTGCGCGCGGGTCGTGACGCGCGCGAGGTCCACGCGCCGCATCGCATCGACCTGCGGTTGCTGGCTGTGCCCGTAGGCCACCGGCGCGATGTCGGCCACGACAAGGCGGCGCACCTTGTCCGGCTGCGTGAGCGCCAGCATCATCGCGGCCTTGCCCCCCATCGAATGCCCCAGCAGATCGGCCTGCCCCTCGACAAGTTCGCCCAGATCACCCGCCATCGCGGGGTAGTCATGCACATCCGACCAGAAACTGCCGCCATGGTTGCGCATGTCGGCGGCGATCACCTGCCTGTTGTCGGACAGGCGTTTGGCGATCACCCCCCAGTTGCGCGCCGACCCGAACAGGCCATGCGCGATCAAGAGGGGCGGGCGGGCGGTGGGTGTGCCATGCAGGATCGTGTTCAACATGCACCACGGTCTAGCGCGCCGCAGGCCCCCTGCGCCAGAGCGATTGAGGCGCGCGCAGCGGCGGCGTAGAGACGGCGCCATGAACGGGGATGACATCAACGCCAGACTGGCCGAAATCAGCGGCCTGCTTGAATCGCAACTCCATGTGCGGGGGCGGTCGCTCGACGTGCAGTTGCGCCGGGCCAGGCGGCTCTTGCCGTCGGCCGTGCGGCGTGAGGCGCAGTATCTTGTGCAGGCGGCGGGGCTGGCGCAGAACCCCAAGCTCGCCCGGATGATCGACATGGCCAAGGTGGATAGCGCCCAGGCCCGTGTAGTGGCCTATTTGCAGGGCGTCGATCGGCAACGGCGCCGGCGCGACAGGCTCCTGAACCTGCTCGCGCTCAACGCCTTTTACGTTCTGGTGGTGGGCATCGCCGTCGTGGCCGTGCTGGTCTGGCGCGGGATCGTCTGACAGCCCCGCGCCACCCGTCTCAGAGCCCCTGATAGATCGGAAAGCGGTCGCACAGCGCCTCGACCCCCGCGCGCACCCGCGCCTCGACCTCCGGATCGCCCGCCCCGTCGCTGGCGGCCAGGCCGTCGGTCACCTCGACGATCCAGCGGCCGATCTGGCGGAACTCTGCCTCTCCAAAGCCGCGCGTGGTGCCGGCGGGCGACCCAAGCCGGATGCCCGAGGTGACGGTCGGCTTTTCGGGGTCAAAGGGGATGCCGTTCTTGTTGCAGGTGATATGCGCGCGCCCCAGCGCCTGTTCGGTCGCGTTGCCCTTGACCCCCTTGGGCCGCAGATCGACCAGCATCAGGTGCGTGTCGGTGCCGCCGGTGACGATGTCGAGCCCGCCTTTCATCAACTCATCCGCCAGCGCCTGCGCATTGGCGATGACCTGGCGCTGGTAGTCCTTGAAGCCCGGTTGCAGCGCCTCGCCAAAGGCCACCGCCTTGGCCGCGATCACATGCATCAGCGGGCCGCCCTGAATGCCGGGGAAAATCGCCGAGTTGACCTTTTTCGCGATTGCCTCGTCATTGGTCAGGATCATCCCGCCGCGCGGGCCGCGCAGGGTCTTGTGCGTCGTGGTCGTGGCCACATGCGCATGCGGGAAAGGCGAGGGGTAGAGGCCCGCCGCCACCAGCCCCGCGAAATGCGCCATATCGACGAGCAAGAGCGCGCCCACGCTGTCGGCGATCTCGCGCATCCGGGCAAAGTCGATGATGCGCGGAATGGCCGAGCCGCCGGCGATCAGCATTTTCGGCTGATGCTCGGTGGCCAATGCAGCGATCTGGTCATAGTCGATCAGGCTGTCCTGCGCGCGCACGCCATATTGCACCGCATTGAACCATTTGCCCGACTGGTTGGGCCTGGCCCCATGCGTCAGGTGTCCGCCCGCGTCGAGCGACATGCCCAGGATCGTGTCGCCCGGCGCCAGCAGCGCCTGGAACACGCCCTGATTGGCCTGGCTGCCCGAATTGGGCTGGACGTTGGCATAGGCGCAGCCGAACAGCGCGCAGGCCCGTTCGATGGCGAGGTTTTCGGCCACATCGACGAACTGGCAGCCGCCGTAATAGCGACGGCCCGGATAGCCTTCGGCGTATTTGTTGGTCATGACGCCGCCCTGCGCCTCCATCACCGCGGCCGAGACGATGTTCTCGCTCGCGATCAGCTCGATCTCGTGGCGCTGGCGGCCAAGCTCGGATGTCATGGCGGCGAAAAGCGCGGGGTCGCGGGTGGCCAGTTTCTCGGTAAAGAATCCATCGTCGCGGGTGGGGGCGTTCATGGGCAGCGTCCTTGCTCTGGGGCGGGTCATTGGCGCGTTACATAGGCCCAAGTCGTGCGCCGGAAAACCCATATTGCGAAAGCTGCGCCCAGTTGCCGCCCCCCCCATGCTTGCCTTTCGCCCCGGCGCGGGCCAACACTGGCGCGCAACGGCCGGGAGGGCTGCCATGACATCGCCCAGGATCGCCTTTCTGGCCAGCGCCGCGCCCATCGCGCAAGAGGCGCGCCAGGCGCTGTCTGCCCGTTACGGCGATGTGTCGCCAGAACAGGCGGAGGTGATCGTGGCGCTGGGCGGCGACGGGTTCATGTTGCAGACCCTGCACGCGACGCAGGCCCATGGCGTGCCGGTCTATGGCATGAACCGGGGCACGGTCGGCTTTCTGATGAACGAATACCACCCTGACGACCTGCCCGATCGTCTTGCCAGTGCCGAGGAGGCGGCGATCAATCCGCTGTCCAGCACGGCCATCACGGTGGACGGGGTCGCGCATCACGCGCTGGCCATCAACGAGGTGAGCCTGCTGCGCGCCGGGCCGCAGGCGGCCAAGCTGCGCATTCTGGTGGATGGCAAGCTCAGGATGGAAGAGCTTGTCTGCGACGGCGCGCTGGTGGCCACGCCCGCGGGGTCCACCGCCTACAACTATTCCGCGCATGGGCCGATTCTGCCCATCGGGTCGGATGTGCTGGCGCTGACGGCTGTCGCGGCCTTTCGTCCCCGGCGCTGGCGTGGCGCGCTCTTGCCCAAATCGGCTGTGGTGCGCTTCGAAGTGATCGACCCCGACCGTCGCCCGGTGATGTCGGATGCCGACGGCACATCGGTGCGCGATGTGAAGAGCGTCGAAATCCGGTCCGAACCCGCGATCACCCACCGCATCCTCTTTGACCCCGGTCACGGGCTCGAAGAGCGGCTCATCCAGGAGCAGTTTGCGTGAGACGGCTTTGGGAGGCTCTGCTGGCGATGGTGCTGGGCAGCGCTGTCGCAGCGCAGCCGGCGCGTGATATTTCCCCCGACAAGCTGTTTGCACTGTCGCTGCTGGCGGGGCAGGACAGCGATACGCTCCTGGCCGCGCTGCACGACATCGACCCGCGTCTGGTGGCCAATTTCCGCACCACCGCCGCCGACCTGCCGGCTGACCTCGCCGACCCGGCCTATTTCTACTTCGAGGCCAGAACGCCCGAGGATGACACCGATGGTCGGGATCATATGCTGGTGATCTGCACCCAGATGGGCCGCGCCAATGTGCTGCGCGTGCTCGCCGGGCCGCGTTCCGATCTGGGCGGCCGGCTTCCCAACGCGCTGCGGCTGGGCACGACGATCGACACTGACGCGACCGTCCTGCTCGACTGCCTGATCCAGTTCTGGTCGCTCGACCCGCAGGTGCCCCTCGCGGTAGAGGATGTGGTCCCCGCGATGCAGGCCTATCCCGGATCTGTGACACAGGCCAGGCAGATGGTCGCGGACCCCGACGGCGCCATGATCGCCACGCATGAGGTCGGTCTGCTGGGCCAAGGCGAGGTGCGTCCCGGCCTGCGGGTGCCGCGGCTGACCTTTGCCACGGGGATCCTCGGGCAGGATATCACCCTGACCGCCTTTGTGACCTCGCCGCCGACAAGCTGACCACCCCGCGTCAGCCGATGGCAGCCCCACGCTAGCCGATAGCGGTGCGGCGATATTGGCTGTTTTGCCCGCCCATGCCCCGATGGCTGCACCGGCCTTGCCCTGATGGCTGCCTTGGGCCGGTGGGTAACAGCAACCGCTGGGCAATGGGCCCCGGCAGAGGAGTTCACGATGACATTCACGGGTTTCGCAAGGACGATCACGCTCACCGCGCTCATGGCGCTGGGCACCGCCGCGCCGCTGATGGCGGATGGCAACCGCGTCACATTCGACCAATGGGGGCGCGACAATGCGCTGGGCGTGGCGCAATACGGCAGCCGCAACCGGCTGAGCGTCACGCAGGACGGCTGGCAGAACAACGCCATCGCCACGCAGGACGGCGCGCGCAACCGCACGGTGCTGGGCCAGACCGGCTTTCGCAACCAGGTGACGACCGACCAGACCGGCCGCTGCAATATCCTCGGTGTGGCGCAGTTCGGCGCCTACAACACGGCCGAGGCGACCCAGGCGGGAGGCTGCAACGCGCTCGCCATCATCCAGGGCGGCCAGGGTGGCCGCGTCGTCACCCGGCAGTCCGGGCGCGGCAATGTCGCGGTGATCGTGCAGGACTGACCTGCGGGCGGCGCGGGGTCGGCGGTGCCGGCCCCGCCCTTGGAAACGGGAGATGCGACAATGACGATCCAATCACCGATGCTCCTGGGCCTGGGCGCACTGGCGCTCGCGGCCTGCGCGCTGGCCGATGCGAGCACGCGCACCACCGCCGCCCTGCGCGGGCCAGAGCCGCCAGCGGCCAGCCTCACCTGCGCACTGCGGCTGATCGAGACGCGCGGCGGCCTCAGCGCGCGGGCGGAGTTGCGGGCGCCCGCAGCGACGGCGGGGCGCTATGCGCTGCGGCTGCGGCGCGGGGCGGGGCTGGTGCTCGACCAGGGCGGCGATTTCAGCGCGCGGGCGGGCGAGACGCTGACGCTGGGCCAGGCGATGCTGTCGGGCGGGGTGGCCGGGCTCGACGCCGGTCTGACGGTGCAGGTGGGCGGGCGCGATGTCACCTGCCCGGTGCTGCGCCAGTAGACCAGGGAAAGGATGCTGCCATGAAACGGGTTATGGGAATGGCCCTTGCGACGACTCTGGCCTTGCTGCTGCCAGCATTGCCCGCAGCGGCGCAGGGGGTGAGCATCACGCTGGTGCCGCGCAGCGCGGCCGAGACCGAGGCGCTGCGGCTGGCGCTCATGCTCTATGCGCTGCGCGAGGGGGGGAGCGGCGTGGTGCAGGGCGGGCAGGGCAATGCCGCGGCGCTGCTGCAATCGGGGGGCGGGCAGGTCGGCCTGATCCGCCAGCGCGGGCGCGGCCACCGCGCCACGCTCACGCAGACGGCCCCCGGCACCGCCTGGGCGATCATCCAGGGCGGGCGCGGGGCGCAGGCCGCGGTCACGCAGGACAGGCCCGGCGATGTGGGCCTGACGCTGCAATACGGCTGGTGAGCCGTCAGCCGCGCGCGTAGCCCAGTGGCTGCAGCGCGGCGCGGATCTCGTCGAGGATGGCGGGATCGTCGATGGTCGCGGGCATCTTGAAGTCCTGACCGTCGGCGATCTTGCCCATCGTCGCGCGCAGGATCTTGCCTGACCGCGTCTTGGGCAGCCTCTCGACCACGCAGGCGAGCTTGAACGCCGCGACCGGGCCGATCTGGTCGCGCACGCGCGCCACCTCTTCCTTCACGATCTCGGCGGCAGAGCGGGTGCAGCCCCGGTTGAGGCAGAGAAAGCCCAGCGGCAACTGCCCCTTGAGCGCGTCCGCCACGCCGATCACCGCGCATTCCGCGACATCGGGGTGGCCGGCCAGCACCTCTTCGATGGCGCCGGTGGACAGCCGGTGGCCCGCCACGTTGATCACGTCATCGGTGCGCGCCATGATGTAGAGATAGCCGTCCGCGTCGCACATCCCCGCATCCCCGGTCTCGTAATAGCCCGGAAAGGTGGTGAGGTAGGATTTGACAAAGCGCTCCTCGGCATTCCACAGCGTCGGCAGCGTGCCCGGCGGCAGCGGCAGCTTGACCGTGATCGCGCCCAGCGTGCCTGCCGGCACCTCGTGGCCGTCCTCGCCCAGAATGCGCACGTCATAGCCCGGCATCGGCACGGTGGGCGAGCCGATCTTGACCGGCAGCGCCTCGATCCCCAGCGGGTTGCCCGCGATGGTATAGCCGGTCTCGGTCTGCCACCAATGGTCGATCACCGGGATGTTCAGCGCCTTTTGCGCCCACAGGATCGTGTCGGGGTCGGCGCGTTCGCCCGCGAGATAGAGCGCGCGCAGGTGGCTCAGGTCGTAATCGGCCATCAGCAGGCCATCGGGATCCTCGCGCTTGATCGCGCGCAGCGCGGTCGGGGCGGTAAAGAAGGAGCGCACATCGTGCTCTGCAATCACCCGCCAGAAGGTGCCGGCATCGGGGGTGCCGACCGGCTTGCCCTCGAACACCACGGTGGTGTTGCCGTGGATGAGCGGGGCATAGCAGATATAGCTGTGCCCCACGACCCAGCCCACGTCGGAGGCGGCCCAGAACACCTCACCGGGTTGCACGTTGTAGATCGCCTGCATCGTCCAGTCGAGCGCGACGAGGTGCCCGCCCGTGGGCCGCACCACGCCCTTGGGCGCGCCGGTGGTGCCGGACGTGTAGAGGATATAGGCCGGATGGTTGCCCTCGACCGGGACACAGTCGGCCGGGGTGACGCCATACTGGAACGCGTGCCAGTCGAGATCGCGCCCGGGGATCAGCGTGGCGACCTCCTGTTCGCGCTGGAAGATCACGCAGAAATCGGGCTTGTGGCGCGCCTGCGCGATGGCGGCATCGACGAGCGGCTTGTAATGCACCACGCGCCCCGGCTCGATCCCGCAGGAGGCCGCGATAACCGCCTTGGGGGTGGCGTCATCGATCCGCACGGCCAGTTCATGCGCCGCGAAACCGCCAAAGACGACCGAATGGATCGCCCCGATCCGCGCGCAGGCGAGCATCGCCTCGAGCGCCTCGGGCACCATCGGCATGTAGATGATGACGCGGTCGCCCTTGCCGATGCCGCGGGCGCGCAGCGCGCCGGCGAGACTGGCCACGCGGGTCTGCAATTCGCCGTAGCTGATATGGCGGACGGTGCCGGTGACGGGGCTGTCATGGATGATGGCGATGCGGTCGCCATGTCCGGCCGCGACATGGCGGTCAACGGCGTTCCAGCAGGTGTTGACCATGCCGTCGCTGAACCATTCATAGAGCGGCGCGCGGTCGGCGTCGAGCGCGCGCGATGGTGCCACGTCCCAGTCGATGGCCTGCGCGGCCTGCATCCAGAAGCCTTCGGGGTCGGCCTTCCAGCCGTCGTAGATCTCGCGGTATCCCATGGTATTCAGCTCCTCCCGCCGTGGTCTTACGGTGCGCGATCCTGCCGCGAAAGCGACATCTTGTCACGTTTAGCGCTGACATCGGGGCGCAATCGCGGATGGATAGGGCGCAGTGGGGGCCAGCCCCCACACCCCCGGGATATTTATGGCCAAAAGATGGGGGCAGGGCGCGCGGCTGATGCCGGGCGGCCCGAGGCCCCGCCCGCAGGGGCGGGGGCGAGACAGGAGGCGTGCGCCGCAGGCGCTCTGCCGGATCAGGCCTATCCGTAGAGCGCGACAGGGGTTCCTGCGAGGGCCGAGATGTTGAGCAGGCCGCGCGGGGTGATCGAGGGGGTGACGATATTGGCGCGGTTGCCCATCCCCATCAGGATCGGCCCGACCTCGAGCCCGCCGGCGCGCATCTTGAGAATGTTGCGCACGCCCGAGGCGGCGTCGGTATTGGCAAAGACCAGTGCGTTGGCCGCGCCCACGATCCGCGATCCGGGAAAGATGCGGTCGCGCAGGTCGGGGTCCAGGGCCGCGTCGATATGCATTTCGCCCTCATAGGCGAAATCGCGCGGCGCGCTGTCGAGGAGTGCAAGGGCGCCGCGCATCCGCCGGCCGGTGTCGCAGTCGAGGTTGCCGAATTGCGAATGCGAACACAGTGCGATCTTGGGCTCGAGCCCAAAGCGGCGGACATGGCGCGCGCAGGCGATCACCGTTTCCGCGATCTGTTCCGGCGAGGGTTCGGGATGGACCTGGGTGTCGGCCACGAACAGCGGCCCATCCTCGAGAATCATCAGCGAAAGCGCGCCGATCGGGTGGTGCACCGCGTCGCCCAGCACCTGTGTCACATAGTTGAGATGCCACAGGAACTGCCCGAAGGTGCCACAGATCATGCTGTCGGCCTCGCCGCGCTGGACCATGACGGCGGCGATGGCTGTGGTATTGGTACGCATGATCGCCTTGGCGAGGTCCGGCGTCACGCCGCGCCGCGCCATCAGGTCGTGATAGCTGCCCCAATAGTCGCGGTAGCGGTGGTCGTTTTCGGGGTTCACCAGCCGGAAATCGACATTGGGCCGGATCTTGAGCCCCGCGCGTTCGCAGCGCGCCTCGATCACCTCGGGCCGCCCGATCAGGATCGGGATGTCTGTCGTCTCCTCCATCATCGCCTGCGCCGCGCGCAGCACGCGCTCGTCCTCGCCTTCGGCCAGCACGATGCGGCGGTTGGCGGTGCGCGCCGCCTCGAACACCCGGCGCATGATGAAGGCGGAACGGAACACCGACCCGTCGAGCCGCTCGCGATAGGCCTTGAGGTCGGCGATGGGGCGGGTGGCGACCCCGGTCTCCATCGCCGCGCGCGCCACGGCGCTGGCCACGACGCCGATCAGGCGCGGGTCGAACGGTTTGGGGATCAGATAGTCAGGGCCAAAGGTCATCCGCTCGCCCCGATAGGCGGCGGCGGCCTCGGCGCTGGTGGTGGCGCGGGCGAGTTCTGCGATGCCCTCGATGCAGGCGATCTTCATCGCCTCGTTGATTTCGGTCGCCCCGACATCCAGCGCCCCCCGGAAGATGAAGGGGAAGCAGAGCACGTTGTTGACCTGATTGGGATAATCCGACCGGCCCGTGGCGATGATCGCATCAGGGGCCACGGCGCGCGCGGCTGTCGGGTCGATCTCGGGCGAGGGGTTGGCCAGCGCAAAGATGATCGGACGTGGCGCCATCCTGGCCACCATGTCGGGCGTCAGCACGCCCGGCCCGGACAGACCCAGGAACATGTCCGCCCCCGCGATCACATCTGCCAGCGTCGCGGGCGTGGTGCCCTGCGCATAGGCGGCCTTTTGCGGGGTCATGTCCTGAGTGCGGCCGTTGTAGACCAGCCCGGCGAGGTCGCAGAGCCACACGTTCTCGCGCCGCACGCCCAGTTGCAGCAGCATGTTCAGGCAGGCGATCCCCGCCGCCCCGCCCCCGGTCGACACGATCCTGATGTCGGAAAACGCCTTGCCCGCCACGCGCAGCGCATTGGTCGCCGCCGCGCCCACGACGATGGCCGTGCCGTGCTGATCGTCGTGAAAGACCGGGATTTTCATGCGCGCGCGGCACAGCTCCTCGACGATGAAACAGTCGGGCGCCTTGATGTCCTCGAGGTTGATCGCGCCGAAGGTGGGCTCCAGCGCGCAGACGATATCGGCGAGTTTATGCGGGTCGGGCTCGTTCAACTCGATGTCGAAACAGTCGATATTGGCGAATTTCTTGAAGAGCACCGCCTTGCCTTCCATCACCGGCTTGGACGCCAGCGCGCCGATATTGCCCAGCCCGAGCACCGCCGTGCCATTGGTGACGACCGCCACCAGATTGCCGCGCGCGGTATAGTCGCGCGCGGTGTCCGGGCTGGCCTTGATCTCGAGACAGGCCTCGGCCACGCCGGGCGAATAGGCGCGGCTGAGGTCGCGGCCGTTGGCCAGAGGCTTGGTCGCGCGGATCTCGAGCTTGCCGGGCTTGGGAAAGCGGTGATAATCGAGCGCCGCCCGCCGCAGGCTGTCGTGATCCTCGTCACGCGATGTCTCGGTCATGAAATCCCCTCCGGCAGATAGTTCAGCATTAAACAATTCGGCGGGCCCGCGCGGCGCGCCCCCGCCTGCGATTAATCACGAATGCGGGGCTCTTGCAAATCCCCATGGGCGGCGACAGGGTCGCGGGATGACCAGCCCGATCCTCGCCGAGGCCCGCCTTTCCACCACCGACCTGCGGGCCGACCTTGCCTTTTTTGGTCAGGTGCTCGGGATGCGGCTCGACCAGATCCATCCCGCCGACAACCCGGCCGTGGCGGTCCTCTCGGGCCACGGGCTGCGCGTGCGGCTGATGGCCGGCTTGCCGGAGACGCCCGGCACGCTGTGCCTTCGCACCGACGATCCTGCCTTTGCCGGCGGAAAACAGCACCTTGTTGCGCCCGGCGGCACGCGGATCGAGGTTGCGGCGCTCAACCCGCCTGTGGTGGTGCCACCGACCGCCCACGCCTTTGTCGTGCGACGCCTCGCCGACGGCGCGCCCTGGGTGATCGGCCGTGCGGGCATGCATTACCGCGATCTCGTGCCCTCTCGCCTGGGCGGCGCGATGATCGCAAGCCATATCCGCATCCCCGACGGCGGGCCGGTCCCCGACATGGTGCATTTCCACAAGGTCGGCTTCCAGCTCATCTTCTGCCTCAGAGGCTGGGTTGACGTCGTCTACGAGGATCAGGGCGGCCCCCTGCGTCTGTCTCCCGGCGACTGTTTCATCCAGCCGCCCGAGATCCGGCACCGCGTGCTGCAGGCCAGCGACGGGATCGAGGTGATCGAGATCGGCGTGCCCGCCGACCATGTGACCGAGATCGACCATGCAATGACCCTGCCGACCCCGCATCTGCGCCCCGACCGCCGCTGGCAGGGTCAGCGCTTTGTGCACAATCGCGCCGAGGGCGCGCCCTGGATGCCCCACCGGCTGTCCGGCTACATCGCCCGCGACACCACTATCGCGGCCAACACCGACAACACCGCTACCGTGCGCGTTGTTCGAAAAGGACAAGGTTTGCCCGGAATGACCGCACATGATGCCGATATCATGTTCGGTTTCGTCATGTCAGGTGCCGTGCGGCTGCTGGGCGAAGGTCAGCCCGACATGCCGCTCACCCCCGGCGACGCCTTCGTCATACCGCCCGGCATGGCAACCTGCCTCGCCGCGCCCTCGGATGATCTTGAACTGCTCGAAGTGGCGCTTCCCGGCGATTTCACGACCACGCCCTGCTGACATCTTTTGGCCCCAAATATCCCGGGGGGGCGCCGCAGGCGCGGGGGCAGCGCCCCCTGCGACGCTTGCAAATATCCGCCAAGCCAAAGACAGTGTGCCAAAAGTGAAAGGTTCCCCGATGACCACGACCTCCCCGCTGATGCAACAGGCGCTTGCCGCCCGTGACCATGCCTATGCCCCCTATTCGCAGTTCAAGGTCGGCGCCGCGATCCGCGCCGCCTCGGGCCGCGTCTATCAGGGCGTCAATGTCGAGAATGCCGCCTATCCCGAAGGCACCTGTGCCGAGGCCGGTGCCATCGCGGCGATGATCCTGGGCGGCGATACGGTGATCGCCGAGGTCGCCGTGGTCGCCGATGCGACCGTCCCGGTCAGCCCCTGCGGCGGTTGCCGGCAAAAGCTGGCCGAGTTCGGTGCGGCCGATGTGCCCGTCACCATGGCCAATCTCGTGGGCGCCAGCCGGACCATGACGCTGGCCGAGCTTCTCCCCGGCGCCTTCGAGAAATCGCACATGGGCGAGTCCACCATGGGCGAGCACTAGCCGTGGACGCCCGGGCCATCATCGCGCGCCTGCGCAAGGGCCAGGTGCCGGACGCGGCCGAATTGCGCTGGTTTGCCACGGGCCTCGCCTCGGGCGCGGTGTCGGACGCGCAGGCTGGGGCCTTTGCGATGGCGGTCTGCCTGCGGGGCCTAGGGGATGAGGGGCGTGTGGCGCTGACGCTCGCCATGCGCGACTCGGGCGATGTGCTCAGGTGGGATCTGCCGGGCCCGGTGCTCGACAAGCATTCGACCGGCGGCGTGGGCGATTGCGTCTCGCTCCTGCTCGCCCCCGCGCTCGCGGCCTGCGGGGTCTATGTGCCGATGATCTCGGGCCGCGGGCTGGGCCATACCGGTGGCACGCTCGACAAGATGGAGGCGATCCCGGGGGTGCGCGCCCAGATCTCCGAGGCGCGGCTGCGCGAGATCACGGCCCGCGTGGGCTGCGCCATCGTCGGCGCCACCGGCACCATTGCCCCCGCCGACAAGCGGCTCTACGCGATCCGCGACGTGACCGGCACGGTGGAAAGCATCGATCTCATCACCGCCTCGATCCTGTCGAAAAAGCTCGCGGCCGGGCTGGGTGGTCTGGTGCTCGATGTCAAGGTCGGCTCCGGCGCCTTCATGAAGACCGCGCAGGACGCCCGCGCGCTGGCGACAGCGCTGGTGAGCACCGCCAATGGCGCCGGCTGCCCCACGGCCGCCTTCATCACCGACATGGACCAGCCGCTGTGTTCGAGCCTCGGCAATGCGCTCGAGGTCGCGCTCTGCATGGAGGTGCTGGCGGGCAACCGCGCTGCCGCGCCGCGTCTGCATGACCTGACCGTGGCGCTGGGCGGAAGGGTCATGGCGCTGGCGGGCGAGGCCGAGGGCGAGGCGGAAGAGATGATCGCCGAGGCGCTGTCGTCAGGCCGCGCCATGGACCGGTTCGCCGATATGGTCGTGGCCCTGGGCGGCCCGCCCGACATGGCCGAGGACTGGCGCACCCATCTGCCGCAGGCCCCCGTCCTGGGCGACGTGCTGGCGCGCGAGGCGGGCCATGTGGCGGCGATGGATGGCGAGGCGCTGGGCCTTGCCGTGGTGGCGCTGGGCGGCGGGCGGCGGGTCGAGACCGACCGCATCGACCCCGCCGTCGGGCTGTCGGACGTGGTCGCCCATGGCCAATGGGTGGACAAGGGCCAGCCGCTCGCCACGATCCACGCCCATGATGAGGGCACGGCCGAACAGGCCGCGCGCGCCGTCCTGGCGGCTGTGACATTGGGCGAGGCGCCGGAACCGCTGGCGCTCATCCGCGAAAGGATCGGTTGATGGCGCGCGCTTTTCTGGTGGTGATGGATTCGGTCGGCATCGGCGGCGCGCCCGACGCGGGCGCCTATTTCAACGGCGACCTGCCCGACAGTGGCGCCAATACGCTGGCGCATATCGCGCAGGCGCAGGCGGCGGCGGGCACACCCCTGCGGCTCGCCACGCTCGACGCGCTGGGGCTGGGGGCCGCACTGGAACTGGCGAGCGGGGCTGTCGTGCCGGGGCTTGGCGCCACGCCCGCCGGCGCCTGGGGGGCGGCGACAGAGGTCTCGCGTGGCAAGGATACGCCCTCGGGCCATTGGGAGATCGCCGGCGTGCCGGTGCCCTGGGACTGGGCCTATTTCCCGGTCACCGAACCGGTCTTTCCCGACGATCTGCTCTTGCGGGTCTGCGAGACCGCGGGCGTCGGCGGCACGCTGGGCAATTGCCATGCCTCGGGCACGGCGATCCTGGCGGAGCAGGGTGCGCGGCACATGAAAACCGGCTGGCCGATCTGCTACACCTCGTCCGATTCGGTGTTCCAGATCGCCGCACATGAAGAGGTGTTCGGCCTCGACCGGCTGTTGCACCTGTGCGAGACCATCGCCCCGGTGCTGCACGACATGCGCATCGGCCGGGTCATCGCGCGGCCCTTTGTCGGCACGCCCGAGGCCGGGTTCACCCGCACCGCGAACCGGCATGACTATGCCATCGCGCCGCCCTCGCCCACGCTCTGCGACTGGGTGCAAGGCGCCGGGCGTCGGGTCTATGCTATTGGAAAGATTGGCGATATATTCTCCATGCGCGGCATCTGCGAGGTGCGCAAGGGGCGCGATGTGGCGCTGATGGGGCATCTGGGCGACCTGGTGGATGACGCCGCCGAAGGCTCGCTGACATTTGCCAATTTCGTGGAGTTCGACAGCGAATACGGCCACCGCCGCGATGTCGCGGGCTATGCCCGGCATCTGGAATGGTTTGATGTTGAACTATCCCGCCTTCTGCCGCGCCTGCGCCCCGGCGACCTGATGGTCATCACCGCCGACCACGGCAATGACCCGACCTGGCCCGGCACCGACCACACCCGCGAACGGGTGCCGGTGCTGGTGCATGGCGCAGGCGTGCGGGCGCTGGGGCAGGTGGCATTCACTGACATCGCGGCCTCGGTCGCGGCGCATCTGGGCGTGCCCGCGCAGGGGCCCACGCAGGGGCCCGCGCAGGGGCCCACGCAGGGGCCCACGCAGGGGCCCGCGCAGGGGCCCGGGCTGCGTTCGGGGTTGCATTCGGGGCGGAGTTTCCTGTGACATTCGCATCGCTGCCCAAGGTCGAGCTTCACCTGCACCTCGAAGGCGGCGCGCCGCCCTCTTTCATCGCCGGGCTGGCGCGGGAAAAGCATATTGATATCAGCGGGATATTCCGCGAGGATGGCGGTTATAGATACCGCGACTTTGCCCATTTCCTGACCGTTTACGAGGCCGCCTGCACGACGCTGCAGACGCCGCAGGATTTCCACCGCCTGACGCTCGCTGTGCTGGAACAGAGCGCCGCGCATGGCGTGGTCTATTCCGAGACGTTCCTGTCGCCCGATTTCTGCGGCGGCGGCGATGTCGCTGCCTGGCGCGATTACCTCGCGGCCATCGCCGATGCGGCGGCCATCGCCGAGCGCAGCATGGGCATCACCCTGCGCGGTATCGTCACCTGCATCCGCCATTTCGGCCCCGATCAGGCGAAAACGGCGGCGCGCTGCGCGGCCGAGACGGCGGGGGGCTTTCTCACCGGTTTTGGCATGGCCGGGGCCGAGACGGTGGGGCGCCCGGGCGATTTTGCCTGGAGCTTTGACATGGCGCGCGAGGCCGGGTTGCGGCTGACCTGCCACGCGGGCGAATGGGGCGGGCCCGACATGGTGGCCGACACGCTGCGCGACCTTGCGCCCGAACGCATCGGCCATGGCATCAACGCCGCACGAGACCCTGCGCTGGTGGAGCGCATCGCCGAGGCCGGCGTGACGCTCGAGGTCTGCCCCGGATCAAACGTGTTCCTCGGCGCCGTGGCCTCGTGGAAAACGCATCCGATCAAGGACTTGCGCGACAGGGGTGTGCGCGTGACGGTCTCGACCGACGACCCGCCCTTCTTTGACACCACGATGACTGCCGAATACGACAGGCTCGCGCGGACCTTTGGCTGGGACGAGGCCGATTTTGCCGCGCTCAACACGACCGCCCTTGACGCCGCCTTTTGCGACAGTGACACCAAGGCCCGTATCGCCAAGCTGCTGGAGGCCAAATGACATCGCATCTGACCGTCGTCACCCATCCGCTGGTGCAGCACAAGCTGACGCTGATGCGCGACAAGGCGACCTCGACCAAGTCCTTTCGCCAGCTTTTGCGCGAGATCAGCCATCTGCTCGCCTATGAGGTCACGCGCGCGCTGCCGATGACCACCACCCGGATCGAAACCCCGCTCTGCGAGATGGATGCGCCGACCATCGAGGGCAAAAAGCTCGCGCTGATCTCGATCCTGCGGGCGGGCAACGGGCTGCTCGACGGCATTCTCGAGCTGATCCCGGCGGCGCGGGTGGGTTTTGTCGGGCTCTACCGCGACCCCGAAACGCTCAAGCCGGTGCAATATTATTACAAGGTGCCCAGCGAGCTCGAGGACCGCGTGACCATCGTCGTCGATCCGATGCTCGCCACCGGCAATTCCTCGGCCGCCGCCGTGGATCTGCTCAAGGCCTCCGGCGCGCGCGACATCCGCTTCATGTGCCTGCTGGCCGCGCCCGAAGGGATCGCGCGGATGAAAGAGGCGCATCCCGATGTGCCGATCGTCACGGCTGCGGTCGATAGTCATCTGAATGACCACGGCTATATCGTGCCGGGGCTAGGGGATGCGGGCGACCGGATGTATGGCACAAAATAGGGTGTGACCCTTTACACAATGGCTTTTCTGGGGCAGTCTTTGTTGACTGATCCAGGGGGATTCCATGTCCACATCACGCCTCGTTGTTGCGGCGCTCGTCGCGCTTGCCGGTTCTGCCCAGATGGGGTCGGCGCAGGTGCGCGGTGACAACCTGCCGGCAGAGTTTCCGCCAGCCTCCTACGCCGGTTCGCAATATGTGGACAGCCGCGGGTGTGCCTTCATCCGTGCCGGGATTTCGGGCGCTGTGACCTGGGTGCCGCGCATGACGCGGGACCGCCAACCGCTCTGCGGATTCGCGCCCACCGTCGTGGCCGCGGCCCCCCTGCCGGTGATCCCTGATGCAGTCGCCGCCGCCCCAGCCGCCGCCCCAGCCGCTGCCCTGGCCCCGGCTCCTGTGCAGGCGCCCGCGGCTGTCCCCGCGCCGCCGGCAGTGGCAGCGGCCGTGCCTGCCGCACCCGCGGCCCCGGCCCGCGCGACGGGTGCGCCGATGAATACCGTGGCCACGATCACCACGCCCCCGGTCCTGCAGCCCGCAGCGCCGGTGACCCCGCGTGTGATTGCAGCCCCTGCACCCGTCGCGGCACCCGTCGCGGCACCCGTCTTGCCCGCCGCCGCGCCGGAGCCGCGGCGCATCAGCCTGAGCGAGGCCTGTGCGGGCAAGTCCGGCCCGCAGCCCGGCTATATCCTCGCCACAACAGGCGAGACGCTCGATTGCGGCCCTGCGGCCCCGGTGGTCGTCGCGGCCGCACCTGTCGCCGCGCCCGTCGCCCCCCCGGCCCAGCCCGCGCTGCAATATGACCTGTGCGGTGCGGCCGACACGCCCGGCCAGCGTTACCTGACCGGCGGCACCGGCGTGCCGGTGCGCTGTGGTCCGCAGGTGCAGTCGCCGTCCGGCGTGACCTCGGCCATCGTCGCCGGCGGCTTTGCCGGCTATCAGTCCGATGCCGCGCGCTTTGCGCAGACCGGGCTCTTGCCCGGTCAGTATGCGGCGCCCATCGCACCGCCACCGGGTTACCGCGAAGTCTGGACCGACGGGCGGCTGAACCCGCAACGCGGTCTGCCGCAAGCCGTGGCGCAGTCCGTGGCGCAGTCCGTGGCGCAGGCCCCGGTGGTTGCGCCCGTCGTGGCCGCAGACAGGGTTTCGACCCGAGTTGCTGCCCCGGTCGTCCCCGTCGCACCGGTGGCGCAAGCCGTGCCGGGCGGTCACCGCTATGTGCAGGTCGGCACCTTTGCCGACCCCGCCAATGCCGAACGGACCGCCGCGCGGTTGCAGGCCCTGGGCCTGCCGGTCGGCTTTGCCACGGTGTCGCGGGGCGGCAGGCAGATGCGGGTTGTGGCGGCCGGGCCCTTTGGCGATCCGGCGGCGCTGGCCGCAGCCCTGCGTGCCGCGCGCGGCGCGGGCTTTGGCGACGCCTTCACGCGCAACTGATCAGCCGCAGATGCCCTGCAGGCTGATCCAGTCCTGATCGGTCATCACCGGGCTGTGCTGTTGTCCGGCCATGGGGTCGGCCTCGATCAGGTGGAGAACGGTTTCGCCCGTGATATCAACTGAATAGGCATAGGGGGTCGCGGCAACAGCGGCGCTCGCAAACCCGGCGAGCAGCCTGTCGCCCGGCAGGTCGGGCGGCGCATCGGCGAGCAGCCGCGCGGCATGGGCCTGCAAGACCTCCGCCGGGATGTCGCCGGTCGCCAGCAGCCGCAAGGTCGTCCACAGGCCCGCCGTATCGAGCAGCGGCCCGAGCGGGTCGGTCGTGCTTTGCTGCACCAAGGCGGCGATCACATGCCCGGCGATCACTTCGGGGTCATCGTTTTCGGCGATCAGGTCACCACTCAGCACCACGATGCGTCCGGGCAAGGCCAGAACATGGGGCAGGGGGCCCGGCACCACGACGATCTGCCCGCCGCTGCCCGCCGGCATCAGCCGGTCGCGCAGCCGGCCCAGCGCCGCCGTGCCCGCCGCCTGCCGGCAGGTCGGGCCGGTGACGCGCTGCACATGGCCGAGAAGGGTCGCCCCGATCTCGGACCGCTTGCCGGGCGGCACGACCATCAATGTCTGCCGGGTGAGCGCGCCGGGCAGCCAGAACACCGCCAACCCCAGCAGCGCGGCACTGACCAAGGCCACGCCGGTATTGCGCAGACGGCCCGGGCGCGGCTGGCGGCGCAGGAGGCTGCGGCGCACCCGCTCGATCGCGCCGATCATCAGGTCGTCCTCGATCTCGAGCGTCTCGGTGGCGTCCTCGTCCGGCGCATAAAGCGCGGGCCGCGTGCCGGGGTTGAGCCGCACGATGGCAGGCAGCGACCAATGCGCCACGGGCCGCCCCGCGCCATCCATCAGCACCAGCGTGGCATTGCCGAATGACACCGCCACATCGCGCCGCTGCCCTTCGGCCTCTGGCCGCCAGATGCCGGGCGATTCAAGCCGTTGATATTCCTTGAGCGCCGTCATTCTTCTTGGGCCTGCTCTGCCTGCGCCTTTTTCCCGATGATAGCGGGTCGCGCGCCCTTTGGGTAGAGGCGCCGCCGCTCAGAGATCGCGCGCCAGCTTGCGCAACTCGAACTTCTGGATCTTGCCGGTCGACGTCTTGGGCAACTCGATGAACTCCACCCGTTTCGGCGTCTTGAACCCCGCGAGCCGGCTGCGCACAAAGGCGATGAGCTCGCCCGCCTCGGCCTGCGCCCCCGCCTTGAGCTCGACAAAGGCGCAGGGCACCTCGCCCCATTTGTCGTCGGGCATCGCGACCACGGCACACAGGTTCACCGCCGGATGATGCATCAGCGCCGCCTCGACCTCGACCGAGCTGATGTTCTCGCCACCCGAAATGATGATGTCCTTGGCCCGGTCGGCGATCTGCACATAGCTGTCGGGGTGGTGCAGGGCGAGGTCCTCGGAGTGGAAATAGCCGCCGCGAAACGCCTTTTCCGTGGCCTCGGGGTTGCGGTAATAGCCCTTCATCACGCCGTTGCCGCGCATCACGATCTCGCCCTGCGTCGCGCCGTCGCGCGCGACCGGCGCGCCCGCCGCATCCCAGACCGCGACAGGCTCCATAAAGGGCATCGCCACCCCCTGCCGCGCCTTCATCGCCGCGCGCGCGTCACCCTCCAGCCCGTCCCACTCGCCCCGCCAGGTGCATTCGGTCGCGGGACCATAGGTCTCGGTCAGGCCATAGACCTGCGTGACGTTGAAGCCCAGGGGCTCGATCCGTGCCAGCGTCGCAGGCGCGGGCGGGGCGCCGGCGGTAAACACCTCGACCACATGCGAAAACGCGCGGCGGTCGGCCTCGGCCGCGTTGATGAGCAGGTTGAGCACGATGGGCGCACCGCCGAAATGCGTGACACCCTCATCCGCAATCGCAGCATAGATCGCGCGCGCCGTGACATCCCGACAGCACACAACGGTGCCGCCGAGCAGCGGCATCATCCAGGTGTGGCACCAGCCGTTGCAATGGAACAGCGGCACGATGGTCAGGTAGCGCGGATGCAGCACCATGCGCCAGGACACGACCTGCCCCATCGCGTTGAGATAGGCGCCGCGATGGTGATAGACCACGCCCTTGGGCCGCCCCGTGGTGCCCGAGGTATAGTTGAGCGCGATGCTCTCCCATTCGTCCTGCGGCATGATCCAGGCGAAATCCGGGTCGCCCGTGGTCAGGAAACTCTCGTAATCCGTCTGCTCGCCGATCCCCTTCACCCCCGCGACCGGGTCCGGCACCTCGATCACCAGCGGGCGCGGGCCGGTCATCAGCGCCAGCGCCTCCATCGCCAAAGGCAGGAACTGGCTGTCGGCCAGCAGCACCTTGGCGCCGCCATGGCCGAGGATATAGGCGACCGTATCGACATCGAGCCGCACGTTGATGGTGTTGAGCACCGCGCCACAGGCCGGCACGCCGAAATGCGCCTCGGCCTGCGCGGGCACGTTGGGCAAAAGCGTCGCCACCACATCGCCCGGCCGCACCCCGGCTCCCGCCAGCGCCGAGGCCAGTTGCGAGACGCGGGCGTGATAGGTGCGGTAGGTCAGGCGCAACGGCCCATAGACCAGCGCCTCATGCTCGCCAAAGACCTCGCGCGCCCGGTGCAGGAAAGACAGCGGCGTGAGCGGCACATGGTTGGCCGCGCATTTGTCGAGCCCGGTTTCATCCGCCATCCAGCCCATCTGTCAGAACCTCCCCTTTGCATGTCGCCTTCAGACGAGTGTAGATGCCCAAAGGGCGGGCATACAATCGGGGAAACGCAGCAGGGGCAACTGGATGGAGACGGGAAACCGCATGGTGCCGGCCGCATTGCTGGTGCTCGGGGCGATGGCGCTCTTTGGCCTGATCGACAATTTCATGCGCCTGGCAGCGGCCTCGGGCGGGCTCTGGCAGTTCCATTTCCTGCGCGCGGTCATCGCGCTCGCCGTGCTGCTGCCACTGGCCCGGGTCATGGGCGTGTCGCTGCGCCCGCTCAGCCCGCGCCGGGTGCTGCTGCGGTCGGTCCTGAACGCGAGCGCGATGGTGGTCTATTTCGGCTGCCTCGGCCTGTTGCCGATCGCCCAGGCGGTGGCAGGGCTCTTTACCGCGCCGCTCTTTGTGGTGGTCTTTTCCGTGCTGATTTTCGGCGACAGGATCGGCCCGCGCCGGGTCTTTGCGGTGGTGCTCGGCTTTGCCGGCATCGTGCTGGCGCTGCGCCCCGACAGCGGCGACGTAAGCTGGCTCAGCGTCCTGCCGGTGCTGGCGGGCGCCTTCTACGGGCTGGGCAACCTCATCACCCGCAGGCTCTGCGCGCAGGAGGGGACATTCACGCTCTTGGGCGGGTTCTTTGGCATGATGCTGCTCTTTGGCGCGCTGGGCTGCGGGCTGCTCTGGCTCTGGCCGCTACCTGTCGCGCCGGGGGCAGAGGGGTTCATCACCCGCGGCTGGGTGCCGACCAAAGGCATCTTTGCGGTGATGATCGTCGTGCAAGGGCTCGGCTCGCTCCTGGGTGTGGGAATGGTGATCCGGGCCTATCAGATGGCCGATGCGACCACGCTGGCCGTGCTCGAGAACGCGCTTTTGCTGTTCGCGACCCTCTGGGCGGTGATCCTGTGGGGCGAGTGGCCCGATGGCCCGGCGCTGCTGGGCCTCGCGCTCATCATCGTGGCGGGTGTCATCATCGCCCTGCGCGGCGACCGGCCGGTGACCGCCCCGGCATGATCATCTCTCACGCGCGCCGCTACGTGTTCGTCCACATCCCCAAGACAGGCGGCACGGCGATGACGCTCGCGCTCGAGGCGCGCGCGGCCAGGGACGACATCATTCTCGGCGATACGCCCAAGGCGCAGGCGCGGCGCGCGCGCCAGGCGGGCCTGCGCGCAGCCGGCCGGCTGTGGAAACACTCGACCCTGGCCGACCTCGACGGGCTGCTCCGCCCCGAAGATCTCGCCGCCATGTTCACCTTTACCCTGGTGCGCAACCCCTGGGACCGGATGGTCAGCTACTACCACTGGCTGCGCGCCCAGCGTTTCACCCACACCGCCGTCACCCGCGCGCAGACGCTCGATTTTGCGGCCTTCCTCGCCGACCCGGCCACGCAGGTCAGCATCGCCACCAACCCCTATACCAGCTATATGCGCGACAGCACGGGCCGTGAGCGCGCCAGCGCCTATCTCCGGCTCGAACATCTCGCCACCGACCTCGCCCCGCTCGCAGCACATCTGGGATTCCTGCCGCGCATGGGCCGGGCCAATGTCACCGCCCGCCCACGCGACTGGCGCGGTTTCTATACCGACGCCACCGCCGAAATCGTGGCCCGCATCGCTGCGGGTGACATCGCGCGCTTCGGCTACCGCTTCGACCCCGCCGCCTGATCGCCCAAGGCCGGGCCAACGCGCCCCGGCCATGACTTCTCTGTGCAATAAATACTCAAAAAAACGCCGGCGCAGCCCCGAGACCGCGCCGGCATTGGCTCAGGCCGCGTCGCGCGCGCCGCCGAAACGGCCGTAAAAGCTCTGCCCCTTGTCCGCCATCTCGCGCAGCAGCGCCGGCGTGGCAAAGCGCGCGCCAAAGGTCGCCGACAGCGCATCGCAGCGCTCTGCCGCATAGGGCGCACCCAGCATGTCGAGCCAGGAGAACGGACCGCCCGACCAGGGCGCAAAGCCCCAGCCGAGGATTGCGCCCACATCGCCTTCGCGGATGTCGGTCAGCACCCCCGCCTCGAGCGCGCGCACGGCCTCGAGCACCTGCGCGAACAGCAGGCGATGCTGCACCGTCACCAGTTCGGGCTGGATGATCGCCTGCGGATAGGCGGCCTGCAGCCCCTCCCACAGGCCCAGCCGCTGCCCCTTGTCGTCATAGGCATAAAAGCCCGCATTGGCCTTGCGCCCCAGCCTCCCCTGATCGGCCATCGCGAAGAGCACCGCATCGACGGCGTCGTCGGGATAGTCCTCGCCCATCGCGGCCTTGGTCGCCTTGGCGATCTTGACCCCCAGATCGATCGAGGTCTCGTCCACCAGTTGCAGCGGCCCCAGCGGCATGCCCACCAGTTTCGCCGCATTCTCGATCAGCGCGGGGGCCACGCCCTCGGCCAGCATGCGGATGCCCTCGTTGATATAGGGAATGATGCAGCGGTTGGCGTAGAAGAACCGCGCGTCATTGACCACGATCGGCGTCTTGCGGATCTGGCGGACATAGTCGAGCGCCTTGGCCACCGCCACATCGCCGGTTTTCTTGCCGCGGATGATCTCGACCAGCGCCATCTTGTCCACCGGCGAAAAGAAGTGGATGCCGATGAATTGCTCCGGCCGGGCACTGGCCTTGGCGAGCGCGGTGATCGGCAGGGTCGAGGTATTGGTGGCAAAGACGCAGTCGGGGCCGACCACCGCCTCGACCTTTTTCGTGACCTCGGCCTTCACGCCCATATCCTCGAACACCGCCTCGACGATCAGGTCGCAACCGGCGAGTGCCGCGTAATCGGTGGTGGCAGTGATCAGCCCCAGCACCTGCGCCTTCTTCTCCTCGGTGGCCGCCTTGCGGGCGATGCCCTTGTCCATATAGGCGGTGGTATAGGCCTTGCCCTTGTCGGCGGCCTCTTGCGTGGCGTCGATCAGCACCACGCGGATCCCCGCCAGCGCCGAGACGAGCGCAATGCCCGCGCCCATCATCCCCGCGCCGATCACGCCCACCTGCGTGACCTTCTGGTCGGCCACGGCGGGGCGGTTCGCGCCCTTCTCCAGCGCCTCCTTGTTGATGAAGAGCGAGCGGATCATCGCGCCCGACGAGGGGTTCATCAGCACATTGACGAACCAGCGCGCCTCGATCCGCAGCGCCGTGTCAAAGGGCACCAGCGCACCCTCATAGACCGCCGAGAGCAGCGCGCGGGCGGCGGGATAGACGCCCATCGTCTTGCCGTTGACCATCGCCGAGGCGCCGACAAAGGTCATGTAGCCTGCCGGGTGATAGGGTGTGCCACCGGGCATCTTGTAGCCCTTCTGGTCCCAGGGCTTGACGATGTCGGCATCCTTGGCCGCCAGCACCCAGGCCTTGGCCGCCGCCAGCAATTCCTCTGCCGGCACCACCTCGTCGATCACGCCGGCCGCCTTGGCCTTTTTCGGGTCGTTCAGCTTGCCTTCGAGCAAGAGCGGCGAGGCGCCCATCGCGCCCAGCTTGCGCGCGAGCCGCGTGGTGCCGCCCGCGCCGGGGAAAATGCCGACCATGATTTCGGGCAGGCCGATTTTCGCCCTGGGGTTGTCGGCGGCAAAGATGCGGTGGCAGGCCAGCGGGATCTCGAGCCCGATGCCCAGCGCGGTGCCGGGCAGGGCGGCTGCGATCGGCTTGCCCCCCTTGAGCGTCTTGGGGTCCATCCCCGCCCGTTCGATCCGGCGCAGCACGGCGTGCATGTTCATCACCCCGTCAAAGAGCCCGCGCGCCGGGTCATCGCCCGCCCCGTCGCGCATCCCCGCGATGATGTTGAGGTCCATCCCCCCTGCAAAGCTGTCCTTGCCCGAGGTGATGACGATGCCCTTCACGCCCGCATCGGCCAGCGCCTGTCCGACCAACGCATCGAGATCGGCAAAGCCCTGCAGGCTCATCACGTTCATCGACTTGCCGGGGACATCCCAGGTGATGGTGGCGACACCCTCGGCATCGGTGGACATGGTGAAATCGGATGTGGTCTGGACGGTCATGGCAGATGTCTCCTTTGGGGGGTGCGCAGGCCAATCGGGCCGGCGTTGCCGGTCGCAAGGCGGGTCAGGGTCGGGGATGCCGAGGGCGGGGCCGGCAGCGGCAGGAACGTCAGGCGCTTGTGCGACGCTCGACCGGTGGGACCACGGGACAGAAACTGGTTTCGGCCGGGTTGTGCAGCATCTCGACCATCTCGACCTGGATGCCCTCTGCCGTCTGACGACAGTAGTGCACAAACCGCACCGCCGCGAGGTCGATCCGATCGGCATAGATCAGATCGAGGCTGACCCAGACCCGGAACCGCGCATCGCGGGTCAATTCGCGGGCGGCCAGGCGCCCGCACAGGCCGGTCATCCCTCCGGCCAAGAGGGTGGCACGGATCAGCGCCAGGGCCCCCTGGTATTGTGCCGGATCGGAATAGACAACCACCGCGCCATCCTGCTCGACCGGCAACGGAAAGGCATAGGCGCGCACCATCTCGTCGAAAGCGCCGGCGTGGAACAGGCGTGCCTGACGCTGGACAAAGGTCGAGGCGAGAATGGTCATCGGGGGCAGTCCAGCGCACGTGGGAAAGAAAATTGCGCTTACCGCATTTTACCACGATGCAGGGTCGGTTTGCGACATGTTTCGCCCCCGATACGCCATCATGGCGGCCATGCGGCAGGCGCAACTCTGCGAGCCCTCCGCCCGAAAGCCGGCAACAACGGTCAAAGAGGGCACGGCCCCGCAGCATGGCGCGTCAGACCCGCTCGATGATCGTGGCGACACCCATGCCCGAGGCGATGCACAGCGTGGCAAGGCCGGTGCCCTGGCCTGTCCGCTCAAGCTCGTCCAGGAGCGTGCCGATGATGATCGCGCCGGTGGCGCCCAGCGGATGCCCCATCGCGATAGCGCCCCCGTTGACGTTGACGCGGGCCGGATCGACGTTGAACGCCTGCTGGAACCGCAGGACGACGGCGGCAAAGGCCTCGTTCACCTCGAAAAGGTCGATGTCGCCGATCGCCATGCCGCTGTCGCGCAGGATCTTTTCGGTGACGGGCACCGGGCCGGTCAGCATGATCGTGGGGTCGGTGCCGATCTTGGCCGTGGCGCGGATCACCGCGCGCGGTTTCAGCCCATGCGCCTTGCCGAACGCCTTGGACCCGATCAGGATACCGGACGACCCATCCACGATCCCGCTCGAATTGCCGGCATGGTGGACGTGGTTGATCCGCTCCAGATGCGGGTATTTCATCAGCGCGACCTTGTCGAAACCGGGCATCACCTCGCCCATGTCCTTGAAGGCCGGCTTGAGCGCGCCCAGCGTCTGCATGTCGGTCGCGGGACGCATGTATTCGTCCTGCGCCAGGATCGGCAGGCCGTTGATGTCGCGCACCGTGATGACCGACCCGTCAAAGCGGTGGTCGTCCCAGGCGGCCTTGGCGCGGCGCTGGCTCTCCACGGCGAGGGCATCCACATCGTCGCGGCTGAAACCGAATTCGGTGGCGATGATATCGGCGCTGATCCCCTGCGGGACAAAATAGGTGTCCATCGCAAGGCCGGGGTCCACGGCGATGGCGGCGCCATCGCTGCCCATCGGCACGCGGCCCATCATCTCGACCCCGCCGGCGATATAGGCCTCGCCCGCGCCACCGCGGATCTGGTTTGCGGCAAGGTTCACCGCCTCCATCGCGCTCGCGCAAAAGCGGTTGATCGACAGGCCGGGGATCGACTGGTCGAGAGACGAGGCCAGCACCGCCGAACGCGCGAGGCAGCCACCCTGCTCGCCCACCTGGGTGACATTGCCCCAGATCACATCCTCGACCGCATGGCCGCTCAGCCCGTTGCGGTTGCGCAACGCGTCGAGCACCTGCGCCGAGAGGCGCACCGCGGTCACTTCGTGCAGCGCACCATCGGCGCGGCCCTTGCCACGGGGGGTGCGCACGGCGTCATAGATATAGGCCTGGGTCATCGGGGTCTCCTCATTTGCGGTCGGCAGGGCTGCCGGGCATCAGGTCATAGGGGGCTTTCCAGCCGGGCAGGGCGGCGATCCGGTCCAGCCAGCCGTCGATCAGTGGCCAGGCCGCGCGGTCAAAGCCAAAGGGTTCGGGGTAGTAAAGATAGCCGCAGCAGGCGAGGTCCGCGATGGTGGGCTCGGCCCCCGCCAGCCATTGCCGCCCGGCAAGAGCCGTCTCCACGATCCTGAGCGCCGAGGTCAGGCGCTGCGCCAGATAGGCGTTCACGGCGGCGTCGCGCTTGTCCTCGGGGAGGAAGTTCAGGTTGAACCGCAGCCCGCCCGCCACGCCCGACAGTTTGTGATTGTCGAAGAACATCCAACGCAGAACCTCGCGCCGCTCGGCGGCCGATCGCCCGCCGAGCTTGCCGGTCTTGGAGCTGACATAGTCCTGGATCACGCCCGATTGGGTAAGCACCAGGTCGCCGTCCACCAGCACCGGCACCTCACCCATGACGTTGAGCGCGCGGAAAGCCGGCGTGCGCGTCGCGCCGTTGAAGAAATCCACGAACACCGGCTCCCATTCGGCGTCAGACAGCGTGAGCGTCAGCGCCGCCTTGTAGGCGTTCCCGCTTTCGCCGAAACAGTGCAGCTTCATGGTCATCGCGCGATCCTTGCCGTTGAGCCTGTGTCCGATGTCGGGACCGGGGGCCAGCCCCCGGACCCCCGGGATATTTTCGGCAAGATGAAGCGATTCTTCCTGCGCACTGTTAAGGGTCCGTTTACCAGAACCGTGCCATTCTTATCGCAAGGCACAGGCTGGGAAGCCGATGGCCCTGCGAGGTGAAGCCCCACGTCCCCGCCCCTGTGGCCGAGGCGTGGGGTGGACCTTGCCACCAGCGCGCCGCGCCCCCGCTTCATCTTGCCCCAAATATCCTCGGGGGGGCGCGCGCAGCGCGCGGGGGGCAGACAGCCCCCCTCGTCGATGGCCATCAGGCGCCCCCTCATGACTTGCGCGCCTCAAGCTCGGCGTTGAACAGCCTCAGCCTGTGGCCGAACTTGTCCGCGTCGATCACACTGTCGAAATGCTCGAACAGAAACGACAGCGCCTCGCCATCATCGAGGCCCGACTCGGTCGCAAAGCGTTTCAGCCGACGATAGCCGTCTTCGGACATCGCGACCTGAAAGCGGCGCGTCAGGCGCAGGCGTTTGGGCATCGGCTTCTCCTCCTCCTCCAGGTCGAAAGCGTATTCGGGTCGCCTCAGAAGTTCGCCGCCTCCAGCGCCATCACCGGCGCGGCGCCGGTCGTGATGCGCGCCAGATGCAGCGCGGTCGCGGGCATCTGGCGGGCCATGTAGTAGCGCCCGGTCGCGATCTTGGTCTCATAGAACGCGCGGTCCGCGGCGCCGCTCTCAAGCGCGCCATAGGCCGCACGTGCCATCCGGGCCCACATCAGGCCGAGGCAGGCATGCCCCATCATGTGCATGAAATCATAGGATCCGGCCAGCGCATTGTTCGGAGACTTCACGCCTTCTTGCATGAAATACATCGCCGCCGCCTGCACATCCTTGCTCGCCGCCTTGAGCGGGTCGAGGAAGCCGGATTTCAGATCGGCATGGCCTTCGTTCTCCTTGATGAAGGCCTTCACCATCTCGAAGAAGCCCATCACATGCTTGCCGCCATCGAGCGCCAGCTTGCGCCCGACAAGGTCGAGCGCCTGCACCCCGTTCGCGCCCTCGTAGATCATCGCGATCCGCGCGTCGCGGGCATATTGCGACATGCCCCATTCCTCGATGTAGCCATGCCCGCCGAACACCTGCTGCGCGGCGATGGCGCTGTCGAACCCCTTGTCGGTCAGAAAGCCCTTGATCACCGGGATCAGCAGCGAGATCAGCCCATCGGCCGCCTTGTCGTCCAGCCGGTGCGCGCGGTCGATCAGATGCGCGCCCCAGAAGGTGAGCGCGCGCGCCCCTTCGACAAAGCTCTTCTGGTCCATCAGGTTGCGGCGGATATCGGGGTGCACGATGATCGGGTCGGCGGGGCCCTCGGGGTTCTTGGCGCCTGTCACGTCGCGGCCCTGCAGGCGGTCATTGGCATAGGCCACGGCGTTCTGATAGGCGACATCGGCCTGCGCATAGCCTTGCAGGCCGACGCTCAGCCGCGCCTCGTTCATCATCGTGAACATGGCGCGCATGCCCTTGTGTTCCTGGCCCAGCAGGTAGCCCACGGCGCCGTCATAATTGAGCACGCAGGTCGCGTTGCCATGCAGGCCCATCTTTTCCTCGATCTTGCCGACCGAGACCGCATTGCGCGCGCCGAGGCTGCCATCGGCATTCACGAGGAACTTGGGCACGATGAACAGCGACACGCCCTTGATGTCGGCGGGGCCGCCGGGGATCTTGGCGAGAACGAGGTGGATGATGTTCTCGGTCAGGTCCTGATCGCCGCCCGAGATGAAGATCTTCTGCCCCGTCACCCTGTAGCTGCCATCCGCCTGCGGCTCGGCCTTGGTGCGCATCATGCCGAGATCGGTGCCGGCATGGGGTTCGGTCAGGTTCATCGTGCCGGACCATTTCCCGCTGATCATGTTGGGCAGGTAGGTCGCCTTTTGCGCGTCGGTCGCATGCACGTTGATCGCCGAGACCGCGCCATGGGTCAGGCCGTTATAGACCTGAAACGACATGTTGGCCGCGCTGAACATCTCGCCCACCGCGGTCTGCATCACATAGGGCAGGCCCTGTCCGCCATAGGCCGGGTCACAGTCGAGCCCGGTCCAGCCGCCGTCGCAGAGCTGCGCATAGGCCTCCTTGAACCCCGGGGGCGTGCGCACGACGCCATTTTCGAGCCGGCAGCCCACGGTGTCTCCCACCGCGTTGAGCGGGGCGAGCACATCGCGGGCGAGTTTGCCCGCCTCTTCCATCACCGCGCTGGTGAAATCCGTCTCGAGATCGGCGTAGCCGGGGATATCCTGCGCGCTCACGTCGAGCAGATTGTGCAGGATGAACTGCATGTCCTGGATCGGTGCGGTGTAGCTGGGCATCGGCGGCTCTTTCTTGTTGGGGCCTTGTTTGGCCTTGGTGGGGCTTTGAGGCGGGTGGCGGTCGGTTGGGCTTGTCTCTCAGGCGGCCGTGGCCTTGCCTACGAGGCGTTTGAGTTCGGTGGCGCCCCAGTCCATCTGGGCCTGCAGCTCTGCGATCGCCTCGTCGAGCTCGGCGCGCTGGGCCTGCATTTCGGCCAGATGGCGGGCTGCCAGTTCATGGGTCCGGGCGAGCTGCGTCGCCTGCTGGTCACCCATGTCGTAAAGGTCCAGGAGCTGGCGGATCTCTTCGAGGCTGAAGCCAAAGCGCTTGCCGCGCAGGATCAGCTTGAGCCGGGCGCGGTCGCGCCGGGTAAAGAGGCGGCGGGTGCCCTGGCGGATCGGGAACAGCAGTTCCTTGGCTTCGTAGAACCGCAGCGTGCGCGGCGTCACATCGAACGCCTCGCACATGTCGCGGATCGTCATCGTGGTTTCACTGGTCTGAGCGGTCATGTCCTGGCCCTCGTAAGCGCGTCATACGGCGCAGGTGAGGCGTTGGGTTCAGTCTTACAAGCAAAGGTGACGTTAACGTAAACGTAACGCTGCGTCAGAAAAACGGTGACGAAAGGTCAGTTCGGGTGACGCAGGGGAATGCGCAAGAATTGGTCGCGCGGTCAGGTCAGGCTGCGCGCCGTATCGTCGCGCAGCGCCTTGAGTTCGGCCATCGTCTCGTCCAGTTGGCGGCGCTGTTCGCCCAGTTCGACCATCTGCCGGTCCGCGAGGTCGATCCACTTGCGCATCTGCGCCTGGGTGCCTTCCTTTTCATAGATAAGCAGCCACTGGCGGATATCCTCGAGGCTGAAGCCGAACCGCCGCCCCCGCAGGATCAGCGTCATGCGCGCCATCTCGCGCGGGCCGTAGAACCGCGCGCGGCCGTCCTTTTCCGGCGAGAGAAGCTCGATGTATTCATAATACCGCAGGGTGCGCGGTGTGACGTCGAAACGGGCACACATTTCCTTGAACGGCAGGCGAACATCAGGCATCGGCACTCTCCCTGCCGCAAATCCTATGCGCAAGGCCGCGTTCGGGCAACAGGCGAGAGCGGGTCGGAATCGGCTTGCGGCCCGGTTGGCAACCCGCAATTGTGCGCAGACAGAGCAGGGGTGAGGCCATGCAGGACGAACAGGTGGCGATGCAGGCGCGCCGCGAGAGGCTGGCGCGCCAGTTCATCGAGGCGATCCCCCATGCGCAGGTGCTGTGCCTGCGGATGGAAGACATCGGCGAAGGGCGGGCGGTCATTGCCATGCCCTATCATCCGCAGCTTGTGGGCGACCCCGAAACCGGGGTGATCCACGGTGGCGCGGTCTCGACGCTGATGGATACCTGTGCGGGGGCTGCGGTGATGGCGCATCCCTCTGCGCCGCTGGGGACTGCGACGCTCGACCTGCGGATCGACTACATGCGCCCGGCCACGCCGGGGCAGTCGATCACCGCAACCGCCGAGTGTTACCATGTCACCCGCAGCGTGGCCTTTGTGCGCGCCGTGGCCACAGACGAAGACACCGGCCGCCCCGTCGCCGCCGCAACGGGTGCCTTTACCGTCGACAGGGCCGGCTGATGCGCCGCCCCGAACCCGTACAGGTCATCAAGCAACGCCGCGACGCCGCCTTGCAGGCGCTGGTGGGCGGCGTGCCCTATATCCGCTTTCTCGGCATCCAGTTCGACCGGCGCGGGGACGAGCTGACCGCGATCCTGCCCTATGATGACAAGCTGATCGGCAATCCGGTACTGCCGGCGCTGCATGGCGGGGTCACGGCGGCCTTCATGGAGGTGGCCGCGATCATCGAGCTGAGCTGGGCGATGCTGTGGGAGGACATGGAGAACGGCGCGCCGGCACCCGATTTCCAGATCGCTCCTGCGGCGCGGAGATTGCCGAAAACCATCGACTTTTCAGTTGATTACCTGCGCACCGGGCTGCCGCGCGACGCCTATGCCCGCGCCCGGGTGATCCGCTCGGGCCGGCGCTATGCCAGCGTCCATGTCGAGGCCTGGCAGGACAACCGCGCCCGGCTCTTTGCGCAGGGGACGGGGCATTTCCTGATGCCCGCCCGCGATGGCTGAAACCACGGCCCCGTTGACCCACGCCCGCGTGCTGCGCATCGCGCTGCCCATTGTGCTGGCCAACATGACCGTGCCGATCCTGGGCGCGGTCGATACCGGGGTGATCGGGCAGCTTGGCCTGGCGGCCCCCATCGGGGCAGTGGGGATCGGGGCGATCATCCTGTCGGCGATCTTCTGGATCTTCGGATTTCTGCGGATGGGCACCACCGGCCTGACCGCGCAGGCCCGCGGCGCGGGCGACGGGGCCGAAGTGACGGCGCTGCTGATGCGCGCGCTGCTGCTGGGCCTTGCCGCGGGGGCGGTGGTGGTCGCGCTGCAAGGGGCGATCGCGTCGGCGGGGTTCCGCCTGGCGCCGGCGAGCGCCGAGGTCGAGGCGCTGGCGCGCCAGTACATTGCGATCCGCATCTGGTCGGCGCCGGCGGCGATCGCGCTTTTTGGCATCACCGGCTGGCTGATCGCGCAGGAACGCACGCGCGCGGTGCTGGTGGTGCAACTGTGGATGAACGGGCTCAACATCGGGCTCGACCTGTGGTTCGTGCTGGGGCTGGGCTGGGGCGTGCCGGGTGTGGCACTGGCCACGGCGATGGCTGAATGGTCGGGGCTGGCGCTGGGGCTGTGGTTGTGCCGAGACGCCTTTGCCGGGCGGGTCTGGCGCGATGGCGCGCGGGTGTTCGACGCCGCGCGCCTCGGCCACATGGCCGTGGTCAACGGCGATATCCTGATCCGCACGCTTCTGCTCGAGGCGATCGTGGTGAGCTTCATGTTCTTCGGCGCGGGGCGGGGGGATGTCGAGCTTGCCGCCAACCAGATCCTGCTGCAATTCCTCAACATCACGGCCTTTGCGCTGGATGGTTTCGCCTTTGCCGCCGAGGCGCTGGTCGGGCAGGCGATGGGCGCGCGGGCGCGGGGCGCGCTGCGCCGTGCGGCGGTGATGGCGAGCCAGTGGGGCCTTGCCATTTGTGCGGCGATGGCGCTGGTCTTTGCGCTGACGGGCGGCGCCGTGATCGACATCATGACCACCGCGCCCGAAGTGCGGGAGGCGGCGCGCAGCTACCTCGGCTGGATGATCGCGGCGCCGCTGGTGGGGTGCGCGGCCTGGATGCTGGACGGCATCTTCATCGGCGCGACCCGGACGCGGGACATGCGCAACATGATGATCGTCTCGGCGGCTGTCTATTTCGCCGTCGCGCTTCCGCTGATCGCGGCCTTCGGCAACCATGGGCTCTGGCTTGCGCTACATGTGAGCTGGGTGGCGCGCGGGGTGACGCTGGGCCTGCGCTATCCGGCACTGGAGCGCGCGGCGGCACCGGCGTAAGAATTTTCGTACGAAAATTCTTGCAAAAATCTTCGTACGAAGATTTTTCGCTAGAGCCAGTCGTCCCGCCCGGTCCCCACGGCGTCACCGACCCCGGCAAAGCCGTCGCGCCGCAAGAGCGCGTCGAGCCCCGTCGTGATCTCGTTGACCAGCGACAGCCCGCCATAGACCAGTGCGGTATAAAGCTGCACCGCAGAGGCCCCCGCGCGGATCTTGGCATAGGCCTGCTGCGCAGAGCCGACGCCGCCCACGCCAATCAGCGGCAGCGGCGTGAGTGTCGAGAGCCGGGCCAGCAGGCGCGTGGACTTTACGAACAAAGGCTGGCCGGAAAGCCCGCCTTTCTCGTCCCGGCTTGCACTTTTCAAACCTTCCCGGTCGAGCGTGGTATTCGTGGCGATGATCCCGGCCACACCTGCCGCTGTCGCCACACCGGCCACGTCCGCCAGCTCCGCCTCGTTCAGATCCGGCGAGATCTTGAGGAAAATCGGCAATGGCCGGGCCAGCCCCGCGTTCGTCTCCATCACACCGGCCAGCAGCGCCGCCAGCGCCGCCTTGCCCTGCAGGTCACGCAGCCGCTCGGTATTGGGCGAGGAGACATTGACCGTCGCGAAATCCAGATGCGCCGCGCAATGCCGCAGCACGGCGGCAAAATCGGCCGCGCGGTCGGCGCTGTCCTTGTTCGCGCCCAGATTGAGGCCGATCACCCCCGCGCGGGGTCGCCCGGCGAGGTTGCGCGCAATCGCCTCCATCCCCGCGTTGTTGAAACCGAAGCGGTTGATCGCGGCGCGGTCGGCGCTCAGCCGGTAGAGGCGCGGGGCAGGGTTTCCCTGCTGCGGGCGCGGTGTGGCGGCGCCGACTTCGACAAAACCGAAGGCGCAGCGCGCCAGCCCGTGCAGCGCCACCGCATTCTTGTCGAACCCTGCCGCCAGACCGACCGGATTGGGCAGCGCCAGCCCGGCGATCCGCGTGGCCAGCCGCGGCGTGTTCACCGGCCCGCCGCGCGGCCCCAGCCCCAGCCCCAGCGCCCGCAGCGCCAGCCCATGCGCCGCCTCGGGGTCAAGGCGGCGCAGCGCGGCAAGGCCAGCGCGTTCGATCAGGCTCATGTCAGTGACGGCAGTTGATGGACCCCGTCCACCAGCGGCATGGGCTGCCACCAGAGCACATCGTCGATCCGCAACGCCCTGTAGAGATGCGGGAAAAGCGCGCCGCCCCGGGCCGGTTCCCAGCGCAGGTCGGCGCCGAGCGCATCGCTGTCCAGCGCCAGCAGCACCAGCCCGTCGACCCCGACGAAATACTTTGCCGCCGTCTCGCCCACCTGTGCGGCGGTCGAGAAATGCACATAGCCATCGGCGATGTCGATCGGCGCGCCCGCCGTTTCGCCCGCCGCCTGCAGCGCCTGCCATTCGGCCGCGCGGAATATCTTGTAGATCAGCATGGGGCGGTGATGCCGGGGCGCGGCGCGCGGGTCAAGGGGGCAAGCGCCCGGCTGACACATGTCCTTTACAGGCAGCCGCCAGAACAGCGCAGTGAGTCTTTGACACCCGTCAAGATGCGGGACAAGACTACGTTATATTCAACCCGAGGGGGAATTTTGTCATGATCGGACGTCTACTTGCCACGACCTGCGTGCTGGCTGTCAGCGCCAGCAGCGCCATGGCCGATTACACGCTGCACATTCTGCACATCAACGACATGCACAGCCGGATCGAGCCGATCAACGCCTTTGATTCGACCTGCAACGCCGAACAGAATGCCGCCGGCGAATGCTTTGGCGGTGTCGCACGCCTTGCCACCATCGTCGCACAGCTGCGCGCGGACCTTGCGGGCGAAAACGTGATCTTTCTGGACGCGGGCGACCAGTATCAGGGCTCGCTGATGTACACGACCTACAAGGGCGATGTGGAGATCGAGTTCCTCAACCTGATCGCGCGCGACGCGATGGCGGTCGGCAACCACGAGTTCGACGACGGCCCCGCGGGCCTCGCCAAGCTGCTCGACGGTGCGACCTTTCCCGTCATCTCGGGCAATATCGACGTGAGCTCCGAGCCGGTGCTCGCCGGCAAGGTCAACAACCACGTCATCCTCGAGGTCGGCGGCCAGCGCATCGGCATCATTTCGGCGCTCGCCACCGATACGGTCGATACCGCCAGCCCCGGCCGCAACGTGATCTTTACCCCCGAGGCCGAAAGCCTGATGGCCGATGTCGCCGCACTCGAGGCCGAGGGCGTGGACAAGATCATCGCGCTCAACCATGTCGGCATCGCCGCCGACCTCGCGCTCGCCGCTGCTGTGCCGGGGGTGGATGCGATCGTCGGCGGGCATTCGCATACCCTGATGTCCAACACCGTCGAAGGCGCGATGGCCTATCCCACGATGGTGGGCGCGGTGCCGGTGGTGCAGGCCTATGCCTATTCCAAATACCTCGGCCACCTGACGCTGACCTTTGACGACGCCGGCAATGTCACGGCAGCGACCGGCGACACCATCTTGCTCGACGCCTCCGTGGCCGAGGATGAGGCGGTGCTCGCCCGCGTGGCCGAACTGGCCGGCCCGATCGAAGAGCTCAAGACCCGCGTCGTGGCCGAAGCCTCGGCCGATATCGACGGCTCGCGCGAGGTCTGCCGGGCGATGGAATGCCCGATGGGCAACCTCGTGGCCGAGGCGATGCTTGCCCGCGTGCGCGATCAGGGCATCACCATCGCGATCCAGAACGGCGGCGGTCTGCGCGCCTCGATCCCGGCGGGCGAGGTGACGATGGGCGGCGTGCTGGCGGTGCTGCCGTTCCAGAACACGCTCTCGACCTTTCAGGTGACGGGCGCCGCGGTCGTCGAGGCGCTGGAAAACGGTGTCAGCAAGGTCGAGGAAGGTGCAGGCCGCTTCCCGCAGGTCGCGGGCCTGACCTTTGCCTTCGACCCGGCCGCGCCGGCCGGTGCGCGCGTCAGCAACGTGATGGTGGCGGCCGAGGGCGGCTGGGCGCCGATCGACCCGACGGCCACCTATGGCGTGGTGTCCAACAACTATGTGCGGGGCGGCGGTGATGGCTTTGCAATGTTCGTCGCCGCGCAGAACGCCTATGACTTCGGCCCCGATCTGGCGGATGTCACGGCGGAATACATGGCGGCCAACGCGCCCTACACGCCCTTCACCGATGGTCGCATCACGGTGATCGGGCAGTAATCCGCGCGGATCACAGCGGGTTGGGCGGCAGCGCAAAGGCCCATGTGGCCAGCGGCGCCCAGCCCAACCCCCAGATCAGGCGGATCACCAGGGCCAGACCGAAACCCGCGAGGACGAGCTTCCACGCGGGCTTTCCGCGCGGCGGCGCGGGCCCCCGCCACAGGCTCTGCGGTGCCAGCACCAACAGGGGCAGGGCGACAAAGCCCGCATAGGCGAGCGCATAATAGGCGAGCATCAGCACGGCCCATCCCGGCGCCCCGGCCGCGATCGTTCTGGCCAGAACGCCGGTAAAGATCAGCCCCTCGGTCAGGCTCATCCCCAGGGCGACCCAGAACGCCCCGGCAAAATCCAGATGCCACAGGCGCACAAGCGCCAGCGTCGCCAGGGCGATCATCACATAGTCGCCCTGCGCCAGCAGGAATGACGCCCGCGTTTGCGGATGCACACCCCCGATGCCGCTGCCATCGACCGTCAGCGTGACCTCATAGGCCATGCCAAGGCCCCATGACAGGACCACAAAGGCCAGCGCCGCAGGCCAGGCCCGCAGCCAACGCCCGCCCCCGCCCCGCGCCAGAAGCGCGACGATCACGAGGTCGGTCACGATCTCGACCGACCACAGCGGCGAGCGCGGCCCGGTCGCATTGCCAAGACTGAGGAGCAGGAACACGATCCCCAGCGCAATGGTGCCACAGATCGGCCACAAGGCGCGCGATTGTCCGTCCATGTTGGTCCTGTCCCTCGACCGGGCCCCCGGAGCCCGCACCGTCAGCCTCGCACCGCCAGCCTCGCAGCGACAGGCGGTTCAGACAAGCCGCGCCCGGGCCCTGTTGTCTGCGGCGCCCGCGGCCGCTATCCTGCCGCAACAGCCCCACGGCCCGTCCCGCAGAAAGGATGTCATGCGTTCGGCACCAGGATCAAGCCGCATTCCCGGCCTTCGCACCCTGTTGCTTGCCGGCGTCGCCGCCTGGCCCGGCGTGGCCGGGGCGCAGGACCTTCGCGACGTGACCGGGCAGGCGGGCCATGCCGCCCGTATCGCGCTGCCTGATGATGCGGTGCTGACGGTGGCCGCGCGGGGCCTGCGCGATGCGCTGCTCGATGTGACCACGCGCCCGACCGGGGGCGCACAGGTGCCGCTCGACTTTGCCCTGTCCATTCCCGCCGGCGTGACCGCACGGATCAATGTGACGATCCTGGCACATGGCAGCGCGCTGTGGCACGCGGCTCCCGTGGCTGTCGCGCCGGGCCAGGGGGCCGTCAATCTGGGGCTGGTGATGCTGGATCCCGGCGCCGCCATGACCGGCGCCGCCCTGTATCTCTGCGGCGATACCGACGTGACCTTCGGCATGGTCGCCGACCAGTTCACCCTGCTGGTCGATGGCGCGCGCTACCCGGTCGATCCGGTCCCGGCAGCCTCCGGCGCCCGTTTCGCAGCGGCCGATCCCGGAACCTTCTTCTGGTCGCGGGGCGAGGCGGCGTTGGTTTCCGTCGCGGGCCAGACCCTGCCGGAATGCGCGGCCTTGCCTGCGGTCTATACGGCCCGGGGGAATGACCCCGACTGGTCACTGATCGTGGCGGGACAGGACCTGGCCGCATACCGCCTCATCCGCCGCGACGCGCCCGAGGTCGCCGGCCGCTTTCCCGCCGCCGTCTGGACCGATGGCGCGGCCGTGTGGGACGCCCGGCCGGACGGCCCTCTGGTGCGCATGCACGAGGTGCTCTGCCATGACAGCATGACCGCGATGCCCTATCCCGAACAGGTCGAGGTGACGATGGACGAAGAAGTGGTGACCGGCTGCGGCGGCGACCCGCGCGACCTGCTGACAGGGACCGACTGGCACGTCGAGGATATCGCCGGCGCCGGCCTGATCGACGGCGCGCGCGTCACGCTGGCATTCGATCTGCGGGGCCGCGTCTTTGGCTCTTCTGGCTGCAACACATGGTTTTCCGGCTACGCGCTCACCGGCGAGGGTCTGGACATCGGCCCCGCCGCATCGACCCGCATGGCCTGCGCCCCCGCCCTGATGGAGCAGGAAACACAGTTTCTTGCCGCACTCGAGGGGATTGCAGGCTTTGATATCGACGCCACCGGCGCGCTGCGCCTGCTGTCCGGTGACGGCACGACGCTGATCACCGCGCGCCGCGACTGAGATGGGCGCGCGGGCTGCGGGCTTCTCTGTGCCAGAAATACTCATCTTCCGGCGCATCGATCGCCACAGGCGCGCGCTGAACATGTCCTTGCCGGCGCGCCAAGGTGCCGGATAGGCTGGCGCATATGTGCGGACGCATGGCCATCACCTTGCCCCATGACGCGATGGCGCAGCTTTTCGCTGCAACGCCAGCCAATGATTTGCCGCCCGTGCCTGAATACAACGTCTGCCCGACCACCCGGATCGCGGCCGTCACCCGCGAGGGCGAAGCGCGTCGCTACCGGCCGCTGCGCTGGGGTTTCGTGCCGCGATGGTACCGCACCCCTTCGGACGGCCCGCTGCTGATCAATGCCCGCGCCGAGACGATCGCCGAAAAACCCGCCTTTCGCGAGGCCGTGCGCGCGCGGCGCTGCCTTGTCGCCTGCGCCGGGTTCTACGAATGGGACCGCGCCGATCCCAGGGCGCCCTTGCCCTGGTTCGTCACCCGCACCGATGGCGCGCAATTGGTCATGGCCGGGATCTGGCAGGACTGGCAGGGTCGCGACAAGACCGGCGCCGAAGTCGCGCTGAGCGGCCTTGCCATCGTGACCTGCGCCGCCAATGCCGCGATGGCGCGCATCCACGACCGCCTTCCGGTGATCGTCGAGCCTGCGGACTGGCCGCTCTGGCTGGGCGAAGCGGGGCATGGCGCGGCCCTTCTGATGCGGCCTTGTGGCGAGGACGTGCTGACCTTCCGGCGGGTCGGCACTGCCGTCAATTCCAACCGCGCGCGCGGCGAGGGGCTGGTGGCACCTGTGGCGGGCTGATCCGGCGTGGGTGCGGGTGGCGGGCGCGGCGCCTCCGGCGGGAGTATTTGGGGCACAGAGAAGCCGGGCGGCAGGGGATTGGAGCGGGCGGCGGGAATCGAACCCGCGTCTCTTGCTTGGAAGGCAAGGGTCTTACCATTACACAACGCCCGCGCGGCTATCTGATTAGCGGGGCGGGCGCTGCGGTGCAAGGGTGATCGGGCCGGTCAGTGCGGCAGGATGAGAATCGCGCGGAAATCGTTGACATTGGTCAGGGTCGGGCCGGTGACGACCTGCCCGCCGATCGCCGCGAAAAAACCGTGCGCGTCGTTGCGCGCCAGCGCTGCCGCCGGCGCTGCCGCCGGCGCGGCGCCTGCCTGCGCGGCCTGCGCGAGCGTGTCCGGGCTGATCTGCGCGCCGGCGACCTCGGCCGCGCCATCCACCCCGTCTGTATCGCAGGCCAGCGCATGGATGCCGGCCGCGCCGTTCAGCGCGAGGGCGAGGGCCAGGCAATATTCGGCATTTGGGCCGCCGACCCCGTCGCCGCGCCGGGTCACGGTCAGCTCTCCCCCCGACAGGAGCAGCACCGGGGCCGCGCCGGGGGGCAGGCCAGCGCGGATGCTGCGGGCAAGCGCGCCGTGCTGCACCGCCAGCTCGCGTGCCTCACCCTCGAGCGCGTCGCCCAGCAGGCGCACATCGCAGCCGGCGGCGCGGGCCATCGCGGCGGCGGCGGCGAGCGACTGTGCCGGCGCTGCGTAGATGTGGTTTTCGACACGGGCGAGGCGCGGATCCTGTGGCGCCACGACCGAGGAGCCACGCGCGAGCGCGGCGCGCACCGCCCCGGGCGCCGCCACCTGCCACTGCGCGAGCACCGCCAGCGCATCGGCGGCGTGGCTTGCCTCGCCGACGGTCGGGCCGGAGCCGATCATCGCCGGGTCGTCGCCCGGCACGTCCGAGATCATCAGGGTCAGCATCCGCGCGGGCCAGGCGGCGGCGGCCAGTTGCCCGCCCTTGACCCGCGAGAGGTGCTTGCGGACCGTGTTCATCCGGTCGATCGGTGCGCCCGAGGCCAGGAGCGCCGCGTTCAGCGCCTGTTTCTGCGCAAGCGTCACACCCTCGACCGGGGCGACCAGCAGTGCCGAGGCGCCGCCCGAGATCAGCGCCAGCACGACATCATCCGGCCCCAGCTCTTTCAGTCGCGCGAGCATCCGCGCCGTCGCCGCAGCCCCTGCCGCATCCGGCACGGGATGCGCCGCCTCGACGATCTCGATCCGTTGACAGGGGCGGGCGTAGCCGTAGCGGGTGATGACGAGCCCTTCACAGGGGCCCCAGGCGGCCTCGACCGCTTCGGCCATCCGGGCCGAGGCCTTGCCGGCCCCGACGACGACGACACGGCCGGCAGGGCGGGGCGGCAGGTGCGCCGCCAGGCTGCGCATCGGGTCCGCGACCGCGACCGCGCGGTCAAAGAGCGCGCGCAGGAAAGCTGCGGGGGAGGTGGGAGAGGCTGACATCGGACCGCTCTGGCAAGGCATCGGAACGCAACCCTATGTCGCGCACGGTCTTGACAGGGTCAAGGCGTGCGACAGACACAAGGTCGGATGTCCGACAACACGGGGGGGCCGGGGCCATGAAGATCGAGAGCGTGGATTTTTTCTACCTTGCCATGCCGCAGGTGACGACCGCTGCAGATGGCAGCCAGGATGCGCTGCTGGTGCGGGTCCGCGCGGGCGGGCACGAGGGATGGGGCGAATGCGAGGCGGCGCCGCTGCCCTCGATCGCGGCCTTTGTCTGCCCGATGTCGCATGGCGCCTGCCGGCCGGTGGCCGATTCGGTGCTGGGTGCCGCGCTCGACAGCCCCGCCGATATCCGCCGGATCGCGGCCGAGGTCGCCTATAACTCCATGGACCTGCTGCAGGCGCCGCATACCTGGTCGGGGATCGAGGTGGCGCTGTGGGATCTCTTGGGCCATGCGCGGGGCGAACCGGCCTGGCGGCTCCTGGGCTATGACCGCGCCTATCCCAAGACGCCCTATGGATCGGTCCTGTTCGGCGCCACGCCCGAAGAGACCCACGCCCGCGCCCGCGCCATCCGTGCGCAGGGGCTGGTCGCGGCCAAGTTCGGCTGGGCGCCATTCGGGGCCTCGCTGGCCGGCGACGCGGCCCAGATCGCCGCCGCGCGCGAGGGGTTGGGGGCTGACGGCATCCTGCTGATCGACGCGGGCCAGATCTTTGGCGAGGATGTGGCCGCCGCCGCCGCGCGCCTGCCCGCGATGGAGGCGGCGGGCGTCCTGCTCTTTGAGGAGCCGTTCCACGGGCATGCCTACCGCGCCTATGGGGCGCTGTCGGACCGGGCGGCCACGGGGACGGTGCGCACGGCCGGGGGCGAGGCCGCACATAACCGGCACATGGCCGAGCATCTGATCGACTTTGGCGGTGTCGGCTTCATCCAGATCGACTGTGGCCGGATCGGCGGCCTCGCGCCCGCCTATGATGTCGCCCGATATGCCGAGGCGCGGGGGGTGAGCTATATCAACCACACATTCACCTCGAACCTCGCGCTCAGCGCGTCGTTGCAGCCCTATGCCGGGCTCGTCGGACACCGGATCTGCGAATATCCGACCGGGCTGCAGCGGCTGGCCACCGACCTTACCACCACCCACATCACGCCGGATGCGAATGGCGAGATCCGGGTGCCCGACGCGCCCGGTCTGGGGATCGCGGTGAACCCTGCGGCGCTGGCCACCTACCGGGTCGATGTCGCGATCAGCGTGGATGGCCGCCAGGTGTTTGCCACTCCGGTGGCCTAGGCCCGCTCAGGGGTTGCCGAAGGTCCGGCGCAGGTTCGCCTCGGCCCGGTCGAGCAGGGCCAGCATCGCGTCGCATGCGGCCCGTTCGTCGCGGGCGCGGATATGGTCAAAGATCGCGCGATGCGCCACCTCGCTGGCAAGCAGGGCCGCGCGGGTAAAACGCAGGCCGCGGTGGCTGGCGATGAAGGCTTCGAGCAGCGATGTCTCCATCGCCTCGAAAAGATAGGTCAGCACGCGGTTGCCGCCCGCCAGCGCCAGCGCCTGATGGAACCGCACATCGGCCTTGTCGAAAGCGAGGTCGATGCCGGCGTCCCACCTGTCCTGCGGCATGGAACGCGCCACGGCCTGCATGGTGTCGAGCGCGGCCTCGATCGCGGCGAGGCCGGCGCGGCTCGCGTGGCGGCAGGCGAATGTCACCGCCTGCACCTCGAGCGTGCGGCGCACCTGCAACAGGTCGAACATGGCGCGCGGGTCGGATTTGATGAGCGACCGCAGAAAGCCGCCGAACATCGCGCCATCGGGCTGGCGCACCACCGCGCGCCGCCCGCGCGCCAGGCTCACGAGCCCTTGCCCCGCGAGGATCTTGAGCGCCTCGCGCACGGTGACGCGGCTCACCCCGAAGCGGGCGGCGAGCGTGGCCTCGGAGGGCAGTTGCGCGCCCAGCGCGACCTTGTCGATGATCTGCGAGGTGAGCAGCGCCGCCACGCTGTCGGCCGCAGGGGTGACAGGGCGGGGTGACGGCGGGGCAGGGTCCATCGCAGGTGGCATGACAGACTTGTAGGACAAGTTTGCCGGGCCGTAAATCACCCTCTTTTCGCCATGCCGCAGCGTAAGATTGCCGCAATGCAGAAAAAACAGCTTGTTTTTGCGGGTTTGAGTGGCCTGCCTTGTCTGTCGCGCTCTCGTAGAGAGGGGGTGGGCCAGTGGTGTGGAGAGAATCGTTTACAGTCTTGTATGACTTGCCATAGCATCCTGAAGGTGACCCGGACGCGTGGCGCAGCCTGACCGCGCAGGGGTCCATCCCATGGGAGGAGATTCGTCATGACCAAGACACGGTTCTTGCTTTCGGCTTTCGTCTGTTCATCTGCCGCGATGCTCGCCTCGGGCGCGCTCGCGGACCCGACCGAGAAATGGTGCTCGGGCGTCAACATCGCGGCCTTTCCCGGTGGCCCGCAGGGCGGCGTCTTTGCCAACAACGTCTATAATGGCTTTCGGCAGGCCGAACTCGACCTTGGCCCCAACGTGACCTATTACTTCTCGAACTGGGACCCCAACCTGATGCTGCAACAGATCCAGCAGGCTGTGGCGACCGGCGTCGATGGCATCGCGACCTATGGCTTTGCGGGTGAGCCCGCGACCGGCCCGATCGTCGATCAGGCGCGTGCGTCCGGCATCATCTTTACCACGCTCAACACCGCGCTGCCCGACAGCCAGGCGAAATACGGGCCCGAAGGGTTCGGCTATGTCGGCGCGCCCAATTATGCCGCCGGTCATGCGCTGGGGGCCGAGGCCGTGGCGCGCTCGGGCGTGGCGGCGGGTGACAAGGTGCTCGTCTGGGGGCTGCGCGGGCAGGGCGGCGACCGGGGCCAGCGGACCGTGGGGGTGCTCGATGCCTTTACCGAAGCCGGGCTCGACGTGATCTATCAGGAGATCGATTCGGCCACCAACGCTGACCCGAATTCCGGCACCGCGACCTTTGTGGGCATGATGGGCGCCAACCCGGATATCAAGATCGTGGTCACGGACCATGGCGGCCTGACCTCCAATGTCGGCGTCTATGCGCAGGCGGCGGGGCTCTCGGCCGGGCAGGTCTATTTCGCGGGCTTCGACATGTCGCCCAACACCGCGCAGGCGGTCAAGGATGGCTTTCAGAACCTCGTGATCGACCAGCAGCCGTTCCTGCAGGGCTATCTGCCGATCCTCAACATCTGCCTGACCGAGAAATACGGATTTTCCGGCCTCGACATCAACACCGCCGGCGCCTTTGTGGATGCCGACAACGTCGATGCCGTCGCGCCGCTCGCCGCGGTCGAGATCCGCTGACTGTCCGCTGACTGTCCGCTGACTGTCCGCGGACTGTCCGCTGACCCAAAGGCCCCCGCGCCCGCGCGGGGGCTCTCCAGCACAGGGGCCACACCATGGCAGACGCCACCACGCCCACCGGCACCCCGGTGATCGAATTGCGCAACGTGTCCAAGACCTTTGGCGAGGTGCGCTCGCTCTCGGGGATCGACTTTGCCGTCTATCCGGGCGAGATCGTGGGCCTTCTGGGCGACAACGGCGCGGGCAAATCGACGCTGGTCAAGACGGTGATGGGCTTTCACAGCCCCGACGCGGGCGGCGAGATCTGGTTTCAGGGCGCCCGGATCGACGACTGGTCGGTGGCGCGCGCCCGCGATCTGGGGATCGAGACGGTCTATCAGGAACGCGCGCTCTGCGAGAAGCAGCCGATCTGGCGCAACATGTTCATGGGGCGCGAGCCGCGCACCAGATGGGGCCTGCTCGACGTGAAGAAGATGCGGTCGGAATCCGCGCGCCTGATGTCTGAGCACATGGGCTTTACCTCGGCCGCGGTGCATCCTGACAATGTGGTGAGCACCATGTCGGGTGGCGAAAAGCAGGGCGTGGCGATCACCCGCGCGCTCTATTTCGACGCGCAACTGGTGATCCTCGATGAGCCGACGATGGGTCTTTCGCTGACCGAAACCGCCAAGACGCTGGATTTTGTCCGCAATATCAAGGAGCGGGGCAAATCGGCCATCTTCATCGACCACAACATATTCCACGTCTATCCGGTGGTGGACCGGCTCTATGTGCTCGACCGGGGCCGGGTCGCAGGGGTCTATGACAAGAGCCAGATCACCATGGAAGAGCTGATCGACCGTCTGTACCGCGTCGCACGGACCGGTTCGCTGACCTGAGGGGATGACCATGACCGACCAGAGCGCCGCCGCCGCCAAGCCCGCCAACAACCGCATCGCTCCGCCGTCGCTCTTGCGTCGCTACGGCTCGCAGATGGGGATCATCGGCGTGGGGCTGGCGATGTGGCTGGCCTTTGTCGTGGCGGCCCCCAATGTGTTTACCAATATCAACATCTACCTCGCCTTTGCGCAGACCACGCCGCAATTCGGCATCATCGCCGTGGCGCTGACCTTTGTCGTCATCACCGGCGAGATCGACCTGTCCTTCCCCTCGATCATGGCGCTGGGCACGGCGGCCTTTTGCCTGCTGGTGCAGGCGGGGGCGCCCTGGCCGCTGGGCCTCGCCGCGGCATTCGCCACCGGTGCGCTCTGCGGCTGGATCAATGGCACCTTGGTGTCCTGGCTCAACATCCCCTCGCTCGTCATCACCATCGGCACCTCGTTTCTCTTTCGCGGGCTGGAACTGGTGCTGATGAACGGCACCGGCGTGCCGCTGACGGCGGTGGACTAT
>Ga0210015_1000274_pt1 | contig 54899 bp, 55 predicted proteins | sample CryGeymeta201522_FD_185471 | JGI IMG/M metagenome (GOLD analysis project Ga0210015, IMG submission 185471) | Groundwater microbial communities from Crystal Geyser aquifers in Utah, USA - Crystal Geyser metaG 2015-22 (SPAdes) (version 2) | ecosystem: Environmental > Aquatic > Deep subsurface >...
TTGCAACAAACCACGAAGATATGTAAAAATCTGGACAGGCATAGCTTTACCTCCTAGTAAGACTATGCCTCATTTATATTTAGCTTGTCAAATCAATCACTATGTTGTTAAGGTGCGTAAGTACTGCTTGGGTATTAAAGGATAGATAATGAGTCAGTGATTTCATGAAGGTAAAATATAAGAATCAGTATACATCTCCTTGGATTTGAATCCCTGCTTTACTGGAAGGAAGAGCTTCTACTTCATCTGTCTAGAAAGTCCGGCTTTCCCCCTCAAGATCCTTCGGTGGGCCTGCTTGGGATCGAACCAAGTACCTGTTGTTTATAAGACAACCGCTCTACCGGTGAGCTACAGGCCCGATATAATCAGTAATATGATGATAGACGATATAAAATATAACGACGAAGGAATTTTAACAAGTATTTATTATTTTGACAAATTTCCGGTACTATTGATTAAACTGTAGGATTATAATCCTTACTTTATAAATCAGTAAAGTGCTTAATCATGAACTTATCTCAATTATTCCCCATATCCCCATCTTTCCTAATTCCTCTCTATGTTCTACAACTTCGCCCTTTGTGAGATTTCTGCTTCCACCAACTCTCTCGGCCGTCCGTATTTCAACCGGGATAGCGAAAGTATTGCTTCTGCTACCTTCTGGTTTTCCATTTTTTTCATGGCACTCATATCTTTTCTTAAATCTACAGAGAAAGGCGGCATGGGTTTGTTACCTACAATTGTGTTGATATAAGCATTGTAAACATCCACATTTATTAAGTCAGATTCAGTAAATACAGAAGAGAACCAGTGTTGTAGATAATTGGCATCAGTTACACCTACGCGAAAAGTAATCAGAGTACCTACGTTGCCGAATACGGCATTTTTTACTTCTTCATCCATCTGGCCGATAAACTGGTTTGCCACACATAAGTTCAGACGGAACTTTCTGGCTTCAGACAGTATTTGAGCAAAGTCGGGTGTTGCGAAATTCTGGAATTCATCAACATATAAAAAAAAGTCACGCCTTTTATCCTCAGGTGTGTCTACCCTGCTCATTGCTGCCGCCAGTATTTTCGGAATCATAATAAGACCTAAGAAGCTGGAATTCTCTTCACCAAGCTTACCTTTGGCAAGATTAATAAGAAGAATCTTGCCTTCATCCATGACTTTTCGGAAGTCAAAGGCGCTTTTACTCTGTCCAATTATGTTTCTCATCAGTTTATTTGTAACAAACCGTCCAAACTTGGAGACGATATAATCCAATACTTCTGACTTATGAAAATCAGATGTCTGTGCGATCTGATCAGTCCAATATCGCCTGACAATAGGATCCTGAACTTTTGGTAATAACTCCTGGACATACGCGGCGTCAGTAAGCACGCGGACTATTTCCACAAAAGATGCACCCGGTTCGACCATCACTGTAAGCATGGCGTTTCTTATGGCATGTTCAAATCTGGGTCCGATAATACCGGTTTTCTGGGGATCGTAAAGCTTGTACATCAGACCGATTATTGAAGAACAAATAAAATGCTTCTGTTCTTCCGTATAAGCTTCTAGCATATTAAGTCCCATTGGCCTCTCAGTATCAGAAGGATCAAAATATATGACATCTTCGGCTCTCTCCGGCGGGATAAGAGGCAAGATACCTTCGACTAGATCACCATGCGGATCAATCACTGCCAAACCATTCCCTGCCCTTATATCCTGTAAAATCATATCTTTTAAAAGTACAGATTTCCCCACACCGGTTTTCCCAATAATATAAAGATGTCTTCTCCTATCATCAAGTTGCATATACACTGGCTTTGATATACCTCTATAAGTACTTTTACCTACAAACATACCTGAAGAAGGAATTTCTACTGGTGCCGGAGCTCTTTTTGAGGTCAACCAACTTATATGTGGAGTCTCAATTGATTTATTAGGGAAATGGAAAATGGTTGCCAGTTCCTCACTTGACAATACAGAATATTGCTTCCTGGGCCAGTTAAAAACAGGAAAATATCTGTATATGAAATCAACCATAAACGATCCTTTCATAAATTGTTTGGCTCTCACGAAATGATTCTGATCGGAGGAAAATTGAGCCAGGGCAGTCTCTATATTATGCAGATGCATTTTCGCTGATTCCAAAGATGAAGAAGAAATAACCACCCTTATTACCGTATCGAAACCGGGTTTAGAAACTTTACTTTCAATTGATTCTAATACTTTTGGATCTACATTATAATGAGCTTTTTCCGGGTCGGCCTCTGTCTTTTTAATACTTGAAATATAGCTTCTACCTGTTTTTTTATATTTCTCGCCGCCTGGAGAAACCAGTATTTGAATGGCTGCACCTTCACCTGTCTGCATTTTACCTAAGGCTGAGGTTATGGCAGAAAGAGGATCAACAGGAAGGTCTTTATATACTTTCATCGGATAGAAATCATTATGTTTCAAGATGTAAGACGCATATGCCACCTTACCTTTTTCATCAAAAATATTGTATTCGTCTACTTCTTTGATGTCTGCTCCCGGATACATACCATATATCTGTTTCTCGAGAAGATCCCTGATATGGTGATTTACGGAAACATAAAATCGTATATCCCCTGGTAAGCCGATAATCTCAAAAGCAATATGTTCCTTGGGCGTAAGAAATGAAAAAAGACCTCCATGGGAAAGTGAAGAAAGTACGCCGAAAAATTGTTCCGCAGCATCTATCTTTACCTCATTGGCCTTTGGTACCACAATTTGTAGTAAAACAAACTCCAAACTCTGTTTTTCCCGATTCCGGTATTTCCACCACAGGAAAAGAAAATAAAATAGTAAAAAAAAGCCTATAAAGAAAAGAGTTACAGCCGCAAATGAAATGGCAAAATTCTCTATCTGATAAATAAAATTTGGATTGATACCACTGTCAATAATTGGCATATTATAAAATCAAAAAATTTGTTGTTTAAGTTCTCACTCGGATTATCTTACCGTGAATTACCTTTAACGCAATATGTGCTTTCTGCAGTTTTCTGATACACCAAATAGATAACCATTTAAGCGCGTTGGTAATACTTATATGTAATCCCGTAACCACTTGCTGATCAGAGATCGGTAACACTATTTTTGGTAAAGTCTGAGACGCGGAAACCGGTACAGAAGATCCTGAAGGAGTCACTCCTAATTTCTTAATATCAGGCGGCAACTCGATAGTTTCGGAGACTTTCATAACCCCGGCTCTCTCTACTTCTTTTGGGACTTCTATCTCTGAAGATATCTCTCTTGCCGTCTCACTCCCACCGCTTATTGGCATTACCTCACGCTCTTTACTTATTGAAGCAGAACCTGTTTGGACATTACTTTTATTTTTAAGATCAGGAACCTGATCATTAGAATTTTGGGATGATTTCCCCTGAACGGCAGTATTCATAAAATTATTATTAAATTGTATACCTTAGTAAATTTATACTAAAAAACTTAAGGCTATTCCATTTTATACCCTTTTACACTGGAAATGATATTTTCAGTGCAAATCTGCTTTATTTCTTTTTGCCGCAAATCGGAGTAAAACGGGTATAAATTTATACGATTTGCTGAGCTCCACAATTGTGAACGTCAAGGGAATAATAACCATATTCCCGATTAGATTGTATTTTAAAAACGGTATACCAAGTATATATGCATCAAACAGGCCGGAAAAACTCCTGTCATACATACCCCAGCTATCCAGAATCCAAACACCGAAATTCGTCCATAGATAAAACCATACGCTCGCACCTAAGCCTAAAAATGTTGACTGTATAATTTTATAAAATGACTTTTTTTTAATGAAATGCTTTAATAATCCATTAATACTGCTATTCTTGAAAAAGGCAATACTTACCAGACCAATAATAATATAAGCACTCCAGGTGAAAATAAAAATATTTGTATTTCCTATGACCACATCAGATACTAACATTATCCCTAAGGGCACAAATACCGACCAGTAAATCCCGAGATACGAAGCAGCAAGTAAAGTTGCTACGGTAACAAATTCAACATTCGGTCCGAGATGAAAATAGGTTCTTGAGAAAATTCCCAGCAAGACCAGAATAATCGCCGGGATTAATTTATTTTTTTTTATATTAAGCATAAAAGTAAATCAGTTTTAGAATGAACTGTATTTCCATTCAACCGTATCTCCGGGTTTAATTATATATTGATCTGCCGACTTATCCCCTGATCGATCGTTTACCGAGTACATCCACGCCTTTTCATTTGAGTTCTGTTTCCCTCCAATAGAGGTAACCATCAAACCAAAATCGTATTCTTTTGTAAAAATCTCTAAACCGCTGTCTTTTGAAGCGATCACTAATGACTCATAAGCGTTATTTGCTTTTACTTCACCCGTAATTATATTACCGTCACCAAAATCAATTACAACTTTCTCCGTGGTTTTTTCCGGAATCTCAGTCGGAGAAATAATTTTTGGTCCGCTTTTCTTTCCTGCTATCTGACTGTTAGATTTATCTGGATAATAATTTCCGCCTCTTAGACTTAAAGTTGCTCCAACAAACAGAAAAATACTTGCAATGATTATTATTTTTATCAGGTTTTTTCTGATCATACATGTAATCTATTTTGTCATATATAATCCTCTATCACAAGTGGACGATATTGATAAATAACTTTAAAAAGAGGAAAAATCAACTGCTTTTTTTTCTGACTTTGTTTTTGAGTTGGATCAAAATTATTCATCTTTTTACTAAATCCAATTCTTGACAAATATTCAATACTGCGAAGACTCTCCATCCTACAGGACGGGGTTCCTTTAAGGTATTGTCTGAAACCCCGTACCGAAAGTCCCAAAGTACCACTCATCCCCGTTTTGACAAGGCGGGGTCTTCTGGTACTGGGGTAAGGATAAGAAATTGAATACCTGTCAGGATTTATTGAGCCTATATTACCTGATATGTTTCCAATGTCTGTATGGGGAAAAATTGCATTCGTAGAAAATCCCAATTGAGAAATTATTTCACCCTTCAACGCTAGATATACCCCTCCCAAAATACAAGCTAGGATAAAAATAAGTGAACAAGAATCAGGAATTATTCCAGATTCCGGATGTTGAATTCTACTGGAATATGTCTTATCGTCTAATAATACCAACTCAAACTCATTGAGTAGTCTTTCGTATGACCTAAAAGTACTACCAAGTGATTCAACATCAACTAATTTATCATCGAACGAATCAACCTCTATCAAAACACGACTGGCTGCCTCTTTCACTTCCCGATACAAAAGAGCAGAAAAGAAACACCTTTTTGCTTTTGTCACATCCTTTTTGTTGATTAATGAAATTAATGCAATGATTCTAACTACAGCTTCATATCTTTTATCTTCTATAGATATTTCATTTTCATGATTAAGGTGGGATATAAAAACTACCAGCACTTTTTGTCCTAATATAATTATCGCGTCGGAGAGTGGTTTTTCATCTACCTCATCTTCAATATCATCCTTTTTATCATGATCTAAACTAATACGGTCATCTGTTTCTTCTTCCGTCAAAATCCTAAATAATATCTCCAGACCAGGTGCAAAAGCAGTTACCATATCCTCCGTATACATTACCTCAGGCTCGGTAAAATTGTTACCCAATAGATCTATAACTGACCTGTCAATTATACCGGTAGCATTATTGGGGATTACGTCCGAGAAGTATGATAATAATCCTTTTCGTACTTCCCTTTCTGTACTTTCAAATACTCTCATATACGGATCCGGAAAATCAAATATTTGTTTTGGAAAGACCCTACACTCAATAGCAGGACTAATATTTATATCTTCAGATGCAGCGGTAAGATTTGAATAAGAACGATGCGATACTTCTACCCTTATTTGTCCGTTTGATTCAGGTAAATTGTCGACTTTTTTATCCGTTGACTTCCCGGGTTTTTCCATCATAGTGTCTTCACCATATAAAATATTTGTGAAGGCTTTGTTCACACCATTTTTATCGGATGCAGTTCTGCCTACAACCGACATAACTGCGAACAAACGATTTAGTAACTGTTCTCTTGACCCAAATAATTCAGTTATTCTCCTGCTACCCGTACGTTCTTCTGTATTTTCAGGTTTACGATCTTCAGCCTGAATATTTTCTTTCTGAAATAATGCACCTGTCTTTGGTTTTGCAGAAAGGATCATAGTTATTTCTGACTCTGTATTGGCATCTCCCTTATTTTTTCTTTTTTCATCTTCTTTCACATCTTGCGTATCTTTGTTAGAAAGAAAAAGAAATCCATGTACTATAGATTGAAAAGCAACTGCAATATCAGATGTATATGCTTCCTTCAGCCTGCTTTCATAAGTATCCTTATAAGCTTCGATCTTTTGTTGTCTTTCTCTATCAGGTACTTGTACATCTTTCTCAAATCTCCTTACAAATTCTTCATAAAGACCTTTTTCCTGAATGCTTAATGAAGATCTATAAGCATGATAAACATGCTTGTTTCCGAAGTCAGACTTACCTTTTATTATTAATGTCTGATCTTCTACCCTAGAATCCGTATCTTTCCCCCCACCCAGTCGCCTCATCATATTTGTCAAAGTCTCCCTAGTTCCGTAAAGTTGATATGAATATGCAGTCACCATATCTCCATCTTTCTTCCATAAATATGCACGATGGGGAGGATGAGACGCCTCTTCTCTATTGTCTTTGCCGGGACTTACCCAAAACATGGAGATAGCACCGTCTGTACTGGCCAAATTACGGGCCCGTTTATCAATCCTTTCCCATTCCTTCCTTTCACCAAATCCGTATTCGCCCGCAGCTGTCCAAACTTGAATCGGCTCATTATTAAAATCGGGTGAAATCAGCGTTTGTTCTTCCTTAAATTCCCCTGTGATTTTATCTCTGTATTGTTTTCTAGCAACTTTTAATCTGTAAATACCTATTGGATCAATATCTATATGTTCGCTTTTCAAAGTAGCCAGATCAGAAGCTTGAGATTTAATTGCCATCTCTTTTCCCTCCCGCAAATGTCTTCCAAAAGATATTCTGGAAAGTGAAGAACTGTAACCGCATAGACCGTCCTGCGAGACAGTTCCCGCGGTATTTCCAATCATTTCCGATAGTGTTTCAATCGACATATTTCAAGACATGAAAAAACCCTCTTTCCGAAGGAGGGTTATTATAAATCAGTATTTTTGATTTAAAAGGTTAGAGAATAATCGTCAAATTAACTGATCTTTTCTATCTCCTGCTCGGGATTTCCCGTCTTAACGGGATATGCTTGAAGGTACGTGTCGGACTTGTATTGGCAAACAGATAAAGCTTCACCAATATTTACCGTTGCGGCACAGTTCCCAATTTCCATGGGATTCCATAACACATCAAGCTATTTCTTATTTTTTTTCCAAATTGATTCAGTAACACCTGCTTTGAAATTCAAGTATCTTGCCATGATAAAAAATAAGTCTGATAGACGATTTAAATAGATGATTATTCTGCTGTCGACTTTTTCCTTTAAGGATAAACCTACTATCTCCCTCTCTACCCGCCTGCATACGGCTCTGGCAAAATATAGAAAGGTCGCACCTTCAACGCCTTCAGGTAGTATAAAATTGGACAATTCAGGAAGTTTGTTATCCAGATCGTCAATTATTCTTTCCATTTCCGTCACTCTTTTTTCTAATTCGTTAATATTATCAGGAAATCCTGCAAGAGAACTACCGACTATAAACAAGTCTTTTTGTATTACGTTGATGAATTTTTCCAACCTCTTGTCATGAAGTTTAACAATAACAATCCCAAGTAAGCTATTTAGCTCGTCAATAGATCCATAAGTATGAACACGCAAATTATTCTTGAAAAGACGCTGTCCGCCGTAAAGGGATGTTTTTCCAGAATCCCCTGTACGGGTATATATATTTACTTTCGAAGGCATATTGTTTCTTTATCTGAAGGACAATATATTTTCCCCTGTCAGCATATATTTTCCCCTGTCAGCATTCGGAATATCCGCAGCTATAACATTTCTTGCATCCTTCCTCATACGCAAGCGCAGCCTCGCCACAAGAAGGACAAAGATCATATTCTGATTTCTCCACCGGAATAGCCTGTTGGGTCATAACCGATAAATTTGCCTGAACCGTCTCCGGTGAAGAAGGTTTATGCCCATTTTTTACTTTGTATCCAAAGTGCATTGCTAGTATTTTTGCCACAGCATCTGGAAGAGATCTTACTTTCTTATCACCAAAACCCAACGATTTTGATCCTCCTATACCTATCAGCTGATTGAAAATCTGCTTGGCTCTTTCGCTGGTTGATACGTTCGATTGCATTCTAAGAACCAAAGAAGCAAGTCTCCCCATCGCTTCTGCCATTGCGGTTACGTCAGAACCTGCTTTTCCTACGTTAATAAACAATTCCATAGGTTCATTATTCCCGTTGGTATTGATGGTGACAAATGCCACTCCAACTGGAGTATCTATTTGGTAAGTAGCTCCATGCACCATCATAGGTCTGGGCTTAATTTCTACAACTGCTTCCCCATTTGATTTAGGTTCTTTTTTCTCCTCTTTCTTGTCAACTATTTTTTCAAGCACACCTGGTCTGCTACCATCTCTCATATACGTCAACCCTTTGCATCCAAGGTCGTATGCAAGCGTATAAAGTTTTTTAACATCATCTATTGTATGGCTGCTTGGGGCGTTGACTGTTTTTGAGATTGAGGCATCTACATATTGCTGAATCGCTACCTGTACTTTTATATGTTCTTCCGGAGTTAAATCAGTGGCAGAAACAAAATATGAAGGAATTGGTTCGTCTGGATGTGTCTTTTTCCATTCTTCAAATAAAGGATGGAAAAGCCTGTGCTCTCCCAATCTGTCTCTTCTGATAAATGAAAATTCATAAACCGGTTCTATTCCTGAAGACACGCCCGACAGAAGCGAAGTGGATCCTGTAGGCGCTTGTTGGAGGAGAACTGAGTTTCTTATACCGTATTTTTTTATGTTGTCGCGGGTTTTTTTGGGAAGTTTTTTGATAAAATATCCCTTTAGATATTTACTTGCGTCAAATTTTGGGAAGGGGCCTTTTTCTTTTGCAATTTCTATAGACGATTCGTAAGCTGCGTCTCTTACCGTCTTATATATCTTGTCAATGATTATGAGAGATTCCGGTGAACCGTATCTTATTTTCATCTTTATTAAAGCGTCACCAAGACCCATTGTTCCTAGTCCTATTCTTCTTTCACCGTTCTGTTGAACTTCTTTTATTTGCGGAAAAATATAAGTATCCGCATCAATGACATTATCCTGGAAACGAACTCCTATTTTGGCAATTTCCTCAAGTCTCTTAAAGTCAAATTTTCCATTATTTACAAGTGCTGCCAAATTAATCGAACAGAGATTACAAACCCCCCAGGCTGGTAATCCTTCTTCTCCGCATGGATTGACACAATTCACTTTGTTGAAATACCAATTGTTAAACCATTTATTATATCTTTCCATAAACACAATCCCCGGCTCCGCAGAACTCCATGCCGCTTCACAAATAAGATCCCATATTTTTCTGGCTTTTACTGTTTTATATACCTTTACCTTCTTCCCCATTTTTTTCCAGTCATCTAGATACCCATCCCAGACTTGATCATAATCCTTATCATTTATATCAGGAAACACCAGATCCCAATCAGCATTTTTTTTGACTGCTTCCATAAATTTGTCTGAAACACAAACTGACAGATTGGCCCCGTTTATTCTCCGCAGATCCTTTTTTACGGTAATAAACTCTTCTATGTCCGGATGCCAATCCCACAACATCAGCATTAATGCGCCTCTTCTTGTACCGCCCTGCTGAATTATATCTTTGGTCGCAACAGAAAAAAGTTCTGCCCAATTGCACGGACCGGAAGAAAAACCATTCACTTTTTTGACTCTGGCACCTCTGGGCCGAAGTGAGGAAAAATTTATTCCCACTCCTCCACCTCTTGCCATAATCTCTACCATTTGCTTAAGATTATCTAAGATTCCGTCTCTGGAATCTTTAGGAGAAGGAATGACAAAACAATTATAGTAAGTTACTTTGTAACCGGTACCTGCCCCCGACAAAATCCTGCCCCCGGGTACGAATTGGAAATCCTCCATCACGTTATAAAATTTCTTTTCCCATAAATCCCGTACCTTCTCGTTTTCAATCTTGGCAATACAATTGGCGACTCTTTTCCACATTTGTAGAGGATTTTTCTCAACGGGTATGCCTTTTTCGTTTTTGAGAGAGTATCTGTCTAAAAATACTTGCTGGCGGATTCCTGTCAGTGTCATATGTATTTATCTAAAAAATATTAATGATAAATTTCTTTATAACAGTTTATTTAATTCTTTTTCGAAGTCCTCAACATCAACAAATCTTCTGAATACCGAAGCAAATCTGATATAGGCTACTTTATCTATCTTTTTTAATCTCCCGGCAATTAACTGACCGATTTTTTTACTTTCTATTTCTACTGAATCAAATCCCCGCATTTCTCTTTCCACTTCATCTGCAATTGTCTCAATATCTTCAATACCAACCATCGTTTTTTCGCAAGCCTTTAGCATACCGTGTTTTAATTTATCTCTATCAAACTGTTCTTTTTTTCCATCCTTTTTGATTACTATGAGCGGAACGTTTTCTATTCTCTCGTAAGTCGTAAATCTCTTATTACAAATACTGCATTCTCTTCTTCTTCTGGTGGTTCCTAAATCTTCACTGTCGCGTGTTTCTACTACTTCTGTGTCTTTATGGTTGCAATATGGGCATTTCATCTTTTTTTGATAATTGTCGAATATTAGATTATTAAAATTTTGGCCATAAAAAACACGCTTAGGTGTGAAAACATAAAAGCGCTATCTATAGTGTCCGATGAAATATTAAGACACTACATATCTTGTGTCAAGATATCAAAATGTAACATTGCATAGCAGTTTTTTTTATAGCCTCGACTATTTGATTCGACATAAGAAAAATTTTATTTTGGGATTTGAAATTATCAAAATTGTTCATTAATACGGGATATGAAATAAAAAGTGATCAATTGAGTAATTATTTACTTTATTGTGGTGATTTGTTGACTTGCCTGATGATTGATACTTAAGACGTTATTTAGCTTATTTAACATACCACTCTCTGAAGTAGTCGTGAGAATATTTTTAATAACCTCTTCATGCTTTTTGGCAGCAAGTTTAATCTTGTCTGTGAACCCGGGAGGTAAGGTTTCTCCATTTTGATTTTTCAGAAGAACTAATATTGAATTGAGTAAATGACTTTCTCCCTTTTCTAAAGATTTTACGCTCTCATCATAGTTCTTACTCTCCCATAACATTTGACCCATAACCAAACTTTTATCTGATAACAGTAGATATAGATTTGACTTCTCATTTGTCTTCCTTGTGATTATGATAAGTATCTTGTCGCGTAACTCTTTCAGGAAAAATAAAGGATGATTCGGAAGAATCCCCGGGTAAGGCAGAACATACACAATCGTCGGAACTGGGATTGAGGACATGTTATCTGGTTTTTGCGCTTCCTGGGCATTGACTGCCTCCTGAAACAAAATTAAGGAAAATAAGATTAATAATATGAAAGTTAATACATGCTTCATGGGAATTTCAGATATCCTTATTATATACCATTTGCTCCTTCAGATAAAATTTATCAATCTGGCTGTATACTTCTCTACTGGAAGTCCACTTGCTTTCAAAATACAATAAGAAGGGTATATCTAGCATATAGTTACTAATCTGAAGGCTTGTTAGTATTTCTTTCAACAATATAATAGAGATATTAATATGAATAATGAAGAATTATTGGATGTCTCAATTAGCGACCTTACGGTCGATTTGGAAGAAAGGCTTTCCATTTTAAAGAATAATCTTGCTTTATTAAATCAATTTTCTTCAAAATTGAACCTGCTTAAGATACAGCTCCTACAGAAATCTTATAAAGATGTGGATCGGAATATCAAATTTCTGAAAGAAAAATATTCAGAATCTCTTACGATATACAAGCAATTTCATAAGACAATCGAAGGAAGAAATAATAAATTGTTTCTCATAAACAGTCTGAGAAATAAAAAAAGAGAATTGTCGGAATTTATAAGAACCCATCAAAGCATCCTTGGATCCCTTCTCACCTCTGCAGATTGGCAATCCCCTTCTTATAGCTACTCAATATATCCTTTGTCCGGGACTCAGGAAGGAAAAATACTTGGTACAATCAATGACTATAAAAGAGATGTTCATCTAGATGAAGAAGACTTCGAAAATAATTTCGTGAAGGAGTATGTTGACCGTCGTGCAGATCAAAAGATCCAAGCTTTATTGACAAACAGCGGTATGGCCGCCTTCACAACTATATTGAACTTTCTTCTGTCAGAAAAAAAGACAGAAGGTACGATTCTGATCGGAAAATCCGTCTATTTTCAATATAAACAAATAATAAGCAAAAGCTTTTATAGGAGCGTCATTGAGATTAGTGAAGTGGATACTGATAGACTCATCAAAACAATCTTCACCCGAAAGCCTAAGGTGGTCTATATCGATTCCCTTTCTAACTCTATAGACATACCTGTGCCCGATCTGAAATGGATTTTCGAAAGTGTGGTAAAAAGCTATAAAGAAGAAATCTATTTTATTATTGATAACACCTGTCTTTCGAAAACATGTCAACCATATAAATTAATACCACATCACTGTAATAATCTACATCTCATTATTTTCGAAAGCCTGATGAAGTATGTACACCTAGGTCTGGATAAAATAACAGCAGGAATTATACTTTCAAAAGGGCAGGACTCATCAAAAATATTTGAATACAGAAAACATTCCGGCACTAATATTCTCGACAGTTCAGTATATGTGATACCAAGACCAAACCGCCTGATTCTCTCAAAAAGGCTTGACAGATTCCAAAGAAATGCTTTTTTTCTGGCCACTAGTCTGCAGGAATTCGTCGATAATAATGAAAATTGTCCTCTAAAAAAGATCATCTATCCCGGCCTTTCGAACCATCCATCCTACCCATGGTCTCGAAAAATGAGCTTTCAAGGTAGTTTCGTAAACCTATTATTTCGTGAAGAGTTTGACAGTATCAGTCAGCATAAAAAATTTATTGACCAGGCGATCAAAGAGGCAAAAAAAAGAAATGTGGAACTTGTAGCCGGTACCAGTTTTGGTTTGGATATTACCAGGATTTATCTTACCTCTCTATGGACAGATTTTGGAAGGCCTTTCATAAGAATTGCCGTCGGGACTGAGGACATGATGATGATGGGTGAAATTGCCCATGTGATAATAAGTACTTTGTCACACTTCAGAAGTATCGTTCCCTCTTCAGTTCTAAGGACTATAAACAGAACAAAAAAAAGAACAGGCCTAAAATATCTATAATTTCCCACCCATGTCCTTCAACTCTAATCCTTCGTATCCTATACAAAAAAGCGTCTCATTTTCTCTGCATATCATCCCATATTTACTCCATAAATACTCGCCATCTACCGTCGAAACAACGTCTTTCAAATGATCTCCTGCTAGGGATCGGATTTCCCCTATTTTTTGATTTTTGAAAATATTTTTATTTTTTATCTCCGCTGGGATCCATATACCTGCCCTATCAGTGCGATACTCCACAATTTTTCTATATACTTTGGAATGAATATTTTTGTTTTTTCTTATTCCAATCATTCCGAGTACTCCCATTATCCTTTTTGTCCACTCCAAGTGTTTGCTTATTGATGCTTTATCTCTCCTGCCCAAACAGCCTGCTTCTGCCATAACGTAACCAATATTTTGCCCTGCCAGGATTTCAGCTTTTTGACAAATATTTTTTTTCAGGAAAACTATTTTTTTTGCGGAGGTCGCCATGATAAGCGATTTCATAAGGATATTCAGCTTTTCATTTCCCGTTTCGTAAAAAAAAATGAACGGATCCAGCTTTTCATCTGTCGCGCCTCCGTGAAGATCAAGCCAAAAATCCGCATTTTTTATATAATTTGTATCCAGCCAGTAAATCAATCTTTCCGTAGGACTGCCTTTTATATTTCCAGGATAAATATGCTTCGGATACTTGTTATCCAGCGGATTGACGCCTGATCTATTTTCAAAACCGGGAATATTTAGTACAGGGAAAATAATTAGTCTTCCCCGAAATTTATTATTTTTATATAGTTCTATCAGTCTGTATGCCGCTTCAATACCGGCATACTCATCACCATCTGACCCTGCTGTAATAATAAGAGTACGTCCTGGTTTTTCACCCGTGATCATAGCAACTGGAATTCTCACTTTCCTGACCCCCAAATCAGCGGCGGCGAGGATAATCCGATGATTATTTGTTTTTAATGAATCAGACATCGTAATGAAGGTTATATCTAAGTTTCATAAATGTATATACTGGAACACACTTAAGTTGTTTTGGTATATTTGAAGAAATTATGACAGAATATTGGTCAAAAGAAAAATAATCAGGGAAATAACTACAATTGTACCCCCGCTTGCCAGATCAAAATAATAGGAGGTAAATAATCCTATTGTCACGGCAAGTATAGAAAAAACAACGGATAATATCAGTGTCAGCATAAAACTTCTTCTAAACTGGAAAGCGGTAAGAACCGGGATCACCATCAGAGCACCGATAAGAAGTATACCTACTACCCTCATCGATAAGGTGATTGTTATCCCTGCCAAAACTACCAGGATAGTATTAAGAAGATTTACCGGAATTCCACTGGCTCTGGCTAGCTCCTCATCTAAAGAAATCAGAAAAAAACCTTTATACAATAAGCCTATTGAGGTAAGCACCAAAAGTCCAAGCCCTAATATAAATAATAAATCCAAAGAGGACACTGTGGAGATGCTGCCAAATAAGTAACTTCCAATATTGACGTTTATTCCTTTGACAATAGAGAATATAACTACAGCCAACGCCAGACTACCGGAAAGAAAAAGAGCTAGTACAGATTCACCCATAATTTTTTTGGATGCTCTTAGTTTCTCTATTCCAACTGCTGCTAAAATAGACACGATTATAGCCGTAAAGAAAGGATAGATTTTCGTCAGAAATCCTATCGCAGTACCCAGAAGCGATACATGAGCCAGGGTATCTGCCATTAAAGAATAACGCCTTACCACGAGGAAAATACCAATAAGCGGCGCGATAACAGCAATCATCAGACCTGCCATGAAAGCTCGGATCATGAAATCATATTGAAAAATTTCCAGCATATTATTTATGAATTACTTTTTTCATGTTGTCTCCATATAGCTCTTCAAGATATGAACCTTTATCGAGTTCTTTTGAAAGCGTATGGCAGACAAGCTTGCGGTTTAAACAAAGTACATATTTTGCCTTTTGGGAAATCGCGTCAATATCATGCGAAACAAAAATAATTGTTAGACCAAAGTCACGGTTCAGATATTCCAATAAATTGAAAAAATTGTCCTTTGCTGTCATATCAACTCCCATTGTCGGCTCGTCAAGTATGAGAATTTTTGGTTCCCCGGCAAGAGCGCGTGCTATAAATACGCGCTGTCTCTCACCTCCGGAAAGGTCGGAAAGCAAACGGTCTTTAAGATTGTCAATCTTTGAAATAACCATTACTTCTCTTATTTTATTTATATCTTTCTTCTCTAATCTCTTTAAAATACCTACTTTTGCAAATCTGCCGCTTGCTACCACTTCCCATACTGTTACCGGAAACTGAGTATCTATTTGGACAATCTTTTGGGGAACGTAACCCACCTCGTATTTTCTCTTATATAACTTACTATTTTGCCCGAATATTTTTATTTCTCCCGAAGTCGGGGCAGTCAGTCCGAGAATAACCTTAAGTAGAGTTGTTTTTCCTGCTCCGTTTGGACCGATTAAAGCCACATAATCGCCCTGATTTATGGAAAAACTGATATTTTCCAAAACTGTCTGGTTTTGATATTTGACTTCTATGTTTTTTACTTCTATGGCTTTTATTGCTTGTTTCATTTGCAGGAAAGGGCAAGTTTTAGATTAATAATATTATCTTCCATAAGGGAAATGTAATCCTTGTTTTGGGCAATTTCTTCACTGGTCAAACTCTCAACCGGGTTCAAAACCAGCGTCTTGGCTCCCACTTCTTTAGCCAAAGTCTCCGATAATTTTGGACTCACCAGAGTCTCAAAGAAAATATATTTGATATTTTTCTCCTTGGCTAATTTTGCTGTTTCACCAATACTTCTCGGCGAAGGTTCCTGATCAGGTGAGATACCCGCAATAGACAGCGTCTGGAAATTATATCTTTTTGATAAGTACGAAAAAGCATTATGAGATACGATTATCTCATTTCTACTGCAGTCTCCCAACCCAACTATCATCTCTTTATTTAGAATATCCAGTTTACTAATGTACTCATGGCTCTTTTCCTGATAGTAGTTTTCGTTACTTTTATCAATTTTTATTAATGCCTCAGAAATCAACTCCATCTCTCTTTTGGCGTTGACAGGATCGACCCAAACATGAGGATCGGTAACAGTCTTGTCCTTATCTGTCTTCAGAAGATCAAAATAATCAGACATTTTTAATATAACAACTCCTTTACCTTCTAAATCGTCAACGATTTTATCAGCCCAAGGTTCAAAACCGGCTCCGTTATAAATAAAGAGGTTTGAATTATAAATTCTACCTATATCTGAAGGACTTGGTTCAAAGTCATGCGGCTCAATTCCCATAGGCAGTATTTGTACCACATCGATTTTATTACCGCCTGCCTGCCTGGCGAAATGAGCCAAAGGATAGAAACTCGCACTCACTCTTATTTTCCCTTTAACATTTTCCCTATTTGATTTTCCTGTAAGTAATAATACCCCAGCTATACCTACCAATATCACTAGAAATAAAATTAACTTCTTCATATTTTTATAAGCTATTTACCCCAGTACCAGACAAGTTTAACTTGTCGGTACAGGGTTTCGCCTCTTTATATCAGGAAGTCCCGTGCTTTCAGCCCGGGAAGGCTCACATTTATTACAGATGCCAATAAATTCCAATGAATGTTCGATTATATGAAATTCATTCTCTTTTATGATATTTTCTTCGAGCTGATTGACAGTTTTTTCCAATGCGCTGGAGACAACCGGAGTAATTTTGTTGCACATCTGACAGACTGCATGATGATGGTGATTGTCCTTAAGCTGAATCTCGTAACGCATTTTCCCGTCTTTGAACTGAATTTCCTTGACGATCCTTTCTTTGACTAATGTGTTTATTTCCCGGTAAACGGTGGTTTTATTTACAATCATCCCCTTTTTTATTAAGAGTCGATTAAGTTCAAAAACGTCAACCGGTTGCCCTGCTATTAACAAGAGATTTATGATAATTTTTCTTGCATTGGTAAGCCTGTAGCCTTTTGACTTTAGGTTCTTCAAAATCATTTGTATATTATTCATTAAGCATATTTTAATGCAACTAAGTTGCAATTGCAAGAAATGATAATTCCTCGACAGGTTGACGGGGGTATCAGTCGTCATTCCGAGCGTAACAAAGTGAAGTCGAGAAATCCTCCAACACTCAGATCGTGGAAGATCCCTCCACGCGCTTCGGAACGTCTAACGTTCCTTCGCTTGGTCGGGATGACTTTCTTAAGTAGCACGCTGTGAGGAATTACTACTCTGCGGTATCCTTGAAATTAATATTAATCTGCTGATAAAAAAAGAGGTAGAGCTGATTATTCAAAGACCTGCGCTTCGAAAGTATAAAGCTTAGTATCTTTGTCTTTGTAACAATCCGATGGCAATCCCGCCTTTTGGCTGCATAACTGACCTAAGAATTCTTCCAAAGACCAACCTGACTCTGCAGCAACTTGAGGCAGGAAAGTACCTGAACGGTTATCTTTCGCAAGCACCACCCCTTCCCTGCCCAGTTTGATCCTGGTCCAGTCCGAGATGCTTTTCTTAGGGGTTAAAACTGATATCTCAATTTTTATGTCCTTAAGCTCGCTTTTCTCCACAGGTAAAAAACGTCTATCCTCGCTGGCTGCAGCAATTGTCATCTCCTGTATAACCTGGTATAGCGGTATATTTGGCTCAAATCTTCCAACGCAACCCCTAAGATTTCCATCTTTACGCAAAGTTACAAAAGCGCCTGACTTTGTAAACAATGCCCCGTTTATCGGCTTTATTTGGCTCTTCTTTTTATTTTGCACGAATTCATCTAAAGTATTTCGAGCAATTGAAAGCGCCTCTTTTTGGGCCGCATCATCCAGAAACCGGGTGCTGACAATTTCATCCTGGGTCCAAAATCCTATGGACGCGTAACCAACGACTCTTGTATTGTCTCCTGTGATGTCTCCGGAATTTTGATATTTTATTTTCCCAATATTGCGGATTTCCAATAAATTTGCCACTTTCAATCCTACTCTGACTGCCCGGAAACCACAGGCAGCGGTTTCTACATTCTGATAATTGCCGCTTTCAATCCCTGTTATCACTTCCATGAAATTCTTTTCATTGCCGCTCAAAATCGACTTAATGGTTTTTTGATCAACCACGTTTGCCGTTGTACTTGTAGGATAATGAGAAAGATCGGTACTCACCACAAGCAGAGTGTCACTATCAATATTCTCAGAGATTTTTTGAGCCAGTCTGTCCAGCGTCTTTTCATCTGTCTCGCCTACAAGTATCGGTACAATCTTAAAATCTTTCAAAACTTTTTGAAGAAAAATAAGTTCCACTTCCAGGGAATGTTCTCCCTCGTGAGAAGAGGAATCACTTAAAATGTTACTTTCTTTTTCAATAATATTGTCAGCTAATGCTTCATCCACTTCCACTTTACCAAGAGGTGTTTCCCATACGCCCTTAGGATAAACAGCTATATGTTCAATATATGATCTGTGGGGAGCACCGATTATTATCACTCTCTTATATGATTTATTTTCAATTTGCCGGAAACCCCAGGCTGCTACGCTTCCCGAATAATCAATACCGGCATGCGGGACAATTAAAACTGTTAATCTGCCTTTTTCGTTAATAAGGCCAGTTTGACTTAGAAGTAAGGTCAATTGGTCATCCAGAATTTTTTTGTCAGAGGGATAAAAACTGCCTGCTACAGCTGCCTGGCGCAATAATCTGCTTTCATTTCCAGTGATTTGCTTACTGTTCTCTACCTTGTTTCCTCCTGTTTTTATGATAATCATAACTGAAAATATTATTCCGGTTATTATGATAAACCACAGAACATAGTAACTTATGAACCTCATATCCTTATATACGATCATTTTAACACTGTCAAAGCATATCCGCCCTCAGCTCTGCTAAAAAGATATTGAATTAGTAATTGTAATCAGGACCTATATTATACTAGAATCAAATAAGAACACTTTCAGAAAATAAAGGAGAGGAGGTGAAATATGCAATCGGATCTTCCTAAAGGACCATTCTGTCAAAGTTGCGGTATGCCTATGGAAAAAGCGGATGACTTCGGTACGCTTGTTAACGGAACCAGAATAAACGATTATTGCCATTTTTGTTTCACCAACGGCCTGTTTATCGAACCGGAGATCACCTTAGCACAGATGATCAGTAAAGTATCAGGTATCATGTCAATACACATGAATATACCTGAAGAAGATGCAAGACTACAAGCTGAGTCTCTAATACCCACTCTTAAAAGGTGGAAAACCGAATAAATAGTATCATAGAAAAATTCAAAACACCTTTTACTCCTTATTCTCTAGTCTGACTATCTTATTTTCGTAATAAAAAAGTACCTCCTGGATATGTTTTTAAGTCCAAAACTAAAATATAACGAGTATGATAATATTTACATAACTAATATTTCAGCATTTATGAAAAGAGAAAAATGGATTGACGTGCTTCGCGGAATTGCGATAATTGCAGTTATCACGGACCATCTGTTTGTCTTTTTCCCGAAAATCAGAATTACCGAAGTCGGCTGGCATACATTTTTCTCCGTCAATTGGTTCATTTTCCTGTCGGCTGTTACCAATACTCTGTCATATCAAAAAAAGAAAATGTCTTTTCCTGGTTCATATCTTCCTTATCTAAAAAAACGTGCCGTTATTTTGCTTCCTTATATTTTTGCCACCGTTATCTATTATCTTTTTTATTCCTATCAGCATCTCAATCTTCCCACTCTGGCGGAACAAATCTTTTATTTCACCGGCAGCGTACATTTTTATTTTATCCTGGTAATTATTGAACTTTACCTTGTCTTCCCTCTTCTTTATATGATTTTTACCAAAGTAAGTAAAATCTGGTGGCATCTGGCTGCCATTTTTATCATTGCATTTTCCACAATGAAGCTGTTTCCCTTAAACCAACCTCCCTGGATGTATCATCCCTATACCACTTTTATTGCCTCGTCGTATCTTCTGACTTTTTCTCTTGGTATTTTGTATATGATTTACGAAAAACATTTCGGCAAATTACTTTTTATTTTCTCCATCGTCGTTTTTTCCATCATGGAAGTATTCCTCTTTTATTCGAAAGGGATATTTATTATCTCCATACCTAACCTGAAACTTATAGCGTGGTCTGTCTCTGGGATTATTATCTCTAAAACTATCATCTCATATCCGGCAATAGGCAGATTTCTTCCCAGGAAAACACTTGCTTTTTTAGGGAAACACTCCATGTTTATTTACCTTTTCCATTTCCTGATTCTTGAACTGATGTCAAAAATAAATATTTTCTTCATCGCAATTTTGGCATTTGTAATTTCAATACTGGGGTCTTTGATGATTGAGTATTTATATAATCGTCTACAAACCGGCGTAAATATCATTTTGAAGAGAGAATAGTCCGTATACAAAAATTAGTCTTTATGCTCGTGATCTGTGACGTGAATATGCAAATGCTTGTGTGTCTCCTTCTTATGTTTGTGTCTGTGATCGTGTACCAAATTATGCTTCGACAAAAAGGGTATATCTTCTAAAATATTCATAGGCTTGCCCAGTCTGACCATTTTGTGCTCCTCAGATAAAACCAGGACTCTATCTGCCATATCTTCCACAATCGACAGGTCATGGGTGGCAATAACAACTGTATTTCCCCTATCTGACAGTGTGTCTAAAAAATCAAGAAACCTGCTTTGGCTTCTGGGATCGAGACTGGCGGTCGGCTCATCAAATAACCATACTTCCGGATTGAAGGCTAATACCGTAGCAAGCGCTACTCTTTTTTTCTCACCTCCAGACAAAAGGTATGGCGGACGGTTTTTCAGGTGTTCAATATCCAGTAATTTTAATGCTGTTTTTGCGCGTCTCAGCACTTCACTATTACTGAAACCCAGATGAAGCGGGGCAAAAATCACTTCATCCCAAACTGTCGGGGAAAAAAGCTGGACATCAGGGTCTTGGAAAACAAAACCAACTTTTTTCCTGAAATCATAAAAATTTTCCTCATTTTGGAAAAAATCAGCATCGATTTTAACACCAAAAGCTTTGATACTGCCTTTACTCGGAAAATATAATCCGTCCAACATCTTAAGGAGAGTACTTTTACCTGATCCGTTGGCACCCAATATGATCAACCTTTCTCCTTTGGAAATCTTCAGGGAAATATCTTCCAAAGCCTGTTGATTCCGGTAATAGTAGCTTACCTTCTCCAGTTCAAATACCGGACTATCGGAATTTTGTTTCTTCATGGTTATTTGACAAACAAAATGATATTAACACAGAGAATCAGGCATCCTGAAAAGAATAACAGGTCATGACTGTCAAGCTTGAAACTGTCCAATGTTACAATTTTATTCCTGTATCCTCTGGACTGCATGGACAGATATATTTCCTCGCTTTGGACAAATGATCTGGCAAACAAAGTGCCTATAAGCGATGCCAGCCATTTTCTGTTTTCCCGCCCTGAAACCCTACCCGCCAACCGGCTTTTCCGGGAAAGAAACATATTGTTTACCGTCTGTAACAAAACGAAAATATAACGGTATGTCATTCCAAGAATAACAACAAACACCTGTGGAACAAACAGGACCTGCAGTGATTTCAACAGATCATACCAGGGTGTACTAAGAACTGCCAACACTACTAATGATACTGATACGGCAACGCGAAAAATAATATTGAAAGCGGTCAATAGACCCGGTACGGTTATTGATAAATTAATATGCAATGCCGGAAGGTTTACTAGTTCCAAAAGAGTAGTTCCGGGCGTCACAATATTAAAAATCAGAGGAAAAACAATAATTCCGGTAAAAAAGGGAAGAAAAAGCCAAACTCTTTTAAGAAAAAACTTCATAGGTATAGAAGAAACAATTGCCAGAAAAAGTATAAATACATATATGAGGACCAGTGAAAGAAATTTGTGTACAAGGTTTACCGTAAGAAGCAGAATGATAAGACTGATTACTTTTACTCTGGGGTCAAGACTTTGCAGGTAGCCTTTTTTTTGGGAAACCTCCTGGGTGAAAATTACTTGAAGGAGTAAACTGCCTATACCTGCAACCGTTTTTTCAAAGAATTTACCCATATGAATTTCCCCATTACCTTTCTGAAAGAAGTGGTAGACTTTAGCTTATTCGTGATTAGACTTTTTCTTTCCACCCAGTTTGTTTATAACGGACAATAAAAAGAATATAAATAATCCTGTCAATAATACCCCTAAACAGGCTGAGAATATATAAAGTAGAGTCGGATTTAAGATCCCGGGAATGTCATAGTCCGGGATAGGCGCTCTCCAAAAAGATGACCACTTGTCAAATCCCGCCGGAATATATGACAGTCCCAACAAAGCAAGTTCTTCCCTGCCCCATTCACCCCAGGCAGTTCCCGGCGCCAGAAGACCTAAGGGAGTAAGAAGAATAAGAAAAATAAGGCCTAAAAAACTGAATTTGAATAGTTTTTTACTTGTCAATGATTTACCTTCGGAAAAAATAAGATCAGGCTGAACCCTCAAAATCCAGGCAAATACCAACCCTGTGACTATACCTTCCGCAAGTCCGGCAATGGTCAGATGTCCGATCATCATGACAGGAACTGAAACATACAGGTTATAGGGGAAATACAATGCCTGGCCCAGGGAATTTTTATAAAGCATCGGTTGTATCCCCAACTCTACGGCGGTAAGCAGTGCGGCGATATTTACGGAAATATACCCGGAGATTGATGCGATGACTATTTTTTTCCTGGCAGAATCTTTGCTTCTAACCAAAAGTCTGTACAAAAAATAACCTGTTAAGGACATCACTATCCCCATATTGAAAATATTTGCGCCCAAAGACAGTATGCCTCCGTCTCCGAAAAACAGAGCCTGAATAACCAAAGCGACAGTTGCAGACAGTATAGAAGCCCATGGACCAAGAACGATTGCTGATATGGCTATCCCTGTGGCATGACCTGTGGTTCCGCCGGGAAGCGGGATATTGAACATCATAATAACAAAGGACAAAGCGGAAAAAACTGAAATTAGGGGAATCATCCTACTGTTTAATACCTTTTTGACATTTCGTGAGGCTCGGACTAGAAACGGCAGACTCGCCGCATACATCGCGCCAGAGGTGTAGGGACTCAGATAACCGTCAGGTATATGCATTACTTTCTTTTATCAATTCCCATATTAAGTATTTACCTCCAAAATACCGCATTTTATCTCAATATCGTTCTTATCCGTAATTGTAGGAATTGCCCTGGAACCTTCTTTGCCAATCCCGCTAAGGACTGCCGTTTCCAGGCAAACCAGTGGGCCTTTCTGGTAACCTGTCGAGCTGCCAATTGTTCCTGCGCCAATGTTGTAAACATCTATCTTGAATCCGTTTTCTTCAAAATAGCTTCCTATCAGCTTTTTTTTATCGCCTGATACTTCACTGGCTGTATAACCCTGTCCTACTACTTCAAGGTCATTTGTGTTTATCTCCTTATCTGTCTTTGTCCCCTCTATCATCCATTTGAAACTGACTTTTTGTACGTCAGAAAAGGCAATCCCGGACTTTATCTTCAGCCCGTCTAATATTCCCAAAAGCGGAGCACTTGCTGTCGCTTCCTTTTTCTCTCCTTCCTCGGCGATTGCTCCTGTGCACCTCCAATTTACTTCAGCTGACCTGTCATCCTCTTTTATTACACAGGCCGGACTGCAACCTGCTTTCCCGGCGTCAAGATCAATCCACCAAGTACGCGTGAAATCGTTATACTGATAATTTTCTGTCAGATTGCCTGTTTCAATACAGCTGCTTTTTAAAGCAATATTTCTGACCTCCTGGTAAGATAATTTTCCCTGTTTTGCCAATTCCCCCCCTGTCTCTTTCGACTCTCCAAAAGAATTCAAGGAGAGATTATTGGATGAAAGGTAAAAAACCCCTGCGCCAGAGATAATAATGAGTAGTATTATTATAAGAACTATTTTTTTCATGACTTTTTGTTTTTTGAATTATGATAGATTCACTTGATAGTAAATTCTTTCAGCAGCTTTTTTTCCGTCTCCCCCTGTACGTAAGCTTTCACCTCAATATATTTTTCAATCCCCGAGCCTATCAGTTTCCTTTTCAAAAGTTCATCAACCTGGAAAAGTCCTGCGGAATTATTCATGTGAATGCTGATTTCAACCGGTTTGGTTTTTCCCATCGCAATCTCCACATTTTCAATGGCCATGGCAGATACTGAATGAATGTCCACCTTACCGGCCTCATAAGGAATCCTGGACCGACCTTGATTCATGTCCAATGCATCAGCTACTCTGACAATGCCTGCTTCAATAGTGAACGGCTGGCCGTCTGACCGGTGACTGATTATGGCATGCAGACTTTCGGAAATAACAATTGTTTTTTGGACAACGGGAAGAAAATCGATAATCTCATGAAGAAGGTTGTTTGCCAAAAAGAGACTGAACTCTTCATGCTCATCCCTCTGGATACTCATCCCCAGATCATGGAAAAGACTGGCCAGAAGGACCACCAGTTCTGCATGTTTCCCTGACAATCCAAAGTCTTTTGTAATGGACATCTTAATTCCGCTTTTGACAAGAAGCCTGACAAGTCTCACAGCAATGTTTGAAACTATCTGGAAATGTACCGGCCCGTGGTCTGTCATCCCCAGCCTGTCTATGGCATTCACATTTACTACCTGCCAGAGGGTAGTTACTTCCTCGTTTCGATTAACCTTTTCCAAAGCCTTATCCAATAGCTCATTTCCCTCTGTAGGCAAATGGATTTTTATATTCGTGTGAGTTTTTGTCTGGTCCATAGAAATTATATTTTTCAGTATACCATAGGATATATTTCCCTATTTATTTAATTGATAATTGTTAGTTGCTAGTTGATAATTAGGAAAATGCGCTACAAAGTATCAATCCAAGAGCGAACTTTCCAGTTTGGCATACGCATTATCAAGATGATTAAATCTCTCCCCAAAAATCCTGCCGGATATGCGATTGGCAATCAAATCGTAAGAAGCGGGACTTCGATCGGAGCAAATATTTGTGAAGCGCAAGATGCTGTATCCAAGGCTGATTTCATCCATGAATGTTTCTTTAAAAGAAGCAAGGGAAACTGAATATTGGATAAAAACGATTGTAGCCTCAGAAATTCTTCCGAAACAAAAAATGGCGTTGCTACTTGCAGAAATAGAAGAAATTGTTAAAATACTAAGAGCTAGTTTGAAAAAGTTGAAGAGTAATTAAATTATCAATTAATAATTAACAATTGAATATTTTCCCCTGTAGCTCAATGGTAGAGCGGCTTCCTGTCAGATTAAGGCAGCTTTACGCAGAAATGCGTAATGAAAAATCGGGCTAATTCGGGGAACTCCCGTCCCGCACCGTATGGTACAGGACAGGACAATCCCGAGCTAAACGATGTACCGTCTGGTACGTCGAAATGTGTAGAGACTATATACCCGATCCCTCGTAGCTTTATGCGAAGTGGGAATAAGATAGTCCAAACCTTTTGGCAACAGAAGGGTATTTGTAAGAAGAAGGTTCGTGGTTCGAGTCCACGCGGGGGAGCAAGATTGTTCTTACTCGAACTTAGCCTCGTTTTTAATGAATGAGCAGTTCGTTGTAAGTCTTCATAATAAACTTTCTTCATTAATTTAAGTCCTCAGTTTGTGTAATGATTACATATTTACCCTATCTTGTGACTCCCGGGGGGGTGGGTGGCGTGGTTAAAAGAACCGTTTACCTCCCCTAATGGAACCAGCGCGACTAGTAAAGTACTAATTATGTCCAGACCTGTTTATTTAAATATAATCAATATTTTTAAAATTGACAGACTTATAGATATGGGAGTATTATTCAGGTAATTATTGATATTTATATTAAAATAAATATGAAGCACATTTTTGCAGTAATCGGATCAGTTCTTATTTTATCCCTTTCAACTACCACGGTATCAGCCGCAAATAATTCTACTTTTATCCCTCAAAATATATTTGATTCTCTTTTTAAAAATATAAAACAAGGTTCAACAGGAGCAACAGGAAAACAAGGACCAGTTGGAGCAACAGGACCGAAAGGAGTAACGGGTCCTATAGGACCAATAGGACAAACAGGACTACAAGGACCTACAGGATTGGGTGGACCAACAGGATCAACTGGATCCACTGGGGGGTATGGCTGGATCAACAGGTCCAACAGGTCCAAGTGGTCTAGAAGGTCCGACAGGAGCTACTGGGATACAAGGGGCAACTGGTTTAATTGGTCCTGTAGGCTCAACAGGTGTACCAGGTTTACTCCCAACAGTAGCAGAGTTCGATTTGATTGATGGAACATATGGGCCACTGCATCATTCCCCTGATATGAATTTGACCGGTAGACGACTTTTATTCGTAAAAATGACATCAATAGGGACCGGGACTTTAACAATACGCAACGGACCCGATATATATAATCACTGGACTGATCAGGAAACATTCTATTTAGATTCTGGTACTATGCAAAGTCATCAATTTGTCGTACCGGTAAAGGATGCAATTTATGGTTTAAGGATTAATGGAAATTTCACAATGAAAATTACAGCGTTTGCGATATAATTATACATAGAATATCTCAATAACTAAATTATATCTTCCCTCATCTTTTACTTTTTTCCCCACGTTTGCAAATTACTACAACACGACATAGACCATCCGCCTCGGTGGCCTTATTATAACAACTTGTGACTCCTTGGCGCATCACAGAGCGGAGTAAAGTATTAGATCTGTCTAGATGTTATCAGTCTATTTGAAAAAGGTACTTAATATAAATACTTCTCTAAGAAGGAAGTATTTTATGTTTCAAAAAATATAAAAAGTATATAACAAATAACTAATAGGATTCCCCCAATAATATTTGGATCGAACCTTATACTTACAGATAAAATTTATTATCTCTTTATTTTTTTACATGCCTCTTTTGACGTAGTAATCCAGCTATTATCTATCTGACAGCAAACAGTATCAATACAATTTTCAAGCGTCATCTTTTTTATTCCACCGCCACATTCTCTTGCAATTTGACAATCATATAGTGTTGGTGTTGGTATTTGGGTTATTACTAGACTTGAAGCGTTCCTATGGTATTCTTCACCATTTATAATATAACAAGCCCAAAGAATTTCATTCTGTTTTTTCGCTATTTCGCTTTCTTCAATACTGGCTATTACATCTTTTCCGATTACAGATTTTAACCAATCTAATACTAATCCTCCAGGTGGACATTCCGTATAATTTTTGGCATAAATATCTAAAGCTTCCTCTCGGTCGCTTAATATTAGTATAGGAGTAGGAGTAATTACAGGAGTGGAAGTAGGAGTTACAGACGGTCGACGGAAAAATGACATATCGAAAAATTTATTATTTTCAAACGGTTTTACTAAAAAAAATAATAATAAGATTACTACCACTCCAATAATTATTAAAAGTTGTTTATATGTTGGGGAAAATACAAACGTTATGCGGGGCTCTGTATTATTTTTCTGATTCTTTTCTACTTTTTTCATAGGTTTTTATTTAAAACCCATTTAAAATACACCTAATATCCATATTATTATCTATATGCCTTAAGTTAGCAATGACAATTGATTTTGAGTTATGACGAATGTATGTTAAGAATAAAATCCATCATATTTTCCATTATTACCTTTTTTCGGATAATATTTATCAATCATGACATTACCCCCTATTTGGACTAATTCAAATACATATATCTTTTTTCCGTCATCAACCCAGCCACCACCCATGTTATCATAACTAGAACGAGTTTCTTCTACCTCCACACGAAATCCTCTTTCAGCCTTCAATATGGACCCTAATTTGTATTCTGTGACTTTATATCCGAATCCTGCGGTCTTAAAGAGGCGTGGTGATGAATTCTCCAAGTCTAATGCCAGAAGAAAAGAGTATGTATCTGCTTCATCATTTGAAGAGGAGGGAGTGAAGAGCTTAAGAATGTCAGAGTTTCTTACCTTTTGAAGATCTTCAAATTTTATTACTACAGATTTAGCTACTTCTTCTGAGGAGGGAAAATCGGTTGGGGTAACAACTTTTGATGGTAGAGCAATTGGATTATTCGGTGTTTTTTCTGTTGTCTTAATAAGTGATTTTGTGGTATATCCTACAAAAAAAGCTAATATTACAATGATTAAAACCCATACTTTGTTCATATAACAGAAATTATTTTTAAAATTAATCAGTTAAATTTAATAGTCTTCAATAAATTTTGTAATTATCAATTGTGGACACTTTAAACCAAGTACATAATATATCCTCGCCACATTGTCGTTGTATTTATTTGTGAATAATATAGGAAAATTATTGTTTAATAAATCTTGTTTTATATGTTTTCGTATTTTCTCTTTATCTAGTTTTATAAGTACAGTCATCTACTTCAGCGTGTCGTCGATCATCTAAATATTTTGCTACTGATGTTGGTAAACGACAGTCACTTAATAAGCCTCTTTCCAAGCAGGTGGTATTCCAAGAGTACAAATAAGCCTTATCAACTTTTTGGACACAGTCTGCAATCATTGTAGATTTCCGTTCTGCTTCCTGTTGGGCTACTATACCTGTTAAAATAATCTGTTCCTGTTGGGATTTGTTGTTAAAATACCCATACCCCTTTCGAGATATGACCTACACAAGGTTTCTGACGAGGAGCTCTCGCCCCTTGTGTAGGTTTTTTCGCCATGCTCTCTTTTTTAGAGAGTTTAGGTATTAAACTATAAATATTTTACGCTAGTCCTTCAAAATACTCAACGAAAGAAGTAGAATAAAAGCAATTTACTTGATATGAGCAGTAGAAAAGAAACTCCTAAAATTACTAAGACAAAAGATGGTAAATTGGTTTCATGGCGACATCCTGGAGGTAAATTGCTACGAGTCGGTCCTGATTCTTTAACAGATAGTGAACTTATTGCGATTCTAATAGGTAGTGGGGTTCCAGGTAAATCAGCAGAATCTATTGCTAACGAACTTTTATCTCGTTTTCAATCTTTCAGAGGACTTGCAAATCAACAATTAGAAAAGTTTAAGGAGATAAAAGGTTTAAAAACTGTAAAAGTTGTTAGAATTGCTGCTGCATTTGAAATTGCAAAGCGAATTGTTAATCAAGTTCTTAAAGAGAGAGAGAAATGATTAGAAATCCCAATCCATTTGATACTACTATCACAAAGACAGAACGCACTGATAACCAAAAAATTGTGGAGTGGATGAACCAAATTATAAGAGAAGAAAATCTTCATTTTGGACTGGCAGAACAGGAAACAAGTGGTAGTGATAGAAAGCAACCAGACATTATCCTTTTTAAAGCTCCACAAAGTACATTAGTATCATTAGTATTAGAACTTAAACCACCTTATTTTGACCCATTAGATTATGAAGAAGTGAAAAAACCAGCATGGGATAAAGCAAATATAAGAAAAGCTCCGTATTTTGCTACGTCTAATTTTAAGAGTTTATATCTTTTTAACACCGAAAAAGCAAATAAGTTTGAATCAGAGGAACGACAAATAATCGATAAATATACCCTATCAAGTTTAGAAGATTTAAATTTAATAGAAGAACTAATATATAAGAACTCGATACTAAAGAGTCTTACTATCTTTTTAAAAGACCTTGATGGTTATGTACATGGCCAAAAACCGGAGAAATTACTGGCAATCGATGAGTGGTTAATTTATAGACTGCAGGAGAAAGTAAAGATACTTTCAAATTACTACCGAAGACTGATAGAAGAAAAGAGTCTAAATGATATTGAATTTAGAAAAAGACTGAGGATTTGGTTTAATAGACAAGGTTGGGGGTTTACAGCCCAAACACAAGATTTTGCTAAAGCAGCAAGGCAAACAGCTTATCTTCTGGTTAATAAGATACTTTTCTATGATGTATTACGTACATCGTTTCCCCAAAATTTCCCACAGATGCATATACCAGACGATTTCAATAAAGGTGGAATGGTGCAAAGACATTTACAAAACTTTTTCGATGAGGTTTTAAAAATTGATTATGAAACAATTTATTCAACTGATTTTATCGACGAAACAGCTTTTCCTGATGATGAAAATGTTATTTATCACATAAGGGAATTAGTAAAGAGTCTTAATCGTTTTAATTTTGCGAAGATAGAATTTGAAGTGTTGGGACGGATTTTTGAGAGTTTAATTCCTCAAGAAGAAAGACATGTTCTAGGTCAGTATTTTACTCACTCGGATATAGTCGACCTCATTCTTTCTTTTGCTATCAGAAATGAGAAAGATAAAATATTTGACCCTGGTTGTGGAGCAGGAACTTTTCTTCGTCGTGCTTACCATCTAAAGAAGTTAATAAATCCCAATCTTACCCATGATGAAATCATTCCGACTCTTTGGGGAAATGATATTGCGAAATTTCCCGCACATCTTGCTACTATCAATTTAGCCATTGCTGATTTAAAGAGTAAAGATAATTATCCTCGTATTGTGCAAAAAGACTTCTTTGAATGGAGACCTGGAATTGTTGACCTTCCTGAAAGTACCAAAAAAGTGTTTTTAAAAAGTCTAGGTAAGGAGGAAAAAGAAGTAGTAGTTCCAAAGTATTTCGATGCGATTGTTGGTAACCCACCTTATACTCGACAGGAAGAAATGGATGATTTAATGGGAAGCCAAGGTCAGAAATATAAAGAGGAATTAATTGAAAAAGCAGTCAGAGATGAGAGTGGAAGGTTATATGCAAATATATCAAAACGTGCTGGTCTTCATGCATATTTCTTTGTTCATGGGACTAAGTTTTTAAAGAGTAACGGACGATTTGGGTTTATCGTTTCCAATTCATGGTTAGATGTTGATTATGGAAAAGGCCTTCAAGAACACTTTCTAAAACACTACAAATTAAAGGCGGTTATTGAATCGAAGATAGAGAGATGGTTTGAAGATGCAGAGATAAATACTTGTATTGTTTTACTTGAAAAGTGTGAGGGTGAAAATAAAGAAAAAGCTAAAGAGCGAGAAGAAAACCTTGTTAGATTTGTTTACCTCAAAAAGTGTCTGTCAGAATTTATACCTAAAGCATCAAGGATATTTGAAGAAACTGTTGAAAGAAAAGAATCGGTAGAAAGACTTTTACAATATATTTTTTCCAAAACTGTTTTTTTTGAAAATGATGACCTTAGAGTTTACTGTAAACCTCAAAAGGAGTTATGGGATGAAGGCTTTGATGATGAAATGCAAGAATATACCGGTTCTAAATGGGGTAAGTATATTCGAGCACCACAGATATTTTTTACCATACTAGAAAAAGCTAAAGACCAATTGATTCCACTCAAAAAAATCGCTACAGTAAGACGGGGTATTACCACAGGTGCAAATGAATTCTTTTACTTAACTGAAGATGAGATAAAAAGGAAAAAGATAGAAAAAGAATTCTGGATGCATAAAGACGAAAGTGGCAAATGGGTACCAAATTACATTATCAGGTCTCCAAGAGAATGTAAGAGTATTATAGTAAATCCTCAAGATTTGAAATATAGAGTTCTGTTGGTACATAAGAATAGAGATGAACTTAAAGGAACACATTTATTGAGTTACATAAAAGAAGGAGAAAGAAAAGGTTTTCATAAAAGGCCAACATGTGAAAGTAGAAAAAAATGGTGGGATTTGGGTAGAAGAAGACAAGCATTACTGAATGTTAATTATTTAATCAATGATGTAGGAAGAGCATACATTGGAAAATATTGGGCAAGTGATGATTTTCAAGAAATTCATACGGAAAAGAAAATAGAGGTATTTCTTAACTCTTCTATTTTTTGGCTCTTTCAGAATATCGAAGGTAGGACATCTTTTGGGGGCGGTTTACTAAAAATTCAGACGTATGAGTTTAAAAATTTACTTGTGGTTATACCTAATGATAAAGCAATAGAGTTATTTAAGAAACTGAGTACGAGACAAATTAATTCAGTATTTGAAGAGATAGGTGCCAATACAAGTGATGAGGTATCTATGTCTAAAATAAAACCTGATAGACATATTCTTGATAGTGTAATTATGGGAAATATACTGGGATTGACAGAGTTAGAGCAAATCGAGGTATATAAATCGGTGATAGACTTAGTAAGAAGTCGACTAGAGAGAGCAAAAAGTGTTAAGAAAAAAAATAAGACCAAAGAGGGAATAGACATTTCATTACTTGTTAAAACAATAATAGATAAAATTGGAGAGAATAGACTTGGAGAATTTTATAGGAAACATATTTTGAGTAGAAAAGATTTGAAAAAGATAATTTTACCTGAGCTTACAGAGTCCCCCACAATCAGTCAAACTTTAATGGATTTCAGACTTATAAGCGGACGTAAGTCTATTGACTGTAATACTGAAGAAGAAGCAAAGTATTGCAAAGTATTTTTAGAGGCTGGTTGGAGTGAGGTAAAAGTCCCAAAAGATGCAGAATATTTAGGAAATATCTTACTTCAATTAGAAAAAATCGGCAGAGAAGTAAAAGAGGCAATCACTTATTATACCGAAGGTGTTTTAGATACAAAAATCCAGAATCAAGTTGAACATATAGTATGGCAGGAGGTTTCAAGTTTAGAAACAAATTAAAAGTATTATTTTTATGAAAATAAATATTAAAAATTCATTTTACATTTATGCTAGGTAAGAATATTAACGGATATAAAGTTGAGGAATTTTTAGGTAAGGGAGGATTTGGTGAAGTTTATAAAGCTACAAAGAATGGTTCTCAATATGCTATCAAGTTTATTCGCGAAGATTTTATATACAAGGATTATCAAAAAGAGTTATTACGGAGAGAAATAGCAGCACTTAGAAAAGTAAAAAGCAAATATACTGTAACTTTCTTCGAGGATGGTACACATACAGAAGGTTATACTACTTATCGATATATTGTAATGGAGTTAGTAGAAGGACTTACTCTTAGAGAAATATTAGATAAGTATCCTAAACCATGGCCACAAGATAAAGCCATCAAACTTATAACCTATGTACTTATGGGTTTATCAGATATTCATAAAAAAGATATTATCCACCGCGATTTGAAGCCAGAAAATATAAAGATAACTCCAAATAAAGAAGTAAAAATATTAGATTATGGTTTATCAAAAATTATTGATTATTCCTCAATTACGCAAACAGGTGTACCAGTTGGCTCTTTTTTCTATATGTCTCCAGAGCAAGTGAAAGGAGAGAAGCCATTAAAATGTGGAAGCGACTTTTATGCTATAGGAGTTGTGCTTTATGAGCTACTTACCGGTCAAATACTGTTTTATCCCTCCACAAATGCTGAAATAATACATAAAACTATTAATGTTAAACCACCATATCCAACTTCTCTAAACCCTAAAATATCCAACAATATTGAGAATGTCATCCTTAAGTTATTAGAAAAGGAAGTATACCAAAGGTATAGGACTATTGATGAGATTATCGAGGCATTAAACCAAAAGCCTATTACAGCTGTATCTGTTGCAACAGATAGAATAAAATTCTATCCGCGGGTAATTCAAAATGACACAAATATATTACAAGACTTTCTTAAGAATAATGAAATAGATGGTGCCGATTTCCCAATAAATCTACATGCTCAATATAAAACTTTAAGTGCACTTTTACGCAGAAAAGCTAGTAAAATTGATTTCTTTTCAGACCCAAGTACTAATAGAATGGTTTATACAAATTTCAGAAAAACAAAAGGTCTGAGAGAATTACCTTATGCTCCTTCCGGGTATGACCCACTTACGACAGACGATTTTAACAGTCAAATATCTATACAAAACTATGCTCAGAAAGTTATTGAATTACAGATTGCAAATGGTTGCAGTATTCTGACTGCTCCATTTTTCTATTTTGATAATACCAGTGATGAATGGTTTGTAGTCAATCTAAAACTATTAAGGGAAAGCGTTGATTATGTCAGAAAAAAGTATCCGCAATATAAAGTATCTGGTGCTATCTGCACTCAAGCAGAAATACTATGTAGACCTAAAGAACGTAAGACAATAATTGAAGATTTTGGTAATTGTGCAATGGATTTTTGCCAATTTTATATCGATAAAATTTCTGAGACTATAGTAGATGCACAACTTTATAATTTTATTTCTACAGCTTTAGGTATCAAAAACTATAACAAAGCCAGGATTGTTAGTTGTAGAGTACCAGTAGTCGCATTGGGATTATTGACGATTGGATTTGATGCTATTACTTCTGGTTTAGGTGTTTTAGACTCTTTTAATAAAGGCGTGATAATTAAAGAAGAAGATATTACAGTGATGCCAACGAAGTACTATTTTCCAGATTTACTTATATCAGTAACTTATAGCTCAAAAACTAGGATGTATCAGGATATTATAGCCCAAGAGTCAGATTTAAAAAAACAGCTACCTCAACTAAATATTAAATTAAAGTGTGATTGTTCTGGATGCATGCATACTTCAATGTCGGATACATATCAAAAACCCCGATTGCACTTTTTACATGCTATAAAGAAAGATATTGATGAAATAAACTCAATAAGTTCAGCACAAAGAAAGAGTTATTTTATAGAGAGAATTGATAAGGCGTATGATTTACAACAGAAGCTCATTGGGAGAGGTATACGATTACAATCTCCAACTTTTTTAAAGACTTGGAAAGAGATTTTAATGAAATTTTAGTGAAATAACCTGGTGAAGAAACAGTTCTTTAGCAAATAATCCCATCGATTCCTCGTAAAAAGAAAGGAATGAGTTTTGAGAAGGTTTCCGTTTGAAGTAAATCTCTCCATTCTTTTGATTAAATAAAATTAAGCCTATATCATGTCTATCAAGATAAGAATAGTCGATATTTGTTTCGTAGTTAGATAAGATTGCTAGATAACATTCATCGGTGTAACTTTTATATCTTCTTGCCTGCAGAACCCCTTGTTTCCAATCCTTTATTTTAGCCTCAATTGCTATAAGTTTCTTAATAGGATTTAAAATAGTATTTACTTTTTTAAAGTATTTTCTTCCGTCTTTAACAATATAATCACCAACTGCTAACAACTGAATAATCTCTCTACTAATATATTTGCTTGTGCCAGAGATTCTTATAACATCTTCTACTGTAAAAAGCGTGTCATTTGGTAATGAAAGAAAACTTTTTAGAGCGTAATAATTATTTATAGGTTTTCTATTTATAGAATTATTATTTGTAAAGAAGTCTTTTGCGAAGGCTAAATCTGCTATCCCATAACCTGCGGAGAATTCTTGAATAGCAATATCGGTATGGAAGGTTTTTTTTAATCCTTTGGCTAATTCAGCTACCAACTGATTTTCTGTCTGGATTTGCATTTCTGTATTTAGAATAGCACAAATAACTTTTTTTTACTCTAGCATCAATTTAACAGCTAAATGTATCTATTTTCATTAAAACGAGATAATGATTCGGAAAGAAAAGTGTACATGAAAATTACTTTAAAGGTATTGCATTTATCAGTATACAGGAAATCAGACTGGTATTAGTAGCATATTATTTGTGAAAGATGGTACGAAGAAGTATAATTCTTAGCATACAGTAATAGATGATTAGGATAAGATAATTTATTATGGATATACAGAAAATAAAAATCAAAGGTGATTACAAACTGGCAGATATTGTCCATGATATTGAAAAGGGGATATTGCGGATTCCACAGTTTCAAAGAGAGTTTGTGTGGGATAAGCCAAGAGTGATTAAACTTCTAGAGAGTATATATCTTGAGTATCCAATTGGCTCTTTTTTCTTCTGGGATGCACCAAGAAAATACTATGACTTTTATCGGGATATTGCCGAGTTGGGACTTCCTAAGCCTGATAAATACGAAAAGATTGTTTTTATTCTTGACGGCCAACAACGGCTTACTTCCCTTTATGTAACAGTTAAAGGATTAACTCTATATGGCAGGGATTATAAAAAGATTTGTTTTGATTTAGACGAGAAAGTTTTTGTTGACAGAACTCCAGACAATCAGCGGTATGTTTCCATCTGTGATTTGCTTTCCAACGAAAGATATGATGTTTATGAAGGTTTGACTGTTGAGCATAAAAAAGCGTTTAATGAGTGTTTTCAAAGGTTTAACAATTATCCTTTTTCGGCCATTGACGTTCGGGATAAAGAATTGGATGAGGTATGCGATATTTTTGAACGGATTAACCAAGGCGGGCAAAAACTTAATTTGTTTGACCTTATATCCGCCAGCACCTGGACACCCGAATTTGATTTACGGCTAGCGGTCAAAGGAGAAAACGAGAAGTTAAAAACAAAGGGATTCGGAGAAATTGACAACGAAGTCTACCTTCAGGCACTTTCTCTTATTGCCAAGGGTTCATGCACCAGACCTGTTCAGTTACAGTTGAAAGCCGAAGATGTCGGTAAGTTTTGGCAGAATACTATCGAATCCATCGCCCTGGCGATTGATTATTTGAGAAACAATTTAGGCGTTGTTAATTCTATCTTTATTCCTTACCGCAGTATGATTGCCTTGGTTGCCTATCTGTTTTTCAAAAGTGGTAGGAAGCTTAAACCACGAACAATCAGAACTTCTAGCTCAATGGTTCTGGCAGACCACATTCTCTGAAAGATATGGAGCATCAATTTTGACTCTTATGACGGAAGACAGAAGAATTATGGATAAAATCGCTGAAGAGAGAGATGTTACTATACGCTATCCCAATGATATAAATATAGAATCATTGATGGATATAAGGATGTATAGGAAGTCCGCTATCAAAAATGGAGTGTTATGTCTTCTTACTAGACGAAACCCTCTTCATTTTAAAAACAACACACAGCTACCTTTGAGAGACGTCTACTACTCAGATTTCAATAACGCTGAAAGACACCATATCTTCCCAAAATCTATTGTACAGAAAGCCTACCCCGCTATAAAAGTCCATTCACTGCCTAATTTCTGTTTTATACCAGCAGAACTCAATAAAGAAATTTCAAACAAAAAGCCAAGTAAATACTTTGCAGAGTTTGCCTCTGAAAATCCAGATTTTGAAGATACGCTCAAGACACACCTTATCAAATACGATGAATCTATTAAGACCGATGATTTTATTTCCTTTCTCTCTTCAAGAGCAGCAGCTATGCTTGAGGAAATAACAAGAGCTACAGGTTCAAAAATAAGTAGAGTATCAGCTGATGACGCTAATAAGGCGATAGACAAGGTAGAGAAATCCTTAAGGAATTTGTTGGATAAGAAGTTATCAGTAAAGAATGTAAATTACTGGAAAGGTCCTATTCCGGGCGATATTGTAGACGTAGTAAAAGGAAGATTGGACGATTATTTGAAGAAAGACCCTTCAAAAACAGTTAACGATTTTACCCCAAGAGATTTACTCGATTTCTGTGACATCATGGATTACTACAAAATAATCATCTGCAACTGGGACATATTCCAATCTCTTTTTAGGTCGAAAGTAGAAACTGAAAAAAGGTTTATCAACCTCAAAGAATATCGCAACACTGTAAAACATAACAGAGGAGAAATCGTACCTTTTATAAAGAAAGAGGGAGAAGCGGCATTAGAGTGGTTATCGATTATCTTGGAGGAAAAAAGTAAAAAGAAGGAAGAAAAGTCTATAGCCCAAGATGATATTGGTATCGTATCTCACAAGATAAATAGCAAAGAAGAAATAGACACGATTGTCTGCCCGGCAAAAGAAGATGGTTTTAAAGCGACCTTTTTAGGTGAGAAACAATGGTATTCAATAAGAATATCTTCATCAGTCATACCAAGACTTAAATACTTGGCAATTTATGAAGTTTCACCAGTTAGCGCTATACGTTGGGCAGGTAAAGTACTGAAAGTTGAACTATTTGAGAATGGACCTAAATATAGAGTCTATCTTTCAGAAATATTCAAAGTAGGACCTATTGAAAAAGATAGCCCAAAATTTGTTCCTCAGGGTTCTCGATATACGAAGTTTGATTTGCTCTCCAAAGCTAAAAAACTCTCTGATATTTTTTAGAAACGATTATTCTATGAAGATAAACAAAGAGTGGCATCTGAAAAATAGGATGCCTAAAAATCCCTCACTTGAAGAACGAATAAAGTGGCATATAGAACACGTCAAGAATTGTGCTTGCAGACCTATACCGAAGAGACTGCAGACAGAAATTGAAAAGAGTATATAAAGACAATAATACTTCAGTCCTTATAATATGACATTATGTTTATAAAAGATTTATTATCTGAATTTATTTCAAAAATATCCAGTGGAGAATTGGAAATATACAATGAGGCAAGTATTCAATATGAGCTTGCTATCTTTCTCAGACAAAGACTTCCTAATTACAAAGTGCAACTTGAGAGAAGCATTAGATATTTTGGACTAAAGAAGCAGGGGTTTGAAAAGAGAGAAATTGACATTGTCATCTACGATACTGCTTTGCAGGATAAACATGCTATTGAGTTAAAATATCCGACAAATGGTCAATATCCTGAGCAGATGTTTAGTTTCTGTAAAGACATACGATTCTTAGAGCAATTAGCAGAGAACGGCTTTCATGAGAACTTATTTATCGTATTTGCAGATGACGCAAACTTTTGGACAGGAAAATCCGCAGAAGACTCAATATACAGATTTTTTAGGGGTGGAATAGAGCTTCAAGGAACAATTACAAAACCCACAGGGAAAAAGAGCCATGAAATAGAACTCAGAAGAAACTATACTGTAAAATGGGAAAATATGAATGAAAAATTAAAATACTGGATTGCCGAAATATAATCATGACAAGAAGACTGAATTCTTTTGAGCTTCATTTCAAAGATAAGAATGACCATGATAATGCAGTAATTATAGACAAAGAACCTGATACATGTCCTCTCTGTAATCATGGTATTGAGGCACTACTTATTGATGCATATGGTAAATCTGACTTAAACAAAGGTCATTTTATTCAATCCATATACAAGTGTCCTCGTATAGATTGTCAGACAGTTTTTATCGCATATTACACTTCGGGCTCTTGGTATGGACCTAGAAATATCAGTGAGTATGTTTTTCTTCAAAATACTTTTATACCAGCATATATAAAAGAGGAGAACTTTGAAAAAGAGATTGAAAGATTATCACCACAGTTTGTAGAAATATATACCCAAGCAAGTATTGCTGAAAACATGGGATTGAAAGCTATTTGCGGAGCAGGATACCGCAAGGCTTTAGAATACCTGATTAAAGACTATCTAAAACTGACCATGCCCACGATTACTAAAGAAGTAGAGAATCACTATTTAGGTTATGTGATAGCTAACTATGTTGGAAATGAAAGAATCAAAAAAATGGCAGGTTTAGCAAAGAACGTAGGCAACGATGAAACTCATTACATAAGGAAAATAGACAAACTATCTTTAGAAGATTTAAAAAAGCTGATAAGACTTACTACTCATTGGATAACTGACGAATTGCTTACAGAAGAATACGCCACAATTTACGAAAAGTTAATGACTAATGACAAAGATAAAAAATAATCGTTAAACACTGTTTATTTAACGATTTAAAGATAACTGTCGATAAGTTAATGTTTAAACGATACTCTAACTCATCTTCAGTAATTTTGAAGCAACCACAGCTAAAAGACTGCCTGTAAAATTTGAAATTGTGTCTGTAGCCACCCTTTTTAACCAAGCAACAGCCTTATTTTTAAAATTTTTATCTTTTTTAATCCTTTTCTCAAATTCATTCTTCACTATTCTATGGATTCTCCTTTTCAAAACATCATCACTAACTTCTGAATAAGTCTTATCAATCTTTTTAATTATTTCAGTCCATTTACTCAATGGAGATTCACTTAATAAGTCAACATTCTTAGAAATGTCTTTAACAATTTTTTGATGATTTATTTTTATTATTTGTGGGGAGTTTCTTTTATTTATTGAAGCATCGATATTTGAATTTATGACATCTCCCCCTACATTAATATTAGTTATTTGATTAATGCCATTTTTTTTGGAAAAGATTTTTTTATAAATTATTACTTGTCTTTCATCTGCTTCTCTAAATTTATAGAATACATTTTTTCTTGGGACTATTCTCAAAATCTCTGCAGCTACTTCTAATTCTCCTTCTTTGAATAAAACATTAAACCATTTTAAAAAATTTCTACCTAGTATAGGACAAGGCACTTCTATTTTGGGAGAAAAAAAGACATCCAAAGGAAATTCGACAGTAGAAAGTCTACAACTAAGTTTAGTACTATATACATTTATTACACGACTGTCGATACCTATAACCTGATTAGTCTCTAATTTTTTATAGTTAACTTTACCTTCAAATAATGACAGTATTATTTTATAAGGAACTAAGGACATGTCTGCCCCTGTATCTAATAGAAAACGAAAACTGTAGGCTCTATTTTTTAACCCCAAAATATCTACAGGGATTATAGGGGTAGCTATCTTGCCAAAACCAATACTATCTCGAAATTCATAAGGGAATCTATAAATCATATCAATAGACTTCTTGCGTAATTAGGTAATGACTGTATTTCTTGTTACGCAATACGTTTATTATACTACAGAGATATATCGTGAGTAAGACTGTGGGGTAAATGAAAGAGGCTAGGTTATTTTACTTCCTAGCCTCTTTTAACCAAGCTTAATCTTTACTTTTTTATATTCCTTGGTTTTAGAAATGGAGCTACCACGTCTATCTCTCTTATAGCATCATCTATACTCTCAAACTCTTTCCCTAAGTCTTTTCCTGATGGTGTCATTATCCGTGTAGAACCGTCTTTTAACCCGCCATAGACTTCTATCACACAGCTCTTGTATGGCAGTATTAAATCTGGCATATGAAGTCCTGCTGGATTCTCTTTTGAGTGTATATTTAACTCTTCTTCCTCTCTAGCTTCTTGTTCAGCTGCTAAAACTATCCGAGAGGTTTTTCCCAATCTTTTATGACTTACCAACACGTATCCTAAAGCTAAGAAGAACAGCCAGTATTCTCCGCTTATAAGAGTTCCAAGGACTAATAGAATTTCGTATGGTAGTAACGACTTCATGCTTTTTTGTTTTGCTTTTTAACTTCTTTCTTATTATTAACAGCCTCTTGTTTGACTGTATTTGCTTTGTCATTTACAGATTTAACCTCTAATGGTTTTAGTTCCTTATTTGCTTTCTTTAGAGCTTTTCGCTTCTCATAGTATCGTTTTGCTGCCATTTTGCCCTTTTCCGATTGTTGGTATTTTTTTCTTGAAGCTACACCTTTCGAACTGTAATAATAACGTTTTTGTGATTCTGTCCATTTACCCATTTTCATCACCTCCTTAAACATTTATTAAACTAAACTTCAAAACAGATTTACTAACACTTCTTTTGGCACTAGATTCTTTCTAATCATTTGAGCGAGCAATTTGTCTCCTTTTTCACTATCAAACTCTACAAACTCTGGAAGTCTGTCTAATGGTACTTTCCTGAATTGTTTTAATCTGTAATCTACTGTATAGCCTTTATATGTAGGTAATATATTCATGCTTCATCACCTCCTGACGATATAAATAAAGTTAACAACGGCCTTTTTAGGCCCTGTTATTCCAGAACCTTCACTATGACCACATAGTAGGTATTTGAGCTGTTCCAGCCACTATACAAGAAGTTGCATTTTGTGATATTAAGCCTGTTACATACCTCGTCTTTGAAATCATCCTCGCTGTCCGCTTCCATCTTCTCAGCCTGACTTGCAGTTAACACCAATACTTTGGTTGTTTCGTTGTCGATGATTTGTTCTTTCATATTTCTCTCCTTCTTTGTAACCTTGATAACTCTATCCATACCATCTGCACTTCAGAGAAAAAGGTCAACAGTCAAAATAGAGTTTTGGATTGTTGGGAAAAGATAAAGTCTTCAATCAGAAGAGGTCAGAAGTATTTAAGAAAGATATTCCAGTTATGGAGTATCTCAGGCAAGATAAGAAACATTCCGTCATTGATTAGGGAAATGCAATAGATTGATATAGTTACTCCGTCTATTTAAAATACCTTCAATTTTTGGTATATTACGAATACACATAAGCAAAAGAGGTTTGTGTGTTGGCTTGAGAACCGTAGTTAGGTCACAGCAGGAATAAGAGCAGGTTTCACTCTTTCTATCTCTTCTCTTATTTGCTGTACTAGTTTGAAATCTTGGAATATCTCGATAACCCTTCGATACTGAGCGGAGCCGAAGTACTCAGGATAAATATGCAGAAATCGCTTGGTTATATTAGAGTTACGATTCTCGAGCCAGGTATTTTCCGCACGACTTCTGCATACAAATTACCTGGAAAAATCCTATAATACATTGCTATCTTCTACTCTTCCTGTTATACTGATGAGAACGAAAATATAATGATAATACCTTTTTTTATTCCCTCCTCTCTTTCTATAACAAAATGGGCATACCAAAAATCAAAACTTAAGTCCATACCAGAGTGGGATGAACTGATAACTACTATAGAAAATGCTGATCTTCTATTAACCCTTGCATCAGATCAAAATTGTCCCCAGAGAGCCTCTATTTTGAAATGTCTATACTCTCTCGTAGGAACAAGTGCATCAAAACATATTGATGTGGATATTGTGAAAATAAATATGTTACTGGATAAAGCAAAATCATCTCCTGACCAGGTTATTCTCAATTGGGTGAACAGGTCACGGATGATATTAGGTGATCTAAGAAAGTTTGATTATATAGAATGGTGCCGAGGTGGTTTTTCGGAAAAAGATTTACCCGCAGTCCATTAGGGAAATTGAACACAGCTTCTCATAGTTAGTTTTGACATCTTGCAAGTTATACCCAAACTCAACCTTTCTGTTCCTGAATATGTTAACCAGGGGAGCTAAGTTTTTACTCAATACTGGTACTTTTATAGATATTTGAAGGGATAAGCTCATATCAGTATCATTATTAATAATGATCTTATATCCTGCAGTAATTCCTCCATCACAAACAATCAGTTTTTATCCCAAATTATCATTCTGGGGTAAATGTGAGACACTATACCCACTTTTTTTCTGGTTAAAGTTCCCATTATTTATAGCCCTAATTTACGGTGTTTTAGTATTTATTATTGGGATCATTGGATTTATATTTTCTAATAAAAATGATAATAAAATTATTGCTAAAAAAAGAATCAAAAGAGCTCTGATTATTTTTGTTATTTATTTTATATTTTTACTTATAAATGCGATTCTTAGAATTGATGTAGACTTTATTATAGGAGGATGTGCCCCGCATCGGGAAATATGGGGGAATAATTTCTGATATTTGTGAATTAGTTTTAGTTATATAATAGTTCCTCACATCGTCACTCCGACTGCACTTCCTTCTATATATTCAGGATAAACACAGAGGGAACAAAATTGACTTCTATTCCGCTTTAATACACCTCTCTATTTTGATACAATGAGATATCATATTTTAATAATAATGAAGGAGGTGACAAAGATGAAAGGATTTACAACTAATATTGAAACGGCGACAAGAACGAATACTAATTTCCGCAAAGTGCTTTATACAGGAAAACACAGCCAGCTGGTCCTGATGAGTCTTCGGCCAAATGAAGAAATTGGAATGGAGACGCATCCCGACAACGACCAGTTTTTCCGTTTTGAAATGGGACAGGGTAAATGCATCATTGATGGAAATGAATACGAGGTCAAGGATGGAGATGTAATTATTGTCCCGGCCGGAGCGAAGCATAACATTATTAATATATCCAGTTCTGAAGAACTGAAGCTTTATACTCTATACAGCCCGGCACATCATAAAGACGGTATTATCCGAACCACCAAGGCAGATGCTTTGCAAAACGAAGCCGAGTTTGATGGAGTGACGACAGAATAAATCCGGTTGATGAACTCCTGGAATAGTTCAGCCCAGCTCAAAAGTTGTCACGCCAAAAATCTTATTTATAGGAATATTTGGTGGCTCTTTCGTGTACATTCTCGCTGTTTCAAATATTGGCTTCATTTGATATGTTTCCGCAAGTGTTACAGCATCATTATTTGTTTCCGGTACATCAATAAAAATTGGTGAGTTTTTACCTATAAAACTTCGCATTTGTTGAAAAAGTGTGTTAGCAATTGCTTTGGTATCAGCAAAGAGAGGCCCAACTTTAAATCCTGTTTTGCATTTCCTGACTACACCATAACCTAATAGCTTTCCGTCCTTTATAAATCCAATTGCCTGACTTTCAGGTTGCTTTATCCAGGCTTGAAGAAACATAGAACGATTGGCAGGAAATATTTGGTCATCGTAGCTCCTGAGTTTTTCAAAAGGAACATTTTTAAGCAAAACTACCTCTGGATTATCCTCAGTTTGTTCCAGTCCTTTTCCCTCGTAACGAATATCTCTATAAGCCAGCTTGAATCCCGATTTTTTGTAGTTCTCTTGTTGGGAAACTACACCATCAAGTCCGATGTTTTGGGTAGGCAAATGCTTCAGCCTTTCATTCCATATTTTTATCCCAAATCCCTTATCCCGATATTCTGGTTTGACAATATAAAACCCCAGGAATCCGAATTTATCGTCATAAGCGACGGCTGAAATTGAAGCGATAGGTTTACCATCCAGGAATCCTAAGAAGAAACCTTTCGGATCTGTTTTATAAAAAACGTCAGCATCATAAAGTCCCGGATTCCAACCCTCTTTTGCTGACCAATCGATAACCATGTCTAACTCTTCTCTATTTGCTGGTCGGATAGTATACATTGCATGATTATACTACTTGACCAGAGGAAGTTATGGAGTGAGGTGAAATTAGCATCTATTTCAACCATCCTGTTCCTGAACAAGTCAACCAGAGGTAAGCTAATAAATTAGGAGTATGACAATACTCCCCTTTTATCGAACCTCTTATGATGATGACCCCAATTGAAGCTCCATGGACCTATCTCCATGGAATCTAATAATGCGCTTCGTCGGAGCGTAAATCCGCCGAAGCGAAAAAAGGTACCTTTAAAGAATTTGATAAGACATTGGACATCTGAGGCAATGGATATAACAAGAAAAGTATTCCCTTATGTAGTTCTGGGAGTTGGTCTTGGTGCCATCATACACGGGTTTATCCCGGAAAGTAATCACCGAATACTTATCCATCCGGAGTTGGTATGTGATACCCGATTGCCACACTTCTTGGTATTCCCCTATATGCCAATTCAGTAAGTGTGGTTCCTGTTATAGAAGCATTGGTGGAAAAAGGGGTCCCGCTGGGTTCGGCTCTTGCATTTATGACAGCCACTGTTACTCTTTCACTTCCGGAAGCATTGATATTGAAAAAAGTGATGAAATGGCCGCTTCTTTTTACATTTTTTGGGGTTACGGTATTAGGTATAATATTTATTGGTTACCTGTTTAACATTGTCGGCTGAGTAAATAAAGACTTAAGATAAAATCTTGTGATATATTACATATATGAGCATATCTATAAAATACTTCCCGCATTCGTGGTTTCAGATCAAAACTAAAGATATAGTTTTATACATAGATCCTGCATGGGTACAGAGTTATTTTAATAATTACCCCAAGAAAGTCATTTTTAGCCACTATCCTGAGCCTATGGATGGTTTACCCGAAGAAGATTTAGAAAAGGCTGACCTTATACTTATTACTCATCACCATAAAGACCATCAAAAAAAAGCAACAGTAGAAAGATTAAGCAAAAAGGATACCGTAGTTATAGGAACCAAAAAGTGTGTGACTGACTTAGGAAAAATAAAAGTAATAACGCCAAATGATGTATTTGAGGTAAAAGGTATTCAAGTAAAAGCGATAAATTCTTATAATACTATAAATGGTTCATCAACAAAAAAAGTACATAATAAGGGAGAATGTAACAGTTATGTAATCAGGTTAGAGGGTAAAGCAATTTATCATGCTGGGGATACGGATTTTATACCTGAAATGAAAGAGCTTGGAAAAATAGATGTAGCTCTTCTTCCTATTGGAGGTAGATTTACGATGAATATTGATGAAGCAGTTGAAGCATCGCTTGCTATACATTCCAGAATAGTAATTCCTATGCACTTTTTAGAATCTGATCCTCAAGAATTTAAAAGTAAACTTGAAAGTAAATCCTATATAAAGGTGGTTGTATTAAATACAGGTGAGACCTATATTTTGAAATAGTTTAAGGCTAAAAAGAGGTGGGACAATGAAAATATGTGAGAGTTGTGAAATGCCTTTGGATAAAAAAACATCGTCAAGACAGGATACGAGATACTGCTACTGCCAAAATCAAGAAACTGGAGAACTGAAAACATATGAATAGGTAAGAGAAGGAAGTATTGGAGCAGCTATGAGATTGATGGGAAAAACAAAAGCGGAAGCAGAAAAGATGGCTGATGAGATGATGCCGGAACTACCCAGGTGGCAGAAGAGTTAAAAATATTATTATTTTTTTCAAATTTATAGGAGGTAATATTTATAAAAAAAATAGTACTTTCCAGTTTCGTTGCAGGAATTGTGATGGTTGTCACCAGTATGATAGTAGGACAGGTATTAAACAACCTGTTTCCTGTACTTATGAAGGAATACAATAATCCTTCTCTTTTCAGACCTTGGTCAGACCCCTTAATGTCACTATTTTTTCTCTATCCATTTATTTTAGCAATCATATTATCTATCGTCTGGGAAAAAACAAATAAGCTTTTTTCAGGAAACACTCCAACCGAAAAATCCTTTAAGTTCGCTTTGAGTTACTGGGTCGTTGCCAATATTACCGGCATGCTGATATCATATAGCACTTTTCCCGTATCATTTCTTATGATTGTCAGTTGGAGTATAAGTTCGCTATTTACAGTCATGGCAGGAGCTTATGTAATTGTGCGGATGAGTAAATAAACAGGTGGATTCTACTCTCAATATTTTATCTGAAATGGATACCCAATTCGATAGTTTTATCATGAGGAATAAGCTGTTCTTTCTCGCTTAACTTATATTCCAAAGCAGTGTATCCGCCGCCAAATTTTTCTGTCCAAACCGGTTCGGTAGTGATTTTCACAGGATTTTTTACCCACCAGACATATGTCATATAAGGATCATTGTCAGGAGGCGGAGATGCAATGACATAAGTAGTCGCCATTTTTGTATATTCACGCGCATCAAGATGCGCTTTTTTAAAGTGATAGATCATGGCATAGCGGGGCCCGTAGGCAAAAGCATCCGGAGAAAAAACAAAGTAGCCGAATGGCTTACTCCCGTTTCTTTTGATTACAGCTTCAGCAGCAAGATTAGTTGATCGCCAGGATTCAGGACGCTTTTCCATAAACGATGTATTAAGATAGTTAAGATAATTAACCGTCTCGCGGGAATTCATAAATATGGCAATAACCAAAATCGGAAAAAATAAAAACTGTGAACTTCCTCTTAAGAAAGACACAAACCAGAGTACTGTCAGGGGTATGAGGAAATAGACGAAATGCATCAGGATGACACCCTTGTTTGCAAACGTAAGCAACATATAGCCAAAATAGTAATACAGAATCAGAAGATAGATTGTACGGTCTTTCCGGGACTTTCTTATTTGAAAAATACTAAACAGGATCACGGAAAAGAAGATAAAGTTCACCACCAGAGGGTTTTGAGTTTGGATTATATGTAAGTCCACAGTCGTTTCAATCCTGTTTTTTAGAAAGAAACCGGTAGATAGGGGTTTCCATGTTCTTTGAAACTCAGAATATACTATAGCTGATTTTGTCATAAAAAAATCATGACGGAGATCAAAAATGATGAAATTAGAGAGAAGTACGGGAATGAGTAAAAAAACACTCAAGTGCTTCCACGATTTTCGCCTGATAACAAGATACAGACAAAGTAATCCTGAAAGAATAAATAACGGCATACCTACACCTATATTTAACTGGAAGATCATCGAAACTATAAATATATGAAAAGCTAAGTATTTGAACTTACAGGACTTCACATATTGGATGATACTGAATATCAGAAGCGGGGTAAGCAAAATCGTAGCGCTGGAGTGGAACATCCCATTGACCTGAGGAATCAAACTGTAAGAACACAGAAGAACAAAAGCAAGCCCGGGAACAGTACCGAACAGTTTTTTTGTATAGAAGAAACCTATCCCCAAAGACCCTGCTGATAACAAAATCCAGAACCAGCCGTTGACAACAGGGTTGCCACCACCCAGACGGTATACCGGATAATTGATATATGACCATAATGGCCCATGGAAAAGACCACTGGCGTTGGAACGGGGACCGATAAGCATGATTTTTTTGGCGTCAATTTCCCTAAGAAGAAGAAAATCCCTGGCTACGTCGTTAAAAAAGTGAATCTCTCCGTGTAAGACCGAATACGAACAGAAATAAATATTCACGGCAATTAAAATACCAATAATCACATAAACAATCTTTTTCATGCTGCTCAATTATACTATAAGGATTGTAAATAGAATAATCCGCTCTAATACATCAAATTACAAGCTCAGTAATTAATAAATACCAATTTGACCGTCTTAACTGATACATGTTGTGATTCTATGCTTGAGATGCAATTTCCGTTCGGATCATTTTCAGTCATTTAGCTTTATTCACACTCAGGATAGGTTATTTTACCCTCTTGACTTCGTATATTATTCGGAAGTATAACATTACTATCCCTATGATTATAAAAATAAATACTCCAGTTACGGTTAACCTACTTTTCAATCATAAAACCCGTACAGTAAATCCTACAGCACTGCTTTGGGAAGGAAAAAAATACCTTATCACAAAAATCGGTCTTCACCATACTTATCGGAACGGAAGAACGCTTCTCCATGTTTTTTCCGTTGAAACCCCCACTCTCTTCTTCCGTCTTGTCCTTGATACCGATTCTTTACATTGGCGGGTAGAGGAGATTTCCGATGGAGAGCCTAACTAGTCTTCCGTTTAATCCTAAAGAGCCAACCATTCTGCATATAGATCTCAATTCATGCTTCGCTACCGTGGAACAACAAGCCAATCCGAAACTCCGGGGAAAACCTATTGCTGTGGCTGCATATACGACGCCATCCGGCTGTATCATAGCACCGTCAATTGAAGCAAAAAAACTTGGAATTAAAGTCGGCATGAGAGTAAAAGACGGGAAAATGATTTATCCCAATCTTATTATCCTTCCACCTGATCCCTGGAAATATCGATCAATTCACCTATTATTCCGGAATCTTTTCAATCAATATACGGACCGGGTATATCCCAAGTCTATTGATGAATTTGTTCTTGATATAGAAGGGTTTCCCTGTCAGAAAAAGGGCATTGAAGAGGTGGCAAAAGAAATAAAGACAAGAATTAAACAGGAGATCGGAGAGTGGCTGACTGTATCAGTGGGTATTGGCCCGAACAGATTTCTTGCCAAAACAGCAGCAAGTCTTCATAAGCCAGACGGACTGGACAGAATCGACAGTAAAAATTTTCTTGACATATACGCTAAATTATACCTTATGGATCTTTGCGGAATAAAAACACAAAACACTGCCAGACTAAATAGAATGGGAATCTACACAGTGGTGGATTTTTACAAAACCCCTGTATGGAAGCTTAAAGCGGCTTTTGAGTCCATCAATGGTTATTATTGGTATGTACGACTTCATGGATGGGAAATTGACGATGTAGAATTTGCCAGACACAGTTTTGGGAATTCTTATGCCCTTCCTAATACTCTAACCACTCCTGAAGAACTTGCACCTCTTGTCATGAAATTGGTTGAGAAAACCGGAATCCGCATGCGGAGAGCAGGATATTGGGCAAAAGGAGTTCATCTTGTGATAGTCTATCGGGATTTGACATTTTGGCATAGAGGAAAAACTCTTCCTGATTTTGTATTCGATTCCCGGGATATTTATAAAAAAGCCTTTCATCTTCTTCTCCATTCGCCTTATCGGAAACCTGTTCGTGAACTTGCGGTTTCCTGTTTCAATCTGCAAGAATCACAATATGCCCAAATAAGTTTGTTGGAAGACACAGTAAGAAAAGAGCGTTTAGTGGAGGCAGTTGATAGAATCAATGAGAAATTTGGAGACTTTGTGATTACTCCGGGCAGGATGTTGGGTACCGACGATATAATTATAGACAGAGTATCATTTGAAAACATTCGGGAACTGGAGGATAAGGTTCTCGCAAGTTAATATGTGTGGAAGATATGGATTAATCCTGATACAAATATCAATATGCTCAAATCATTTATGAAACCATTTTCCTCAAACCTTATGACTGGATATAGAGTTGGGTTTGGGGTAAATAAAGGCATCATAGATTCAGCGGATTTGATTAAACCAGTTAGAGATTTGCCTAAGCAGCCAAGTCTATTTTGAACGGTTATACCCATCTTACTCAGGTTTGCAATCCCGATTTAATCGGGACTGATTAGACCTCCGATTCGGAGGTTTAGATGGGGCTATGCTGGAAAAACTTATTTCAAACCTGAGTTTTTTCAGTATACTCTCATCGATAATTATGTTTTGAATCAAGAGGTAGTAACTGTTCGAAATTTATAAGCATGTTCCTCATATTCTTCACAAATCAGAATAAGTTGGTTCTTAATATTAGTTTTAATAAGAAATTTCTCATGCTATTATAAATGGAAAGACCATACAGATTGATAAAAAAAGGAAATGAATAACATGCTTCAGAAAAATTATCTGGTAGTTTATTATTCCCATACAGGTAACACTGAAAGAATCGCAAATCTTATCTCAAAATATCTGGATTGTGACATTGAAAAAATTGAGGATATGAAGAAAAGGTCAGGCCCAATGGGATACGTCCTGGCCGGTCGGGATGGGCTTCTGAAAAAATTAACAAATATTGGAAACATTAAAAATGATCCTTCTTCCTACAAAACAATTATCATCGGAACACCAGTCTGGGTATCAGTCACTCCCGCTGTGAGAACCTATTTATCACTTTACGGAAATAAAATAAAAAACGCAGCTTTCTTTTGTACAATGGAAGGTTCTGGAGGAAAAAAGGCTTTTCAGGATATGGAAGTGGTTTATGGAAAAAAACCTATCAGTACTCTTGAAATTAAGTTAAACGAAATAGATAAAGATCAATTTGAGGAGAAGATAAAAGAATTTATCAGAAGAATAAAAACCCTAAAAAATTTATATTATTCCAAATAATCCTTCAGTTTTTTTGATCTTGACGGATGGCGAAGTTTCCTTAGGGCCTTTGCTTCAATTTGTCTTATTCTCTCTCTTGTTACTCCAAATTCCACACCCACTTCTTCAAGCGTCCTGGGTCTGCCATCCTCAAGACCAAATCTAAGAATAAGCACTCTTTTTTCCCTGTCTGATAAAGTTTGCAGAACTTCCTCCAGGTGCTCCTTTAATAGTTCTTTTGAAGCGGCATCATAAGGTGTGGGCTGAGTCGTATCCTGAATGAAATCACCCAGAAGCGAATCTTCGTCGTCCCCTACTGGAGTGGCCAGAGAAGTAGGCTCCTGGGATACTTTCATGATTTCCCGTACTTTAGCTACATCTACCTCCATAGCTTCAGCAACTTCCTCCGGTAGAGCTTCGCGTCCCAGATCCTGCATTAATTTTCTAGAAATTTTCAAGAACCTGTTTATCGTTTCTACCATATGCACCGGAATCCTTATTGTCCTTGCCTGATCGGCAATAGCTCTGGTTATAGCTTGCCTGATCCACCAGGTAGCATAGGTGGAGAACTTATAACCCTTTCGCCAGTCATATTTTTCCACAGCTCTTATTAAACCCTGATTACCTTCTTGGATGAGATCTAGAAGGGAAAGGCCACGGCCTATGTATTTCTTGGCAATTGAAACCACCAACCTTAAATTAGACTCAATCAATTTTTGCTTCGCCCACCTCTCACCTTTTTCATAATGCTTGGCTAGATTTATCTCATCTGCAAATTTCAAAAGCGGTGTTCTTCCAATTTCCTTAAGATACATTCTGACAGGATCAGATATCCCACCCTCATGAATTACCGCCAAAGACTCCAATTCTTTTTCCAGTTCTGTGACGGTTTTTTGGGCTTCTTTCTCTTCCTCATCTGAAAGTGTTTCAAAGACATCTATGCCTGACTTTATCAGCTGGGCATACAGTTCATCCACTTCTCCTATATGATCTTCGGGTTTAGGAAATATACTTAAAATGTCATCCTGCGTGACAAAACCATTTTCCTTACCGCTTCTAAGAAGATTCTTGACGGTCAGATTTTGGGCTGGTTTTTCTTTCTTACCCACCTTAGCAGATTTTATTAATTTTGTTTTAGTCTTAATGTTTTTCTTTCTTGGCATATTTGTTATTGTATCTTAGTATAGCTTGATTTATCAATATCGTTCATTTGGGAAAGTAATTTTCGTAATTCTTCATTTGCTGTTCTTATCTCTTCTTCTTTATTTTCCCCTTCCAATTTCTTTACTTTAGTCGCAAGACCGGTAATTCTCCTTCTTAATGCGGTCTTCTTAAGTTCCTTGACTACCCGGGAAAGTTCTTTGGAATAAATATCCCCATCAAGCACATTTACTATGTCTAAAAGAAAAGCCCTGTCAAAAGTAGGCGCAATCTCAGGCGTCAGAACCGGATTTATCTCTTTGATATCAAATTTCTCATGACTTTTAAAATAAAGGGTAAGAATTTCCATAATTCTTTTTACAGAAGGCAAATTGAAATCACCAGTCACAAGAATACTCATGGCATAAGAAAAGTACTTTTTTACATCATTGCTTTGAATAAGTAGGGATAAAAGGTATTCTTCCAATATTTCATCTCTTTGTGTTTTCTTGGAAATTGGATCAGCAGCTGATGGTCTGGGAGATAATTTTTTCTTTTGAAAATTAACAATCGCAGTTTCAACAGAATCTTCTGTTACTCCAAGCTCTCTGGATAAATATTTTATGTAATGCGACTGGACGATGGAATTAGATATTTTGGCTAAAAAAGGAACTACTTCGCTGCCTATTTTTTTCTTACCTAATACATCGTTTTTATTATACTTCTTGAATGAAAGATTGATTATAAAATCATAGATAGGTAAGGCGCTTTTTATTGATTTTTTCCATAGATGCGGTGCTTTTTCTATACAATCCGCGGGATCTTTTCCGTATTGAAGCTCCACAATCTTAACATTCAAACCGGCCTTGTCGGCGACCTCTATTCCTCTTCTGGCCGCTTCATTACCTGCAAAATCGCTATCCAGAGCTATCGTTATATTTTCAGAATATCTTTTAAGGAGTATCACCTGGCCTTCTGTAATCGCCGAACCCTTTATGGCTACTACATTGGTAACCCCACTTTGAAAAGAGGTAAGCATATCAAACTCACCTTCCACCAGTATCGCTTCGTTTGTTTTTTTTATCGACTCTTTGGTAACATCCAGACCATAAAGCGTGTTTCCCTTTATGTATACGGGGGTCTCCGAAGTGTTGATGTATTTTGCCTGCCCGCCATCTGCTTTTGCCGAAGGCAAGTGCAGGCGGGCCTCATTTTCTGGAATTAAACGTCCACTAAACCCAATCACGTTTCCACGATGATCCCTTAAAGTAAACATCAGTCTCCCCCGGAAACGATCATAAAACCTGCCCTCACTTGATTTTATGACCAAACCGGAAGTGTATATATCGTCTACCTTGTATCCTTTTTTTATGAGAAATTTCAGTAAACTATCCCAACTGGACGGAGCGTAGCCGAGAGCAAAAGTTTTTGCCGTCTCATCATAAATCCCCCTGTCTTTCAGATATTGCCTGCTCTTTTCACCAAGCTTATGAGCAGTAAGGAGGAAATGATAGAACTCTGAGGCCAGATGATTTATCTCATAAAGTTTGTCCTTTAATCTGATAGCGTCTGTGGGAGTGTAACTTGTCAATGCTACTCCTGCTCTTTGTGCAAGTATTTTCAGAGCTTCGACAAACTCCAGATTCTCCCACCTTTGGAGAAAGGTAATCACATCTCCACCGGTATTACAGGCGCCAAAACAATGCCATGATCCCCTGTCCGGAGAGATAACAAAAGAAGGAGTTTTCTCATTGTGGAAAGGACAAAGAGCTTTAAAATTCCTGCCTGCTTTTTTTACCGTCACGAACTCAGAAATATAATCAACTATGTCGATTTTTTGCTTGATAATTTCCGCATCAGTCATAATTTGGAACCGTTATTTACTCTAATCGTGCCTATTGTACCATAAAGACAGATTGCCTTCCCCAAAATTATCCATTAACTCCATAGACTTCCTTTTATCATTTAACATATCACCCGCCCTGATTTACTAAACAACTTCTACCCATGAACCAGAATGCCACGGGTGTAAACCCGTTGGATGAATGGCATTCGGTTCAGGGTTTCGCACTCCGAAACCCTGGCTGGAAAGATGCCTCGAGCGTGAGCTCGAGGAGTGCTTCACTTCACCGGGGCGCGCGAAGGGAGGTCGAAATTATTTTCGACTTACCCCTGACTTCGCCACGACCACTTCTTAACTAATAATTAGCCTCAAAATTAGTTGTAATTTTGCCTGCTTGGGGTACGTCCTGTTTTTGTAGAATAGAGATATG
>Ga0210015_1000276_pt1 | contig 54660 bp, 68 predicted proteins | sample CryGeymeta201522_FD_185471 | JGI IMG/M metagenome (GOLD analysis project Ga0210015, IMG submission 185471) | Groundwater microbial communities from Crystal Geyser aquifers in Utah, USA - Crystal Geyser metaG 2015-22 (SPAdes) (version 2) | ecosystem: Environmental > Aquatic > Deep subsurface >...
AATCCTTGAACCGCCCAGGCACGGCGCGCCAGCGCTGATGGATTGCTATGCGGTGCTGGGCGCGATCCATCAGCGCTGGCGCGCCGTGCCTGGGCGGTTCAAGGATTACATCAGTCAGCCCAAGTCGAATGGCTATCGGTCGATCCACACCACGGTGTCTGGCCGTGACGGCAAGCGGGTCGAGGTCCAGATCCGAACGCAAGCGATGCATGACGTGGCCGAGACCGGGGTGGCCGCCCATTGGTCCTATCGCGACGGGGTGCCCAGCGAGAACCCCTTTGCCGTCGATCCCGCCAAGTGGATTTCGTCGGTCAGCGAGCAGTTCGATGCCGAGGAGGATCACGAGGATTTCCTCGAGGCAGTCAAGCTCGAGATGTATGCCGATCAGGTGTTCTGCTTTACTCCCAAGGGCGATGTGATCAAGCTGCCACGCGGGGCTACACCGATTGATTTCGCCTATGCCATCCACACGCGGATCGGCCATGCCTGTGTCGGCGCCAAGGTGGACGGGATGCGCGTGCCGCTCTGGACGCGGGTCAAGAATGGTCAATCGGTCGAAGTGATCACCGCCGACGGGCAGACGCCGCAGGCCACATGGCTCGATATTGCCACCACCGGCAAGGCGCGCTCGGCCATCCGGCGCGCGCTGCGTGAACTGGACCGGGATCGCTATATCAAGCTGGGCCGCGAACTGGCGCGTTCAGCTTTTGAGCATGTCGGCAAGAAGGCCACCGACAAGGCGCTGGAGGCCGCCGCGCGCACCTTGCGCCTCAAAAATGCCGATGAGGTGCGCGCAAGGCTTGGCAGCGCCGAGTTGACGGCGCATCAGGTGCTCAACGCGGTCTATCCCGATCTGGTGCCCGAGGTCGGCAACGAGGTGTCGCGTGATCGGGCGGTGATCGGGTTGCGCGCCGACCAGAGTTTCGAGCGCGCCCGCTGCTGTCAACCGCTGCCGGGCGAGCGGATCGTGGGCATCACCTATCGCGGGCGTGGCGTGGTCATTCATGCTATCGATTGCGAGACGCTGACGCATTATGACCAGCAGCCCGAGCGCTGGATGGATCTGCAATGGCACACCGGCACCCACCCGGCGGTTTATGATGTGACGCTCGATCTCACGATCGGCAATGACGCCGGGGTGCTGGGGCGGATTTGCACCTTGATTGGCGAACAGAAGGCCAATATCTCGGACTTGACTTTCGTTGACCGAAAACCGGATTTCTATCGCCTGCTGATCGATGTCGAACTGCGTGACGCCGAGCATTTGCATGGCGTGTTGTCGGCGCTAGATGCTGAAAACGATGTTGCTGCGGTCGAACGTTACCGGGATCCCGCCCGGTCGGGGGCCGGTCTGAGCATTGAACCCTAGGAGCCGCACAGGTGGTTTTCAGACGCCGAGACAAACGCCCGTGGTGGAAGGTCGTCGCTGACTTCTTCTGGCCGAAGGGGGGATGGGGCCGGGCGTTTCTCTATGTAAAGCACCGCCTGCACCGGCTGCCCGATTCGCCGCCCAAGATCGCGCGGGGGATCTTTGCCGGTGTGTTCACGACCTTTACGCCATTCTATGGCATGCATTTTGTGATGGCCGCGCTCATCGCGGTGATCGTGCGCGGCAATATCCCGGCGGCGCTGCTGGGCACCTTCTTTGGCAATCCGTTGACTTATGTTCCGATTGGCGTTGTCTCGCTTCAGACCGGTCATGCGCTTCTGGGCCGGCACACGCTGGCCGAGGATGAGATCAGCCGATCCCTGGGGGGCAAGTTCCTAGATGCGGGCGAGGATCTCAAGAACAACCTTCTGGCCATCTTCACCGACCGGACGGCAGACTGGCACGGATTGAGTGTGTTCTACGACGAGGTGTTTTTTCCCTACATGATCGGCGGGATCGTGCCGGGGATCGTGACTGGCCTTGCCGCCTATTACATCAGCCTGCCGGTGATCACCGCCTATCAGCACCGCCGCAAGGGCGCGCTCAGGGCGAAATGGGTGGCCATGAAGGAAAAAAAAGCGCTGCGGGAAAAACCGGTGCGCGAGGCTGACGAGTCCGGCAAACCAGACTAGGTTGCCCGCTGAGTCGTCTTGAGAAGGAAGGAATGGGTCCATGTCGGCAGACCTGAAACTGCGCCTTGGCGTGAACATCGACCATGTGGCGACGGTGCGTAATGCACGCGGCGGTGCCTATCCCGACCCGCTGCGCGCGGCGCTGATGGCCGAGGCGGCGGGGGCCGACGGGATCACCGCGCATCTGCGCGAGGATCGGCGGCATATCTCGGATGGCGATATCGACGGGCTGATGGCGGCGCTTTCGGTGCCGCTCAATTTCGAGATGGCCGCGACTGAGGAAATGCAGCGCATCGCCCTGCGCCACAAGCCGCACGCGGTCTGTCTGGTTCCCGAAAAACGCGAGGAGCGCACCACCGAGGGCGGATTGGAAGTGGCGCGCGAGGAGAACCGGCTGGCGCATTTCATAGCACCCTTGCGCGCGGCGGGCTGCCGGGTGTCGATCTTTATCGCCGCCGACCGCCGTCAGATCGAGGCCGCGCACCGGATCGGGGCCGAGGTGATCGAATTGCATACCGGCGCCTATTGCGACGCCCATGCCGAGGGCCATCTGGACGCCCGCGACCGCGAACTGGCAAGCCTGCGCGAGATGGCGGGCTACGCGCACTCCCTGGGGCTTGAGGTTCATGCCGGACATGGCCTGACCTATGACACGGTGCAGCCGGTGGCGGCGTTTCCCGAGGTGCGGGAGCTCAATATCGGGCATTTCCTGATTGGCGAGTCGATCTTTCGCGGGCTGGGACCGGCGATTGCAGAGATGCGACGGTTGATGGACGAGGCGCGGAGCTAATGTGGCTCGTCGGGGTCTTTCGACGCATTGCGAAGTTGTTTGCCGTCATTGCCCTTGTTGCATCAATTGCCCTGAATGTGTCCATGCTGATGGTTTCCGGTGTTTACGCTACGGCATCAGCGGTCCTTTCGGGGGTCGGAGTGACAACCGTCGCGGCGCGCGAGGCGGGCGCGCGCCTTACGGCGCACAATGCCACGCGAAAGATCGGTCGGGAAACTGCATCTGGCGTGACACGACGGATGCAGCGTGGCGCCGTGCGCAGCATCTCCTCAGTTGGAGGCGAGGCCATTCCGGTGATTGGGGTCGCCGTCCTGGCCGGAGCGCTCGCGCTTGAGGTCAAGGATGCCTGCGACACCGCTGCCGACATGGCAGGGCTCGAAGCGGCCTTGGCAGCCGAAGGTGATGCGGAGGGCGCGCGCCAAGAGGCCATCGCAGGGTTCGATTGCAAGGCGATGATCCGCGACAGCTTGCCCGAGTTCGAGGCAGTGCCGAGCGGAGCGGATATCTGGGCCAGCGTGCTCCACGCACCGGGACAAGTTCATGATCGCGCGCGAGATGCAGGGATCGCGGTTGGTGAGGTTGATTGGTCCGGCAAGGCAGGTGCGGCGGTAGATTGGGCGGTGAGCTATCTCGGCGATTGGTTCCTGATTGAAACAGAGGACTCGGCACAATGATCCTTCGCGTCAGTGTCAGCCTGCTGGTTGCCTGCATCGCGCTCTGGCAACTCGAGGGGCAGCGGCGCGGGGGGGAGATATCTGCGTTCGCCGTCTCTGACACGCCGGTCACGCGCTACGCCATGCCCGGCGCTGACGGGCCGGTGGTGGTGGTGGCGCATGGCTTTGCCGGATCGCGCCAGATGATGCAGGCCTACAGTCTTGATCTGGCGCGGGCGGGCTATCGGGTCTGGGCGTTTGATTTTGAGGGGCATGGCCGCAACCGCGTGCCGATGTCGGGCGATGTGACCCGCATCGAGGGCACCACGCGGTTGCTGATCGAACAGACCCGGCGCGTGGTGGATGCCGCAGTCGCGCAGGAGGGGGATGCGGGCGCGGTGGCGCTTCTGGGTCATTCCATGGCCACCGACATCCTTATCCGCACCGCGCTGGAGGATGCACGCATCGGCCCGGTTGTGGCGATTTCGGCCTTCTCGCAGGCGGTGACGGCCACGGCGCCGGACACCCTGTTGCTGATCACCGGGCAGTGGGAACCGGGGCTGCGCGGCTTTGCCCGCGCGGCGGTGGCGATGGTCGATCCGACGGCGGGCGAGGGTCATACTGTTCGGTCCGGCTCCGTCACGCGCCGTGCGGTCGTGGCGCCATGGGCCGAGCATGTGGCGGTGCTCTACAGCCGTCTGGGCCGGGCCGAGGCGGTGGCCTGGCTTGATGCCGCCTATGGGCGGACAAGCGATGTCGTGGTGCGGGCAACGGGGCCGTGGATGCTCGCGCTGATGGCGGCCATTGTGGCGCTGGCCTGGCCGCTCGCGCATCTGTTGCCGCAGACCGCCCCGCCCGCGCCCGCCCCCCTCACGCCGGGCCGATTTGCCGCGACCGTTCTGGCGCCCGGCCTGCTTGTTCCCTTGGTCGCGGTGCGGGTCGAAACCGCCGTGCTGCCGGTTCTGGTCGCGGATTACCTCGTGCTGCATCTGGCGCTGTTCGGGACGATGCAACTGGCGCTCCTGTGGCGGTTCGGGCGAATGCCCGATCGGGTGCGCTTTGTCGCGCTGCTGGCGCTCCTAGCCTGGGGGCTCGGGGTTTTCGGCTTTGCGCTCGACCGGTATGGCGCGAATTTCTGGCCCACGCCCGAACGGCTCGTGATCATCGCCGCGCTGAGCCTTGGCGCGCTGCCCTTCATGCTGGCGGATGCCGCGCTCACGCGCGGCGCGCCGCTCTGGCAAAGGCTGGTGGCGCGGGGGGGATTTCTGGTCTCGCTCGGGCTGGCCGTTCTGCTGGATACCGAGCGGTTGTTTTTCCTCGTCATGATTGCGCCGGTGATCCTGCTGTTTTTCCTGATATACGGGCTGATGGGCCGATGGGTGGCCGCGCGCGCCGGGGCGATGAGCGCGGGCGCGGCGCTTGGCCTCATTCTGGCCTGGGCGATTGGTGTGAGCTTTCCGCTGTTTTCACCGGGAGGGGGGGGATGATCCTCGGCATCGGCACGGATCTGGCCAATATCGAGCGCATCGCCGCCACGCTCGACCGCTTTGGCGAGCGTTTTCGCAACCGCGTCTTTACCGAGGTGGAGCAGGCCAAGGCCGAACGGCGCGCCGATGTGGCGGGCACCTACGCAAAGCGCTGGGCGGCCAAGGAGGCCTGCTCCAAGGCGCTTGGCACCGGGCTGCGCATGGGCATCGCCTGGAAGGACATGGCCGTGTCGAACCTCGAGAGCGGGCAACCGGTGATGGAGTTGACGGGCTGGGCCGCCGAGCGGCTCAGAGAGATGACGCCAGAGGGATATCGGGCGATCATTCACGTGACGCTGACCGATGATCACCCCTGGGCGCAGGCCTTTGTCGTGATCGAAGCCTGTCGCCTACACGAGGCCCCGCTTGACACCCCGCCTTTCGCGCCGCATGACACGCCCGACCCGTAACCCCGTTCATACCGGAGACGATTATGGCATCTGAGGCCAAGAAAGCGAATTCCTTTGTCGAGACGATCAAGACGGTGTTCTGGGCGCTGGTGATTGCCGGGCTGTTTCGCACGCTCTTCTTTCAGCCGTTCTGGATCCCGTCCGGCTCAATGAAGGACACGCTGCTGATCGGCGATTTTCTCTTCGTCAACAAGATGGCCTATGGCTATTCCTATGCCTCTTGCCCGTCGATCCGGCTGGGCGGTCTGAACATCGATGCCAAGGACATCTGCGGCTGGCTCGGCGGGGACAATGCGCGCGTCTTGGGCGGAGAGCCCGAGCGCGGCGATATCATCGTGTTTCGTCACCCGGTCGATGGCACGGATTTCATCAAACGACTGATCGGTCTGCCGGGCGACCGGATCCAGGTCAGGGACGGTGTGCTGCACATCAACGACGCCCCAGTCGACCTCGCACCGGCGCAAGACTTCGTCGAGCAGTTCACACGCCAGGGCCCGATGAGCAGCCGCCCGCGCTGTGAAAACGGTGTGGTGGGAGAGGGAGCAGACTGCATCAAGTCACGCCAGATCGAGACGTTGCCAGGTGGCCGCTCGCATAGCATCCTGAACATCGGGGATCAGCGTTCGGATCATACGGGCGTCTTCACCGTGCCGGCAGGGCATTATTTCTTTATGGGCGACAACCGCGACAATTCCACCGACTCGCGCTTTCCGCAGTCGGTGGGCGGCGTTGGCTTCGTGCCCTATGAAAACCTCATCGGGCGCGCCAACCGGGTGATCTTTTCGTCCGCCGGTCGCTCCATGCTGGCCTTCTGGACCTGGCGCGGCGACCGCTTCTTCACGAGGTTGGAGTGAAACTCTCAAGCGATGCCAAGGTGTTCCAGACGCGACTCGGGCATGTGTTCACCAAGCCTGGGCTGCTGATCCGGGCGCTGACGCATCCCTCGATTGCCTCAGCAAACCGTGACGACAACCAGCGGCTGGAATTTCTTGGCGACCGTGTGCTGGGGCTGGTGATGGCCGAGGCGCTGCTGGCGCAGGATGCCGCTGCCACCGAGGGCCAGCTTGCGCCGCGCTTCAACGCGCTGGTGCGCAAGGAGGCCTGCGCCGACGTGGCGCGCGAGATCGACCTTGGCGCGGTGCTCAAGCTGGGGCGCTCCGAGATGCTCTCGGGCGGACGCCGCAAAGAGGCGCTGCTGGGCGATGCGATGGAGGCGGTGATTGCCGCCGTCTATCTCGACGCGGGCTTCGAGGTGGCGCGCGCCGTGGTGCTGCGGCTGTGGCGCGGGCGGATCGGCGCGGTCGAGCAGGACGCGCGCGATGCCAAGACCGCCCTTCAGGAATGGGCGCAGGCGCGCGGCCTGCCGCCGCCGGAATATGCCGAGTTGAAACGCAGCGGCCCGGATCATGCGCCGATCTTTACCATCGTCGCGCGGCTGACGACCGGAGAGAGCGCCGAGGCGACAGCAGGCTCGAAACGGCAGGCGGAACAGGCTGCGGCGCGGGCATTGTTGGATCAGTTGCAGGCGGATTGAGGCGATGCGCGGTGCTGCCCTTTGGGCCGTGATGCTGTGGCTGTCGCAGCCTGCGCTGGCACAGGACGCGCCACCCGACGCTTGGGCCGTGCGCAAATGCGCGCTCTATGCGCAGGCGACGAAGGATGCCCTGGCGGCTGTCGGACCCGAGGGGCTACGGGACCGGTTCATGGCGGAAAACCGCGCTTTCATCGCCTCGGGCTGTCTCTCGCAGCTGCGCATCTGCGCGCAAACTCCGCAGGAATATGCGTTTGCCGATCTGCTCACCATCATGACGATGAACGAGGGCATGGCCAGCACCTTTGTCCCCTTCGGCTGCGAGACCTGACGCTCTGCTCTGGTCGCGGGGCGGCAAATCGGCTAGAGCCTGTCAATCACAACAGTCGAGACGCATCCCATGACCACCCGCGCCGGATTCATCGCCCTCATCGGAGAGCCCAATGCGGGCAAATCGACTCTGCTCAACCGCATGGTGGGGGCCAAGGTCTCGATCGTCACCCACAAGGTCCAGACGACGCGCGCGCGCATCCGCGGCGTGGCGATGGAGGGCGAGGCGCAACTGGTCTTTGTCGATACGCCCGGCCTCTTTCAGCCGCGCCGCAGGCTGGATCGGGCGATGGTCGCCGCCGCCTGGGGCGGGGCGGCGGATGCCGATATCGTGGTGCTCCTGATCGAGGCGCATCGTGGTGTGACCGAGGGGGTCGAGCGCATCCTTGAAGGGCTGAGCGGCATTGCCAAGGGCCGCAGGGTTGCGCTGGCGATCAACAAGATCGACCGGGTCGAGGCGCCGGTGCTGCTGGCGCTGACGCGCGAGATGAACGACCGCTTCGCCTTCGAGCGGACCTTTCTGATCTCTGCCGAAAAGGGCTATGGCGTCGCGGATCTTCGGCTCTGGCTGGCGGATGCGCTGCCCGAGGGGCCGTGGCTCTATCCCGAGGATCAGATCGCCGATCTGCCGATGCGGATGATCGCGGCCGAAATCACCCGCGAGAAACTCACGCTGCGGCTGCATCAGGAACTGCCCTATCAACTGACCGTCGAGACCGAACGCTGGGAGGAGCGCAAGGATGGCACGGCGCGCATCGATCAGGTGGTCTATGTCCTGCGCGACGGTCACAAGGGGATCCTGCTCGGCAACAAGGGCGAGACGATCAAATCCGTGTCCAAGGCCGCGCGCGAGGAACTCGAGGCCTTTCTCGGTCGCCGCATCCATCTCTTCCTGCAAGTGAAGGTGCGCGAGAACTGGATGGAAGAGGCGGAGCGCTATTCAGAGATGGGACTGGATTTCAAGGACGGGGTTTGAGCCCATGCCGGGTTTCTTCTTGGCAAAAATACCCATTCTCGACGCTGCCGCGGGCGCGCCATGCCCCGCCTGAGCGCGCGGTTCTGGGTTGATGCCTATCTGGCACGGTTGCGCCTGATGGACATCCCGGCCTTTGTGGTGGCGCATGGCGATGACACCGCCGGCACCGTGCTGGTCAAGCTCAACACTCTGGACAGTCGGGCTCGGGTCTGGCAACGCAGCTTCGATCTGAGGACGGGCACGCGCAAATGGGCGGTTCTGACTGAGGGGACAGAGGCCGAGGTGGACGCGGCGATTGCCCGGCAGAGGCGGGTCGATCCCGATCTCTGGGTGATCGAGGTCGAGGATCGCGCGGGCCGGCATCTGCTCGAGACCGAGGGGCTGGACGGGTAGGCGGGCAATGGAGTGGCGTGATCAGGGCATCCTTCTGAGCGCTCGGCCGCATGGCGAGAGCGCGGCCATCATCGAGGTGTTCACCCCCGTGCAGGGGCGCCATGCGGGCGTGGTGCGCGGCGGCGCCTCGCGGCGCATGGCGCCACTCCTGCAACCCGGCGCGCAGGTCGATGTGACCTGGCGGGCGCGGCTCGAGGACCACATCGGCACGTTCACCGTTGAACCGCTGCGTTCGCGGACGGGGGCGCTGGCGGATCGGCTGGCGCTGGCGGGGCTCAATGCGGTCTGCGCGCTCCTGCTCTTCTCCTTGCCCGAGCGTGAGGCCCATGTGCCGCTCTATGGGCGCACGGAAGCGCTGCTCGATCTGCTGGATCGCCCGGACATCTGGCCGCTGGCCTATCTGCACTGGGAACTGGCGCTGCTCGAGGAGATGGGCTTTGGCCTCGATCTGCGCCGCTGTGCGGTGCTGGGTGAAACGGCCAGGGATCTCAGTTATGTCTCGCCGCGCAGCGGGCGGGCGGTGTCGCGCGCCGGGGCGGGGGACTGGGCCGGGCGGCTCCTGCCCTTGCCACCCTGTCTGCTGGGACAGGGACCGGCGCCGGATGCCGATATCCTGCAGGGGCTGGAGGTGACAGGCCATTTCCTGCGCCATCATCTCGCCCCGCATCTCGGCGACAAGCCGCTGCCCGACGCCCGCGCTCGCCTTGTGGCGCGGCTTTCTGCGCGGCTGCAAGGGGCGTAGGCGAAACCGGTTATCTTGACGCGAAGGAGCCCCCGCAGGGTGTCCCGCCGCCCGAACCTCTACGCGCCCGCGTGAAACACCATCTCGCGGCCCAAGTCATTGGACAGGATCAACACCTCGCCTGCCACCTCGACCAGCGTCATCTCGGCCAGGGCGCTGAAAAAAAGCGTCTCAGCCGCAAGATCGGGGCAGGTTCTGCGGGTGGTGATCAGATCTTTGGCGGCGAACCACGGATAGGGGGCCGTCTGGGTGCCAGAGAAGCTGTTGCAGGGCGCCTCGCCGGTCAGTTTGCCCTCTTGTGCAAAGCCAAGCGTGGCGCGGGCGGAATAGGGGGTGCCATCAACGCTTTCAAGCCTCCAGATCGCGACATCGCCACCATAGGCTGTTACGGTCTCGTCGCGGCAAGAGCCCAACCATGTCAACGCCGCAAGGATCAGGGCCGCGCGCACAGGCGCTATCTCAGCGCAAGGACGAGATCGACCAGAGAGCCGATCGCGGCGGCGTTCTGATCTGCGTCCCGGTCGCGCAGGGCCTGCATCCCGATGGCGCTCGCGTAAAGAATGCGCGCCATCTCGGGATTGCCGATGCCGCAGGCGGACAGCAGCGCATGCAGCCGCGCAAGGCGCATCTCGTCCACGCCCTGCACGGTCCGTGCGGCGAGGGGATCATCCCCGGCCCAGGCGCGGATCGCCGATTCGGCGCGGAGCGCCGCCGTCTCGCTGCGGGCGGTCGCGGCGATGTCCTGCGCGCTCTCGCGCAGGCGCGCGGTGTCGGCCAAGGCGCTCGTGGCGGCGTCCAGCGCCGCCCGGGCTTCGCTTGCCCAGAGGTCAAGAAGCGCCTGATTATACGCGGGAACATCGATGAAATGCCAGTAGAACGAGCCCTTGGTCGTGCCCATCCGGCGCGCCAGGGGCTCGGCCCCGAGCGCGCCCGGCCCCCGATCGCATAGCGTGTCGATCCCGGCAACAAGCCAGTCGGTCTGTGTCAGGCGGGGGCGGCGCAAGGCAGTCATGTCGCAACGTTATGCATCATGCTGCGCTGCCGCAAGAGGGGCAGATGTCACAGGTCGCGCGCCGCGCGGCGTCACGATAGTTTTACAGTCCCGTCGCAAAGACGTTTTGGAATCCGCCTAGACAGGGGCTGCAAACCGGAGGTGAGAACGGTGCTGACAATCGACGCGCTGACCAAGACATTCGGCCAGAACACGGCGGTGGACCGGGTGAGTTTCACCGTCGCCAGACCCTTGATGATCGGAATCATCGGGCGCTCTGGGGCCGGGAAATCCACGCTCTTGCGGATGATCAACCGGCTGACCGATGCCAGTTCGGGCAGGATCTTGTTCGAGGGCCGCGACGTGACCGCGCTGCGCGGCACCGACAGTCGTGCCTGGCAGGCGCAATGCGCGATGGTCTTTCAGCAGTTCAACCTCGTGCCGCGCATGGATGTGGTCTCGAACGTGCTGCACGGCACGCTTAACCGCCGTTCGACGCTGGCCACCATGTTCAATCTCTATCCTGATGCCGACATCCACCGCGCCATAGAGATCCTTGACCGGCTGGGAATTGCCGATCATGCGCCCAAGCGCGCCGAGGCGCTCTCAGGCGGGCAGCAGCAGCGCGTGGCGATCGCCCGGGCACTGATGCAGGACCCGAAGATCATCCTCGCCGACGAGCCGATTGCCAGCCTCGATCCGATGAACGCCCAGATCGTCATGGATACCCTCAGGCGCATCCACGAGGAGGACGGGCGCATGGTGATCGCCAACCTGCACACGCTTGACACCGCGCGGCGCTATTGCGACCGGGTGATCGGGATGCTGCACGGGCGCGTCGTGTTCGACGGCACGCCCGGGCAGCTGACCACCGGGGTGGCGCGCGATATTTACGGGGCCGATGCCTCGTTTTCGGAGCAAAGCACCTCAACCTCCATCGAAACGCTGGATCGCGGTCGCCTGCGCGCCTCACGCGAGGCCGAGGCCGCGACCTGACGACCCCCTCGCCCGCCGGGGCATGGCGGGCAGTCAACCTAACGGGAGAAAGATCAATGACCAGAGTTTTCGCTGCCATCCTGGCCACCACCGCCCTCGTCAGCCCCGTGCTGGCGCAGGAGCAGATCACCGAATTCCGCATCGGCGTGCTGGGCGGAGAGAACGCGCAAGATCGCATGACCGCGAACGAGTGCTATCGCGCCAAGGCCGAAGCGCTGCTTGGCGTGCCAGTCAAGCTGTTCACGCCCGCCGATTACGACGGTGTGATTCAGGGCCTGTTGGGCGGCACGATTGATATGGCGTGGCTGGGGGCTTCGGCCTATGCCAAGATTTTCCTGACCGATCCCGAAGCGGTCGAGCCGGTGATGGTAAAGACCAACCTGGACAAGTCCTTTGGCTATTACTCGATCGGGTTCGCCCGCAAAGACCGCGGCATCACATCGCTTGAGGACATGAAGGGCAAGGTGTTCGCCTTTGGTGATCCGAACTCGACCAGCGGCTATCTGATCCCTGCGATCGAGATTCCGGCCCAGATCGCTGCCAGTATGCAATCGGGTGATTATTTCGGCGAGGTCAAGTTCGTCGGCGGCCACGAGCAGACCATCGTCGCCGTCGCCAATGGCGATGTCGATGCGGGCGTGACCTGGGCCGATGGCATGGGCGCATGGGAAGATGGCTACAACTCCGGCGCGCTGCGCAAGGCCGCCGATGCGGGCCTTGTCGACATGAACCAGATGGTTGAAATCTGGCGCTCGGCGCCGATCCCGGAAGGCCCCATCGTTCTGCGCAAGACGCTGCCCGAACGCGTCAAGCTGGACGTGACCACGCTGACCGCGTCGCTGCCCTATATGGACGCTGAGTGTGCTTACAACTTCATGGCCGGTGAGGCGCTCGGCTTTCAGCCGATCAACCACGATGCCTATCGCTCGATCATCGAGGCGCGCAAGTCGCAGATGTAAGCCTTCGGGCTGATGATGACCGGGCCTGCCATGCGCGGGCCCGGTCTTGCTTGCATGACGGGGGCAGGGCATGAGCGATCTGATGGCAGGACAGGCGGGCATGGCGCGGGTGCAGGCCGAATACATGGCCATGACCCGGCGCAAGCGCATGTATGGCGGCGTGATGCTGATCGTGTTCATCGCGCTGATGGTCTCGGGGTTCCGGGTGGCCGACAGCCGCAACGCCGGTGGCTTCTGGAACGGGATCGGCAATATCTTTCAGTTCCCCGCGGAAGTGCTGCGCGAGGCAGGCGAGAAGATCGCCAACCTGCCGGGGCTGATGTGGACATTCCTGCCCTCGCTGATCGAGACCGTCAACATCGCGGCGGCCTCGACGCTTCTGGGCGCGATCATGGCCATCATCCTGTCGCTTTTGTCCACGCGCGGGCTGGCGAAATGGCCGCGCCTGGTGGGGTTGTTCCGGCGTGTCATGGATATCCTGCGCGCCTTTCCGGAGATCGTCATCGCGCTGGTGCTGATCTTTATTCTGGGCGGCGGCCCGGTGCCCGCGATGATCGCCATCGCGCTGCACACGGCCGGGGCGCTGGGCAAGCTTTTCTCGGAGGTGAACGAGAATGCGAGCCTCAAGCCGGTCGAGGGGCTGCAATCGGTGGGCGCCACATGGGGGCAACAGATGTGGCTGGGGGTGATGCCGCAGGTGGCGCCGAATTATCTCAGCTACGCGCTTTTGCGCTTCGAGATCAATATCCGCGCCTCCGCAATCCTTGGTTTCGTCGGCTCGGGCGGGATTGGCTATGACCTCAAGAACGCCTTCAGCTGGGGGCAGGGGCGCTATGACGCGGTGGCGGCCATCTTCCTCCTGCTGTTTCTGACCATTGTCTTCTTCGACCAGCTGTCGGGCCGCTACCGCAACAAGCTTATCGGGGGGGGCACGGCATGAGCATGGCCGAGACGACGACCGGAAGCGCGTTCGACGCGATCGGCCATATCCGGCAAAAGCGGCGTTTTGCGCTGGCTGTGCCGGCGGTGATCCTTGCCTATTTCACCTATGTCTTCTTTGCCTTCGACATTGCCGGGCTGGCGGACCGGGCGCGGATGGACAATGCACGCATCCTCATCGCCGACAGCTACAGCTACAAGACCCATGTCACGCGCGACAACCGCACGGGCGGCTTTACCGTCGCCGTGGAGGGCGAGGCCAAGGGCACCTGGCCCGCAGGCCAAGGCCCCGACTGGGTGCGGTTCGAGGGCGAAGATGCGGTGCGCGTGGCGCTGCGGCACGGGCATGAGCTTGTGATCGACGGCCCCGGCCTGCGCTATGACGTGCCGGGCTATGGCCTCATCACGGCAGAGGTGTCACGGCGTGAGGGGGTGGTGCTCGACCTGCCAACCGAGGCAGTGCCCGGTTGGATCAGCGCCAGCGATGCGCGCGTCGATATCATCACCGAGGGCGGGCGCGTCACGATCACCAAGGCGCGTATCGAAGCGATGCGTTATCAATTCGGCTGGGAGCTGTTCTGGTTCACGCTCGACAGCCCGTTCCATGGCAAGAGCTTTGGCGAGCTTGTGGGGCTTGCGCTCTCGGGCGATCGGGTGGTCGCCGATAAAAGCAATCTTGCGGCGATCGTGCAGGATGTCTGGACCAACAAGATGTGGCGGCATGGCGATGTGCTCTGGGCGATCTTCGAGACCATCCTGATGGCGTTTCTCGGCACGATGGGTGCGGCCATGGTCGCGCTGCCGCTGGCCTTTGCCGCCGCGCGCAACTTCTCGCCGCTGATGGTGGTGCGCGGCGCGGTGAGACGGGTGTTCGATTTCTTGCGCGGGGTCGATTCGCTGATCTGGACCATTGTCCTGTCACGCGCCTTCGGTCCCGGCCCGATGACCGGGGCGCTGGCGATCCTGATCACCGACACGGGCAGCTTCGGCAAGCTCTTCTCGGAGGCACTGGAGAATGTCGACCGGAAGCAGATCGAGGGCGTCGCCTCGACCGGGGCGAAGCCGTTGCAACGCTACCGTTTCGGCGTGATCCCGCAGATCATGCCGGTGCTGCTGAGCCAGGTGCTCTATTATCTCGAAGCCAACACCCGCAGTGCCACCATCATCGGCGCGATCACCGGCGGCGGCATCGGTCTGTTGCTCACGCAGGCGATCATCACCCAGAAGGATTGGGAAGAGGTGAGTTACTACATCCTTCTCATCCTCATCATGGTGATGGTGATGGACAGCGCGTCGGGCTGGTTGCGGCGGCGGTTGATCCGGTCGAGCCACGGTGGAAATTGAGAGGGCGGAATTGGGTATTTCTGCCAAGAAGAAACTGAGCGCTGCGTGTTTCTTCTTGGCTCAAATACCCCCGCCGGAGGCCTTTGACTCTATGGGAGCGCACGATGTCTAGATTGCGGGCCGATGCAGCGGTGATCCATCCGGATTGCGAAATCAGCGATTGCGAGTTCGGTGCATTCACCGAGGTGGGGCGGGGCAGTCGGCTGACCCACGTGGCCATGGGGGATTATTCCTATTGCGACCGCTCCTGCGATCTGGCCAATGCCGAAATAGGCAAATTCGCGAATATCGCGAGTTTCGTGCGGGTCGGCGCCACCGATCATCCGTTGGACCGCGCTAGCCTGCATCATTTTCTCTACCGTTCGGCCAGCTATTGGGAAGATGCGGCGGATGACGGGGTGTGGTTCGACGCCAGACGTGCGCGACTGGCGCGGATCGGGCATGACACCTGGATCGGTCATAATGCGCAGGTAAAGCCGGAGGTCACGCTGGGCCATGGTTGTGTGGTCGCTGCGGGTGCCGTGGTGACGCGCGACGTGGCGCCCTACATGATCGTGGCGGGCGTTCCCGCGCGCCCGTTGCGCGCGCGGCTGGAGCCTGATCTGGCCGGGCGGATGATGGCGCTGGCCTGGTGGGATTGGGATCATGCTCTGTTGCGGGCTGCATTGGAGGATTTTCGCAGCTTGAGACCAGAGGAATTTCTGGAGAAACACAGCGGCTGAGGTCGAGAAAAAGACGGCCGCGTGGGCCGCCTCTCTGGTTCTGAAATCGCTGATCGAAAAGGCTCTCAAACATACCCTCTCTGGATAGCTCCGCGATGTGACGGGGCTGTGACAGCGCGACGCCTTTCAGGGTCCGGTGAGGGTCAGGGTGATACGGTCGCCGGCAAACCAGGTGCGGCCATACTCGATGGGTTGCCCTGCGGAATCGACATTGATCGCAATCGTCCGCAGGATCGGCGCGCCGGGAGCGAGGTGCAGATGCAGTGCCTGCGTCGGGCTGGCGAGTTTGGCGTTGAGCCGGGTCGAGGCGCGGGTATAGTCGGGCACGCCGTGTTCGGCGAGCGCGGCGGTGACCGATTTGAGGCGGGCAAGTGTTTCGGGCAAGTCGGGGAAGCGGTCTGCCGGAAAGCTGCTGCGAAAGAGCGCCACAGGCATCCCGTCGGCCAAAGAGAGCCCGTGATAGACATGCACTCTTGCGCCGGCGGCAAGGCGCAGGGCCTCGGTCTCGGCCGCGTCGGCCGCGCGGGTTTCCAGGCCGAGGATTTCCTTGGCGGGCAGGCGTCCGGCCGCGCGCAGGTTCTGGTGAAAGCGGACGCGGGTTCCGATCGGGTAGTCGGCCGGGTCATGCGTCACGAACGTGCCGGCGCCGCGTCGGCTGAAGATCACACCCCTTTCGGCAAGCGCGCCAAGGGCGCGGCGCACGGTGTGGCGATTGACGCCAAAGCGGGTGGCGAGGGCCGCTTCGGTGGGCAGCTTGTCACCGGGCGCATAGCGGCCCGCGGCGATATCGGCGCTGAGGTTGTCATGGATCACGCGCCAAAGCGCATCGGCTCTTTTGGGGGTCATGTCATGGAAGTTTCATCAGCTTCGGGCTTGTCTGGGGCGGGGGGGTCGCGTATTGATTTGTATAGTTGTATAGAAACTCCACAAATCCACAAGGTGTTGGCATGAATGATCGCAGCGAGCGTCAGCACTGGATGGGGGTCTTGGCGCGTACGTCCAGCCATGATCTGGACCGGCTCTGGCGTACGGCCGGAATTGCTGCTGAATACCGCCATCTGCGCCCGCCAGAAGTGGGCAGCGTGATGGTGCGGGGTCGGACCGGGGCCAGCGGCGCCGCGTTCAATCTTGGCGAGATGACCGTGACGCGCTGCACGTTGCGGCTGGCGGACGGGACGGTCGGGCATGGTTATGTGCAGGGGCGCGGCAAGGCGCATGCGGAGCAGGCCGCTCTGGTGGATGCGCTGATGCAGGGGCCGAAGGCGGCGTTGATGCGCGCCCGGATTCTTTCGCCGTTGGCCGAGGCAGAGGCCGCGAGGCGGCACGCGCGCGCGGCCAAGGCGGCGGCGACCAAGGTTGATTTCTTTACCATGGTGCGGGGGGAGGATTGATGCAGGCGCAGGCGCTTGACGGCGGATTTGCCGATGCCCCCGTTGCCGCGGCGCGTGCCTTTCGCGCGGTGATGCGGGCGATGGCGCGACCGGGCAGCATCGAGCAGGTTGCGGGCGCCCGCCCGCCCGCGCCGCTGTCGGTGGCCACGGGGGTGCTGCTGCTGACGCTCTGCGATCCCGAGACGCCACTCTATCTCGCGGGCGATTGCGACGGGGTTGCGGTCCGGGATTGGATTTCCTTTCACACCGGCGCGCCGTTTGTCGGACGCGCGCAGGCGGCGTTTGCGCTTGGCGGCTGGGAGGCCCTGGCGCCACTCGCGGACTACCGGGTTGGCACGGCGGACTATCCGGACCGTTCGACGACGCTGATTGTCGAGACCGACCTGCTTGAGGCCCGGGGGGCAAGGCTGACGGGTCCGGGGGTCGCGGGGCAGGCGGCGTTGTCGCTGCCCGAGGTGGCGGCGTTTCGGGCCAATGCGGCACGGTTTCCGATGGGTTTGGATTTCGTCTTTGCCTGCGGCAACCGGCTGGCGGCCTTGCCGCGCACAACGCGTGTGGAGGTGGAGTAGATGTATGTCGCGGTCAAGGGCGGTGAGCGGGCGATCGAGGCGGCGCATGGCTGGCTGGCCGAGGAGCGGCGCGGCGATCCTGCGGTTGCGGAGCTGAGCGTCGCGCAGATCCGCACGCAACTGACGCTGGCGGTCAACCGGGTGATGGCTGAAGGCTCGCTCTATGATCCCGATCTGGCGGCGCTGGCGATCAAGCAGGCGCGCGGCGATCTCATCGAGGCGATTTTTCTCATCCGTGCCTATCGCACGACGTTGCCTCGGTTCGGCGCGTCGGTGCCGGTGGATACCGGCGCGATGCGCTGCGACCGGCGGATCTCGGCGACCTTCAAGGATGTGCCGGGCGGACAGGTGCTTGGCCCGACGTTCGACTACACGCATCGTCTGCTGGATTTCAAGCTGGCGGCCGAGGGTGAAGTGCCCGTCGCAGCGCGCGCCCCGCTGTGCCCGGCCGATACCCCGCATGTCACCGGCTTTCTCGGGCGAGAGGGGCTGATTCAGGGCGAGGCTGCGAGCGCCGCGACACCGCCCGATCTAACTCGCGAACCGATGGAGCTGCCCGCCAATCGGGCGCTCAGATTGCAGGCACTGACGCGCGGCGATGAGGGGTTCCTGCTTGGCCTCGCCTATTCGACACAGCGCGGCTATGCGCGCAACCATGCCTTTGTCGGGGAACTCAGGATCGGTGCCGTGGCGGTGGAAATGGAGGTTCCCGAGCTGGGATTTGCCATCGAGATCGGTGAGATCACGCTGACTGAATGCGAGACGGTCAACCAGTTCACCGGCTCGAAAGCCGAGCCGCCGCAGTTTACCCGCGGCTATGGGTTGGTGTTCGGCCAGACCGAGCGCAAGGCGATCGCCATGGCGCTGGTCGATCGGGCGTTGCGCTGGAAGGAGCTTGGCGAAGAGGATCAGGGCGCGCCCGCGCAGGACGAGGAATTCGTCCTCATGCATGCCGACAACATTCAGGCCACCGGCTTTCTCGAACATATCAAGCTGCCGCATTATGTCGATTTCCAGTCCGAATTGGAACTGGTGCGCAAACTCCGCCGCGAGGCCGGCGCGGGGCGGGAGGCGGCGGAATGAGTATTTCTGGAAAGATGAAACGGGGCGCGTCAGCCTTTGGGCGCTGTGTCGTCATCATCCCGGTAGAGACCGGGAAAAAGCTGTTTGCGGATGACAAACAGAAGAATGCCAATCAGGATCGGAATGAGCCAAGCGAATTCCGCAAGCTCTCCGCCGTGGCGAACGGCATTGAATCGAAGCTGGGAAATCATGACCATGGCAGAGAGATAGCCGTTTCCCCATTTGCTTGGCAAGACGGTGGGGTCCAGCCATGAACCTCATTGTGTTTGACATCGGCAATGTCCTCTTGCGCTGGGACCCGCAGGCGGCCTTTCGCCATGCCCTGAACAGCGACGCCGAGATTGACGCGATGCTGCACGAGGTCGGATTCTACGACTGGAACTATGAGCAGGACCGGGGACGGAGCCGCGCCCAAGCGGTGGCGGCCATCGCCGCCCGCTGGCCACACTATGCAGATCTGATGGACGGCTATTTCGACCGCTTCGGCCTGACCATCCAGAACCGCATCCAAGGGTCATGGGACATCGCCACCACGCTCAAGGATAGCGGTCACCGCCTCTGGGCGCTGACGAATTTCTCGGCCGATACCTGGCCCCAAGTGCTCCACCTGCATCCCGATCTGCCCGCGCTGTTCGAGGGCATCGTCGTGTCGGGGCACGAGCGCATGGTCAAACCCGACCGCGAGATCTTCGATCTTCTTTGCACCCGCGCAAATGCCGCGCCGGAGGCGTGTTATTTCATCGACGACAGCGCCGACAACGTGGCAGGCGCCCGCGCCGCAGGCTGGCAGGCGCATCACTTTACCGGGCCAGAGGGCCTGCGCGCCGACCTTTGCGAAAGGGGCCTCATATGAGCGATTACAACTTTGCCTATCTCGATGAGCAGACCAAGCGCATGATCCGCCGCGCCATTCTCAAGGCGCTCGCGATCCCCGGCTATCAGGTGCCTTTCGCCAGCCGCGAAATGCCGATGCCTTACGGGTGGGGCACGGGCGGTGTGCAGGTGACGGCGGCGTGCCTCATGCCCGACGATGTGCTCAAGGTGATCGATCAGGGGGCGGATGACACCACCAATGCGGTGTCGATCCGCAAGTTCTTCGAGAAGACCGCCGGCGTCGCCACCACCGAGGAAACGTCACGGGCGCGTATCATCCAGACCCGCCACCGGATCCCCGAGGAGGCGCTGACCGAGGATCAGATCCTGGTCTATCAGGTGCCGATCCCCGAACCGCTGCGCTTTCTGGAGCCGTCCGAGGTCGAGACGCGCAAGATGCACGCCCTCGAGGACTACGGTCTCATGCATGTCAAGCTCTACGAGGACATCAGCCAGCATGGCGCGATCGCCACCGCCTATGCCTATCCGGTCAAGGTCGAGGGGCGTTATGTGATGGATCCCTCGCCAATCCCGAAATTCGACAATCCCAAGTTGGCGAATTGTCCGGCAATCCAGCTTTTCGGTGCGGGACGCGAGCAGCGGATCTATGCGCTGCCGCCCTTTACCCGCGTTGTCAGCCTCGATTTCGAGGACTACCCGTTTCAGGCAACGAAGGCGGATCACGCCTGTGATCTCTGCGGTGACAGCGAGAGCTATCTCGACGAGGTGATCGTGGATGACGCGGGCGGTCGGATCTTCGTCTGCTCGGACACCGATCATTGCCGGGGGCGGCGCGCGGCGGGGCATCTGGGCGCGCAGGGTGCGCCCTATGAGGAGGGCAGGCCATGACGGCGCTCTTGCAGGTGCGGGACCTGTCGAAATCCTACGGGGCGCGGGTGGGCTGCAAGGCGGTGTCCTTCGATCTCTGGCCCGGCGAGGTGATGGGGATCGTGGGCGAGAGCGGATCGGGCAAGACCACGCTGCTCTCCTGTCTGGCCGGGCAGATGGTGCCCGACCGGGGCGCGGTGATCTTTGACACGCGCGACCGCGGGCCGGTGGACACGAGGGCGATGTCCGAGCCGGAGCGGCGGATGCTGATGCGCACCGACTGGGCCTTCGTGCATCAGAATCCGCGCGACGGGTTGCGCATGGCGGTCTCGGCGGGGGGCAATGTGGGCGAGCGGCTGATGGCCGTGGGGGCGCGGCATTACGGGGAGATCAGGGCGCAGGCGGTCGATTGGCTGGGCCGGGTCGAGATCGCGGCGGATCGTATCGACGATCGCCCTGCCGCCTTTTCGGGCGGGATGCAGCAGCGGCTCCAGATCGCGCGAAACCTCGTGACCGGGCCGCGGCTGGTCTTCATGGACGAGCCGACCGGAGGCCTTGACGTGAGCGTTCAGGCGCGGCTTCTCGATCTGCTCAGGGGGCTGGTGCGCGAGTTGGGGCTCTCGGCGATCATCGTCACGCATGACCTCGCGGTGGTGCGGTTGCTCGCGGATCGGCTGATGGTGATGAAGGACGGCCGGGTGGTCGAGGCGGGGCTGACCGATCAGGTGCTCGACGATCCGCAGCACGGATATACACAGCTCTTGGTCAGTTCGGTTCTTCGGGTATAGAGGCGGGGCGAGGATGCTGGAAGGAGTGCCATCATGATCACCGCCTATATGCGCGAAGGCGAGGGTGTACGGCCGCAGGAGGACGGGTCGGAGGCAGAGCCGATCTGGATCGACATGTTCCGCCCCGATGGCGAGGAACTGGCGCTCATGTCCGCCCGTCTCGGATTCGACCTGCCGACCAAGGCCGATCAGGAGGAGATCGAGCAATCCTCGCGGCTCTATCTCGAGGACGGCATTCCGGTGATGACGGCGCTTTTGCCCTCGCGCACCGGCACCGAGGAGATGCTGGTTGGCCCCGTGACCTTCATCCTGCGGCAAGGGCAGCTTGTGACGATCCGCCATACTGTGCCGCGCCCCTTTGAAACCTTTCCTGCCCGCGCCGGCAAATCCTCGCTTGGCTGCGCCACCGCCGAGGCCCTCCTCGTCGGGCTGCTGGAGGAAATCATCGACCGGCTGGCCGACCTCACCGAGCAGAATGGGCGCGAGATCGACGCCATCTCGCGCCGGGTCTTCGGCCCCGCCAAGCTGAGCACCGAGGATCACCGCGCCGCGCTGCGCGAGATCGGGGTGGCCGATACCCGGGTGATGCAGCTGCGCGAGAGCCTGATGACGCTGGAGCGTGTGCTGGGGTTTCTCGTGCCGGTCTTCGACAAGCTGCGCTCGGCCAAGGCGCTCCGCGCGATGCTCAAGACCCATTACCGCGACGCACATACGATCTCGGAACATGCGAGTTATCTGCAGCAGAAAACCTCGCTGCTGCTCGATGCGACGCTCGGGATGATCAACATCGACCAGAACGCGATCATCAAGATCTTCTCGGTGGTGGCGGTGGCGTTCCTGCCCCCGACGCTGGTCGCGTCGAGCTACGGCATGAACTTCGTCAATATGCCCGAACTGGAATGGACCTACGGCTACCCGATGGCGATCGGACTGATGGTGCTCTCGGCGGTGGTGCCGCTGTGGTTCTTCCGACGGCGCGGCTGGTTGTGAGGCGCAGGCGATGATCGAGATTGAAAATGTAAGCAAGGAATTTACCCTTTATAATCAAGGAGGCACCGTCATTCCAGTGATGGCCAGAGCGAAATTGCGGGTAGGTCCCGGCGAATGCGTGGCGCTGACAGGGGCCTCCGGGGCGGGTAAATCGACGCTGATCCGGATGGTTTATGGCAACTACCTGACCGGCGCGGGGCGAATCATGGTTGGAGGCGTCGATCTCGCGCGCGCGGCGCCGCGCGAGATCATGCAGATGCGGCGCGACGTTCTGGGCTATGTGAGCCAGTTCCTGCGCGTGGTGCCACGGGTGCCGACGCGCGACGTGGCGGCAGAGCCGCTGCTGGCGCTTGGCGTGGCGCGGCCCGAGGCGCTGATCCGGGCAGAGGATCTGCTTGCCCGGCTCAATATCCCCGAACGGCTCTGGCAGCTCAGCCCCTTGACCTTCTCCGGCGGCGAACAGCAGCGGGTCAATATCGCGCGCGGCTTCGTCCATGACTTTCCGGCGTTGCTGCTCGATGAGCCCGCCGCGAGCCTAGATGCGGTCAATCGCGAGGTGGTGCTGGATCTGATCGAGGAGGCCAAGGCGCGCGGGGTGGCGATCCTCGGCATCTTTCATGACGCGGCGGCGCGAGCGCGGGTCTGTGACCGCGAGGTGGATGTGACGGCCTTCATCCCGGAACGGGCGGCATGACGCGCGGGCGGCTCATCGCGGTGGTCGGTCCCTCTGGCGTCGGCAAGGATACGCTGATCCGCGCCATGATCGCCGCGCGCCCCGGTCTGTGTCGTGTGCGCCGGGTGATCACGCGGCCAGCCGATCCCGATGGCGAAGCGCATGAGCCGGTGAGTGAGGCGGAATTCGAGGCGCGACGCAAGGACGGCGGCTTTGCGCTCTGGTGGCGGGCGCATGGTCTGAGCTACGGGGTGCCGGTGGGGATTTGTCTCGATCTGGCAGGGGGGCGCGATCTGCTGGTGAACCTGTCGCGCAGCGTGCTGAGTGAGGCGCAAACGCGGTTTCAGCCCTTTTTGGTGCTGAATCTGACCGCGCCGGCTGACGTTCTGGCCGCGCGGCTGGCGGCGCGGGGGCGCGAGAGCGGTAATGAACTGGCCGAGCGGCTCCTCTGGACGGACCAGATGCTGCCCGAGGGAGTTCGGCCGGTTGTCACGCTCGATACCGCTGCCGCACCGCAGCGTCTGGCCAAGCTGGCGATCAAGGCGCTTCAGGCAGTGAGAGCGTGACGGTGGATGAGATGAAAATGCTTGCCGTCGTCCTCTCCCATCAGCGAGAGCGCATCGACGTGGAAGGGGCGCGACAGAAGGGGGCTCAGCTGGTCCGTCAGCCGGTTGCGCAACTCCGCGAGCTCTGCCCTCGGTCGTTTTCCGGTCAGTGTGATGTGAAAGCGAAAGGCATCCATCACATAAGGATAGCCCCATTGAACGAGGAGCGCATCCTGTTCCGGGGTCAGGCCCGGACCGCGGCGACGGAGCAGTTCTGCATCGCTGAGTGGCGCTCGGAAGGGATCGAAGGCGCGCACGGTTCGGGCGGCGAGCGCGGTGAGCGCCGCTTGATCGCCGACCGGGACAAGGGCCAGAAACCGGCCCAGGGTGGCGATGACGAGACCGTCGAGCTTGACCGCAGGCGTGGTCGCGCAGAACTGTTCGAAGGCATCGCACAGCGCCGCTTCGGTCTGTCCTTCGGCCAGCCGAAAGGGCGGCTTGATCGTCGCGTGCAACCCGTATCTGCGCGGCGCTTCGGTAATCTCGGCGATGGGCGCGGGCAGGCCGGTCAGGGTGGGATGGTCAACCTTGCGACCGTTCGCAGGATCCCATCCAAGCCAGGCCGCGCCGAAATCGGCCAGAGGTCCCGGCGCGGGCGTGACGTAAAGAGCGTAACGGGTGAAAGCCATGCAATGTCTCGTGGGTTTGCCGTGATCTGCCAGGAAAGTGTGATACCGACATGACAGAAAATATGGTCCTCGCCAATGCCATGCTGATCCTGCGGGACGAGGTGCGGCCGGGATCGATCACGTTGCGCGGTGGCCGGATCGTTGACATCGGCAGTGGCACGGGCGTGCCTGGCCGCGCCGTGGATTGCGGCGGCGATTTCATCTCGCCGGGTCTTATCGAGTTGCACACCGACAATCTGGAACGCCACATTCAGCCGCGCCCCAAGGTGCACTGGCCGCATACAGCCGCGATCCTCGCGCATGACGCTGAACTGGCGGGCGTCGGGATCACCACGGTCTATGACGCGATGCGTGTCGGCTCGATCCCGACCGGGGTAGGGCGCTACGAGAAATATGCGCGGCAACTGGCGGATGAGCTGCTCAGTCTGCGCGCCGAGGCGGTCCTCAAGATCAGCCATTTCCTGCATCTGCGCGCCGAGGTCTGCTCTGAAACGCTGGAAGAGGAAATGGAGGAGTTCGGTCCGGAGGATCGGGTCGGGATTGTCAGTCTGATGGATCACACCCCGGGTCAACGGCAGTTTCGCGATGTCGGCAAGCTCGAAGACTACATGAAGGGCAAGCATGGTCTGACGGATGCGCAATTTCAAGAGCATGTGGCGCAACTTCGGGCGTTGCGGGATGCGCACGGGGCACGGCATGAGAGGGTGGCGGTGGCCCATGCGGGACGTTACGGCGCGGTGCTGGCCAGCCATGACGACACCACCGAGGCGCAGGTGGCGGTGTCGGCGGGCCATGGCACAAGGCTTGCAGAATTTCCCACCACGGTCGAGGCGGCGCGCGCCAGTCATGCACGGGGCATCAGCGTGATCATGGGCGCGCCCAACCTCATCCGGGGGGAATCTCATTCCGGCAATGTCGCGGCGGGGGATCTGGCCGATCTGGGATATCTCGATATCCTGTCGTCGGATTACGTCCCCTCGGCGCTCCTGCTCGCGGCGGTGCGCCTGGGTGCGCGCTGGCACGACATGGCGCGGGGGCTGGCCACTGTCACCGCCAATCCGGCACGCGCCGTGGGCCTTGCGGATCGCGGCGTGCTGGAGGTGGGTGCGCGAGCCGATGTTATCCGCTTTACCGTGCGAGGCGGCGCTCCGGCGTTGCGCGCTGTCTGGTCGCAGGGGATCCGGGTGGCCTGAACCGGGCTTTGACAAGGGTCTGACGGACGCGCATAACGGGCGCGAATTCAAATGCTTGCGCTGGAGATCGTGATGACGGACCCGTTTTTTCATGTGCCCGCTGCACCGCTGGTGCCGATTCAGGGACAGTCTGGAGGCTACCCCGTGCGGCGCATTTTCTGCGTCGGACGGAATTACGCCGCCCATGCCGCCGAGATGGGCAATGAGGTGGATCGCGAGGCGCCGTTCTATTTCACCAAATCGGCGCATGACATCTGCCTGAGCGGGGCCACGATTGCCTATCCGCTGGAAACCGAGGACTGTCATCACGAGATGGAATTCGTCGTGGCCCTGGGCGCAGATGCGTTTCGGGTGGACGCGGCTGAGGCGATGCAGGCGGTCTTTGGCTATGCGTGCGGCATTGATCTGACGCGCCGGGATTTGCAGGCCGCGGCCAAGGACAAGCGGCGGCCGTGGGATCTGGGCAAGGATTTCGAACAGTCCGCGATCATCGCCGCGCTCACGCCCAAGACGACGTTTGGCGCGATCCGCGATCAGGCGATCCGGCTGACGCTGAACGGACAGGTGGCCCAGGCGGCGACCCTCTCCGACATGGTCTGGTCGGTTCCCGAAATCATCGCGCATCTGTCGCGGTTCTACCACCTGCAACCGGGGGATCTGATCTATACCGGCACGCCAGCGGGCGTTGGCGCGGTCAGGCCCGGCGACGTTCTGCTGGGCGAGATCGACGGTCTGACACCGCTGCACCTGACCGTCGGGCCGGCAGCCTGAGACATGGCTGCGACCGATCAGGCCTGGCTGCGTCATGTGCCGGTGACACTCTTTACAGTCGTGATGGGACTAGCCGGATTTACGCTGGCCTTGCGGGCGGGAGAGGCATCTCTGGGACTGACGCATGGTCTTTCAACGGCGGCGCATGTGTTGTCCATGACGGTGTTCGGGGCGGTAAGCCTTGCCTATCTGGCCAAGGCGGCCCGACATCCGGGTGCGGTGGCAGAGGAATGGCGGCATCCGGTCAAACTTGCCTTCTTTCCCGCGATTTCGATTGCGCTGGTGCTGATGTCCGTCGTGATGCTGGCCACCGCGCCGGTCCTGGCGCATGTGATGTGGCTTGTCGCCGTGCCGATGCAGGTGATCCTGACGCTGGCGGTGGTCAGCGGCTGGATCGGCACGCGCGCGTTCCAGCACGGACATCTGTCCCCGGCCTGGTTCATCCCGGCGGTCGGCAATGTCATCGTGGCGATCGCAGGCGTGCCGCTTGGCTACGTCGAGATCAGCTGGTTTTTCGCGAGTGTCGGGCTGATCTTCTGGATCGTTCTGCTCACGCTCGTCATGAACCGGCTGATTTTTCACGATCCCCTGTCTGAGCGGTTGCAGCCGTCTCTGGTGATCCTGATTGCCCCTCCTTCGGTTGGGTTTCTGGCCTGGCAGCAACTGGTGGGCGTGGATGCCTTTGCAAGGGGGCTGCTCAATACCGCCTACTTCTTTGTGCTGATCGTCGCGGTGCAACTGCCGCAGCTCGCCAAGCTGCGGTTTTCGCTGGCCTTCTGGGCTCTCAGCTTTCCGATTGCGGGCGTGACGATTGCCAGCTTTGCCTATTCCGAAGCCGTCGGATCGGTGGCACATCGCGGCATCGGGGGCCTGCTGTTGGCGCTGCTCAGCATCATCATCGTGGGCCTCTTGTGGCGCACGTTGCGGGCCCTTCTGGCGGGCGAGATCTTTCTGCCGGATTGAGGGGGGAGCCAGTGCAGGCTCATCCCCGCGCCGCTGTCAATCGAGCAGCCGCCGTGCAATGACCTGCGCCTGAATTTCCGCCGCCCCCTCGAAGATGTTGAGGATGCGCGCATCGCACAGGATCCGGCTGATCTTGTATTCCAGAGCAAAGCCATTGCCGCCATGAATCTGCAAGCCATTGTCGGCCGCCGCCCAGGCGACGCGTGCCCCCAGAAGCTTGGCCATGCCGGCCTCTAGATCGCAGCGGCGACCGTGGTCCTTTTCCCAAGCCGAGAAATAGGTAAGCTGACGGGCGACCATGATCTCCACCGCCATCATGGCGAGTTTGCCCGAGACGCGGGGGAAGGCGATCAGCGACTTGCCGAACTGCTTGCGGTCGATGGCGTAGCGCATCGCCACATCAAGGGCCGATTGCGCGACGCCCACGGCGCGCGCGGCGGTCTGGATGCGGGCGGATTCGAAGGTCTCCATGAGTTGCTTGAAGCCCTTTCCTTCTTCCCCGCCCAACAGGTTTTCGGCCTTCACATGGAAATTGTCGAAGCCGAGTTCGTATTCCTTCATGCCACGGTAGCCCAGCACCTCTATCTCGCCGCCGGTCATGCCCGGAGTCGGGAAGGGGGTCTCGTCGGTGCCGGGTGTCTTTTCGGCCAGAAACATCGAGAGGCCACGGTGATCGGTGGTGTCAGGCACCGTGCGCGCCAGAAGCGTCATCACATGGGTGCGCGCGGCGTGGGTGATCCAGGTCTTGTTGCCCGTCACCTTCCAATCGCTGTTCTCGTCCCTGACCGCTCGGGTGCGCAGCGCGCCCAGATCGGAACCGGTGTTGGGTTCGGTAAAGACCGCCGTTGGCAGGATTTCTGCGCTGGCGAGTTTGGGCAGCCAATGTTCCTTTTGCGCCTCTGTGCCGCCGCAGAGGATCAGTTCGGCGGCGATTTCGGACCGCGTGCCAAGGGAGCCCACGCCGATATAGCCGCGGCTGAGTTCTTCGGAGACAACAACCATAGAGGCCTTGCTCAGGCCAAAGCCGCCGAATTCCTCCGGGATGGTCAGGCCAAAGACCCCCATTTCGGCCAATTCCTCGATGATCTCCATCGGGATGAGTTCATCCTTGAGGTGCCAGTCATGGGCATAGGGTTCGACCTTTTCGATCGCAAAACGCCGGAATTGCGAGCGGATCATTTCCAGTTCGTCCTCAAGCCCGGTGCGCCCGACAGTGATCTCGGCGGCGTGGTCCTGCATCAACGCCACCAGACGGCTGCGCGCAGCTTGCGTATTGCCCGCCTGCATGAGACGGGTTGCGGCCTGATCTGACAACAGCATCAGATCCTCTGGCGCAAGACCGATGTCCTGAAGCCGGACCATCTCGCCCTGATTCATCTGGATGCCGCCGGCGATCTGGTTGAGGTATTCTCCGAACGCGATCTGGTGGATAAGGCTTTCGATCTCGCCGAATTGACCCTTCTCGGTGAGGCGATTGGCCCACATCTGCATCTGCCGCAGGGCTTCGACATAAGTGGCCAGCCACGCCAGGCCATGTGCGGCGGTCTGATGGGTCTCGAGTGCGGCACCCGAAACGCGGCCATCGAGCGTGACCATGGTGCGCACCGCTTGGGTGGCCCGTTCCAGCAGCGTTTCCGCGGGGGCAAGGGCTGCACCGGTGAGGGTCAGAAGATCACTCAGAATGATAGGTCGTGCCATCGCAATATCCTGTCCGTCATGTGCCATGAATCGCATCCTCTCTCTTATCCCAGCGCCTTTTACTTACCATGCAGGTGCAGCGCAACTATTATGCGAATTGTCGCAGTATTTTGTTCTAAAGTTGCGTATTGATTTTTTGCGTTGCAGCACTATCGCCCTGAAACCTGCCGTCCGTTCAGCACCCGGCACACAGATACGACAACGCCCCGGCAAGGGCCGGGGCGTTGCGGAACAGATCTCTGCGCTGGCGGTTCAGCCGATTGCAGCCGCCTTGACATCCTCGTCGATGAAGGGGACGTATTGCGCGAAATTGTCGGCGAACATCTGCACCAGCTTGGCCGCCTGCGCGTCATAGGCCGCAGCATCGTTCCAGGTGCGGCGTGGGTCGAGCAGAACCTCGGGCACGCCCGGCACGGCGACCGGCACGTCAAAGCCGAAATTCTCGTCCTTGCGGAACTCCACATCGTTCAGCGATCCGTCGAGCGCCGCAGTCAGCAGCGCACGGGTGGCCTTGATCGGCATCCGCGATCCCGCGCCATAGGCGCCGCCGGTCCAGCCGGTGTTGACCAACCAGCAGGTTGCGCCATGCTTGGCGATCTTTTCGCGCAGGAGATTGCCATAGACTTCGGGGCGACGCGGCATGAAGGGCGCGCCAAAGCAGGTCGAGAAGGTGGGTTCGGGCTCGGTCACGCCCCGCTCTGTCCCCGCGACCTTGGAGGTGAATCCGCTGAGGAAGTGATACATCGCCTGCGCCGGCGTCAGCCGGGCGATGGGAGGCAGAACGCCAAAGGCATCACAGGTCAGCATGATGATGTTCTTGGGATGCCCCCCAAGCGCCGTCTCGGACGCGTTGGAGATGTAATGCAACGGATAGGCGCACCGCGTGTTGGCGGTCAGGCTGTCGTCGGCGAAATCAAGTTCGAGCGTTTCGGGATCAAACACCATGTTCTCGACCACCGTGGCGAATTTTGACGTGGTGGCGTAGATCTCGGGCTCGGCTTCGGGATCAAGATTGATGGTCTTGGCATAGCAGCCCCCTTCAAAGTTGAAGGTGCCGCGATCCGACCAGCCATGCTCGTCATCGCCGATCAGCGTGCGCGCGGGGTCGGCAGAGAGCGTCGTTTTGCCAGTGCCCGACAGGCCGAAGAACACCGCCGCATCGACCGGATTGTCCTGCGCGTGATTGGCCGAGCAGTGCATCGGCATGACGCCCTGTTCAGGCAGCAGGTAATTCAGCAGCGTGAAGATCGATTTCTTGTTCTCGCCAGCATATCCGGTATTGGCGACCAGGATGATCTTGCGGTCGAAATTCATCGCGATGACCGTATCGCTGCGACAGCCGTGGCGGCTTGGGTCGGCCTTGAAACCGGGGCAGTTGATCAGCGTATAGTCCGCAACGAAGCTGTCGAGCGCTGTCCGGGCCGGGCGGCGCAGCATGGTGCGATTGAACAGGCTGTGCCAGGCCAGTTCGGTGATCATCCGGACATTGACCGCCAGCTCGGGATCCGCACCGGCGACCAGATCCTCGACGAACACGTCCCGCGCCTTCATGTAGTCGATCATATCGGCATAAAGACGGTCGAAGGCGTCCGGCACCATGGCGGCGTTGTTATCCCACCAGATGGTGTCCCGCGTCGTGTCGCTCATCACTACGTGCTTGTCCTTTGGCGAACGACCGGTGAATTTGCCGGTGCTGACCAAGAGCGCGCCGCCATTGCCCAACGTGCCCTCACTGTTCTTCAGCGCCGCCTCGATCAGGGCCGGCTCCGGAAGGTTGTAATAGACATTGCCGATCCCGCTGATGCCTTGATCTTCAAGCCGGAATTGCGGGTTGACCCGTCCAAATCTCATGGTGCCTAGCTCCTGTTCGCCATGTCCGCGTGTCCGCGGAAACCGTCATGGGCGCCGCTGTGCAGCGCCGGTCGGGCAGGCCTGCCCGACTGAACGGGTCTTATCATGACGATCGCGTAAAATAACAGGGCGGTTTTTTCGAGTTAGCGCAATCAAATCGACGTTAGCGCAACCAAGTCCGGATCGGTGGAGGCCAAAAAACGTCGTTGGACTGAAAAGTGAGTCAATTTAGCCATTCTCAAGACTTAATTGTCCCAATGATGGGATGGATCAGAGATGATTCGCAGTTTTGGATTGATCGAAGCAGCGAAACAATAGCATAGTGGATCAAAAAACTGATGATCTGAGCAGAACAAGGAAACACACAATGTCCAGGATCGCCCTTGTGGACGATGACAGAAACATTCTGACATCCGTCTCCATGACGCTCGAAGCCGAAGGTTTCGAGGTGGAAACCTATAACGATGGCCAGCAGGCTTTTGATGCCTTCAGCAAGCGACTGCCCGACATGGCGGTGCTGGATATAAAGATGCCGCGCATGGATGGGATGGATCTGTTGCAACGCCTGCGGCAGAAGTCGCAGATGCCGGTGATTTTCCTGACCTCGAAGGATGACGAGATTGACGAGGTTCTGGGGCTGCGCATGGGTGCCGATGACTATGTGAAAAAACCCTTCTCGCAACGCCTTCTGGTCGAGCGGATCCGGGCGCTGTTGCGGCGGCAGGATGCGGCGAATGGCGACATCGTGGCCGATACCGAAGAAACCAAGGTCATCGAGCGCGGTCAGTTGCGGATGGATCCGCTGCGCCATTCGGTGAGCTGGAAGGGATTGGATGTCAGTCTCACTGTCACCGAATTCCTTCTTCTGCAGGCGCTCGCGCAGCGCCCCGGTTTCGTCAAGAGCCGCGATCAGCTAATGGATGTTGCCTATGACGATCAGGTCTATGTGGACGATCGCACCATCGACAGTCACATCAAGCGGCTGCGCAAGAAGTTGCGGATGGTGGATCAGGAGTTCTCGGCGATCGAAACGCTCTATGGTATAGGCTACCGATACAACGAGGAATAATGACGATTGCCGAAAGGATAGAGGTGCGCGCCTTGCCACCGCGAAAGGAGAGCGATCTCGTTCTCGGGGACGATTTTGTCGCCCCCGATCGTGTGGACGGGGGAGAGCTGAGTGCGCGCCGCGCGCAACGGGGCTGGCTCTCGATGCACAGCTCGTCGATGACGCGCAAGATCATCACCTTCAACCTGATCGCGCTCAACGTGCTGGTCGTGGGAATCCTCTATCTCAGTTCGTCACTCGACAATCTCGCCCAGCAGCGCGCCAACGCCCTGGTGGCGCAGGCGACCCTGATCGCCAATGCGGTCGAGGCCAGCCTCCCTGCCGGAGCGCCGGTCAGTCTGGCGAGCGGCGACGGTGTGACGACGGGTTCCCTGCTCGAACGCCTGAGTCTGGAGACCGGAACCGAGGTTTTTCTCTTTGATCGCAATGGACTTCTGGTGGGACAAAAGGTCGGCGACATGCTGCCCTTTGTCGAGGCCGAGGATCTTGGGTCGACCCCCATGACAGACGTTCTGGCGGTGATCTGGAAGCGGCTCTCCGCCCCGTTCTCCGGTGTCGAAAACGAGAGCCGTGGCCGGTCTGTCGAAGAGATGGCACGCAACATGGTTGAACAGTCGCTGCAAGTCGGGCTCCAGCTGCGGACAGTCGATACCGAGCGCGGTAACGTCCTGACGGTTGCCGCTCCGGTCCGTCAGGGTGATCGAACGGTGGCCGTCGTCGCTCTGGCCAATGCTGCGGGCGAGATCGACAGGCTGGCGCGATATGAGCGCGAACGCGTGCTTCAGATGTTTCTGATCGCGACGCTGGCCTCGGTCGGGCTGAGCTACATTCTGGCGTCAACGATTTCCAATCCGCTGGCCGAACTGGCCGAGGCCGCCGAGATCGGACGTGAACACAACCGTGGCCGGGGGAACAAGGGGCGCATCCGCATCCCCGACCTCACGGCGCGGCCGGATGAAATCGGTCGGCTCAGTGGTGCGCTGCGCGGTATGGTGTCGGCGCTCTACAACCGGATCGACAGCAACGAACAGTTTGCCGCCGATGTGGCGCATGAAATCAAGAACCCGCTGGCGAGCCTGCGCTCGGCGGTGGGCACGATGCGGATTGCCAAGCGCGAGGATCAGCGCGAGCGCCTGCTCGAGGTGATCGAGCATGATGTGCGCCGCCTTGACAGGCTGGTGAGCGATATTTCCAACGCGTCTCGTCTCGACAGTGAATTGGTGCGCGAAGAGCAGGAGGCGTTCGATCTGCTCGGCACGCTGCGTGGCCTCAGCCAGTATCTTGGCGAGGAGGCCGAGAAAAAGGGGGTCGAGTTCATCACCGATTTTCCAGCCCAGCCGATTGTCATCACCGGGCTGGAGGCACGGCTGGCGCAGGTCTTTGTCAATCTCATCACCAACGCGATCAGTTTTTGCGAAGAGGGGGATGCGATCCGGGTCTGGGCCCGACGGCGCGCCAACCGCGTGTTGGTCGTGGTCGAGGATACCGGTCCCGGAATCCCCGACCAGGCGCTGGAAAAGGTCTTTCAGAGATTCTACTCCGAGCGGCCCGAGGGGGATTTCGGCAATAACTCGGGCCTTGGCTTGGCGATCTCCAAACAGATTGTCGAGGCGCATGATGGCGTGATCTGGGCCGAAAATATCCGCCCGACCGACGCCGATGCCACCTCTGACCCGCTGGGTGCGCGGTTTGTCGTGGGTCTGCCGGTCTGAGTCTGTGCCAGGCGGGATACAGTCGGCGGAAACCACACTTCACGCCACCTGCGTGGCCTTCGGAGACCGCGCCGTCCTCATCCGGGGCGCGTCAGGGCGCGGCAAGTCGGGGCTTGCGCTGGAACTTCTGGCGATGGGTGCCGGGCTGGTGGCCGATGATCGCACCCGGCTCTGGCGGGTCCGGGATGCGGTCATCGCAGATGCGCCAGAGACGATCCGGGGCCTGATCGAGGCGCGCGGCATCGGCATCCTGTCGCTGCCTTGCGTCGGACCGCAACCGCTCGCTCTGGTGGTGAACCTCGACCGCGACGAGACGGATCGTTTGCCGGTGCGCCGTCACGAGGACGTGATGGGAGTCGCGCTGCCCAGTATTGGCAGAGTGGCACATCACCATTTTCCTGCGGCGGTCCTGCTCTATCTGCGCTATGGTGAGGTTTCCTGATGGAGGTGGGGGTGTCCGCAACGCATCCTGACGACGGGTCGGCCGACGGTGTGCTCAACCGTCTCGTGCTGGTCACGGGCCCTTCGGGAGCAGGGCGCAGCACGGCTATCCGGGTGCTTGAGGATATCGGATACGAGGCGATCGACAATCTGCCGTTGTCGCTTTTGCCGCGCCTGCTGGACGGACAGGCCCCCGAAAAGCCGCTCGCGCTTGGCATTGACGTGCGCAATCGGGATTTTTCGACCAATGCGCTGATCGAAGTGATTGACCGGCAGGACTGGGTCTTTGGTCGGCCTTTGCAGGTGCTCTATCTCGATTGCCGATCCGATATCCTGGTGCAGCGGTTTTCAGAGACGCGTCGGCGCCATCCGCTGGCACCATCAGAGCGCCCGGAGCTGGGCATCGCCAGGGAATTGGATCTGCTGGGACCGATCCGGGCGCGTGCTGATCTCCTGATCGACACGTCGGAGATGTCGCCGCACGATCTTCGCGCCGAACTGCAACGCTGGTTCGCCCCACGCGGCGCGACGGGTCTGGCCGTGTCGGTGCATTCCTTTTCCTACAAACGTGGTTTGCCGCGCGGTCTCGATATGGTTCTTGACTGTCGGTTTCTGAAGAATCCCTATTGGCAGGCTGATCTGCGCGGCCTTGACGGGCGCGCGACGGCGGTCGCGGCCTTTGTGCGGGGCGATCCTGGCTTCGATGGGTTCGTGGCGCGCGTCAGCGATCTTGTCGCGGTGTTGCTTCCGGCCTATGAGGCAGAGGGAAAGGCCTATCTCGCCATCGGATTCGGTTGCACCGGCGGGCAGCATCGCAGCGTCTGCGTGGCGGAAACGCTGGCGTCCGCCCTTGCGGAAGATGGCTGGCAAGTGTCAATTAGACACCGGGAACTGGAGCGGCGAGTTGGAGCGGCAGGAGCCGCGTCGCGGGACCGGACCGGTTCTGCGGTCTGAGGAGTGAAGCAGTCTTGATCGGAATCGTCATCGTGGCGCATGGTGGCCTGGCTCGGGAATATCTTCGGGCGGTCGAACATGTGGTGGGCGTGCAGCCCGGCGTCATGGCGATTTCCATCGAGGGCGATCATGACCGGGCCCTGAAACAGGACGAGATCTGTGCTGCCGCTGACGCCGTGGATACCGGCGATGGCGTGGTTCTGGTGACTGACATGTTCGGTGGCTCGCCATCGAACCTGTCTCTCAGGGCGTCGCGGCGCGATGACCGACGGATTCTCTACGGGGCCAATCTGCCGATGCTGATCAAGCTGGCAAAGAGCCGCAATCTCAGCGTGCCCGACGCGTCGCGGGCCGCCCTCGAAGCCGGTCGCAAGTACATCGACAGTCATAATGTTTCGGCGAAGTGAGGGGGAGTGCGATGACCGAGAGGATGACGCGGCGGCTGGAGATCATCAACGAAAAGGGGCTGCACGCTCGTGCCGCCGCCAAGCTGGTCGAAGTCGTCGAGGGCTTTGATGCGCGTGTCGAGGTGATGCTTGGCACGCAATCGGCCTCGGGCGACAGCATCATGGGGCTTTTGATGTTGGCAGCGGCCAAAGGAACCACTATTGACGTGCAGATCGCGGGGCCCGACGCCTTACCGCTGGCCGATGCGGTCACCGCACTGGTGGCAAGCCGCTTTGGCGAGGACAAGTGAACGCGCAGGAGCGACGTGAGCGGGACAGGGACGGAGCAGTGAGCATAAAGGCGCAGCCAAAGATCGGCAGCGAAGCCGGCGAAACCGTCATATTCCAGAAATATGATCGGCGCAGCCTGACCTATGCCAACAGTTTTGACAGTCGGCTGACCTCGGTCATCATCCGCACGATGGAATGGATGACGGGCAAGATCACGATTGTCCGGATGATCCGCAAATTCGAGAAACGCGGCGCGCCGGCAGGACAGGCGTTCTGGCGGGCGGCGCTCGATACGATGGGCATTCCGCTGCTGACGCCCGATGAGGAGGGGCTGAACATTCCCATCCAGGGCCCGGTCGTCGTGGTGGCCAACCATCCGCATGGATTGGTGGACGGGATGATCCTTGCCGATCTCATCGGGCGGCGGCGCAGCGATTACAAGATCCTCACCCGCGCGCTTCTGACCGGAATCGACGAGGTGGCGGCCTCTTACATGATCTCGGTGCCGTTTCCGCATGAACCTGACGCACAGCGCAAATCGGTCGAGATGCGCGCCAAGGCGATGGCGCATTTGAAAGAGGGCGGCGTGATCAGCGTGTTTCCCTCGGGCGTCGTGGCCTCAAGTGACACGCTCTTCGGCCCGGCGGTCGAGCGGGAATGGAACGTCTTCACCGCGCAGATGATCCGCCGGTCAGGCGCAACGGTGGTGCCGGTGTATTTTCCCGGCTCCAACTCGCGCTGGTATCAGATTGCCAACCGCATTTCGGCCACGCTACGGCAGGGACTGTTGCTGCACGAGGTCGTGCATAGCTGCAACCGGCCACAGAAGCCCATCGTCGGGGCGCCCATCAGCGCCGCGCGCATGGCCATGCTGGAGAGCGATCCGCGCGGTTTCATGGAATGGTTGCGCGCCCATACGTTGTCGCTGGGGAATCAGCGCAAGTGATCAGGTGAACCGGTTGTCGCGCGGAAATCCGCGCGGTGCCATCCGGCCCGATCCGGCGCGTTTGCCCAGCCACTCCGAAAGATCGCTTTCGGTGCGGGTGCGCCCTGCCGGATCACGCCAGCTCAGCCCGTCAGCAAGAGTGAAGGTGGTGGCATCCGCCAGCCCGCCATCCTTGTATTTCTGAAGCCGGACGCCCTTGCCGCGCCCAAGTTCCGGCAATTCGTCAAGCGCAAACACCAGCACCTTGCGGTTCTCGCCAACGCAGGCCACATGATCGCCCGTAACCGGGCGGCAGACCAGCGCGCGGGCCGGATCGCGCAGGTTGAGCACCTGCTTGCCGCTGCGGGTCTGGGCCAGAACCTCGTCTTCGGGCACGATGAATCCGTCGCCTGCGGAAGAGGCCACAAGCAGCTTGCGGCCCGGTTTGTGAACCAGCTGATCAACGATGCCCGCCTCGTTCGGCAGATCGACCATCAGGCGCAGCGGTTCGCCCATGCCGCGCCCTCCGGGCAGGTTGGCCGCCGAGAGCGTATAGAACCGCCCGTTCGATCCAAACACCAGAATGCGATCCGTGGTTTCGGCGTGAAACATGAAGCGGGGGCCATCACCGTCCTTGAACTTCAGGTCGCGGCTCAGGTCGAGATGCCCGGTCATGGCGCGGATCCAGCCCATCTGGGAGCAGACGACGGTGATCGGTTCGCGGTCGATCATCGCCTCGAACGGCACCTCCTCGACGGCTCCCGCCTCGGCGAACTGGGTGCGGCGGGCGCCGATGGGGTGGGTCTTGCCAAAGGTTTTCCTGATCTCGCGCAACTGATCGGCGACCGCCGCCCATTGCATGGAGTCATCTTCGAGCAGATCCTCGAGCCCCGCACGCTCGGCCATCAGCGCGTCACGCTCGAGTTTGAGTTCCATCTCTTCCAGACGGCGCAGGGAGCGCAGGCGCATGTTGAGGATGGCCTCGGCCTGCATATCGGTGAGCCCATCCTCGCCACCGGGGCGCGGCGGGGTGTAATCGGCCTCGGAGGTGGCGCGAACAAAGGCGCGCCCCCAGTCCTCGCGCATCAGTGCCGTCTTGGGATCCTCGTCATAGCGGATGATGTCGATCACCCGGTCGAGGTTGAGGAAGGCGACGATCAGCCCTTCGAGCACCTCAAGCCGATGATCGATCTTCTCCATCCGGTGCGCCGAGCGGCGCAAGAGCACCTCTTGCCGGAAATCGAGAAAGGCGCGCAGCACCTCCTTGAGCGAGCAGACGCGCGGCGTCACCCCGTCGATCAGCACGTTCATGTTGAGCGAGAACCGCAGTTCCAGTTCGGAATTGCGATACATCATCCCCATCAGCATCTCGGGATCAACATTGCGTGTGCGTGGCTCGAGGATCAGCCGGATATCCTCGGCGCTCTCGTCGCGGACATCGGCGAGCAGCGGCACCTTGCGGGTCTGGATGAGGTCGGCAATGCGCTCGATCAGCTTTGACTTCTGCACCTGATAGGGGATCTCGGTGATCACGATCTGCCAGCCGCCGCGGCCCAGATCCTCGACCTGCCAGCGCGCCCGCAGCCGGAAACTGCCACGCCCGGTGCGATAGGTCTGTGCGATGCTCTCCGGCGGCTCGACGATCACGCCGCCGGTGGGGAAATCGGGGCCGGGGATGTAGCTCATGAGCGTGTCGTCGCGCACCTCGGGTGCCTTGATCAGATGCAGGCAGGCGTCGATCAACTCGCTGATGTTATGCGGCGGGATGTTGGTGGCCATGCCCACGGCGATGCCTGACGAGCCATTGGCCAGCAGATTGGGAAAGGCCGCAGGCAACACCACCGGTTCGCGCAGTGTGCCATCGTAATTGTCGCGGAAATCGACCGCATCCTCGGCCAGACCCTCAAGCAGGGCCTCGGCAAAGACGGTCATGCGCGCCTCGGTATAGCGCGAGGCCGCCGGGTTGTCGCCGTCGATATTGCCGAAATTGCCCTGACCGTCCACCAGCGGATAGCGCACGTTGAAATCCTGCGCGAGCCGCGCCATCGCGTCATAGATCGCGGCATCGCCATGCGGGTGATAATTGCCCATCACATCGCCAGAGATCTTGGCCGACTTGCGAAAACCACCGTTGCTCGTGAGCCGGAGTTCGCGCATCGCATAGAGGATGCGGCGATGCACCGGCTTCAATCCGTCGCGCGCATCGGGCAGCGCGCGGTGCATGATGGTCGAGAGCGCATAGGTCAGATAGCGCTCGCCGATGGCACGGCGCAGCGGCTCGAGCACTGCCTCAGGCTGCATCTTGGGGTCGTCAAGCATATCACTCATAGATGCGGTGATAGCGCCCGCAGGAATCCGCGTAAAGCACAGAGAGGCAACGCCCCGACAAAGTTTCGCGATTCCCCTCAATCTCTGGGCACGAATCGGGTATCATGCGGCAGCTGCCAAGCTAGTGGTAAATTTTTAGTGTGTTGGGAGATGCGCGATGTGGCGCTTCATATTGTCGAGCTTTTTTTTCCTTGGGTTGTCCTTTTATGAGATGAGCGGTGGCGCCGACTATCGGCCATCGGCGAATTCGATTCAGGCGCGGGCCGTGCTTGATAATCAGCGCCCGCGCGCACGGCCCCTCCGGGTCAACGTGATCGCGCTGGCGCAGCCGGACACCGGCCTGCCCTAAAACCGGGACGGCGCCTGCCATCACATCCTTGCGGGATCTCGCGTTGCACATGGACAGGCCGGACACCGTTGTTCTGGCCGCCGCCAAAGAGCCATCTGCGCCGCTGCCCACGGTTGTAAATCTCACATTTCCCACCATCAGCCTCGCCCCCACACCCCTCTTTGAAACCACCGCTGCGGCGGATCAGGCCCCGCATTCGCAACGCGAGGACGGGTTTTCTGCCGCGATGCCGGACCTGCGCCGGGTGGTCGCGACATCGGTCAATCTGCGGGCCGGGCCGGGCACGCAGTTCGGGCGCCTCGCGCGCCTGACGAATGGCACGGCGGTGAGCGTGCTGCGCGATCCCGGCGACGGCTGGGTCAAGGTGCGCCTGGCAGAGACAGGTCGCATCGGCTGGTTGTCCGAACGTTTGCTGACGGCGGCCGCAGAGTAGGGCTTGCATCACCTTTGAGGTCGCGGCACAAGGCCCGGCATGAGCGAACGAACCATCCTGATCACCGGCTGTTCTTCGGGCATCGGTTATGATGCAGCGCACGGGTTGCGCGCGCGCGGGTGGCGGGTCTTTGCCGCCTGCCGTCAGGAGGCGGACTGCGAGCGGTTGCGCGGCGAGGGATTCGAGAGCCCACGCATAGATTACGCGGACGAGGCCAGCATCGCGCAAGCTGTGACAGAGGTGAACGAGGCGACCAGTGGGCGGCTGGATGCGCTGTTCAACAACGGCGCCTATGCCTGTCCGGCGCTGGTCGAGGACCTGCCGCGCGGCGCGCTGCGCGAGATTTTCGAGACCAACGTGTTCGGCTGGCATGACCTGACACGACAGGTAATCCCTCTGATGCGCGCGCAGGGCCATGGGCGCATCGTGCAATGCTCGTCGGTTCTGGGCCTGGTGGCGCTCGGCTGGCGCGGAGCCTATGTCAGCACGAAATTCGCGATCGAAGGTCTGACTGACACGCTGCGCATCGAAATGCGCGGCACCGGCATCGCTGTCAGCCTGATCGAGCCGGGACCGGTGCGCACCAAGATCCGCGAGAATGCACGTGCCCCCTTCGAGCGCTGGATCGATTGGGAAAAATCACCGCGCATGGCGGATTATCGCGACAAGTTGCGGCCGCGACTTTATGGCGAATACAGCAAGGATCGCTTTGAACTGCTCCCCGAAGCCGTCACGAACAAGCTCATCCATGCGCTCGAATCTCCGCGACCGCGGGCACGCTACTATGTGACAACGCCGACCTATCTCATGGGCGCGCTGCGCCGCCTCTTGCCAACGCGCGCGCTGGATTGGGTGATCTCGAGAGGCTAGCGGTGATCGCCGCGTCACATTTTCCCTTTCGCTTTTTGTCCCATCCCGCCTAGATATCCCCCATCAACCCGCTGACACAGGACGCCTGCCATGCTCTCTGATCCGCTTTTCCTGCTTGTGGCTGTGGCCTGCCTCACGGTGGCGGTGATCCTGATCCGGGGCATTGCGACCTTTGGCCGGGAAGGGGTAGAGAATGCCAAGCGATCAAACAAGTTCATGCAGTGGCGGCTCATCGCGCAATTCGTCGCCATCTTGCTCATTCTGACATTCGTCTATTTCCGCAGGTAGGGAGGCGAGACCGATGGTGGTCCTGAACAAGATCTATACGCGCACGGGCGATGCCGGCGAGACCGCCCTTGGCAATGGCGCGCGGGTGGCCAAACACGCGGTGCGCGTGAATGCCTATGGCACGGTCGATGAGGTCAACGCGACCGTCGGGCTGGCGCGCCTTCAAGCGCAGGGCGACACCGATGCCGCCCTGGCGCGGATTCAGAATGATCTTTTTGATCTCGGGGCGGACCTGTGCCGTCCGGACATGGCGCAAGACGCCGAGGCGGCCTATCCGCCCTTGCGCATGGTCGCGGCGCAGGTGCTGAGGCTGGAGGCCGAGATCGACGCGATGAATGTGCATCTTGCACCGCTGCGCAGTTTCGTGTTGCCGGGCGGATCGCCTCTGGCGGCGTATCTGCATCTCTGCCGCACGGTATCGCGTCGCGCCGAACGGTTGTGCGTGGAACTGGCGACGCTTGAGCAAGTGAACGTGGCGGCGCTCACCTATCTCAACCGGCTGAGCGACTGGTTTTTTGTAGCATCGCGCATGGCCAATGACGGTGGCAAGGCGGATGTCCTTTGGGTTCCGGGGGCCAATCGCTGACATATTCGACCTGCTGGCGCGGTTTCGGAATGTCCGAAACGCGACGTCGCCGGGCGCAAGCGTGACGATTTTACCCTATTGCGCGGGGGGCGAACCCGCTATCAACGCGCGAGATTGTTGACCGAAGAGTCGATCCGGCTCTTCACCACTAAAGGGAGACCATGCCAATGAAGGTGCTTGTGCCTGTCAAACGCGTGATCGACTACAACGTAAAGGTTCGCGTCAAGGCGGACGGGAGCGGTGTCGATCTTGCGAATGTGAAGATGTCGATGAATCCGTTCGACGAGATTGCCGTGGAAGAGGCGATTCGTCTGAAGGAGGCGGGCAAGGCCAGCGAGGTGATCGCGGTTTCCATCGGCGTGAAACAGGCGCAGGAGACGCTGCGCACCGCATTGGCGATGGGCGCGGATCGCGCGATTCTGGTGGTGGCCGCCGAGGATGTGCATAGCGACATCGAGCCGCTGGCGGTCGCCAAGATCCTTGCGAAAATCGTCGAGGAGGAACAGCCCGGCCTCGTACTCTGCGGCAAGCAGGCGATTGACAATGACATGAACGCCACCGGGCAGATGCTCTCGGCGCTCTTGGGCTGGAGCCAGGCGACCTTCGCCTCGAAACTCGCGATCGAGGGCGATCATGCGCTGGTCACACGCGAGGTGGATGGTGGTCTGCAGACGATCAGGGTGGCAATGCCCACCATCGTCACCGTCGATCTGCGTCTGAATGAGCCGCGCTATGCGAGCCTGCCCAACATCATGAAGGCCAAGAAAAAACCGCTCGAGGAAAAGACCGCCGCCGATTACGGCGTCGATGTCACGCCGCGGCTGGAAATTACCGGCACCGCCGAGCCCGCGTCGCGCGCGGCGGGTGTGATCCTCGGCTCGGTGGACGAGCTGGTTGTGAAACTCAAGGAAGTGGGGGCCGTATGATGTCTGTTCTTCTTCTTGCCGAAGTGACTGATGGTGAACTGTCGCTCGATGCCACCGCCAAGGCGGTGACGGCCGCGGCCAAACTGGGCGATGTGACCGCGCTCTGCTGCGGGGCTTCTGCTGCGGCTGCGGGTCAAGCGGCGGCAAAGATCGCCGGCGTGAAAAAGGTGCTGGTGGCCGAGGATGCCTCGCTGGGGCACCGGCTGGCGGAATCGACCGCCGCACTGATCGTGAGCCTTGCGGGGAATTACAGCCATATCGTCGCTCCGGCCACCACGGATGCCAAGAACGTGCTGCCGCGGGTTGCGGCGCTGCTCGATGTAATGGTGATCTCGGATGCCTCTGGCGTCGTGGATGCCGAGACGTTCGAGCGGCCGATCTATGCCGGTAACGCGATTCAGACGGTGAAATCGCGCGATGCGAAAAAGGTCGTCAGCTTCCGCACCTCGACCTTCGAGCCGGCGGGCGAACAGGCGGCGGCACCGATCGAGACGATTGCGGCGCTGGCCAATCCGGGCCTTTCGGAATGGATCGAGGACAAGGTTGCGACTTCGGACCGCCCCGAACTGACCTCGGCCGGGATTGTCGTCTCGGGCGGGCGCGGTGTCGGGTCCAAGGATGACTTCGCGCTGATCGAAAAGCTGGCGGACAAGCTGGGCGCCGCCGTTGGTGCATCACGTGCCGCCGTCGATTCGGGCTATGCGCCGAACGACTGGCAGGTTGGCCAGACTGGCAAGGTTGTGGCCCCCAACCTCTATGTCGCGGTCGGCATTTCGGGGGCGATCCAGCACCTTGCGGGGATGAAGGATTCCAAGATCATCGTCGCGATCAACAAGGACGAAGAGGCCCCGATCTTCCAGGTCGCCGATTACGGCCTTGTCGCGGATCTCTTCACCGCCGTGCCGGAACTTGTCGAAAAGCTCTGAGCGGAACGCTTGAAATCCGAGATGCCCCACGCCAATCGGGCGCGGGGCATCTCACTCCGATAGCAATGTGCTGAGCACCGGACCGAGCGCATGGGCAACCTCGCTATGGGCAAGCAAGCCGGGCAGGTCGGCAGCGACAGCCGCCTCCATCGCCGCAAAACGCATCCCGCGTGTGCCCTGAGCCCGTGCCTCGCGGCTGATCACCACCTCGACCAGACGCGCGGCACGGCTGCTCACGGCCTGGAGCATCGCGCGGCTGACAAAGGCGGGATCGTCATAAAGCTCCGCCGTGCCTTCGCCGTGTCTCGGCGCATGGCCTGCAAACCACAGCAGAACCACCGGACGCCCGATCCGCTCGATCAGCTGCTGCATCCGCAGGATCCAGACCTCCTGCAACGCGCGCCGCAGCACCGCAAAGCGCTGTGGCGCGATGTCCGAGAGTCGCCACATCAAGTGCCGGGTGAAATGGAATTCCGTGAAGTCGATCTCTGGATAGAGACGTTTGAGGCGCGGCGCGGCCTGCACGAAACGGTCGTTGCGGCGCGGATGCACCAGATAATAGGGGTTTGAGAGGTTCATCGCCGACGGAATCTGCAAAACCACCGCACGTGCAGATTGCGCGAGCAACAGCAGACCCGCATCCTTGAGAAAGACATCTACCCCCGCATTGGCCCAGCCGAAATTGACGCAAGGCACCGGCAGATCCCGGTCGAGCAGGTCGGGGAACGGGCGATTGATGAATTTGCCATAGGTTTCCGTGCCGCCCAGACAAGCGATATAGTCTCCCTCAAGGATGCGCTTGGGACCGCGAAACACCAGTTTCGATGTCCCGTATTGCACAGGTTTATAGTCAAGGGGCTTCGGCCCCACGCGTTCAAAAGCCATTGATCCCACCTCGATAAACTCACCCAAGGCAGAGGGTCGCGAGATTCCCTTTAGAAAGTGCTAAAGCGAAAATTCAGCGACAGTTTTAGTGATCTGCGGGCCTTGCAGCCCGCCCATGCCGGGGCCTATGCTGGCATCGGACTATAGCGCGAGGGCAGAGCGGATGGAGATTGCGAAGATCGGCATTGTGGGGGCAGGCCAGATGGGCAACGGCATCGCCCATGTGACGGCGCTCGCAGGCTATGACGTGACGCTCACCGATATCAGTGCCGAGGCGCTGGCGCGTGCGATGGCTCTGATCCGCAAGAACATGGAGCGTCAGGTCAGCCGCAGCAAGATCGCGCAGGCCGAGATGGACGCGGCGCTGGCCCGGATCACCACCACGCAGACGCTCACCGATCTTGGCGCGAGTGATCTGGTGATCGAGGCCGCGACCGAGCGTGAGGCGGTGAAACAGGCGATCTTCGATGCCCTGCTGCCGCATCTTCAACCGCATACGATCCTGACCTCGAACACCTCGTCGATTTCGATCACGCGCCTGGCGAGCCGCACCGACCGACCGGGAAAGTTCATGGGGTTCCACTTCATGAACCCGGTTCCGGTGATGCAGCTGGTCGAGTTGATCCGTGGCATTGCCACCGACAAGGACACCTACAATGCCTGTCTTTCTGTGGTGGAACGGCTGGGCAAGACGGCCGCGAGCGCCGAGGATTTTCCCGGCTTCATTGTGAACCGCATCCTGATGCCGATGATCAACGAGGCGGTCTATACGCTCTACGAAGGGGTCGGAAACGTCAAATCCATCGACGAGTCCATGAAACTCGGGGCGAATCATCCGATGGGGCCGCTGGCGCTGGCGGATTTCATCGGGCTGGATACCTGTCTTGCAATCATGAACGTGTTGCATGACGGGCTGGCGGATACCAAGTATCGGCCCTGTCCCCTGCTCACGAAATACGTCGAGGCCGGCTGGCTCGGGCGCAAGACGGATCGGGGCTTTTACGACTATCGGGGCGAAGACCCCGTGCCGACCCGATGAACCGCTGCAACCCGGATCTCTCCGCCCTCAGCCGCGAGACGCGGCGGGGTGGCAAACGCCACTTTTCGCCGACATGGCGCCTCCGAGCTTGACCGATTTCGTCGCAAACGATTGCGCCTGTCCTCTGGCTGCGCTATCGCTGGACGACTGTTCGCAATCCGGGATTTCTGCATGATCCGTCTCTTTTTCCTTGTCGCCCTGACCTTTGTCGCGGCCTGCACCAACCCGAATGATCTCGATGAGGCGCCCGCCTACATGGGTAATTTTCATCTCGGACATAATGTGGTGGTGGCGCCGAATCTGGTCAAAGGCCCGGCCTCGCGCGAGGCCAGCAAGCAGGAATGGATCGATGCGGTGACACAGGCGGTGTCGGATCGCTTCGGGCGCTTCGACGGCACCAAACTCTATCACCTCGGGATCAGCGTCGAGGGCTATGTTCTGGCTATTCCCGGCGTGCCGGTGGTCGCCTCGCCGAAATCGGCGCTGATCCTCAACGTGACGGTCTGGGATGATGCCCTGGGCAAGAAGCTCAACGACAAGCCGCATCTGGTGACGGTAGTCGAGACCTTTTCCACCAATACCTTTCTCGGATCGGGCCTGACCCAGAGCCGGGAAAAACAGATCCTGAATCTCAGCCGCAACGCCGCCAAGATCATTCAGAACTGGATGGTGCAGCAGAACAACGAATTGGGCTGGTTCGAGGATGATGGCAGACCCGCCAAGGAGAAGATAAGCCTGTTGACCGGCGTTCCAGCGGCCGCGCCGGAGGAGAACTTCCCCGCCGACCAGAATGACCCGAGCGCGGACCAGATCACCACGACAGACATCGCTCCGGCAGCGGAGGGCGTCGTGCCAGCGGTGGAGTGATCCCTGCGGTTTTGGCGGTCACGTCCCGCTCTGCCATGAAAGGCTTGATTTCCCCCGCTGAACCCAATAAATGCCGCGCGGAGTGATAACCGGGCCGCAGCGGCCCCCCAACTGACAAGGCGCCTCAAGACATGGCAAAGGCAAAGTTTGAACGCACGAAACCGCATGTGAACATCGGGACGATCGGGCATGTTGACCATGGCAAGACGACGCTGACGGCGGCGATCACGAAGTATTTCGGTGAATTCAAGGCCTATGACATGATCGACGCGGCGCCGGAGGAGAAGGCGCGGGGGATCACGATCTCGACGGCGCATGTGGAATACGAGACGGAGAACCGTCATTATGCGCATGTCGACTGCCCGGGGCACGCGGATTATGTGAAGAACATGATCACCGGTGCGGCGCAGATGGACGGCGCGATCCTTGTGGTGAACGCGGCCGACGGCCCGATGCCGCAGACGCGCGAGCATATTCTGCTGGGCCGTCAGGTGGGGATTCCCTACATGGTCGTCTACATGAACAAGGTCGATCAGGTGGATGACGAGGAGTTGCTGGAACTTGTGGAGATGGAAATCCGCGAGTTGCTGTCGTCCTATGATTATCCCGGCGACGACATTCCGATCATCAAGGGTTCGGCGCTGGCGGCGATGGAGGGGCGCGATCCCGAGATCGGCGAGAATTCGATCCGCGCGCTGATGGCGGCGGTGGACGAATATATCCCGACCCCGGCGCGGGCGGTGGATCTGCCGTTCCTGATGCCGATCGAGGACGTGTTCTCGATCTCGGGGCGTGGCACGGTGGTGACGGGGCGGGTCGAGCGCGGCGTTGTCAACGTCGGCGACGAGCTTGAGATCGTGGGCATCCGCGACACCCGCAAGACGACCTGCACCGGTGTCGAGATGTTCCGCAAGCTGCTGGATCGCGGCGAGGCGGGTGACAATATCGGCGCGCTTCTGCGCGGGGTGGACCGCGAGGGCGTGGAGCGGGGTCAGGTGCTGTGCAAGCCCGGCTCGGTCAAGCCGCATACCAAGTTCGAGGCCGAGGCCTATATCCTGACCAAGGAAGAGGGGGGCCGCCACACGCCGTTCTTTGCCAATTACCGGCCGCAGTTCTATTTCCGCACCACGGATGTGACCGGTACGGTGATGCTGCCTGCGGGGACCGAGATGGTGATGCCCGGCGACAACCTCAAGTTCGAGGTCGAGCTGATCGCCCCGATCGCCATGGAAGACGGCCTGCGCTTTGCCATCCGCGAAGGCGGCCGCACCGTCGGCGCCGGCGTGGTCAGCAAGATCATCCAATAACAACCTTAAGGGTTCGACGAGGGGGGCCGGATGGTCCGGCCTTCCTCCTATCAACTCCAATGCCGTGAAAGGCTAGACCAATGCAAAGCCAGAATATTCGCATTCGGCTCAAGGCGTTTGACTACCGCGTTCTGGATGCCAGCACGCAGGAAATCGTCAACACCGCCAAACGGACCGGTGCGCAGGTGCGCGGACCGATCCCGCTGCCGAACAAGATCGAGAAATTCACTGTTCTGCGCAGCCCACACGTCAACAAGAAATCCCGCGATCAGTTCGAGATCCGGACGCACAAGCGTCTCTTGGACATCGTCGATCCTACGCCGCAGACGGTGGACGCGCTGATGAAGCTCGACCTCGCCGCTGGCGTGGATGTGCAGATTTCGGTTTGAGGAGAGCAAGACATGTTGCGCTCTGGTGTGATCGCGAAAAAAGTCGGCATGACCCGGCTTTTCATGGACGACGGCAGGCAGGTGCCTGTGACCGTTCTTCAACTCGACAATCTTCAGGTTGTGGCTCAACGAACGCCTGAGAAAGACGGCTATTCAGCGGTTCAACTCGGTGCCGGCACGGCCAAGGCCAAGCGGACCAGCCAAGCCATGCGCGGCCATTTCGCTGCTGCCAGGGTCGAACCCAAGCGCAAGATCGCTGAGTTCCGCGTCGCCCCGGAAAACCTGATCGGCGTGGGTGAGGAAATCACGGCTGACCATTACTTTGCCGGTCAGTTTGTGGATGTTTCTGGAACGACGATCGGCAAGGGTTTTGCGGGCGCGATGAAACGCCACAACTTTGGCGGTCTGCGGGCCAGCCACGGCGTGTCGGTGAGCCATCGTAGCCACGGCTCGACCGGACAGTGCCAAGACCCTGGTAAGGTATTCAAGGGCAAGAAGATGGCTGGCCACATGGGGGCTGCCCGTGTAACGACGCAGAACTTGCAAGTGGTCAGAACCGATGCGGATCGCGGTCTCATCATGATCAAGGGCGCGGTCCCTGGATCCAAGGGTGGATGGGTGACGATCAAGGATGCGGTCAAGAAACCGTTTCCAGAAAACGCCATTCTCCCGGCTGCGTTGAGATCTGCCGCTGAAGAAGCTGCGGTGTTGGCCGAAGCCGCTGCCGCGCAAGCCGCCGCAGAAGCGGAAGCCGCAGCAAAAGCCGCCGCAGAAGAGTCTGCTGCCGCAGAAGAAGCCGCTCTGAAGCAGGCCGAGGCCGCGATTCAGGCTGAGAAGAAGGAAGGCGAAGAATGAAACTCGACGTGATCAAACTGGACGGCGGGATAGCCGGCTCGGTCGATCTGGGCGAAGACATCTTCGGCCTGGAGCCGCGTGCGGATATCCTGCATCGCGTCGTCCGCTGGCAGCGCAACAAGGCGCAGGCCGGCACGCACAAGGTCAAGACCCGGTCGGAAACCAGCTATTCCACCAAGAAGATCTATCGCCAGAAGGGCACCGGCGGCGCACGCCACGGTGACAAGAATGCGCCGATCTTCCGTCACGGTGGGATTTACAAGGGACCAACCCCGCGCAGCCACGCCCATGACCTGCCCAAGAAGGTCCGTGCGCTTGGTCTCAAGCACGCGCTCTCGGCCAAGGCCAAGGCGGGCGAACTCGTGATAATCGACGTGGCATCATCGAACGGCAAGACGGGCGACTTGGCCAAACAGGTCAAGAATCTCGGCTGGAAACGTGCGTTGGTGATCGACGGCGCACAGGTGAATGCCGAATTCGCCCGCGCCGCAGCCAATATCGAGGGTCTCGATGTATTGCCGTCGATGGGCGCAAACGTTTATGACATCCTCAAGCGCGACACGCTCGTGCTCACGAAGGCTGGTGTCGAAGCACTGGAGGCTCGTCTGAAATGAGCGCGAAACCCGAACATTATGATGTGATCCGCAAGCCGATCATCACCGAAAAAGCCACCATGGTCTCGGAAAGTGGCGCGGTCGTCTTTGAAGTGGCGATGGAGTCCAGCAAGCCTCAGATCAAGGAGGCCGTGGAGGCGCTCTTTGGCGTCAAGGTCAAGGCCGTGAACACCACCATTACAAAGGGCAAGCAAAAGCGCTTTCGTGGTCAGTTGGGCCGCCGGAATGATGTGAAAAAGGCCTATGTGACGTTGGCCGAGGGAAACACTATCGACGTGACCACCGGGCTCTGATAGGGAGCCGCCAGTAATCTTGGTCCCGGCGGAATTCGGGGCCTTGGCTGTATAAGTCGGGGACCCTCGGGGCCCTATAAATTGGCCACCCGTCGGGGGGCTGCAACATAGGCAGGTCAAGCCTGCCATTAGCAAACGGAAGACAGAAAGCATGGCACTCAAGTCGTATAAGCCGACGACGCCGGGCCAGCGTGGGCTGGTGCTGATCGACCGTTCGGAACTGTGGAAGGGTCGTCCGGTCAAATCGCTCACCGAGGGTTTGACCAAGCATGGCGGCCGGAACAATACCGGACGAATCACGATGCGTCGCAAGGGCGGCGGGGCGAAACGCCTATATCGAATCGTTGATTTTCGACGCAGCAAATTTGACGTTTCGGCAACGGTTGAACGGATCGAGTATGACCCGAACCGCACCGCGTTCATCGCTCTGATCAAGTATGAGGATGGCGAGCAGGCCTATATCCTGGCGCCGCAGCGTCTGGCTGTCGGCGACAAGGTTGTTGCCTCCGCAAAGGCCGATATCAAACCGGGCAACGCGATGCCGTTCTCTGGCATGCCGATCGGCACGATCATTCACAACATCGAGCTGAAGGCCGGCAAGGGCGGGCAGATCGCTCGCGCCGCTGGCACCTATGCGCAATTCGTCGGCCGTGATGGCGGCTATGCTCAGATCCGTCTGAGTTCTGGCGAACTGCGTCTGGTGCGTCAGGAATGCATAGCCACCGTCGGGGCCGTCAGCAACCCTGACAACAGCAACCAGAATTACGGCAAGGCCGGTCGCATGCGTCACAAGGGCATCCGCCCCTCTGTGCGCGGTGTGGTCATGAACCCGATCGACCACCCTCATGGTGGTGGTGAGGGCAGGACCTCGGGTGGTCGTCACCCGGTCACGCCTTGGGGCAAACCCACCAAGGGCGCGCGCACCCGCAACAAGAACAAGGCGTCGCAGGATCTCATCGTGCGCTCGCGTCACGCCAAGAAGAAGGGCCGTTAACACATGGCACGTTCAGTCTGGAAGGGCCCCTTTGTCGATGCTTACGTCCTGAAAAAGGCCGAAGCATCGCGCGAGTCGGGGCGCAATGAAGTCATAAAGATCTGGTCGCGACGCTCGACGATCCTGCCGCAGTTCGTGGGCCTGACATTCGGCGTCTATAATGGTCGCAAGCATATCCCGGTGAATGTCAGCGAGGATATGATCGGTCAGAAGTTCGGTGAGTATTCTCCGACCAGGACGTATACCGGCCATGCGGCCGACAAAAAAGCGAAGAGGAAGTAAGCCATGGGCAAGGATAAGAATCCCCGCCGCGTGGCGGATAACGAAGCGATGGCCAAGCTGCGGATGCTGCGCACCAGCCCGCAGAAACTCAACCTCGTCGCAGCCATGATTCGTGGCAAGAAGGTCGACAAGGCGTTGACCGATCTGACGTTTTCGAACAAGCGGATCGCGCAGGACGTCAAGAAATGTCTGCAATCGGCGATCGCCAACGCAGAAAACAACCACAACCTCGACGTTGATGGTCTGGTGGTTGCAGAGGCCTATGTCGGCAAGAATCTGATCATGAAGCGTGGCCGTCCGCGGGCCCGTGGTCGGTTTGGTGCGCTGAAAAAGCCGTTCTCAGAGCTGACGATCAAAGTGCGTGAAATTGAGGAGCAAGCCTGATGGGTAACAAAGTCAATCCGATTGGCATGCGCCTCCAGGTCAACCGCACGTGGGACAGCCGCTGGTATGCCGACACCAAAGACTATGGCAATCTGCTGCTCGAGGATCTTGCGATGCGCAAGTTCATCGGCGAAGAGTGCAAACAAGCTGGGATAAGCCGGGTGATCATCGAGCGTCCGCACAAGAAGTGCCGCGTCACGATCCACACCGCACGTCCTGGTGTGATCATTGGCAAAAAGGGCGCTGATATCGAAGGTCTGCGCAAGAAGCTGGCGGCGATGACCGCGAGTGAATTGCATCTCAATATCGTCGAAGTCCGCAAGCCCGAACTGGATGCTGCCTTGGTCGGTGAGAGTATCGCACAGCAACTCGAGCGTCGTGTGTCGTTCCGCCGTGCCATGAAACGCGCCGTGCAAAACGCGATGCGTATGGGGGCCTTGGGGATCCGGGTCAACGTTTCGGGCCGCCTTGGTGGGGCAGAGATTGCCCGCACGGAATGGTATCGTGAGGGTCGTGTCCCACTGCACACCCTTCGCGCCGATATCGACTATGCCAATGTCGAGGCGATGACAGCCTATGGCATCATCGGCATCAAGGTCTGGATCTTTAAGGGTGAAATCATGGAGCACGATCCTGCTGCCCGTGACCGCAGGGCCCAAGAACTCCAGGATGGTCCCGCACCCCGTGGTGCCGGCGGCCGCCGGTAAGGAGAGAAAAGATGCTTCAACCAAAGCGCACAAAATTTCGCAAACAATTCAAGGGCCGTATTCGGGGCGAGGCCAAGGGCGGGTCTGATCTGAACTTTGGCACGTTCGGCCTCAAGGCAACCGAACCCGAGCGTGTGACCGCGCGTCAGATCGAGGCGGCCCGCCGCGCGATGACACGGCATATGAAACGCCAGGGACGTGTCTGGATCCGGATTTTCCCGGATGTGCCGGTCAGCTCCAAACCTACCGAGGTTCGGATGGGTAAAGGTAAGGGGTCGGTTGACTATTGGGCCTGCAGGGTCAAACCCGGCCGGGTCATGTTCGAGATCGACGGTGTTGGCGAGGACGTGGCGTTCGAGGCGCTGCGTCTCGCGGCGATGAAATTGCCGATCAAGACCCGCGTTGTTGTCCGCGAGGACTGGTAAGCCGCTACCCCGGAAGAATCCGGCCAACACGTCAATATCTCCCGTGTGAGCGATCGCGCGGGGGATTTCTTTTTTACACGCTCGCGCTGCGCTGCGGGCTGCGCTAGAAACGTGCCATGTCACAGATCTCATCGCTCTTCGTCACCCGCCTTTATCGTGCCGCCCTGTCCGAGCACGGTCCCGCCCTCGACATGGTAGAGTTGCTGGCGTCTTGTTATTCGATTGCCGAGGATGACGAGGCGGGACAGGGCTGGTGCGCGGACAACGGCTACCCCGGCTATACGTCCTATGCCTCGCTCACGGATCTGCCCTGGCGGTTCCCGATCTTTGCCGATCTGGTCAAGGTGCTGGAGGGGCATGTTGCGGCCTTTGCCGAGGATCTGGAGTTCGATCTCGATGGCAAGGCACTGAAGCTCGAGGATATCTGGATCAACATCCTGCCCGAAGGCGGCATGCACGCGAGTCACATTCATCCTCATTCAGTGATTTCCGGCACGACCTATGTGGCGATGCCGGAGGGTGCGAGCGCGCTGAAACTCGAAGACCCACGGTCCGCCCGGATGATGGCGGCGCCGACGCGGCTGAAAACGGCGCGTGAAGAGTTGCGCACCTTCATCTATGCCAAGCCCGCTGTCGGCGATGTTTTACTCTGGGAATCGTGGCTGCGTCACGAGGTGCCTATGAATCTGAGTGAAGAAGATCGGATCAGTGTGAGTTTCAATTACAGTTGGGGCTGAACTGCGACGGAAACGCCAAACAAACGCTTGCCCTCTCTCCGCACCTCCCGTATAGAGCGCAAATTCGCGTGACCCGACCAGTTCGGGAATCGTCTGTTTTGCAATGCATCCACCAGGTCTCGGGTCACCCTGAACCAACCGTCAGGGGCCTTCTGGTGTTTTGAGAGAAAGGAAAAGGGCGATGAACGCCAAGGAACTGCGTGACAAGACCCCGGATCAACTCCGGGAGGAACTGACAAATCTTAAAAAGCAGCAGTTCAATTTGCGCTTTCGGGCGGCGACTGGCCAGCTTGAAAATCCCTCGCAGATGCGTATCGCCCGCCGTAGCGCCGCGCGCGTGCTGACCATTCTGAATGAAAAAGCCGCTGGCGCGGCCGCAGACGCTGAATAAGGAAGGCCTCGAACAATGCCCAAACGTATCCTTCAAGGCACCGTTACCAGCAATGCCAACGAACAGACCATTACCGTTTTGGTCGAGCGCCGTTTCAAGCACCCGGTTCTGCAAAAGACTATCCGAAAGTCAAAAAAGTATCGGGCTCACGACGAAAAGAATGAATTCAAGGTCGGCGATCAAGTCCGCATCATAGAATGCGCACCGCGCTCAAAGACAAAACGTTGGGAAGTGCTGGAGGCCTAAACCGCCAGCCCCTTTTCGGCATAATCGAAACCCTGGGGATAAGGCAGTGCATCGCCCCCCATAGGTCGGGAGAAACCAAATGATCCAGATGCAGACCAACCTGGATGTTGCTGACAACAGCGGCGCACGCCGTGTTCAGTGCATCAAGGTGTTGGGAGGCTCCAAGCGTCGATACGCATCCGTGGGTGACATCATCGTCGTCTCGGTCAAGGAAGCCATCCCGCGCGGCCGCGTGAAAAAGGGTGACGTGCGCAAGGCCGTCGTCGTACGCACCGCCAAGGAAGTTCGTCGCGAAGATGGCACCGCCATCCGTTTCGACCGTAACGCTGCCGTGATCCTGAACAACGCTGGAGAGCCGGTCGGCACCCGCATATTCGGGCCGGTCGTGCGCGAGCTGCGCGCGAAGAACTTCATGAAAATCATCTCGCTCGCCCCGGAGGTGCTGTAAGATGGCTGCAAAACTGAAAAAAGGTGACAGCGTGATTGTCCTGTCCGGCAAGGACAAGGGCCAAAAGGGCACGATCACCAGCGTTGATCCGAAATCCGGAAAGGCCGTGGTTGAAGGCATCAACATGGCCATCCGCCACACGCGTCAGAGCCAGACGAGCCAAGGTGGTCGCATCCCCAAGGCGATGCCGATCGACCTGAGCAATCTGGCGATCGTCGACAAGAATGGCAAACCGACCCGCGTCGGTTTCAAGATCGAAGGCGACAAGAAAGTCCGCTTTGCCAAGACCACGGGGGACGTGATCGATGCTTGATTCCGCAACCTACACCCCGCGTTTGCGGGCCATCTACCGCGACACCATTCGCCCGGCCCTGATGGAAGAATTCGGCTACAAGAACGCCATGCAGATCCCGCGTCTGGACAAGATCGTCCTGAACATCGGCTGCGGCGCCGAGGCGGTTCGCGACTCCAAGAAGGCCAAATCGGCCCAGGATGACCTGTCGGCAATTGCCGGCCAGCGGGCCATCGTCACGCGTGCCAAGAAGTCGATCGCCGGCTTCCGCGTTCGTGAGGACATGCCGCTTGGCGCCAAGGTCACGCTGCGCGGCGACCGCATGTATGAATTCCTCGACCGACTGATCACCATCGCCATGCCTCGCATCCGTGACTTCCGCGGTGTTTCGGGCAAGTCATTCGATGGACGTGGCAACTATGCCATGGGGCTCAAGGAGCATATCGTTTTCCCCGAAATCAACTTCGACAAGGTCGACGAAGTATGGGGTATGGATATCGTAATCACAACCACGGCGCAGACCGACGCTGAAGCCAAGGCGCTGTTGAAGCAATTCAACATGCCCTTCAACAGTTGAGCCGCGGGAGGACAGATTTATGGCCAAGAAATCAATGATCGAGCGCGAAAAGAAGCGCCAGAAACTCGTGGATCGTTTTGCCAAGAAGCGTTCGGTGCTAAAGGCGATCATCAGTGACGAAAGCAAGCCGATGGAAGATCGGTTCCGCGCGTCTCTGAAGCTGGCGCAAATGCCGC